>Ga0207933_1000018_pt1 | contig 166317 bp, 178 predicted proteins | sample NGESurdeep092012_4_FD_184488 | JGI IMG/M metagenome (GOLD analysis project Ga0207933, IMG submission 184488) | Arctic peat soil microbial communities from Barrow, Alaska - NGEE Surface sample F53-3 deep-092012 (SPAdes) | ecosystem: Environmental > Terrestrial > Soil > Wetlands > Peat ... | reverse complement strand
TTCGAGACACGCCGTCTCTTGGGCGCGGTCGTCGGCCTCATCGGACTGGCTGTGACGTGGCGGCTCGGTCGCCGCCTTGGCGGGCCGGTGTCGGGATTGGCGGCGCTCATTCTGCTCACGGCCTGCCCGCTTTATTACGGCCACATGTTCATGAACCCGAAGGACGCGCCCTTCGCCACCGCGATGGCGGTGTTGTTGATCGGGATCGTACGCGTGCTCGACGAATATCCGCGTCCGGATGCGCGCAGCGTCGCGCTGTTCGGCGTTGGGCTCGGCGTCGCCTTCGGCATGCGCATTCTGGCGGCGGTAGCGGCGCCTTACGGCCTGTTCGCGCTGGCGCTGATTGCCGCGAGCGAAGCCCAGGCGCACGGATTAAAGCCGGCGCTGCAAAGGCTCCGGCAATTCATAGCCGCCATCCTGCCGGCGCTGGTGCTCGGCTATCTCATCATGGGATTGCTGTGGCCGTGGTCGGTGGTTAATCCGCTCAATCCGTTTTATGCGGCGGAATATTTCGACAAGTTTTTCGAGAAACCCTGGCGCGAATTATTCGAGGGCCGGCTGATCCTGGTGCCGGACATGCCGCTGTCTTATCTACCGCGGCTGTTCTCGCTCAAGCTGCCGGTGGTCATGTTGCTGTTCGGCATGCTCGGTTTCGCCGGCGTGGTGACCGTCTTGATCCGCGGCGCCCGCGTCGCGCTCAACCGCCGCGCGTCGCTGCTGGCATTGGCGCTGGCGGCGGCGCTGCCGATCGCGCTGGCGATGGTGAGCCATCCGGCGTTTTACAACGGAGTCCGTCATTTTATTTTCGTGGTGCCGCCCTTCGCCGTGCTCGGCGGACTTGCCTTCGGCTATCTCTTCGAACGAGCGCGCGCGCAAGGCCGCGCGGCAATGGCGGCGCTTTGCATCATCCTGATTGGCGGCGTGAGCCTGCCGCTTTACGATATGGTCAAGTTGCATCCTTATCAATACACCGCCTTCAACACGTTCGCCGGCGGGGTGCGGCAGGCGCGGCATAATTACATGCTCGATTACTGGGGGCTGGCCTTCAAACAGGCCGCCGATGAATTACGTTCCCGGCTGGCTGCCAGTGCCGACCGCCCCCCGAATGGCAGGAAATGGATCGTGGCAATCTGCGGGCCACAGGCGGCCGCGCAACAAGACCTTGGTCCGCAATTCGAAACAACGTTCAACGAGAAGCAGGCCGACTTCGCAATGGCGGTCGGCGCTTTTTATTGCGAGTATTTGAGAGCGGCGATCATGGTCGATATCGAGCGCGAAGGCGTCGTCTATGCCCGCGTCTATGATTTGCGCGGCGGCCCGACGCCGAAATTGCTGACGCAGCCGCCGCCCTAACTAAGGGACCTTAACCCGGCGCATCGAGCAGGGCGCGTATTTTCTGACCGAGCGATTTAAAGCTGAACGGTTTGGTGATCAATTCGACATCGGGATCGACACGTCCATGATGGACGATGGCGTTGGCGGTGTAGCCGGTGGTGTAAAGCACTTTAAGCCTGGGCCGCAGCCGCCGGGCTTCTTCGGCGAGTTGGCGGCCGTTCATGCCGCCCGGCATGACAATGTCGGTGAACAAGAGATCGATATCGTCTCGCCGCTCGATAATCTCAAGCGCGACCGCGCCGGCGGCCGCCGCCAGCACGCCATAGCCGAGTTCGCTGAGGATTTCGACAGTATAGAGACGCAGCGCTTCTTCATCTTCGACCACCAGAATTGTTTCGGAACCGAGCGCGGCAGCGGCACCCACCGCGCGCTCGAACTCCACGGCTACCTCTTCAATGCCGTGGTAGCGCGGCAGATAAATCTTGACCGTCGTCCCTTCGCCGGCCTCGCTGTAGATCGCGACGTGGCCGGCCGACTGGCGCACAAAACCATAGACCTGGCTCAGCCCAAGGCCGGTGCCCTTGCCGATGCCTTTGGTCGTGAAGAAAGGCTCAAAAGCGCGCTCGGCGGTGGCGCGATCCATGCCGGCGCCGCTGTCCGAGACCGAGACCATCACGTATTGCCCGGCCTTCACCGGCTCGGCGAGTTTGCCGATATAGGCGCTGTCGAGATGGCTGTTGGCGGTTTCGATCGTCACCTTGCCGCCGTTCGCCATGGCGTCGCGTGCGTTCACGACCAGATTGAGCACCGCGTTTTCCAGTTGGTTGGGGTCGACATGCGTCGCCCACAGGCCGCCGGCGAGCACGGTCTCAAGCGCGATGGTCTCGCCCAAGGTTCGCCGCAACAATTCGCAAATGCCCGCGACCAGCTTATTGGCGTCGATGACTTTCGGCTCCAGCGGCTGCTGGCGGGCGAACGCAAGAAGCCGCTCGGTCAGGCGCGAGGCGCGGCGCACCGCTTCCAGCGCCATGTCCTTGCCGCGCGTGATGCGCGCGGCCGGCGCGCCGGTCAAAGCCTCGGCCTGCCGCCCGATCATTTCAAGCCCGCCCTGGATGATCGTGAGGAGATTGTTGAAGTCGTGCGCGACGCCACCGGTGAGCTGGCCGACCGCTTCCATCTTCTGCGCCTGGCGTAGTTGCGCCTCCGCCTGTTTGCGCGCTTCGTATTCATCCGCCAGCGCCTGCGTACGCTCGCGCACCGCCTCTTCCAGCGATTCGGTGAAAGTAAGTACTTGCACGGCGGCGCGCTTCTGCTCGGTGACGTCGATGCTGACGCCGACCACACGCAGCGGCTTGCCGGCGTCGTCGTAAAACACAAGACGCCTCGTCTGTATCCAGCGTAATTCACCGTCGTTCGGCCGCACGATGCGGAAGTCGACCTCGAACTCACGCTGCTTCTCGGCGAGTGCGTTGGCGATGATCGCGCGCAGCCGGGTCTGGTCCTCGCGATGGACGGTCGCGATCCAGGTATCGTAACGGCCGTCGAAGTTTTCGATGCCATACATGGCCATGGCATGGGCCGACAGCCGCACATTGCCGGACGCCACGTCCCAGTCGATCACGCCGCCGCGCCCGATCTGTTCGGCGAGCGCCAGGAGTTCGGCGCTTTCTTCCGGCGTGAGTTTGGAGTGTGTCTCGGGCAATGGGCTAACCGGCGAGAATGCGCTTGGCTTCCGTCATCGCCTGCAATTTTCCGAGGGCGACGCGGCGCGGCGCGGCAAATGATTAAAGCCACAGGAGCTGGTGATAATGGTCTGTTCGGGCGCCAGCCAGCGCTCGTTGCGAATGCGCGCGGCGATGGTTTCGCCGCTTTCGACCGACGGATCTTGCACGTCGACGGCGCCAACGCCGAGCTGACGGTCGCCCAGACACTTTTCGTAATGGCCGGCCATGTCGTATTCGACCAGATAAGACGAGCATTCGATGTTGCAGACGAGGTCCGCCTTGTACCGGCCGGTGTCGAAATAGCGATGCCCGATCTGGGCGTCGTATTCCTTGCCGACGGCGTAATTGCCCTGGCAGACGTGGGTAGAGACGTGCACATCGTCCGGCAGATCGGCAACCGCCAGGTTGATGGCGTCGACCGCCGCGGCTACCTCGCCCTCGCCTGCCATCGTGAACAGCGGTTCGTCGATCTGGATGTGCTTGCAGCCGGCCTTGGCCAGCAGGTTAAAATTGGTGCGCAACAGCTTGGCAAGATCGTCCATCATCTTGCCGATGTCGTTGTAATGCTCGTCATAGGCGACGCTCGCCAGCATGTGGGGGCCGGTCATGGTGATCTTGACCGGCTTGCGCGTCAGCGCCGACACCATGATGAATTCATCGACCAGGCCGAGATCGATGTTCTCCGCAATCTTGTCCTTGCACGTGGCGGCGGGATGAAAAACGTCCGGATCGTGCGACGTGATCGGCTTCGGCTTTGTGCTTCCCCGGAAGGCAGGAATTTTCTGCCAAAAATAATTGAGCATCGCGTTCGGCGGTGAATGGCGGTTGTGCGTGCGCCGATGCATTTCGCCGCCGGTAACGACATCGATGCCGGCGAGTTCCTGATCGAGAATGGCGGCTTGGCTCGCGCGGTATTGCGCGTCCGCCATCGAGGCCATCGCCAATTGACCGACCGCGACCAGCCGGTCGAGCGCCTCATACCAATCCGGTACGCTATGAGCGCCGATCACCGTCGTCGCATATGCCGGGTAGCGCACCATTAAAAAACTCCATAGCCCCGCCAACCGAGAATAAGATAGTACCGTACGCGAACGGAGCCTGCCGCGCCTCAACTATTGCGACCAGGCCACTTGGCGCCATGGAACTTGATGAAAACGGCGAGGCTCCATGATAGGCAAATCACCAATTTACCCTGGCTAAACAGAGCATATGGCGGATAGCGACACCGAAGTTCTCATCGTCGGCGGCGGCGCGGCCGGCATTGCCGCCGCAAGGTCTCTCGTTGCGGCTGGCATAGCGTGCCTGATCGTCGAGGCGCGCGGCCGGCTGGGCGGGCGGGCCTGGACCGTAGCGGACGCCTCCGGCCACGGGCTCGACCTCGGCTGCGGCTGGCTGCATTCGGCCGACCGCAATCCGTGGTCGGCAATCGCCGAACAGCAAGGTCGCGTCTTCGACAAGTCGCCGCCGCCGTGGACGCGGCCTTCAATGACCGACGTCATCCCGCTCACCGAGCAGAAAGCGTTTCAGCTTGCCCTGAAGGAGTTGTTCGAACGCGTCAGTCCGGCGGTCGCCGACGGCCGCGACCGGCCGGCCTCCGATCTGCTGCCGGCGGACGGCCGCTGGAACGGCCTGCTCAATGCCGCCGCCACCTATATCGCCGGCGCCGAATTCGAACGCATGTCGACGCTCGACTTCGACCGCTACGAGGATACCGAAGTGAACTGGCGTGTGCGCGAGGGCTATGGCGCGGTGATCGCCAAACATGGTGAAGGTCTGCTCGCTATCTACGACTGTCCGGTGCGGCGCGTTGATTATCGCGGCAAGCGACTGAAGATCGAAACGGACAAAGGCGACATCACGGCGGACCGTGCCATCGTCACGTTGCCGACCACGGTGCTTGCCGAGCAGGAAGAATTCTTCCAGCCGGCGCTGCCGGACAAGACGCACGCGGCGCATGGGCTGCCGCTCGGGCTAGCCGATAAACTGTTCATGTCGTTCGACGGCGCCGACGACTTCGAAACCGAAGGCCGCCTGTTCGGCCGGCTGGACCGTGTCGCCACCGGCAATTATCACTTTCGCCCCTTCGGACGCCCGATGATCGAAGCCTACTTCGGCGGACAATTGGCGCGCGAATTGGAGGCCGCAGGCGAGGCTGCGTTTTTCGACTTTTCCGTCAGCGAATTGACCGCGCTCCTCGGCCATGATTTTGGCCGCCGTATCAAGCCGATCCGTATTCACCGCTGGGCCGCCGACCCGTACGCGCGCGGGTCCTATTCATTCGCGGTGCCTGGCGCCGCCGACGAACGCGCAGTCTTAGCGGAGACGGTGGACGGTCGCCTATACTTCGCCGGTGAGGCCTGTTCGCCGCATGATTTCTCGACCGCGCATGGCGCCTACCAGACCGGTATTGACGCCGCCGACGCGATCACTGCATCGCGCAAAGCCTAAGCGTGCGCATAAGCCCAATAAAGTTCGAGCACCTTGCGATAGAGCGGACCGGGCTGCAAGGACCGAACGTCGATACGGTTGATCGGCATCACCTTGGAATAATTGCCGCTGGAAAATATCTCGTCGGCGTTTTCGAAGTCGGCGTAAGTTAGCGCCGTCTCGACCACCTCGACGCCATTCTCGCGCAACAATGAAATGACACGCTGGCGCGTGATGCCGTTCAAGAAAGTGCCGTTCGGCGCGGGCGTGAACACCACGCCATCTTTGGCCAGAAAGATATTGGCGGTGGCGAGTTCGGCGATATTGCCGAGCGTATCGCGCATCAGGCAACTGTTGAAGCCGCGCGACTGCGCTTCCATCAGCGCGCGCGCATTGTTGGGATAAAGCGCGCCGGCCTTGGCGTCGGTCGGCGCGGTTTCCATGGTCGGCTTGCGATAAGACGACAGCGTAATCGAAAATCCCTCCGGGGGGCGCATCGGTGCCTCGAACAGCGTCAAGCACCATTGCGTCGAATCCGGATCTGGCGTCACCATCAGCTTGCCGCCATACTCGGCCCAATAGGTCGGCCGGATATAGAGCGCGGCGTCGGGGCCGAAACGCTTGATGCCGTCGCGCGTCAGCCCGGCCCAGGTCTCCGGCGTCACCATCGGCAACAGATGCATGGCCTTGGCCGAGGCGTTGACGCGCGCGCAATGCAAATCGAGATCGGGCGTGACGCCCTCGAAGGTGCGGGCGCCATCGAACACCGAAGACGAAAACAGCGCGGCGTGCGAGCGCGTGCCCATGATCGGGATATTGCCTTCGCGCCAATCGCCGTCATGGAAGGTCCAGGTCTTCGACCAATTTTGTCCTATTGCCATACGAAAACCTTTCCCAACACCCGATTGTGATTTTTACGGGCTTCCTTTGCTTGCAGCCGTGTGATTTGCACCATAGCGCATTTCGCGAGGAGGATTCCATGTCATCGATTTTCGTCTTCGACGCCTATGGCACGTTGTTCGACGTGCACGCCTGTATTGCCCGCTTCGAGAAAGAAGTCGGCCCCGATATTGCGCGCATGTCGGAAATCTGGCGTACCAAGCAATTGGAATACACTTGGACGCTGACGCTCGCCGGCCACTATTCCGACTTCTGGACGCTGACCGGACGCGCGCTCGATTTCGCGCTGGCGCGCGTGCCGTCGATACCACAATCGCTGAAGGCCAATCTGCTTGATTCTTATTTCAAGCTCGATGCTTTTCCGGATGCGCGCGCCGCTTTGAAGACATTGAAGGCAGCCGGCCACAAGACCGGAATTTTGTCGAACGGCTCGCCCTATATGCTCAAAGGTGCGGTCGATAATGCGGGCATCGGGCACGATCTCGACGGCGTCTTGTCGGTCGACGTGTTGAAAATGTTCAAGCCGCGGCCGGAGGTCTACAAACTGGTCACTGACCATTACAAATGTAAACCGGGCGATGTGACGTTTGTTTCATCCAACCGCTGGGACGTAATGGCTGCCGTCTCGGTCGGTTTCAGCGGGATCTGGGTCAACCGTTCGAAAATGCCCGACGAATATCTCGATTTTTCGCCCAAGCAGGTGGTGAACGATCTCGGTTCGTTGGCAAAGCTGGGCTAGACCGAATTTTAAGTTCCCACGGGTCTGGCGACGGCATGCGCCCCCGCCTATATGCGGGTTCCGTCACCTTATTTCCCGCGAAGACTTTTTCATGCCGCCGATCATCTCTATCCAGAATCTGTCGAAGACTTACGCCTCCGGCTTTCAGGCGCTCAAGATCATCAACCTCGAAATTCAGCGCGCCGAAATCCTCGCCCTGCTCGGCCCCAATGGCGCCGGCAAAACCACGCTGATCGGCGTCATCTGCGGCATCGTCAATGCGACAACCGGCACGGTCACCGTCGGTGGCCACGACATCGTCGATGATTATCGCGCGGCGCGTTCAATGATCGGACTGGTGCCGCAGGAATTGACCACGGACGCGTTCGAAACGGTGTGGGCGACCGTAAGCTTCAGCCGCGGCCTGTTCGGCAAGCCGCGTAATCCCGCCCATATCGAAAAGGTGCTGCGCGCGCTCTCCCTGTGGGAGCAGAAAGACAACACAATCCGCACGCTTTCCGGCGGCATGAAACGGCGCGTGCTGATCGCCAAGGCGCTGTCGCACGAACCGCAGATTTTGTTTCTCGACGAGCCGACCGCCGGCGTCGATGTCGAACTGCGCAAGGACATGTGGCAGGTCGTACGCGATCTGCGTGACGCCGGCGTCACCATCATTCTCACGACGCATTATATCGAAGAAGCCGAGGAGATGGCCGACCGCATCGGCGTTATCAGCAAAGGCGAAATCATCCTGGTCGAGGACAAGATCGAGCTGATGCGCAAGCTCGGCAAAAAGCATTTGTCGCTGCAATTGCAGAAACCGCTTGATGCGCTGCCGGCCGAGCTTGCCGCGCACAACCTTTCGCTTGCGAACGACGGCAAGGAATTAGTGTTCACCTATGACACGCAGAGCGAGCGCACCGGCGTCACCGCTTTGCTGAACGAACTTAGCCGGCTCGGTATCCGATTCCGCGATCTGCGCACCACCGAAAGTTCGCTTGAAGATATTTTCATTGGGCTGGTGCATGAGAGCGCCAATTCCAAGGCCAGTGACAAGGGGACGGCGGCATGAACGCGCATGCGGCCTGGGCGATCTACCGCTTCGAGATGGCGCGAACCGGACGCACCATCTGGCAGAGCATTGTTTCGCCGGTGATCTCCGGCACGATCTACGAATTGCTGTCGGCGCCGGTGTCGTTCTTCGAGGTCGCTTGTGGCTATGTCGGCGCGGCGGCGACCAAGTCGATCATCCTCGGGCTGATTATTCTGGCGACGTCCTGGCTGTTCGTGCCAATCCAGATCGCGCATCCGGTCTGGATGCTGGTTTTTCTGGTATTGACCGCGGTCACCTTCAGCCTGTTCGGCTTCATCATCGGCATCTGGGCCGATGGCTTCGAGCAGTTGCAGATCATTCCGCTGCTGATCATCACGCCGTTGACGTTCTTGGGCGGCACCTTTTATTCAACGCATGTGCTGCCGCCGCTGTGGCAAAAGATCACCCTGTTCAATCCGGTGGTCTATCTGATCAGCGGCTTCCGCTGGAGCTTCTTTGAGATTTCCGACGTCAGCCCGCTCGTCAGCCTCGGCGTGACGCTCCTGTTCCTCGGCATCTGTCTCGCCGTCATCTGGTGGATTTTCCGGACCGGCTACCGGCTCAAGAAGTGATCGCGGCTCGGGGGCCGCAACCCCGACCGCAGTCGGCTATTCCCGTGCCACCGACAATCCAAAAAATCGCGTGGAGGCTTCCACCGCCCCCTGCTTGAATGTTAGCGTCAGGGGCGACCCCAGGTCAGGGACAATAAAACAAAGACCGCCAAGGAGGATAACAATGCGAAAATACCCGACACTATTGCGCCGGGCGGCGCAGGCATTTCTGCCGGCCGCCGCCATGCTGCTGGCGCTCACCGCGACCGGCTCGGCAGCCGGCTACCCCGACCGCGCGATCAAGTTGATCGTGCCGTGGGCGGCGGGCGGCGATACGGACGTCATCTTCCGTCCGCTGGTGCCGCTGTTGCAGAAATATCTCGGCCAGCCGGTCGTCATCGCCAATGTCGGCGGCGCCTCCGGCACTGTGGGCGAGCGCGAGGCCGCGAGCGCGGCCCCCGACGGCTACACCCTGTTCGGCGCGCACGACTTCATCCATTCGGTCTATTTCGGCGGCATGACCGATTTGAAATACGACAAGGCGTTCGAGCCGGTCTGCCTGATCGCCTCGACTCCCTCGGTCATCACCGTCGGCGCCACGACGCCCTGGAAGACCTTCAAGGAACTGGTGGCGGATGCCAAGAAGCGGCCCGGCCAGATCATCGTCGGCGCCTCGCTTGGCTCGACCAGCCAGTATTCGATCGCGCTCGCCTCCAAGGCAGCGGGCATCACGTTCAAATACGTGCCCTATGACGGCACCGCCAAGCGGATGAATGCGCTGCTCGGCGGCCACATCCAGGTCGCCGATTCCAACCTGACGCAGAAGGGCAAGGTCGATGCCGGCCTGCTGCGCTTCCTCGCCAGCATGTCGGAAAAACGTACCGCCGGGCTCGAAGACGTGCCAACGCTCAAGGAACTCGGCTACGACGTGGACTATTCTGTCAACCGCGGCATCATGGTGCCGAAGGGAACACCGGCCGACGTGATCGCAAAGCTTAACGACGCCTGCGCCAAGGCGGTCAAGGAGCCGGAATACGACAAGTCGCTGCGGCTACAGGGCACCTCGGCGCGTTACTTGGATCCCAAGGGCTATGCCGCCTACCTGAAGAAGACGGACGCCGAAACCAAGGACATCGCCAAAGCCCTTGGGTTACTGAAGCAAGAATAATGTTCAGTCGCGACGGCATATCGGGCCTGGTCTGTCTCGTGATCAGCCTCGGGCTCCTGGTGCTGACATTCGGATTGCCGCCGGCCACGATGGTTCCCATCGGGCCGGCATTCTATCCGCGTGCGGTGCTTTCGCTGCTTATGCTTTTCAGCGCGGTGCTGATCGTGCTCGACCTGCGCGCCATGAAAACCCAGCGCGCCGGCACCGCCCCGGTAGCGGCCGCTTCCGGTTCCGCGCCGAACTACCGGCTGGTTTTGGCGACCTTCATTGAGTTCGGCCTTTACATCGCGGTGTTGCCGCCGCTCGGCTTCCGCATCTCGACCTTCCTGTTCGTCATGGCCTTACAGGTGACGCTGGAATGGCCGCGCAGCGCCAAGCACTGGGTGCTCGCGCTCGTCGTGGCGGTCGCAACCAGCGTGGCCTGCCATTTCGTCTTTGAAAATTATCTGTCGGTGCTGTTGCCGCGTGGCACGTGGAGCGAAATGTGAGCCACTACGAACTGCTCTTCGTCCACATCGGCACGGTACTCCATTTCGAGTACCTGATTCCGCTTCTGGTTGGCACCATCGCGGGTGTGATCGGCGGCGCCCTGCCCGGCGTCACCATCACCATGACAGTGATCGTGGTGCTGCCCTTCACCTTCGGTCTCGACCCGCTGCAAGGGCTCGCCGCCATGATCGGCGTCTATGTCGGCGGCTCGGCTGGCGGTTCGATCACCGCCAGTCTGATCGGCATCCCCGGCACGCCTTCGGCGGTGGCGACCACGTTCGACGGCTTCCCCATGACCAAGAACGGGGAAGCCGGCCGCTCGGTCTGGGTCGGCGTCTGGTCGGCCTTCATCGGCGGCGCGCTCGGCGGACTTTTCCTGATCGAGCTCACCGGTCCCTTCGCCGCGCTCGCGCTCAAGTTCGGTCCCTGGGAATTCTTCGCGCTGTTTGTGTTCGCCCTGTCGATGGTGGCGGGGCTGGTCGGCCGCTCGGTAACCAAAGGCCTGCTGTCGGGCGCCATCGGACTGGTGATCACCATCATCGGCCCCGACCCGATCATGGGCGTGCAACGCTTCACCCTCGGCATCCATCAACTCGAAGGCGGTTTCCCCTTCCTGCCGGTGTTGATCGGCATTTTCGCTTTCGCGCAATTGATGCCTGACGTCGAGCAGATCCAGTGGGGAGCGCAGAGCAAAACGCGGGCCCCGACCAGCATCAGCCTGAAGGTTTCGCACCGGGCGGTGCTGTGGGACATCTTCTGCCGACCGTTCATGCTGCTTTGGGTGACATTCATCGGTATCGTCATTGGCGTTCTGCCGGCGATCGGCGGCAGCGCCGCCAATATCATGGCCTATGACCAGGCCAAGAAATTTTCCAAGCGGCCGGAAAAATTCGGCACCGGCATCCCCGAAGGCATTGTCGCGTCGGAAGCCTCCAACAGCGCCAACGTCGCGGGCTCGCTGATGATGATCATGGCCTTCGGCATCCCCGGCGACGCCGTCACCGCGGTGATGATGGGCGCGCTGACCATTCACGGCATCCAGCCTGGCCCGCTGTTCATCACCCAGCATCCGAAGATTGCCTACGGGATCTATGCCGCCTATCTGGTCGCCCTGCCGTTGATGGTAGCCGTGATCTGGATCGGATCGCGCGCCTGGATGCGCGTCATCATGATGCCGAAGTCGATGCTGATCCCGATCGTGCTGGTGCTATGCGTGATCGGCGCCTACGCGCTGAGCAACAGCATGAACGACGTCTATGTGCTCGCGCTTTTCTGTGTCATCGGCTACGCCATGGTGAAAGCACGCATCCCGCTGGCGCCCCTCATCCTCGGCGTAGTGCTCGGTGACCAGATCGAAGCCAACCTGATCCAGGCGGTCTCGACTGACGCCAACCCGTGGCTGTTCCTCACGCGTCCGATTTCCGGCGGGCTGCTCGCGGCCTCGCTGGCCTCGGTGGCGCTTGCGGTCTGGCAGCACAACCGCGAGACCCAGCGTCTCGCCGCGGCGGACGAGGAAGAAGACACTGACTTCTAGGAGGAAAGCGCGTGCAGGATGCGCGCCCAGGAGCGGATGCCCTTGTGGTAGCACGTCAGGTCGAATTTCTCGTTCGGCGAATGCACCCGGTCGTCGTCGAGCGCGAAGCCGACCAGCAGCGAGTCCATCCCAAGCACGCTCTTGAAGTCGGCCACAATCGGAATCGACCCCCCGGCGCCGACCGCCACAGCTTTCTTGCCCCACTCCTCGCCGAGCACCGTGCGCGCCTTGTTGAGCGCCGGATTGTCGAAGGACAATTGCAGCGCAGCGGCGAGGCCGAAATTGCCGAACTCGACCTTGCAGTCGGCCGGCATGCGCGCCTTGACGAAGGCGCGGAAGTTGTCGCGGATTTTTTGCGGGTCCTGATCGCCGACGAGGCGGAACGACACCTTGGCGGAAGCCTCGCCCGGGATGACGGTCTTGGCGCCCTCGCCGGTATAGCCGCCAATGATGCCGTTGATCTCGGCGGTCGGGCGCGTGGTAATCTGCTCGATCAGCATGCGGTCCTTTTCGCCGGCGGAAGTTTTCAGGCCGATCGGGCCTAAGAACTTCTCCGGTGTGAGGCCGAGGCCTTTGAGGTCGGCTTTAATGTCGTCGGGCAATTCGCTGACGCCATCGTAGAAGCCAGGGATGGTGACGCGGCCGTTATCGTCCCACATCGCACCCAGAATTTTCGCCAATAAGCGGATCGGGTTCTGCGCCGCGCCGCCAAAGACGCCGGAATGTAGGTCGCGGTCGGCGCAGGTAATTTTCACGTCCTCATAAACCAGCCCGCGCAGCGAGGTGGTCACCGCCGGCGTCTGGGCGTCCCACATCGCGGTATCGCAGACGAGCGCCAGGTCGAGTTTGAACTCCTCGGCATTGTCTCGCACGAAAGCAAACAGGCTTTTGGAGCCGCATTCCTCCTCACCCTCGATCATGGTGGTGACGTTGAGCGGCAGCTTGCCGGTAACTGCCTTGAAGGCGCGGCAGGCCTCGATAAAGGTCATGGCCTGGCCTTTGTCGTCGCAGGCGCCGCGCGCGACGATGATCTTGCGCCCGCCCGGCAAGGTCTCGATGCGGGGTTCGAACGGCGGCGTCTTCCACAGATTGAGCGGATCGACCGGCTGCACGTCGTAATGGCCGTAAAACAGCACCCGCGGGCCGGCTACGCCGCTCGATCTACCGACCACTACCGGATGGCCTTCCGTCGGGCGCACTTTGGTGTCGAAGCCGATGGAGGTCAGATCTGCGGCGACATGCTCGGCGGCGGCGCGGCACTGGTCCTTATAGGCGGGATCGGTCGATACCGACTGGATGCGGAGCAGCGAGAAAAGCCGCTCGACGCTTTTATCGATATCCTGATCGATGCGGGCCAGTACCGCGTCGAGATCGCTCATTGGGGCTGCTCCTGTCGTGAGCCGCCACGCTAGCAATGCCGGGACCATGTGAAAAGCTTTGGCCCGGAACGATCCGCCCGTTTGGAACCGGATGGGGCGGTTTGGCGCTAATGCAGGGTCGGCTTTTCCGACAGCAGACCGGCCGGTGGACGACGGGGGCTCCCCGGCCGCACGACGGGGGCTCCCCGGCCGCGTTGCAAGGCCGCCCCGATGCGGCGATAAAGCATGCGCGGGACGATATTGGCGGGCAACGCGGCCATATATCCGTCGCGACGGGCGGCTTTGCGAACAAAAGATGTGACCGCCGGCACCACCATCAGCGAGGGCACGCCGCTGCCGCGGCCCGGCGCATCAGCCGCCGGCTGCGCTGCGTCGCCGGACGCATCATCGTCGCGCAACGCGCCCAACCGAAAAGAATACTGAGCATAGTTGTACTTAATTCGTTAGCCGTCCCGTTACGGCTACAATGAAATGTGTGCAATCGGCCATCCACTCCGTCTTGTACGGATGGCATGGGGTCGTGTGATTATTGTGATGCACGTCACAGCCGCTGCATTCACTGTCACCTAGTATTCTTACACCGGCGGGCCTCGCCGCAAGAATTCGAAATACGGCCGTGCTTCTTGCTTGTCATCGCGGCCAACGACGTTCAATATATTTACCAACCCGCCGTCAGCGCGGGGCCGAGAGGGGATCATGGACGAATTGATCGCGCGTCTCGTCGCCAACGTCGGCGTCGATCGATCTGCTGCGGAAAAATCCGTCGGCATCATTCTCGACTTCCTGCAAAAGGAAGGCCCGCCCGATAAAGTCCAGGAGTTAGTCAAAAAACTTCCGGGCGCGGAGGCGCTGCTGGCGGCCCAAGCGGGCGATAGCGGGGGCATGTTCGCCATGGGCGGCCTGATGGGCGCCGGCAGCAGAATGATGGCGGCTGGGCTCAGCATGGGTCAGGTCCAGGGGGTGACCAAGGAAACCATCGCCTTTGCGCGCGAGAAGGCTGGCGAAGACACGATCGGCGAGATCGTTGGCGCCGTTCCCGGTTTAAGCCAGTTCATTTAACCGGTCCGCTTCGGACCGAACGCCACATAGAAGAAAGTCGAGGAGACCGGTATGTCCTATCCCATCACCGATATCGGAGGGATCGACGGCGAAGCCGCCAAAGCTCTCAAGTCGGTTGGGATCCGGTCGACCAATACGCTGCTCGAAGCTGCGCGCACGGTGAAGGGCCGCAGAGACCTCGCCGAAAAGACATGTTTCGACGAAAAGCAATGGCTGTGCTGGGCCAATCACGCCGACCGCATGCGCGTCAAAGGCATCAGCAAGGAGTATTCCGAGCTGCTGCACCATGCAGGAGTCGATACCGTGAAGGAACTCAAGTACCGCAACCCGGCCAATCTCGCCAAAGCGATGGCGGAGGCCAATAAGCGGCGCAAGCTGGTGCGTTTTCTTCCCTCCGAGAAAGTCGTCGAGCGCTGGATCGAGCACGCCAAGAAGCTACCAATCAAGATTTCCTACTGAAGCAAGCTTCCGACGGCGCATTCGGCTGTGCTTGACAGCCTGCCGGCTTCCAGCGCAAAGCCCACCGTCATGGGCCACCCGCAACCCGTCGCCGATACGGCTAAAGCCGCGCCAAGACGTGCGGAACTTGCCGCGCTTTTGAAGCTCGGACGGCCGCTGGTCATGGGCATTCTGAATGTCACGCCGGATTCATTCTCGGACGGCGGCGATTTTCTCGACCCAGCCAAAGCCATTGCCCATGCCGCCGAAATGGCCGGACAAAATTCCGAATTTGGCGCCGATATTCTCGACATCGGCGCGGAATCGACCAGGCCCTATGGTGGCGCCAAGCCGGTTTCCGCCGAAGATGAACTGGCGCGGCTCAAGCCGGTGCTGCCGGCGGTCGCCAGGCTCGGCATTCCGGTGTCCATCGACACCATCAAGGCCAAGGTCGCGGCCTGGGCGTTTGAAAACGGCGCATCGATCGTCAACGACGTCTGGGGCTTGCAACGCGACCCCGATATGGCGAAGCTGGTCGCCGAGCGCGGCGTGCCGGTTATCGTCATGCACAATCGCGACAGCGCCGACGAGCGCATCGATATTGTCGCCGACATGATCGCCTTCTTCGAACGTAGTCTGGAGATCGCCGCCCGCGCCGGCATTGCGCGCGAGAATATCGTGCTCGATCCCGGGATCGGCTTCGGCAAAACGCCGGAGCAGAGCATCATCGCGCTGGCGCGACTGGCTGAGTTCAAGCGCTTCAGGCTTCCTCTATTGGTCGGGGCATCGCGCAAGCGTTTCATCAATTCGGTGGTCCCCTCGCAGCCCGGCGAACGCCTCGGCGGCTCCATCGCCAGCCATCTTTACGCGATCGCGCAGGGCGCAATAATCGTGCGCGTGCATGACGTGGCCGAGACGGTGCAGGCGCTGCGAGTAAACTCCGCCATCGAGGCCGCGAAATGAACGACCGTATTTTTATCAACGGCCTGTCGTTGCACGCCTATCACGGCGTAATGGCGCACGAAGCCAAGGTCGGCCAGACCTTTACCATCGATCTCGATCTCGAGATCGATCTCTCCGAGGCCGCGCGCTCCGACAAGGTGAGAGACACGGTCTCCTATGACCAGGTCGCCGACTGTGCAAGCACCGCATTTACCGGCCAGCGCTTCCGCCTGATCGAGGCCGCCGCCGGGCGCGTCGCCGACGCGATTCTCGGTGCCTTCCCGCGTGTGCGCGTGGTCGCCGTGACGATCCACAAACCGCATGCGCCAATCGCGGCCACGTTCAGCGATGTCGGCGTAACGCTGGTGCGCAGCCGGCAAAAATCGAAATCATGACGGAAGCCTACCTGGCGCAAGCCTACTTGGCATTGGGTGGCAATGTCGGCAATAGCCGGGCCATTCTAGATCGGGCGGTGTCGCTACTGTGCGACGACGCCGACATTAAACTCACCGCGCGCTCCTCGGACTATTTCACCCCGCCCTGGGGCTTCAAATACCAGCCGCCTTTTATCAACCTGTGTATCGGGGTCGAAACGCGGCTTTCGCCGCGCGACCTTTTGGCGCGCGCGCAGGAGGCCGAACTAAAGCTCGGCCGCGACCGCGCGCACGAAAAGCGCTGGGGGCCGCGCACCGCCGACATCGACATCATCGCCTACGACGATCTGGCGATGGACCAGCCTGGCTTGATCCTGCCGCATCCGCGCCTGTTCGAGCGCGCCTTCGTGCTCAAGCCGCTGATCGAGATCGCCGGCGACCGCACGATCGCCGGTCGGTCCTTGCAGGAAGCGCTGGATAAGGCCGATGCCACCGGTATCGAAAAGCTGCCGCCACTGCGCTGACGGGCATGCAAATTGCTTTATCCCAATAGCGAGCTAGCGCCTTCTATGGCAGTTTGCGACCATGAGTGACTCCCTTCCCCTTGCCGCCGAATTCCCCGCCACCGACGTCGCGGAATGGCGCAAACTTGTCGACCAGGCGCTGAAAGGCGTTTCTTTCGAAAAGCGGCTGGTCAGCCAGACCTATGACGGGTTGCGGGTCGAGCCGCTTTACTCGCGCGCCGTCGGTATCCAGCTGGTCGCCGGCCGCGCAGCGGGCGCGGCCTGGACGATCATGCAGCGGGTCGATCACCCCGACCCGGTGGCGGCCAATAAGCAGGCACTGGAGGATCTGGAAAACGGCGCGACCGGGCTGACGCTGGTCTTTGCCGGTTCGATCAAAGCCAACGGCTACGGTCTCGCGGCCACGCCTGAAACCATCGCGCGCGCGCTTGATGGCGTCGATCTCGATGCCGGCATTACCATCGATTTCAATCTGAGCGCGGCGACGCGCAACGCCGTGCAGATGGTGGTTGCGCTGGTAAAGGAGCGCAAGCTGTCGCCGGCCAGTGTCGATCTGCGCACCAGCCTCAATCCGATCGGCGGCTTTGCCGCCGCCGGCTCGAGCGCCCTGCCCTGGAGCGAATTGTCGAAGACCTTGGCAAGCGCGATCCGCGGTCTCGCCGACCAAGGCTATCGCGGGCCGTTCGCGGTCGCCGACGGACGCATCATCCACAATGCCGGCGGCTCGGAAGCGCAGGAATTGGCCTTCGCGCTGTCGAGCGCGGTCGATTGCCTGCGCGCGCTTGAGGTTGGCGGTATTCCGCTCGATGCCGCACGCAGCATGATCTATTTCCGCATGTCGGCCGATGCCGACGAGTTTCTCACCATTGCGAAATTCCGCGCCATCCGCAAATTGTGGGCGCGCGTCGAAGCTGCCTGCGGGCTCACGCCGAAGCCAACCACGGTCGCCGCCGAAACGGCCTGGCGCATGATGACGCGGCGCGATCCATACGTGAACATGCTGCGCACGACGATCGCGATCACCGCCGCCGGGCTTGGCAGCGCCGACAATATTCTCGCGCTGCCACACACGGCGGCGCTTGGCCTGCCCGATGCGCTGGCGCGCCGGATTGCGCGCAACACGCAGCTCGTGTTGCTGGAAGAATCCAATCTCGCCAAGGTCGCCGATCCCGCCGCCGGTTCCGGGGCGATCGAAAATTTGACCGGGCAGTTGTGCACCACCGCATGGGCGCTGTTTCAGAAGATGGATGAAGCCGGCGGCGCCTGGGCCTCGCTCGAACAGGGCCTGATCCAGCGCGAGGTCGCGGCCGTGCGCGTAGCGCGCGAGAAGGCCGTGGCGCGCCGGAAGGATGCGCTCACCGGCGCGACCGATTACCCGAATTTGCACGAGCGGGCGGCGAAAGTACTCGACGTGGCTCCGCTGCCAAAGGCGAAGGAAAGCCCGACCACTATCGAACCGCTGCCAAGCATTCGGCTGGCTGCTCCGTTCGAAGCCTTGCGCGACAAATCCGATGCCATGGCCCAAAAGACCGGCGCGCGGCCGAATGTGTTTCTGGCGACGCTCGGCAGATTGTCGGACTTTTCCGCGCGCGCCATGTACGCGAAGAATTTCTACGAAACCGGCGGCATCGAGGCGATCACCGGCGACGGCTACAAATATGCGGCCGAGATGATCGCGGCGTTCAAGAAGTCCGGTGCGAAGCTCGCCTGCCTGTGCGGCTCGGACACCATTTATGCCGAGCAGGCGACTGAGGCCGCCAAAGCAATTACCGATGCTGGCGCGGTCGTTCATTTTGCAGGCCGGCCAGGCGAACTGGAAGCCGCGCTGAAAGCGGCCGGCGTGAAAGCCTTTATATTCGTGGGCTGCGACGTGCTTTCGACCTTGCAGGCCACATATGATAGTCTGGGCTCACCATGAGTCAGATTCCGAATTTCGCCACCGTTGCTTTCGCCGACACGCTGGTGTCCGCCGACATGACTGCGGCCGCACTCTGGATGACCCCGGAAGCGATCCCGGTGAAGCCGGTTTATAGTGAGGACGACCTCAAGGGCATCGACTTTCTCGACACCTATCCCGGCAAGGCGCCGTTTTTGCGCGGACCTTATCCGGCGATGTACGTGGCGCAGCCCTGGACCATCCGGCAATATGCCGGCTTCTCCACGGCGGAAGACAGCAATGCCTTCTACCGCCGCAACCTCGCCGCCGGCCAGAAGGGCCTGTCGATCGCGTTCGATCTCGCCACCCATCGCGGCTATGACTCGGACCATCCGCGCGTAGCGGGCGATGTCGGCATGGCCGGCGTGGCAATCGATTCCATCTACGACATGCGCACGTTGTTCAACGGCATCCCGCTCGACAAAATGAGCGTGTCGATGACCATGAACGGCGCGGTGCTGCCGGTGCTGGCGCTCTATATCGTCGCCGGCGAGGAACAGGGCGTGCCGCACGCCAAGCTGTCCGGCACGATCCAGAACGACATCCTCAAAGAATTCATGGTGCGTAATACTTACATCTACCCGCCCGGGCCGTCGTTGCGCATTATCTCCGACATCTTCGCCTATACGTCGGCCGAAATGCCGAAATTCAATTCGATTTCGGTCTCCGGCTATCACATGCAGGAAGCCGGCGCGACGCAGGATCTTGAATTGGCCTATACGCTGGCCGACGGCCTCGAATATGTGCGCGCCGGCATCAAAGCCGGGCTCACCATCGATCAGTTTGCGCCGCGCGTGTCGTTCTTCTGGGCGATCGGCATGAATTACTTCATGGAGATCGCCAAACTGCGCGCGGCGCGCATGATCTGGGCGAAGCTTATGAAGCCATTCAACCCGGAAGACGCGCGCGCGCTGTCGCTGCGCACGCATTGCCAGACTTCGGGCTGGTCGCTCGCCGCGCAAGACGTGTTCAATAACGTACCGCGCACCATGATCGAGGCGATGGCGGCGACCCAAGGCCAGACCCAGTCGCTGCACACCAATGCGCTCGACGAAGCCTTGGCGCTGCCGACCGATTTTTCGGCGCGCATCGCGCGCAACACGCAAATTGTATTGCAGCAGGAAGCCGGCGCTACCCGTATCGTCGATCCCTGGGGTGGCTCGTATTACGTCGAGAAGTTGACCTACGATCTCGCCGTCAAGGCCTGGGCGCACATCGAAGAAGTTGAAGCGCTCGGCGGCATGACCAAGGCGATCGAAGCCGGCATTCCGAAGCTGCGCATCGAGGAAGCTTCCGCCAAGACGCAGGCACGCATCGATGCCGGCGTGCAGTCCGTCATCGGCGTCAATAAATACCAGCCGGCCGACGAAGCGCCGATCGACGTGTTGAAGATCGACAACACCGCCGTGCGCAAGATGCAGCTTGAGAAGCTCGCGCGATTGAAAACCGAGCGCGATCCAGCGGCGTTGCAAGAGGCGCTCGACGCGCTCACCCGCGCGGCAAAAGGCAACGGTAATCTGCTGGAGCTCGCGGTCGAGGCGGCGCGCGCCAAAGCGACCGTCGGCGAAATCTCCATGGCGCTCGAAAAAGTTTACGGCCGGCACGTGGCCTCGATCAAAGTCATCACCGGCGTCTACAAGCGGGAGGTCGGCAAAGGAGGTAAAATGACCGGCGCGGTCGAACAAGTGCGCAACGCGGTCGAAGCCTTCGAGGCGGCGGAAGGACGCCGGCCACGCCTGCTGGTCGCCAAGATCGGCCAGGATGGTCACGACCGCGGACAGAAAGTGATCGCTTCCGCGTTTGCCGACCTCGGCTTCGACGTCGATATCGGACCGCTGTTTGCGACGCCCGACGAGGCCGCGCGCCAGGCCGTTGAAAATGACGTGCATATTCTCGGCGTCTCCTCGTTGGCCGCCGCGCACCTGACATTGGTGCCGGAATTAAAGAAGGCGCTGGCTGCCCAAGGCCGCGACGACATCATGATCGTGGTGGGGGGCGTGGTCCCGCCGCAGGATTACGACGCGCTGATGAAAGCGGGCTGCGAGGCGATTTTCCCGCCCGGCACGGTGATCGCGGAAGCCGCGCTTAAGCTGCTCAAGACGCTGCATCATCGCCTCGGTCACGACCAAGAGGCGGCGGAGTGAGGCCGCTACCTGCCGCGGGCTCGCGCGCATGAGCAACAAACCCCTTTCCGATCTCGCCGCCGGCATCCGCGAGGACGACCGCGCCACGCTCGCGCGCGCGATTACGTTGATCGAGAGCAAGCGCGCCGACCACCGCAAGACCGCGCATCTGCTGGTACAGGAGTTGCTGCCGCTCACCGGCAAGGCTGTACGCCTCGGCATCACCGGCGCGCCGGGGGCCGGAAAATCCACCACCATCGACGCGCTCGGCTCGATGCTGACCGCGCAGGGGCACAAGGTGGCGGTGCTGGCAGTCGATCCGTCCTCGACGCGCACCGGCGGCTCGATCCTCGGCGATAAGACGCGCATGGCGCGGCTGGCGATCGACGATAAAGCCTTCATCCGGCCCTCGCCCTCCTCCGGCACGCTCGGCGGCGTCGCCGCCAAAACGCGTGAGACCATGTTGCTGTGCGAAGCGGCCGGATACGATGTGCTGATCGTGGAGACCGTCGGCGTCGGACAATCGGAAACCACGGTCGCCGACATGACCGATTTCTTTCTGGTGCTGATGGTCGCCGGCGCCGGCGACGAATTGCAGGGCATCAAGAAGGGCATCGTCGAATTGGCCGACATGATCGCGGTCAACAAGGCCGACGGTGACAACATCGCGCGCGCCAAGGCCGCGGCCGGCGAATATAAATCCGCGCTGCATATTTTGGCGCCGCGCACGCCGACTTGGATGCCGCCGGTGATGACCTTTTCGGCGCTCACCGGCGACGGCATCGACGCGTTGTGGAAGCAGGTCACGTCGCACAAGGAGAAGATGACGGCTTCGGGCGAACTCGCCGAGACGCGGCGCGCGCAGCAGGTCAAATGGATGTGGAGCATGCTGGAGGAGCGGCTGACCGCGCGGCTGCGCGGCGACGCTTCCGTGCGCGCCAAGGTGAAGCAAGCGGAAGCCGCCGTCGCTGCCGGAAAGCTTGCGCCGACTTTGGCGGTGGAAGAGATCGCGCGACTTCTTGGCGTCTAACCGCGCGGATCCGAACGATTTAATTTTCAAACAGCCCGGCCTTCTTATCCCTCCCCGCCTTCGGGGAGGGATTAAGAAAAAGAGCGGGCGTTATCGCCCCTGTTCTTTGTTGAGGCCCGGGCCAGGCCTGTCTTCCCGTCTCTTCATTCTCCCCTCGCAAACGAGGGGGCGGCGCGCCAAGCGGCGCAACCTTCGTTCTTTGGCGCACCTTCTTTGCAGAAGGTGCGGCGCCTCTCGGCGCGCCACCCAGACAGCTTTTCCGCCGTCCGGGGTTATTTTCGGTGTCTTCCAGCGGACGGGCCGCGCTTCCAGCAAAGGGTTTCCCCCACGCTGTCAGCCAGCTCCTGGCAGCAGGTCCTAGTGCCTGCGAGCGGAGCCCCGTCACCGCCCGGGGGCTAGGGTGAGCGTTCATCCCCTGCCCGCGGGCACCGCATCCCGCTCCACTGTCATGACGCCTCATGAAGCGCCCTCGTTTGAGCGGGACAGGAGGGAATATAGTCCAATGACGAAAGCCGGTCAATAGTCCTAGGATTTTTTTATTGGGTTTCGCCGCGACGGCCGTTCCAGGCGAAAGCCAAGGGCTAACAGAAGGTTAACCATGTATAAACGCCTGGCGGCTAGCGTCGGCGACCTCGCTGGGATTCTCCATCATGCGGAATGGCCTGTTCACCTCCGCGCTTGGCTACGGCTGGTTTGCCGCGTTGCTGGGCGGCTTCATCACGTTCGCCACAAGCTTTAGCGCGCTCATCCTTTTTTCGTTCGATCCGGCAAAAGCAATCGTTCCAACTGCGCCCGACAAAATAATCGTGGCCGGTCTGGCCACCGCCGCGGCCATACTCGCTCTGGTCGTGACCGGCATCGTCAATAACGTCTGCACACGCCGCTTGAGCCGGACGAACGGACAAATGCGGCGCGCCCTCGACAGCATGCCGCAGGGCCTGAGCATGTTCGACCAGACGGAGCGGCTGCTGATCTGCAATATGCAATACCGCACCCTGTATCGGCTCGCGCCGGACGATGTGAAAGTCGGAGCGACGCTTTCGGAAGTTCTCGAAAAGCGCGTCGTCAAAGGTTCGTTTTCCGCCGATCCGCGACAGTATCGCGACAAATTTCTGGCGGCGTACCGCGAGGGCCGCACCACGGTCGCCGAGGTCAAGGCCGCCGGCGACCGCCTCTACCTCATCACCAACCATCCGATCGATGGCGGTGGCTGGATCACGACGCATGAGGACATCACTGAGCGCCGCAAGACCGAGCAACAGCGCATCGCCACGGAGCAGCATGAAGAACGCCGGGCAGCGACCGAAAGCGCGATCGCCGAATTCCGCGCTGGTGCTGAAAACCTGCTCAAGACCGTGATCGACAGCGCCGGGCAAATGCACGCGGCCGCGGCCACCCTGCTCCAGGTCTCCGGCCGCACGACCCAACGCGCGGAGAGCGCGTTGCTTGCAACGAACGAGGTGGTCGGCAACGTTCAGACGGTGGCGAAGGCGGCCGAGGAATTGTCCAACTCGGCTTCCGAAGTCGACCAACGGCTTATCAGGGCGACGCAGATCGTTCGCCTCGCGCTCGACGAAGCCAATGTGACGAACGACGATATTAATCGGCTGGCGAAAGCTGCGGACAAGATCGGCGACGTCGTCAAACTGATCCGCAGCATCGCCGGACAAACCAATCTACTCGCTCTCAACGCGACCATAGAGGCGGCTCGCTCCGGCGCAGCCGGCCGTGGCTTCGCGGTGGTCGCTTCCGAGGTCAAGGCGCTTGCGATCCAGACCGCGACAGCGACCGAGGACATTTCCGCGCAAATCCTGGAAATCCAGAAATCGACACGAGATTCGGTCGAAGCCATCGGCCGGATCGCCAACCGTATCGAAGAAATCAACAATTACACGTCTTCGATTTCAACGTCGGTTCAGGAGCAGGCCGGGGCGACGGGATCGATTTCGCAAAACATTTTCAGCACAGCGGAGGGATCGAAAATAATCGGTTCCGTGCTCAGCGAAGTGGTCCATGCCGCCAGCGACACTCAGCACTCGGCACAAACGGTGCTTTCGGCGAGCGAAACCGTCGAGCAGACGAGCGCCCATTTGCGAGCCGAAGTCGAACGCTTCCTGACTAAAGTGGCGATGTAAGGCTTTCGCTTGCCTACTTCCGCAACGCGCTCTCCAGCGTGCGCGGCCGCCTGCCGCCGATCACCTGCGCCTCGCAATTCTCACCGGCATCGCAACTGACGATGCAATCGGTGCCCGGGCCGCCATGACAATCGGTGCCGCAGCCGTATCGCTCCTTGCCCTGCGAAAAGCGGCCACCGACTTTGGCGCAGGCGCCCTTGAGTTCATCGGCGCTGTGCTTGTGCATCGACAGCGTCCCGGCGGACGCGGGCGCGTTAATGCCTAGGATAGCGGCGAAGATGAGCGGAAACGTTATTTGTGATATTCGCATGGCTGCCTCCCAACGAAACGCGGAGAATGAGCCCCCGGCCGATCATAGCGGACGCCGTGCCAGAATATAAGCGTCTTTCCTGCGACCGATTGGCTGTCGTCCGACACGCGTTTCGCGATTTTGCGTGCGGACGACAGCCGTGACACATTCCTTTCATGACGACCCTGCTCATCACCGGCTTCGGGCCCTTTCCCGGCGCGCCGTATAATCCGACCGTAAAGCTCGTGCGCGCCTTGACGCGCGTGCGGCGGCCTGCATTTTCCGATGTGAAAATGGTCGAGCACGTATTCGAGACGAGCTACGCGGCGGTCGACCGCGAATTGCCGCAACTGATCGCGACGCACAAACCGGACGCGCTGCTGATGTTCGGGCTACACGGCCGCGCCAAGACCATTCGCATCGAAACGCGCGCGCGCAATGCCCTCGCTCTGTTGCCGGATGTGAGCGGCAATATTTTGCGGCGGAGCGTGATCGACTGCGAAGCGCCCTTCTCGCACGCGATGCCGATGCCGGCGTGGCGGTTGCTTGCGGCGGCGCGCAGCGCGCATGTGCCGGCGGTGCTGTCGCGCGACGCCGGGCGCTATCTGTGCAATTATCTTTGCTGGCGCGCGCGTGAGGCGGTGAATGGCGGCGGGCCGAAGCTGGCGGCTTTCGTGCATGTACCGCCGGTGCGGCGGTTTGCGCGGCCTATCAAACGTTCCGTTCGTCTCCGCGAAAGCGGGGACCCATGGGTCAAAGAACTGGATTCCCACTTATTTCGTAAAGACGGCGCTTCGCGCCTGATGCGTGGGAACGAGCGGACGGCAAAGCATGACTTCACTGCCGCCGACCTGTTGCGCGCAGGCCAAAACATTCTGGCTACAATGATTTCCGTCGTTAACCGGACTTAGACCACTACGCCGCATGATGGCGGCATGACGATCAGCCGCCGCCAACTGCTCGCCGGTTCCACCGCCAGCGCCGCCGTCTACGCGATGCCGCTGCGCGCGCAGGCACAGGAGCGCGGCATCGACGCTTATGAGTTCGGCGTGCGCGCCAACACCGAGGCCGACCAATCGCAAGTCCTGCAACGCGCCATCGACGAGGCGGTGCGCCGCGACCGGCCGCTATTTCTGTCGCCCGGCGTCTATCGCGCGCACGATCTGGTGTTACCGGGCGGCAGCCGTTTGATCGGCGCGGCCGGGCCGACCCGCATCGTCTTCAGCGGCGGACGTGCGCTCATCAGCGCCAGGACCGACGGCCCGGTTTCGCTCTCGGGTCTCACGCTCAATGCCGGCAACCTGCCGCTTTCAGCCGACGGCCTCGTCGATTTCAACGACGTGAAGGGTTTGCGCATTTTCAACTGTTTCGTCAACGGCGCCAATGGCAACGCCATCTCGCTGAATCGTTGCGAAGGCGATGTGCAGGGCTGTCACATCACCGATGCCGCCGACAACGCGCTGTTCTGCCTCGACAGCAAGCTCGCGATCCGCGGCAACATCATCGCCAAATCCGGCAATGGCGGCATCCGCGTCTGGCGCTCCAGCAAGCAGGATGACGGCAGCACGGTCGAAGGCAATATGATTGAGGACACGCAAGCGCGCGCCGGCGGCGACGGGCAGAACGGCAACGCCATCAACATCTATCGCGCGGCGCATGTAACCGTGCGTAACAACGTCATCCGCCGCGCCGCCTTTTCCGCCATTCGCGGCAACGCCGCCTCGCATATTCAAATGACCGGCAACCAATGTTTCGCGCTTGAGGAAGTCGCGATCTATTCCGAGTTCGATTTCGAGGATGCCTTGATCGCCGATAACATCGTCGACACCGCGGCGATGGGTATTGCCGTCACCAACATGGACCAAGGCGGGCACGGCGCGGTGGTGCGCAACAATTTTATCCGCAACGTCGTGAACAAGCGCCCGCAAGGCGGGCCGGATTCGTTCGGCGTCGGCATCGGCGTCGAAGCCGATACCGTGGTGACGCTCAACTCAATCGAAAACGCGCCGACGATGGGAATCTCGATCGGCTACGGCAAATATCTGCGCAACGTCACCGCGAGCGGAAATCTGGTGCGCAAGACCGGCATCGGCATCGGTGTGTCGGTGGTCGAGGGTGCCGGCGCGGCGGCGATTACCGACAACATCATCAAGGACGCTTCGCAAGGCGCCATTGTCGGCATGGCCTGGGACAAGGCGGCGACCGGGGATCTCACGCAAGGCGGGGCGGAGAAGTTTCCTCAGTTGCGACTGAGCGGGAATAAGGTGAGCTGACGGCAGGTTACGGCGTATTCATTCGTGGACGAGAGCCTTGCCACGAATGCGCCGCGAACCCATCTTAGCCTTCGTGTTCATGCCCCGCCCTAAACGCCGAACCCTCATCATGCTGCTCATCTTTGCGATCTTTCTCGCTCCCATTCTCGCGCGCGCGGCGCTTTATGCCGCCGGCTCCGATCCGCGCTCCTGGCGCGACGCCGACTGGTCCTCGACCGGCGCGCTGCCGCCGGCCAAGGATTTCGAGCCGGCGCGGCTGGTCGTCTTCACCGGCACCACCGGCGCCTGGAAGGGCATTTTCTCGGTGCATAGCTGGATCGTCTACAAGCAAGCCGGCGCCAAGGACTGGACGCGCTACGACGTGGTCGGCTGGGGCGCGCCGGTGCGCACCAATGGCTGGCCGGCGGACGGGCGCTGGTACGGCAACATGCCGGTTGCGATCGCCGATGTGTCGGGCAAGCAAGCCGAGGCGCTGATCCCCAAGGTCGAACAGGCCGTGCGCGACTATACGTACAATCGCGCCGGCGACTACCGCATCTGGCCGGGGCCGAATTCGAACAGCTTCACCGCCGCCGTGCTGCGCGCCGTGCCGGAGCTTAAGGTTGCGCTGCCGGCCAACGCGATCGGGCGCGATTACCGGCGCGGCTTTTACGCCGGGCGCACCGACAGCGGCACCGGCGTCGAGGTGAACATGAACGGCCTGTTCGACGTCAAGCTTGGCTGGGTCGAGGGCGTCGAGGTTAACTTGCTCGGGCTGGTGGCGGGGCTAGACTTGCGCCATCCGGCAGTGAAATTACCCGGCTTCGGCCGCATCGGCATCGAACCGCCGGTCGCGACCGCGCAGGCGCACTGACGCACGCTTAAGGAGTGTCACGCCGAATTGTTCGGATGTGACCGACACCGGGGTGTCGGCGGGACGCGGCGCATGGCAGGTTACCGGCGTTAAATCGAGGACCGTTTCTCCCATGCGCGACATGCTGCCGCTGCTCGACAAGATACCGTTTCCAGCCATTACCCGCGCCAAGCTCGACACCTTGCAGATCAATGTCGGCTATCGCTGCAACCAAACTTGCTTTCACTGCCACGTCAATGCCGGGCCGAACCGCACCGAAGAGATGGCCGCGGATGTGGCGGAGCTGGTGCTCGACTTCATCGCGCGGCGCAGCATCAAGACGCTCGACATTACCGGCGGCGCGCCCGAACTGAACGCGAATTTCCGCCGCATGGTCACCGGCGCGCGCGCCTTGGGCGTCAAGGTGATGGATCGCTGCAACCTCACCATCCTGGAGCAGCCGGGGCAGGAAGATCTGGCGAATTTCTTGGCAGACAATCGCGTCGAAGTGGCCGCCTCGATGCCGTGCTATCTCGAAAGCAATGTCGAGGCGCAGCGCGGCAAGGGCGTGTTCGACGCCTCGATCCGCGGCTTAAAGGCGCTCAACGCGCTCGGCTACGGCCGCGACCCCGAACTGGCGCTGAATCTCGTTTATAATCCGCAAGGGCCGTCGCTGCCGCCGGCGCAGGTCGCGCTCGAGCAAGACTACAAGCACGTGCTAGGCGAGCGCTATGGCATCGTGTTCAACAAACTGTTCGTGCTGGCTAACATGCCGATTCAGCGTTTCGGATCGATGCTGGTGACCAAAGGCGAATTCGACGGCTATCTTGGGCTGTTGCAGGACGCGCATCTCGACGCCAATCTCGACGGCGTGATGTGCCGCAACCTGATTTCGGCCGACTACAAAGGTTACGTGTTCGACTGCGACTTCAATCAGATGCTCGATCTGCCGTTGCCTTATGACGAGCGCGAGCGGGTGCATCTGTCGGAACTGCTTGACGCGGAGCTTGACGGAAATCCGATCCGGGTCGCCGGGCATTGCTACGGCTGCACCGCCGGGCAAGGCTCGAGCTGCGGTGGCGCGCTCAAAGAGGCGGCGGAGTGAGCGCCTTTCCGCAACGCGCGGCGGCGCTGGCCACGGAGGCCGGCCGCATCTGCCCAATCGACTATAATTATGCGCCCAGCGTGTTTGCGCGCGCGGCCGATTTCCAGGCCGAGACGCTTTATGTGGTGGGCGGGCTCTACGGCAATCTGGCCGCGCTCGCCGCGATCAAGACGATGGCGCAGGCCGAGCGCGCGCAGATCGTTTTCAACGGCGATTTCCACTGGTTCGACGCCGAGCCGGACTGGTTCGATGAGATCGATCTCGGTGTCGCGCCCTATCGCGCGTTGCGCGGCAATGTCGAGACCGAGATCGCGCGCGACGGCGATATCGGCGCTGGCTGCGGCTGCGCCTATCCGCCGAGCGTATCGGGCGACGTGGTGCGGCGTTCGAACGACATCATCGCGCAGTTGCAGAAGGCGATGCCGCGGACGGCGCGCGCGCGGCTAGGCGCGTTGCCGATGCATTCGGTCGCGCAAGTCGGTATCCTGCGCGTCGGCATCGTGCATGGCGACGCGGCGGCGCTGGCCGGTTGGCGTTTCGCGCAGGACGAATTGGACAACCCGAAGCGGCTCGGCTGGCTCACCGATATTCATTCCGCCGCGCAGGTCGATGTCTTTGCCTCGACGCATACGTGTCTCGCGGCCTTGCGCGATTTCGGGCTGCGGCATGGCCGGCTGACGATCATCAATAACGGCGCGGCCGGCATGCCGAACTTCACCGGCACGCAAAGCGGCGTCATCACCCGTATCGCCACCACGCCCTCCCCGCACCAGCCGCTCTATGGCCTTGTACGCAGCGGCGTTCATATCGACGCGCTGGCGGTCGAATACGGCCAGGACGCGTTTCTGGCGCGGTTTTTGAGACGGTGGCCGCCGGGCTCGCCGGCTTACGAGTCTTATTACAGCCGGATCGCCGAAGGGCCGGATTATCCGCTCGAACAGGCCAAACCGTGACGCTCTCCATCGTCATGCCGGTGCTCAATGAGGCCGCTGGCATCGAAGCGGCGCTCATGGCCTTGCAGCCCTACCGCGCCCGCGGCGTCGAGCTGATCGTGGCCGATGGCGGCACCGGCGATGCTACAACCGATCTGGCGCGCCCGCTGGCCGATCGGGTCATCAGCGCGCCGCGCGGACGCAGCCTCCAGATGAATGGCGGCGCGGCGACAGCGCGCGGCGATGTACTATTGTTCCTGCATGCCGACACGCAATTGCCGGACCGCGCTGACGAAGCGATCTTTGAAGGGCTCAAGCGGACAGGCGTCGCCTGGGGCCGCTTCGACGTGCGCTTCGATTGCGGCGGCCTGCTCAGCCTGGTCGCGCTTTCGATGAACCTGCGCTCGCGCTTAACCGGCATCGCCACCGGCGACCAGGCCATGTTCATGACGCGCGCGGCCTTCGACCAGGCCGGCGGCTTTCCGGCCATCGCGCTGATGGAAGACGTGGCGCTGTCGGCGCGGCTCAAGTGCATCGGCAGTCCCTTGTGCCTTTCCGCGCGCGTGACCACATCGGGCGCGCGCTGGCGCAAACACGGAGTCCTACGAACAATCCTGCTGATGTGGCGGCTGCGGCTGGCATTTTTTTTCGGCGCCGATCCGCAAAAACTGGCGCGCGCTTACGGCTATGCCGGCTAGCAGCGCCTGGAACCTGGATGATTTCCCACAAAAAAGCATTGCAACCGCGCTGCGCCGGCGTATGACAGTTTTGTGACACTATGCCGCCCCTTTCGCGGCCGGAGACATTTTCAACTTGGGTACCGAACTCATCATTTCGTTTCTCGGCGCGGTCGCCCTGCTGCTGTGGGGCGTGCGCATGGTGCAGACCGGCATCACGCGCGCCTTCGGCGCATCGCTGCGGCAATGGCTTACGCACTATGTGCGCGGCGCGGCGAGCGCGTTTTTCGCCGGCCTCGGCCTCACCGGCATCCTGCAAAGCTCGACCGCGACCGCGCTGCTGCTTGCTTCCTTCACCGCGCGCGGACTGATCGCGCTGTCGATTGCGCTGGTGATGATGCTTGGCGCCAATGTCGGCACCACGCTGGTGGCGCAAGTGCTGTCGCTCAACGTGACATGGCTGTGGACCGGCGTGCTGGCGATCGGCGTCTTCGCCTTCATGGGATCGCAGGCCGACCGCAGCCGCGCCATCGCGCGCATCGCCATCGGCCTCGGGCTGATGCTGCTGTCGCTCAAATTGCTCGGCGAAGCATCCGCGCCGCTGCGACATTCCGCGACGTTCAAGTCGCTGCTCGGCGGCCTTGCCGGCGATCCGATCATGATCTTTCTCATTGGCACGCTGATCACCTGGCTGATGCATTCCAGCCTGTCGATGGTGCTGCTGGTGATGGCTTTCGCTGGCGCGCATGCGATCGCCGAACCGCTGGCGCTCGCCTTGGTGCTCGGCGCCCATGTGGGGGGCGCCATCGCGCCCTTGACTGGCCTCACCGGGGCTGAGCCGGCCGGGCGGCGCGTCGCCGTCGGCAATTTGCTGATGCGCGCCACCGCGGCGCTGCCGTTTCTGTTTCTGGTGCGCCCATGCGCCGACTTGCTGGCGATGGTGGAAAGCGATCCGGCGCGCATGGTGGTGAACTTCCACTTCGCCTTCAACCTGATCGCAGCCTTGGCGCTGCTGCCATTGGCGGGCGTCTACGCCAAGCTTACCACCCGCCTGCTGCCCGACCGTCCGCAGGCCGACGACAAGTCGAAGCCGAAATATCTCGATCCCAATCTGCTCGATACGCCGTCGGAGGCGCTCGCCTGCGCCATGCGCGAGACGCTGCATCTCGGCGACAATATTGCCGACATGCTGCGCCAGGCGCTCACCGCCTTCGAACGGCCGGACATGAAACTGGTGCGCGACGTCGAGGAAGCCGATAACGGCGCCGATCATCTCTACGAGGCGATCAAGCTTTATCTGGTGAAAGCCTCGAAGGCGGAGATGAGCGAGGAGGAAAGCCGCCGCTATGTCGAAATCCTCACCTTCACCACCAACCTTGAACATATCGGCGACATCATCGACAAGAACCTGATGGAATTGGCGGCCAAGAAAATCCGTCTCAAATATACTTTTTCGGCCGAAGGGCTGGAAGATATACGGCGCTTTCACGCCCGGATCATGGACAATCTGCAACTCGCCTTCAACGTCTTTGCCTCGCGCGACCTGACGCTGGCGCGCCGGCTGTTCTCGGAAAAAAGCGCGATGCGCGCGGCCGAGAGCCAGGCGGCCGACAGTCACTTCGCACGGCTGCGCGCGGGCCGGCCGGAGTCGATCGAAACGTCATCGATCCACCTCGACGTGATCCGCGACTTGAAGCGCATTCACGGCCATATCACCTCGGTCGCCTATCCCATTCTGGAAGCGGCCGGAGAATTGAGCGAGACGCGGCTGGTGACGCACGAAGACGCGGCGGCCGGCAGACCGGTGACGCCGTGATTTACTGCATCCTGATCAGCAGCAACCCGCACAATATGAGCAGCGCCGCGACGATGCGGATGGCACGCAACGGCTCCTTCAGCCAGAAGACGGCGATGACCGCGCCGAACAGCACGCTGGTTTCGCGCAAGGTCGCGACAATGGCGATGGGCGCCAGCGTCATCGCCCACAGCACGGTGCCATAGGAAATCAGTTGCAGGGCGCCGCCGATAAATCCGCGACGCCAATAAGTCCGCGCCGCCGGTATGACGTCGCGACCCTCGCGGTAGAGCGCGTAAGGAACCAGCACGATGGCGTTGCCGACGAAGAGCCAGAGTGAATAGGAGTTAGGATCGCCGGCGAGCCGCGCGCCGATACCGTCGACCACCGAATAGGTACAGATGGTGAGCGCGGTCAGCAGCGCAAAGCCGACGGCGCGTTTGTCGAAACGCACCAGATCGCGTCCGCCGCGCGCCGACAGTAAAAATACGCCGGCGACCAGCACGACGATGCCGGTCCAGCCGGAAAGCGCCAGCTTCTCGCCGACGAAGAAAGTGGTGGCGGTGGCCGTCATCAAAGGCGCTGCGCCGCGCGCGATCGGATAGACTTGGCCGAGATCGCCGGTACGGTAGGCTTCGATCAAGGCGGCGAAATAAAACAGATGGATAACGGCCGAGGCGATCAGCCAGGGCCAGGCGGCCGCCAGCGGCAATGCGACAAACGGCAGAAACGGAATCGCCACCAGGCACGAGCCGATCGCTATCAGCGTCGTGGTCGAGAGCGGATCGAGCCCGACTTTGATAAGCGCGTTCCAGCCGGCGTGGCAGAGCGCGGCGAAAAGAACGGCGATAAAGACGATGTTTTCTATGATGCTTATCCCTCTCCCCGTTTACGGGGAGAGGTAAAGAGCGGCGCGTCCCGGAATGACCGAGGACTGAATCACGCCTTCGCCGGCGCCCACAGCGCAGGGCCGGCGCGGGCATATTGTACCGGGCGCGGCACCTCGGCGCCGAGCGCCTTGGCGGCGTGCCAGCCCCAATGCGGATCGTCGAGAAAAATGCGCGCTGCCGAGACCATGTCGGCTTGCCCCTTGGCGACAATCTCCTCGGCCTGTTCGGGCTTGATGATGAGGCCGACGGCGCGGGTCGGAATTCCCACTTCTTTTTTCACGCGCGCGGCGACCGGCACATTGTAGCCGGGCTCGGCCGGATTGCGGATGTCGGCGGCAACGCCGCCGGACGACACGCAGATGAAGTCGAGGCCTGCCGCTTTCAAGAGCTTTGCAATCGCCACGGCGTCGTCCGGCGTCAGTCCGCCCTCGCGCCAATCCGAGCCGGTGATGCGCGCGCCCAGTGGAACGCCCTTCGGCACCACCGCGCGCACCGCCTTGGCGACCGACATGGGAAAGCGCATGCGGTTTTCGAACGAGCCGCCATATTGATCGCCACGCTTGTTCGACAAAGGCGACATGAAGCCATGCATCAAATAGCCGTGCGCCATGTGCAGTTCGATCTCGTCAAAACCGATGCGCAGCGCGCGCCTGGTGGCGTTGACGAAAGCGTCGCGCACGCGGTTCAGATCGGATTCGGTGGCTTCCCTTGGCGTATGCCATTGTTCGCCGAACGGAATGGCCGACGCGGCGATGGTCTCCCACGGGTCGGCGCCGGCTTTGAGCGCGACCGGGCCATCCCACGGTTTCTGCGCCGAACCCTTGCGGCCGGAATGGGCGAGTTGAATGCCGAACTTGGCGGTGCCGGCGCGACGGGCGCTGGCGACCACGCGGGCAAGCGCGGCCTCGTTGTCGTCGGAGTAAAGTCCGAGGCACCCATGCGTGATGCGGCCGGAACGCTCGACATGGGTTGCCTCCACGATCACCAACGCAGCGCCGGAATTGGCCAGCATGCCGAGATGCACCAGGTGCCAGTCATTGGCGCAGCCGTCGTCGGCGGAATACTGGCACATCGGCGATACGACCAGACGGTTGGCAAGCTCGAGGCCTGCCAGCTTCAGGGGCGAGAAAAGAACACTGCTCATGCGGGGGCTACTCTGGATGGAACAAGGAAGGGGCGGTCGCTCAGCGCTTCTGCTGAATCGAGTTGAGGTAGGCGATGATGGCACCGACCTGGTCGGCGTCAAAAGTAAATTCCGGCATATCAGGGTGGCCGGACATGATGCCCTCGCCCAAGGCTTCTTCCAGCGATTCGATGGGATAGCGGGTAGCGAGCGTGCGGAAGGCCGGCGCATCGGCGCGCGGGCTGGTGCCGGTTCGCCCAACCGCGTGGCACCGGGCGCAATTTTGGGTCAGCAGGTCCTCGCCGAGCTTGAGATCGCCGGCGGCGGCGGCCGGTTCAATCGCCGCGCCCCCGATCCAGAAGAATGCCAGCCAGACAGCCGCGATCAGTAAGCGGGTGGGCGTCATGCCGCCGGGCGCAACTGGTCGTCGCGTGGCGCTTGCCTCGCGGCCTGCCCGGCCATCTGCTGTGCGGCCAGGTCATACCAGCGCCTGGTGGCCTCGATGACGTCGAGCATACGAATGGCGAAACGATCCTCGGTGTAATAGCGCCGGTAGCGGCCGCTGCGATAGAGCTCGGTGTAATATTCCAGGCGTCGTTCGGCGAGATCGAGCCATTTGCGGGCGATCGGCTGGAGACTCAGTCTGCCTGACAGATCCTGCATTGCGGGTGCCCGTGGCGAGCGCCGAATCGGCTACACACCAATCGTTGCGTGAATGGCAACGCTCGGCAATCGCACAATGACGACGACGCACAGGTGTGGATAACAGCACCCCGTCTATGCTGATTCGCGAGCAATTCAAAGAGTCTAGCAGGGGACGCTAGAGCCGGATGCGCCACTTGTTGGCAATCTCGCCGATATTCCCGCGCCGGAACAAGAGCACGCAACCGACGAAAATCATGCCTGGATGACCAGCACCCATTCGCCGACGACGGCAAACTAGCCCGATTTAAACTTCTTGGCCAACGTATCGGCGCTCTTGGCCAAGAGGCCGACATCGGAGCCGACAGCAACGAAGGTGTAGCCCCAGTCGATATAGCGGCGGATTTCGTCCTCGTTGCCGGTGAGAATCCCGGCCGGCTTGCCGACCGCCTTGAGCTGGGTGACGGCATCTTTGATCGCCGCCTGCACATCGGCATGCGCGGGGTTGCCGAGATGGCCGAGCGAGGCGGCCAAATCGGACGGGCCGATGAAAACGCCGTCGATGCCTTCGACCTTGGCGATGGCTTCAAGCTGCGTCATCGCCTCGCGCGTTTCGACCTGCACCAAAGTGCAGATTTCCGAATTGGCCTTGCCGAGATAACCCTGCACGCGGCCATAGCGCGAGGCGCGCGCGGCGACCGAAATGCCGCGAACGCCGTCGGGCGGGTAGTGCATCGCGGCGACCGCGGCTTTTGCCTCGGTGACGTTCTGCACATATGGAAACAGCAGCGTCTGCGCGCCGATATCGAGGCAGCGTTTGGCAAGCACGGTGTCGTTCCAGGCTGGGCGGATGATCGGCGTCGCGCTGCCGTGTTCGAGCGCCTGGAGTTGCGACAGGAGGCCAGGGATTTCATTGGGCGAATGCTCGGTGTCGAGCAGAATCCAGTCGAAGCCGGAATCGGAAAGGATTTCGGCGGCGATGTTGCTGCACAGGCTCGACCACAGGCCGATCTGGAGTTTGCCGGCTGCGATCGCGGCCTTGAATGCGTTGCGTTTGAATTCGGGCATGTGTGGAACCCTTAAACGAACTGAATGGCGATGCCGCCGAGCGGGCCGTAATCAGCGTGAATAGTATCGCCCTTGGCGGCAAACACCACACGCGTGAACGAACCGGCAAGCACGATGTGGCCGGGCTCAAGCGCATGCCCGTACTGGCAAATCTTGTTGGCGAGCCAGGCAACGCCAAGCGCGGGATGGCCGAGCACGCCGGCGGCAAGCCCAGTCTCTTCGATTTCGGAATTCTTGTACATAATGCCGCCGACCCAGCGCAGATCGACATCCATCGGTCCGACCGGGCGGCCGCCCATGGCAATGCCGGCAGCGGCGCCATTGTCGGCGACGGTGTCGACGATTCTGCGCGGATCCTGCAAGCGCGCGTCGACGATTTCCATCGCCGGGATGACATATTCGGTAGCGCGCAGCACATCGGCGAGACCGACCCCCGGCCCTTTAAGCCGCTTGCCCATGATAAAGGCGAGTTCGACTTCGACACGTGGCTTGCAGTAGTTGGCATGCGCCACCTTGGCGCCGTCGCCAATGATTTGATCGTCGAGGATGTAGCCGTAGTCCGGCTCGTCGATCATCGAGGAGCGCTGCATCGCCTTCGAGGTCAGCCCGACTTTGTGGCCGATGAGCCTGGCGCCGGCGTCGATCTTGCGCTTGGCCACCTCGGCCGAGATCGCATAGGAATCTTCCAACTCGATTTTGGGAAAGGCCTGCGAAAACGGCGTCGCCTGTTTGCGCTCCTTCTGGGCGTTGATCAGAATCTCAACGCATTTCTTGCGCTCGGCGTCGGAAAGCATCGGACAGGTCCCTCCCCTTGATCTTTGCTTGATCCTGTAGCGTCTCTGGGCGTGAATTAAAATGGCCCCCCGGCAAAGCCGGTTAGCCGCCATGCCGGCGAAAATCCGGCGGTTTGACCGCGCGCCTCAATAATGCGGCGGCGGCGGGTCGGCCTCACCACTGCCGCTATTCGTGCCCGCCTCAGCGACCTCATCGGCCAGGCGCGCGAGTTGGCGCTTGAGCGCCTCGATTTCCTTGAACTGCCCCGCCAGCGCATCGTTCAAATCCTCGATGGCGCGATCTTGGTGCGCTTTGGCTATTTCGAGGGCGTCGATGCGCGCGATCAAGGCAGCGGACTCGGTCATGGTTTTTCCCATCCAGCGGTCGGCTGACAGCATATCGTAACGGCGAACAAAGTCTGAAATAATGCGGCAGACGACAGGAGCAAGCATGGACTTCGACACCATTATCCGCGGCGGCACGGTGGCGACCGCCTCCGATACCTTTTCCTGCGACGTCGGGATTTCAGGCAGCAAGATCGCGGCGCTCGGCGCGAGCCTCGGGGAAGCCAAGGAAATTGTGGACGCGACCGGCATGCTGGTGCTGCCGGGCGGCATCGACAGTCACGTGCATATCTCGCAGCCTTCCGCCCCCGGCATTGTGATGGCGGATGATTTCGCCTCCGCCACGCGCTCGGCCGCCTTCGGCGGCAATACGTTCGTGATGCCCTTTGCGCTACAGCAGAAAGGCGAGAGTTTGCGCCAGGTGGTGAAGGACTATCACGCTTTAGCCCAAGGCCAGTGCTACGTCGACATCTCGTTCCATCTCATCATCACCGACACGACGGAAACCGTACTCGGGCAGGAGCTCCCAGCGCTGGTCGCCGATGGCTACACCTCGTTCAAGGTATTCATGACCTATGAGGGCATGGCGCTTTCCGACATGGAAATGCTCAATGTGATGAGCGTGGCGCGCGAGACCGGCGCGCTGGTGATGGTGCACGCGGAAAATTACGACGCCATCCGCTTTCTCACCGACAGACTTGAACAGGCCGGCAAGACCGCGCCGTTTTATCACGGCGCCTCGCGGCCTATCCCAGTCGAGCGCGAGGCGACCCATCGCGCCATTGCGCTGTCGGAATTGATCGATGTGCCGATTGTGATCGTGCATGTCTCGAACGGACAGGCGATGGAGGAAATCGAGCGCGCGCGCAAACGCGGCTTGAAGATTTACGGCGAGACTTGCCCGCAATATCTGGTGCTGACCGAGAAGGATATGGACGGCCTCAATATGGAAGGCGCCAAATATGTCTGCTCGCCGCCACCCCGCGATAAAGAAAGTCAGGCGGCGTGCTGGCAAGGTTTGCAGCAAGGCATTTTCTCGCTCTACTCATCCGACCACTGCCCGTTCAAATATGACGACCCGCAGGGAAAGATGGTGCCGAAGGGCAAGACCAGTTTCCGCTGGGTGCCGAACGGCATTCCCGGCATAGAGACGCGGCTGCCGATTCTGTTTTCGAAAGGCGTGGCTAAGGGCCGCATTACGCTCAATGAATTCGTGGCGCTGACCGCGACCAATCACGCCAAGACTTATGGCGTCTACCCGAAGAAAGGCACCATCGCGGTCGGATCGGACGCCGACATCGCGATCTGGGATCCGAAGCGAGAGGAAACCATTTCGCAGAAGCTGATGCACGGCGGCTGCGACTACACGCCTTACGAAGGCATCGCGGTCACGGGCTGGCCAGTGAGTACAATGGTGCGCGGCAAGTTCGTGGTGCGCGACGGGAGGCTGGTTGGAGCCCTTGGCGACGGGAATTATGTGCCGCGGGAGAAGTCGGAGTTGGCAAGGCCGGTGGGCAGATGATGTTTCCATTCGGCCGGAAATCAAAATTCGAGACGACTCTCCATGAATTGAAGGCCGCAATTCTTGGCCAAACAATTGTCTTTTCAACAAGCGTGGCAGAGGAATTCGACGGCATTATTGCTCGACAGATGTTTGGATTGAACAGCCAAGAACAATTATATCCACGTCTATTTTCAAATGGACCGCCGCAGGCCGCTACAACGCATCTAAATCAACTAACCCTAAGCATAGGGGCGCTAGCGTTCTATTTGCACGCATTGGATAGACTATTATTTCGAAAACACGATGAAGCGTTGCGCGAGGCCGTTTTTGATCCTACGGCAGTTTCACTTTCAACAACTTTCGCTGAAATGCTAGCCAAGCAGAACATCGAGACGACCGCATCCTATACCCTACACGGAATTCAAGGCTTGGGACTAAAGTATGCCGAGGCACCCAACCTCGTGGGATCGAGTCCTCAGGATCAAAACAGTGCCGTCTGGCTTGCGGCGACAGCAATTGCCCGCGATGCCAACTACCCAATTAGTATTTTGATTATCGCAATTTCGGTTAAACTTATCGATGGCCTAGTCGCAATTAACCTCGCGAATCGAATCAAAATCTTGGAGGCGGCCCTCCAGACTTGATCGCCGCCTTTAATGCTTCAGCTTCGGATCGACCTTAAACGTCGCCTCCGTCTTATCTTTGATCTCGTCGAGCGTCACGTCGGGCGCGAGCTCGGTGAGGATCATGCCGCTGCCTTTGCGGTCGATGGTGAAGACGCCGAGATCGGTAATCACCATGTCGACGACGCCGGCGCCGGTGAGCGGCAGGTCGCATTTATGCAGGAGCTTGGGCGAGATCGAGCCGTCCTTGCCCTTGGCATTGTGCTCCATGATCACGACAACTTTCTTGACGCCGGCGACGAGGTCCATGGCGCCACCCATGCCCTTGATCATCTTGCCGGGGATCATCCAGTTGGCGAGATCGCCGTTCTCCGCCACCTGCATCGCGCCCAGAAGCGCGATGTCGATATGGCCGCCGCGGATCATGGCGAATGAATCGGCCGAGGAGAAAAAGCTGGTAGTCGGAATTTCGGTGACGGTCTGCTTGCCGGCATTGATCAGGTCCGGGTCCTCGTCGCCCTCGTAAGGAAACGGCCCGAAGCCGAGCATGCCGTTTTCGCTCTGGAGCTGAACGCTCATGCCGTTTGGAATGTAGTTCGATACCAGCGTCGGAATGCCGATGCCGAGATTGACATAAAAGCCGTCGCGCAATTCTTGTGCCGCGCGTTCGGCCATTTGATCGCGGGTCCATGCCATGACTCTATCTCCTCGTTTCCCTTCTCCCTCCTCCTGAAAGGGGGAGGGTCGGGGTGGGGGTCATCTAGACCGTTGCGTTGTTAGTGACCCCCACCCGACCGCTTCGCGGTCGACCTCCCCCTTGCAGGGGGAGGTAAGAATTAGGATGCGCGTTTTCTGACGGTGCGTTGTTCGATGTGCTTCTTGGCGTCCGGCACGTGTACAATGCGCTGCACGTAGACGCCCGGCGTGATGATATGGTCGGGGTTGATCTCGCCCGGCTGCACCAGATTTTCGACTTCGGCGACGGTGACCTTGCCGGCGGTCGCCATCATCGGATTAAAATTGCGCGCGGTCTTGCGGTATACGAGGTTGCCCTCGGTGTCGCCCTTCCAGGCGTGCACGACGGACAAATCGGCCACGAGGCCGCGTTCCATGATGTATTTCTCGCCCTCGAATTCGCGCTCTTCCTTGCCCTTGGCGATGTCGGTACCGGCGCCGGTGCGCGTGAAAAAGGCCGGGATGCCGGCTCCGCCCGCGCGCAGACGTTCGGCGAGCGTGCCTTGCGGGTTGAACTCAATTTCCAGTTCGCCGGCGAGGAATTGCTGGGCAAACAATTTGTTCTCGCCCACGTAGGACGCGATCATCTTTTTGACCTGTTTGGTCTCGAGCAGAAGCCCAAGGCCGGCGCCGTCCACGCCCGCGTTGTTTGAGGCGATGGTTAGGTTTTTCACGCCGGAGTCGCGGATCGCCATGATCAGCACTTCCGGGATACCGCACAGGCCGAAGCCGCCGGCCGCGATCAACATGCCGTCCTTGAGGACGCCGGCGAGCGCCTCCCTGGCGTTCGGATACACTTTCTTCATGCAACTCCACCCGTTACCCGATCTTGATGGTTTCTAACATGGCCCTTCGCAGGTGCGAAGGGCCTTTGATTTGAGACGTAATCCCGCGCTTCTAACGTGCCGGCGGGGTGACGTCGGTCACCGGATTTTTCGGCGGCGTGACGTCGGTGACCGGATTGCGCGGGCGCTGTGGCGTCACCGGCTCGACCGGGGCAGGCGTCGTGGGCGCAGCCTGTTCCAGCCGCAAATGGGTCGGCAGCGGCAGGTGGTGCGGGTAATAGGTCCAGGCCACGAACATGACGGTGAACAGGATCGCCGACAGCACGGCGGCGGTTGAGCGGTTGCTGAAGGCGAAAAGGCCGCCGATGAGGCTCGCCAGGAACACGAACACCGCCAGCACGACGACATAGAGCCAGTCCACCTGTGCGAGATCGATCGGCATGGTTTTGATCCTTTCGCGCGGCTTTCCGGCCGCCGCCTGTCTGATGATGTTAACGCAAGGCCCGCCATGCGGGTCACCGGTTTAACATTCCGGGCTCTCCCTAGCACGCGCAAGCGTCCGACCGGAACGGGCAAAAATCGGTTCCCCCGGTCGCGGCTCACAGGCTATACCTTGCGCCCCATAACCTGGCCCGCCGTCCTGAACAAAATGTCGACTGAAAATCCCAAACTCCTCATCCTCACCGAAGTCCAGGAAGCGATGCGGGCCCGCTACAAGGCCATGCTGCTGGAGCGCTTTCCGCAACTGATCATCAACGTGGTCGGGCATCACAACGACGTCGGGCCTTATATCGCCGACACCGACATCCTGTTGTGCTTCTCGCCGCCGATGGCGGACCACGTTGTCGACGAAGCGCCCAAGCTGAAATGGATCCAGGCGCTCGGCACCGGCGTTGACAATATCATCGACCTGCCCTCGCTCAATCCGGAGGTACTGGTCACCAATATCCGCGGCATCCACGGCATCCCGATGTCGGAGGCAACGCTCGCCTACATGCTGTCGCTGGCGCGCGACATGCCAAAGGTCGCCCTCTCGCAGGCAGACAATCGTTGGGAGCGCTGGCCGGCGGGGCTGCTCGCCGGCAAGACCGTCGGCATCCTCGGTGTCGGCCTCATCTCCGAGCATCTAGCGCCGATGTGCAAGGCCTTCGACATGACCGTCATCGGCATTAGCGGCGGCCCGCGCCCGGCCAAGGGCTTCGACCGCATGGTGCACCGCGACGAGCTACTCAAGATCGTGCCCGAACTCGACTTCCTGGTGGTGATGATCCCGATGAGCGCCGAGACCCGCCATATCATTGGCGAGAATTTGCTCGCGGCCATGAAGCCGACTTCGTATCTGGTCAACATGGCGCGCGGCGGCGTGGTCGACGAGGACGCGCTCATCAAGGCGCTCGAAAGCGGCCAGATCGCCGGCGCAGCGCTCGATGTTTATTCCAAGGAACCGCTGCCGGCGGACAGTCCATTGTGGACGACCAAGAACCTGCAATGCTTTCCGCATCAGGGCGGCTATTCGGAAGGCTACGAAGACCGCGCCATGCCGACGATTGCCGGCAATATGGAAAAGTTTCTGGCAGGCAACTTGAAAAACATGACCAACATCGTGCGCAAGCCCGCGTCGTGGAAATAGAAATCCGGGAGAATGAGATATGGCCGCTGAATCCAAATTGTCGGAACGCCTGAACACCCCGATTTCGACCGCCGAACTCGAACGGCGCTGGAAGCTCGTGCGCGAAGCCATGGCGCGCGAGAAGATCGACGTGCTGCTGATGCAGAACAATAACGACCACATGGGCGGCTACGTGCGCTGGTTCACCGACATGCCGGCGACCAACGGCTATCCCAACACGGTGGTGTTTCCGCGCGACGACGAGATGTCGGTGGTGTGCCAGGGCCCGTTCGGCGGCTCCGAGACGACGGCGCAAGGCGACATCAACTGGCGCGGCGTCAAGAAAATCATGACGACGCCGAGCTATGCCTCGGCGCATTACACCAAGGATTACGACCCGGAACTGGCCTGCAAGGCGCTGGAGCCATACGCGGAAAAAACCATCGGCTTTGTCGGCACCTATCAGATGTCCTACGCGATGGGCGCGTATGTGAAGCGCAAGTTTTCCAAGGCGCGCCATGTCGACGCCACCGACATGGTCGACATGATCAAGGTGTTCAAGAGCCCGGAAGAGTTTGAACTGGTGAAGCGCGCCGCTTTAATGCAGGACGGCGCCATGCACGCTGCCTTTGCCGCCGTGAAGCCCGGCATGCGCGACACCGAGGTGGCAGCGATAGCGCAGCAATACAGCGTGTCGCATGGCTCGGAGAACGGCATTTACCTGTGCGCCTCGATGCCGCTCGGCACACCCTCGAAATTCGGCAACAAGCATTTGCAGAACCGCGTCATCCAGAAAGGCGACCAGATCGCGCTCCTGGTGGAAGATAACGGCCCGGGCGGCATGTATACCGAGCTTGGCCGCTCATGCGTGGTCGGCGTCAAAGTGCCGCAGGCAATGACGGACGAACTCGATTTCTGCAAGTCGTCTCGGCAGATGACGCTCGATCTGTTGAAGCCCGGCACGCCGTGCAAGGACATCTGGGATGCCTTCAACGCCTTCATGCGCAAGAACGGCCGCCCGATGGAGGCGCGTCTGTATTGCCACGGCCAGGGCTACGATCTGGTCGAACGTCCGCTGGTGCGCTCGGATGAACCGATGACCATCGAGAAAGACATGAACATCGTGGTGCACCCGACCTATATCCACGCCGGCTATCTGAATTGGCTGTGCGACAATTACATCATCGGCGGCAATGGACCGGGCGACCGGCTTCATCAGTTCCCCGAGGAAGTCGTCGAGGTCGGCTAGCCGCGGCTTTCCGCCTTGACCGCCGCCGCCAGCGGAGTCAGTTTCCGCGCACCTTCATTAGGGAGAAACTCGTGAATAAGAAATTGATCGCGGCGGCATTCGCCGCTGGACTATTGGCGCTGACCGGAACCGCCAGCGCGCAGACTTTTCCGAACCGCCAGATAACGATGATCATCCCGTTCGCCGCGGGTGGACCGACCGACGTGCTCGGCCGCATCATGGCGCAGCGAATGGGCGAAGTGCTCAAGCAGACGGTGATCGTCGAAAATATCGGCGGCGCCGGCGGTATGACCGGCTCCAAGCGGGTGGCCGATGCCAGGCCCGACGGCTACACCATGCTGCTCGGCACGGTCGGCACCCAGGCGCAGGGCCAGACGCTCTATAAAAAGCCGCTCTACAACACCATGACCGATTTCGCCCCCGTCGGCCTGATCGCCGAAATTCCGATCGCGCTTTTGGTGCGCAAGGACCTGCCGGCCAAGGACCTCAAGGAATTCGTCGCCTATGCCAAGGCCAACCAGGCGAAGATGACCTTCGGATCGGCCGGCGCCGGCTCCGCTACGCATCTCGGCTGCGTCGTGCTCAATACGGCGATGGGAACAAAGATTACCCATGTCCCCTACAAGGGCACGGGGCCGGCCATGCAGGATCTGGTGGCCGGGCGCATTGATTTCCTCTGCGAAATCATCAGCACCGCCAAGCCGCAGATCGACGCCGGCACCGTCCGCGCTTTGGCGATCATGACCGCGGAGCGCTCGGCCGTGCTGCCGAACCTGGCGACGACGCGCGAACAAGGTCTCGACGCGCTGGCCTATACCTGGAATGCCCTCTACGTTCCGAAGGGCACGCCGGCTGACGCTATCAAGGCCCTGAACGATGCGATGGTGGCGGCGATGGAAACGCCGGTGGTCAAGGATCGCCTGCAAGGGCTCGGCGCGACAATCGTGGCGAAGGACCGCCGCAGCGCGGACTACCTCGGCAAGTTCACCGCGGCCGAAATCAAGAAATGGGAAGTGCCGATCAAAGCAAGCGGCGTCTCAATTCAATAATCGATGAATCGCGAATAAACGCCGCGGCCTCATCGGCCGCGGCGTTTCTATTTATTTCGGCGGATCGATCAGGCTGACGTGGGCTGCGACGACGCGCCAGCCTTCCGGAAATTTCACCCAGGTCTGCATCTGGCGGCCGATCTTGCCGGGCGCCGAGGGACGCTGATAGAGCGTCGAGGCGGTGGCGAATTCGCGGCCATACGTTGTAATGATCGTCTTTGAGATCGCGCGGCCCAAGCCCACCGGTGAACGCGCGCCGCGGAATGCCTTGATCGCGTCGTAGCCGTACAAATTCTCAGCCCCGCCATAGCGGATGGTGCGCGGGTCATCGCGGAACAGCGCATTGAGCTTGTCGACCTTGTTGTTGACCAAGGCATCTTCGTATTCGTCGAAGGCCTTGCGGACCTCGGCCACGACCACCGGCAGGTCGATTTCCATTTTCTTCTCCCTATTCGATTTTATAGTTTCGGCCTCGGCGCCTTCACCGCGCCCATTTTCTCCAGCGCGTAGGCGATGCGCAAGGAGATGTCCTCGCGCCAGGGCGCGGCGATGATCTGCACGCCGATCGGCAGCGGATCAAGCGGCACCGGCACGGCGGCGACTGGCAGACCGATGAAGGAGATCGGCTGGGTGTAGAGCCCCAAGTTCGCGCGCACCGGCATTTCGACGCCGTCGAGCGTGAAGCTATGCTGGCCGATTTTGGGCGCGGTCACCGGCGTCGAGGGCGCGAGAATGGCGTCGCAGTCCTTGAACAGCTCGAGCACGCGAGCGCGATACCAGCGGCGAAAGTTCTGCGCCTTGACGACAAGCGTCGCCGGCACCATGGCGGCGGCAAGCAAACGGTCGCGCACGGCCGGATCGAAGTCGTTCGGCTGTCGGCGCAGGCGGTTAAGATGGAGCGCGGCGCCTTCCGTGCAGGTGATGACATAGGCCGCCGCGCGCGCCCTCGCCGATTCGGGGATTTCAATTTCGCGCGCATTCAATGTCTTGGCGATTCCGTCGAGCGTCGTCAGCGCCTCCAGCGAGGCGCCCTTGCGGAAATAGCCGCCGGCGACCGCGATGCGCAGGCCATCGAGACCGCGCTCGAGCAAGGGCGACACCGGCGCGACCGGCTGATCGACACAAGCAGCGTCATCGGCATCGAAGCCCTGCATGGCGTCGTAGCTCAAGGCCAGATCGCGCACCGAACGCGCGAACGGCCCGAGGTGGTCGAGACTGGCGACAAATGGAAATGTGCGCGCGCGCGTGAGGCGGCCGTAAGTTGGCTTCAAGCCGAAAATCCCGCAGAGCGAGGACGGCACCCGGATAGAGCCGTTAGTGTCGGAGCCAAGCGCGAGCGGCACCATGCCGCCGCCGACCGCGCTGCCCGAGCCGCCGGACGAGCCGCCGCTCATGCGTGTTACGTCGTGCGGGTTACGCGAGGGACCGTCATGCATGTTTTCGCCGGTGAAGTCGTAGGCGTATTCGCCCATGTTGGTCGCGCCGATCAGCACGGCGCCGGCCTTCTCCAAACGCTCGATGAGTTCGGCGTCGCGCTTCGCGGGCGCATGCGCGCGGTTGATCCTGGATCCGGCGACGGTGGCGATCCCTTCCACGTCGAACAGGTTCTTTACGGCAAAGGGCACCCCGGCGAGCGGCAGTTTCTTTTTATCCGGCGAGGCGTCGATGGCTTTGGCGCGCCTGCGCGCACGCTCGGCGGTAACAGAGGTGAATGCGTTGAGAACGGGATTGCGTACTTCGATGACTTTCAGCGCCGCCTCGGTGACCGCGAGAGCACTCACTTTGCCGGCAGCAACGGCCTGCGCGATTTCACTCCCGGTCGACCAGGTGAAGCCTTCACTCATCCGATTACGCCTTGTAAACCGGCGCCGGCTCCGCCTCGTCCGGCAGCGGAAATTCCGCCACCAGATTGGCGAGCTTGAGCGTGACCTCCAGATTGGCCTTGATCGCCGGCCGCCAGGTTTGCTCAAGCGGCAGATCAAGCGCGGCCGACGCCGTGGTGATGAATTCGTCGAGTTTGTCGGGCATTCGGTGGGGTCCTTACGGCGGGCGGGCCGCCCAGTTTGTATGCAAAAATACTGCCTACTCCACAAACGTCGCCGTGCGCTTTTCGCGGGCGTACTTGACCAGCGCCAGGTAGCGATAAAGCCCGTGCACGAATTTGCCGTAAGGCAGCGTTGCAAACAGCGCCAGCACCACGCCAAGATGGATCGCCAGCAACATCCCCATCGCCGGGGCGTCGCGCCAGATCATCAGCGCAAAGCCGGTCAGGCTGGTGAAGAACAGCATCGCGATAAAAGCCGTATCCATGCCCTTGCGTGGCGCGTCCGTCAAAGCCGGATCGCGGCTCTGCGACAGCACGAACAGTCCGGCCGGGCCAACCAGCAATCCGAGCCCGCCGATGATGCCGAGGACGACCGGTAGGCTAGTGAGCGCGTAAGGCGCGTGCCAGCTGAAGGCATAGTGATAGATCGTCGCCACGCAGGTGGCGGCAAAGCAGAGCAGGAAGCCGTAAAACGTGAAGTGATGATAAACGCGGCGTTGCGCCGACGGCTTCTCGTTTTCCGACGTGCAGCCACCGCCCCCGCCGCCAAGATAAGTGAGATGCGCGGCATCGCCGGTCGCGCGCGCGACCGCGGCGGCGTCGCCGGTGCCGTTAATGTCGCGCCAGAAGGCGCGCAGGCTGAAGGTGATGGCGGCAATGGCGTAGATGAAGACAGCGCCGAACAATGTCACCATCGCGTTGTGCGGCATCAATTTATAGAAATCTCCGGTGTGACGGCCGTAAAGCTCGGCCGGATCGTTGAGCGCGACAAAACCGGCGATGAAGCCTGCGACACAAGCCGCGAAGATCGGCGCGATAAACAACCCGTTGCGTTCGAAGGCGCTGGCAAACATTCGCGGCCAGACGTACTGCGCGTAGGACTCGTTGCGAACCTTGGCGAGCGTCGCCGGCACATTGACGTTGAACTCGTGCGGCGGCGCATATTGGCAATCCGGCACGCAGGCGCCGCACTGGTGACAGAGATTGGCCAGATAGTTGAGGTCCGCGTCACCAAATGTGCGTCGCATTTCCATCGCCGGAAACACCGCGCATAGGCCTTCGCAATACCGGCAGGCATTGCAGATCGTCATCAGCCGGTCGGCTTCGATTAACGCGGCTGAACGGGGCGTATTAGTTCCGTGCATGTTTCGCCGCCCCCTCGCCCGCCAACCGCCCAAACACGGCACCGATGGTCATGCCGATACCGGCGAGATAGCCCTTGCCGAGCACATTGCCGGCCATGATTTCGCCGGCCGCGAACAGATTGCCGGACGGCGTGCCGTCGGCGAGCAGCATGCGCGACTCCTCGTTCACGCGCACGCCGAGATAGGTAAAGGTAATGCCGGGCCGCAGCGGATAGCCGTAATAAGGCGGCGCATCGATTTTGCGCGCCCAGTGCGATTTCGGCACCGCGAGGCCTTCCGTCCGGCAATCGTCGAGCACGGTGTGATCGAAGGTGCCGGGGCGGACAGCGGCGTTGAACTCGGCGACGGTCTTTTCGAGCGCCGCGGAAACGAGATCGAGCTTACCCGCCAGTTCGCCGATCGTATCGGCCCGCACCGCCGGAAAGATCGACGGCATGAACATGTGGATCGATTTTGAATCGATGATCGAATAGGCGATTTGGCCTTCCTGCAAGGCGGTGAGGCGGCCCCAGATGGCATAGCGCTTCGGCCAGGTGTCCTCGCCCTCGTCATAGAAGCGCTGCGCATATTTGTTGACCATTATCCCGAACACGACGCTGTCGAGACGGGTGGCGATGCCGCCGTCGAATTTCGGCGCACGCGCGTCGATGGCGACGCAATGCATCTGGGTCGGATCGCCGACCGGCATCACGCCTTGCGCCAGCAGTATCTTCAACACGTCGCCCCGATTATAAGGCGTGCCGCGAATGAGAAAGTTGTCGGCCGCCTCGCCCCAGTGTTCCTTCAGCCATTCGATATTGGCCTCGAAGCCCCCGCAGGCGGCGACGAGTGCCTTGCCGCGAATTTGCTTCCGCTCGCCCTTAAGGGTGATGACGGCGGAAACGAAAAAACCGTCTTCGATGGTGAGCGCGCTGACCGGCGCGTCGAACAGGCACACAACGCCAAGCTTTTCCGCCTGCCGGTAAAGCGCGTTCAACATGCCGCGCCCGCCGCCGAGGAAAAAGGCGTTAGTCTTTCCGAGCGAAAGCGTGCCGCCGAGCGGCGGCTGGAACAGCACGCCTTGTTTATTCATCCAGGGGATCAGCTCGGCCGAACGCTCGATCGTCATTTGCGCCAGCGTCTTGTCGGTCTGGCCGCCGGTGACGCGATAAAGGTCGTCGAGAAATTCGGCCTGCTCATAGGGCCCGGTCATGGTCGGCGCGGTACCGTCATGCGAGCAGCGCAAGTTGCGGGTGTGGCGCGTGTTGCCGCCGCGATAAAATTCCGGCGCCCCCTCCAGCACGATCACCTTGCGGCCGGCGCGCGCGGCGGTGATGGCGGCGCACAGCGCGGCATTGCCGCCGCCGGCCACCACCACGTCGAAATTCTGATCGAGATTCAGCACTTGGAACAACCCGGGCCTGACTTCGTCTCACGTTATGAAGTGGCTTCCGGCTATATGCAAGACGGGCGGCTTTTCCCGGGCGCAGCGCAGCACCGCTCGGTGGTGCGCTGCGCCCGGGATCGTCGCACCCTCGGAGTCTGGAACGGCCCCGGCTCTGCGGCGTCCGGGGCAAATCAAATTGCCTCCGCCACCCGCGCGGCGAAGACATCGGTGCCGAGCTTCCCGCCCATGTCGGGCGTGCGGCCATCGGGCGTTGCGATGACGCGGTCGAGCGCCTTCTCGATCGCACGCGCGGCTTGCACAAGCTTGTCCTGGCCGCGCCGCTCGCCGAGCCAGGCCAGCAGCATCGCCGCCGAACCGATCAGCGAGGACGGATTGGCGATATTCTTTCCTGCAATGCCGGGCGCCGAGCCATGCTGCGCCTGGGCCACGCCGTAATCGGCGCCGTGGTTGAGCGAGGCGGCGAGCCCGATGCTGCCAGCAATCTCGGTCGCCTCGTCGGAGAGAATATCGCCGAACATATTGGTGGTGACGATGACGTCGAAAGCCGACGCATCGCGGATCAGTAAGGCGGCCATCGAGTCGATCAGTTGCTCCTGGTATTTCACCTGCGGATAGCGCGAGGCGACCTCGCGCGCGCATTCGAGAAACAGGCCGTCGGAGACGCGCAGCACATTGGCCTTGTGCACGGCGGTGACCAGTTTGCGCGGGCGCTGCAGGGCGAGCTTGAAGGCGGCTTCGACAATGCGGGTCGAGCCGGCGCGCGTCACCTTGCGCATGGCCATCGCCAGATCGGGCGTCGGCATGAATTCGCCGGTGCCGGCAAACATGGTGCGGTCGGCGTAAAAGCCCTCGGTGTTCTCGCGCACAATGATGAGATCGACCGGCTTGCCGCAGCGCGGCGGAAAGCCCGCACGCGACAGCGCCGGACGGATATTGGCGTAAAGGTCGAGCCGCTTGCGCAACTCTCCCGACGGGTTAAGTCCGCCTTCCGCGCGCGGCGGGTAATCGTTATGCGACACCGGTCCAAGCAGCACACCGGCGGCGGCCTTCGCTTTGGCTTCGATGGCGTCGGGGAAGGTCGTGCCTTGCGTGCGATGCGCGGCCCAGCCGACATCGGCGCGGCTGAAGGAAATCCGGAGCGCGAATTTCGAGTCGACGGCGCGCAGCACTGCGAGCGTGGCGGCGGTGATCTCCGCACCGATGCCATCGCCTTCCAGCACCAGGATGTCGAGCGCGTCTGTCATTGTCTGCGGTCCGGCCTAGGGAGTTGTGCCATTGCCGGGTACGCTAACCCGAACTATGGTTTTGTGCATAAGAAAAATCGTATGGGGAGAAGCCGAATGACCTGCGGCCGCGAGCAGCTCACATGAGCGGACGATTACAGGACCGCGTTGCCATCGTCACCGGCGCGGGCTCGGTCGGGCCCGGCTGGGGCAACGGGCGCGCCACCGCCGTGCGCTTTGCCGAGGAAGGCGCCAAAATTTTCGCGGTCGACCGCAATCTCGACGCCACCGCCGAAACCGTCGAGCGCGTCAAGGCCGCCGGCGGCGAAATCGTCACCCATGCCTGCGATGTGACCGATAGCGCCTCGGTTAAGGCGATGGCGGAGGCCTGCGTCAAGCGTTACGGCCGCGTCGATGTGCTGGTGAACAACGTCGGCGGCTCGGCTCATGGCGGACCCGTGGAAATGTCGGAAGAGGTCTGGGATGCGCAGGTCGATTTCAATCTCAAGAGCGTGTTTCTCACGCTCAAGCACGTGCTGCCCATCATGGAAGCGCAGAAAAAAGGCGCGATCGTCAATCTCGCCTCGACCTCCGGCATCCGCTTCACCGGCGCGTTTCAGGTCGGCTACGCCGCCACCAAAGCCGGCGTCATTCAGTTGTCGCGCGTGGTCGCCGTGCAATACGCCCCCAAGGGCATTCGCATCAACACCGTCATTCCCGGACAATTGCACACCCCGATGGTGGAAGCGCGGCTCGCTAAACAGCGCGCCGGCGGCGACGTCGAAGCTCTGCTGAAGCAGCGGCTGTCGCGCATTCCGATCGGTTTTGCCGGCGACGGCCGCGACACCGCCAACGCGGCGCTGTTCCTGGCCTCCGACGAAGCGCGCTTCGTCACCGGCACGGAAATATTGGTCGATGGCGGAATGAGCGTGCGGTGCGATTGATCAGCGTTTATCGCTCACGCTGCCGCGCTCGATGAAATAGGCGCGCGCCAGCAGATCGAGAACGTGGATTTCGTTCGACTCGGCGATCAGCACCGAGACGCCTTGCGTCTTCAGGTTGGCCAGCACCTCGCCCAGCCGCCGCGCCAATGCCGGCGCCAGGCCCTCGAACGGCTCGTCGAGCAGCAGGAGTTGCGTGCCGGCCATCAGCGCGCGCGCCAGCGCCACCATTTTCTGCTGGCCGCCGGACAGTTCGAGCGCGCGGCGCGTCTTGAAGCGCGCCACCTCCGGCATGATGCCGAAAATCCATTCCAGCCGCTTGTCGACGTCGACGGCCTCCGTGGTCCAGGTCGGCAGCAGGATGTTTTCCTCGACCGTGAATTCGGGCACTAGGCGGCGGTCTTCCGGCATGTAGCCGACGCCGAGGCCCGCACGCCGGTGCGGCGGCAGCGCCAGCATGTCGGTCTCGCCGAGCGCGGCCTTGCCGCTGGCCGCAATCGCGCCCATCAGCGCCCGCAGCAGCGTGGTCTTGCCGGCGCCGTTACGGCCGATCAACCCGCACATCTCGCCGGCGTTCACCGCCAGCGAGGCGTTGCGGATGATCGGGATCGGACCGATCGAGACGTTGAGGCCTTCGACGCTAAGCACGGGCGGCCTCCTCACCGGGTTTGGGCTTGAGGCGCACGCCGCTGATCAACTCCTGCACCTTCGGATTATCCAGCGTCTCGTGCGCGGAGCCGTCGGCGATCACGGTGCCGTCGTAGAAGGCGAGCACGCGGTCGGCGAACTGCGCGACAATTTCCATGTCGTGCTCGACGAACAGCACGGTGATCCGCCGCGCTTTCAGCGCCGACATCACGACGTTCATCAGGTCGAACTTTTCCTCGATGGAAATGCCGCTGGTCGGCTCGTCGAGCAGCAGCAGCCGCGGCCCGCCAACCACCGCCATGCCGATGTCCAGGAGCTTGCGCACGCCCTGCGGCAGCACATTGGCCGCCACGTGGCGGTAGCGCGCGATCTGGAACAGGTCGATGGTGGCTTCGGCTTCCGCCGTGGCGGCGGCGGATTTGACCGGGGTGGCGATATTACCGATGACGCCGCCGTCGCCGCTGGCGATCGCCGCGGCGATACACATGTTCTCGAACACGGTCAGCGACGGGAATATCTGCGCGACCTGGAACGAACGAGAAATGCCGAGCTTGGTGATTTCGCGCGACGGCTTGCCGGTGATGTCCTTGCCCTCGAACAGAATGGCGCCTTTCGACGGCGTCAGATGCCCGGTGATCATGTTGATGAAGGTGGTCTTGCCGGCGCCATTGGCGCCGATGACGCCGACGGTCTGCTGCGCCGGCACGCTAACGGTAATGTCGCGCGCCGCCACCAGCGAGCCAAAGGTTTTTTCCAGATCGCGGACGGCGAGGATGTCGGTCATAGGCCCGCCTCCGGCGCCTGCTGGCGGCGTTTCAAACGCGACACCAGCGAGCCGATGCCATCCGGCAGGAACAGAATGGTGAGCAACAGCACGGTGCCGAGCGTCAGTTGCCAGAACTGCGGCATGAAGGCGTAGGCAAACGAGCGCACCGCCTCGAACACCAGCGAACCGACGAAGGCCGCCGCGACATAGCCGGAGCCCGCCAGAACCGTCACGAAGACGAAGCCGCCGGAGGTCGTCCAGTAGGCCATGTTGGGATCGACATGACCGACCGACATGGCGGCAAGTGCGCCGCCGAGGCCGCCGAGCACGCCGGCAATAACCACCTTGGTGTGAATGATGCGGGTGACCGAGACGCCGAGGAATTCGACTCGGATTTCGTTGTCGCGGATCGGCGCCGCCAGGCTGCCTGCGACCGAGCGGAAATACCAGGCGATGAACACGGCGGCCGCAGCGTCGATGGCGAGCGTCAACCAATAGAGCGAGCGGCCCAGCATCTCGCCGTGCGGCGCGTAGCCGAAAAAGGTCGGCGTCTCGACCGAAAATCCGTCAGTCGAGCCGAGCGACTCGGTTTTCACCAGCACGCCATAGAGGATCATCGACAGCGCCAGGCTGAGCATGGCGAAAAAGATTTCGCGGTAGCGCGCCAGCAAGAAGCCGATCAGGAAGGCGACGAAGCCGGCGGCAATGCCGCCGATGAGCACCAGCGCGATGGCGTCGGTAAAGCCGGTCCAGCGCGCGCTCAGCGCCACCACGTAGGCGCCGATGCAGTAGTAAAGGGCCTGGCCGAACGACACCAGACCGGCGCGCCACAGCACGACCAGACCCAGCACCACCAGCGCATTGGCGAAGGCAATGGTCGTCAGCGATACGATCCAGTCCGGCAATAGCGGGCCGGCGGCCGCGGCGGCGACGAACATGATGGCGCCGAAAATCTGCGCAGGCGCAATTGAGAAAGATTTTTGCATGTCAAATCTTTCTCGGCTGGGCGCGCACGAACAGGCCATAAGGCCGCACCACCAGTACGAGCGCCATCACGCCGTAGATAACGAACAATTCGATCTGCGGCACCAGATGGACGGCGGCGGCGCGGCAAATGCCGACGATCAGCGCGCCGATCAGCGCCCCTTCGATCGAGCCCATGCCGCCAATGGCGACCACCGCGAAGGCCAGCACAATCACCTCGACGCCGATGCCGAGCGTCACGGAAATCTTCGGCGCCATCACCGCGCCGCCGAGCGCGCCGAGCATGGCGCCGATCAGGAAGGTGACGGTGTAGACCAACGTGACGTTGATGCCGAAAGCGGCCGCGGTTTCGCGGTCGAAAATCACCGTCGTGAGCAGACGGCCATAGCGCGTAAAGCGCAACGACCAGTAGGCGAGCGCAGCGACCACCGTGGCGATGACGACCAGACCGATGTCGTAATTCGACAACACCAGTTCGCCGATCTCGATATTGCCGGCCGCCACCATCGGCTGGTAGGCGGCGTAGGATTGCGGGCCCCAGATCAGCACGATGACGTCTTCGAGGATCAGGAAGGTCGCATAAGTGACGAGGACGATGACGACTTCGTCTTTGCCATAGACCTGCCGCAGCAGGCCGCGCTCCAGGATCAGCCCCATCACCAGGCCGATCGCCATCGCAAAGGTGAGCATGAACAGAAAGCCGAGCGCCGCGTTCCAGCCCCCGGCGGCATAGATGCCGGCGGCGGTCGCCGAACCATAGGCGCCGAAGGCATAGAACGAGCCGTGCGTGACGTTCAAGATCTTCATCACGCCGAAAATCAGCGTCAAGCCGATGGCGACGATGAACAGATAGGCCGCGTAAACCAGCCCGTCGGTCAAAATGGCGAAGGCAGTCAGCACGGCAAGACCGCTGGATTACTGGAATGGGACGGCGGGGCAAGGCACATAGACCTTCCCCCGCCGCAATGTCGTTTCAGCAAAAGCGCCCAATCAGCACTTGGCGCCCTTCATGCCGCCTTCGATCCACTTATCGGAGTTGATGCCGGCCGGCGGATTCACACATTCGGCGGGAAAGCGCATGATGTCGACGATTTCCGGCTCTTTCTTCTGTTTGTTGAACCGGTAGGTGCCATAGGCCGTTTCCGTGACGCCCTGGTGGCCGTCGCCCAGCGTCATCGCCACCTTGCCGGCGGGGCCCTCAAACTCGATGCCCTTGAAGGCGGCGGCGATCGTGTCGGCCGTCGGCTTGCCGGCCTTGGCGGCCTTTTCATAGGCGAGCTTCAAGCCGAGCATGGACTGCGCCATCTGATAGGCATTGTAAGTCGGCGCGGTGTTGTAGCGGTCGAAGTAGATCTGGTGGAACCACTTCGCGATCGGCGTATCGCGCGCCAGCATGCCGTTGGCGCCGCGGGCTCCGATGATAACGCCGTCCGGCAGCTTGTCGCGCAGACGCGCGACGCTCGCCTCGCCGGCGGTCAGGATGACGGTCATGCGCTTGTCGAGACCGCGGGCCTGCTCCTGATAGATGAAGCTCTCGAGATCGCCGTCATAGAAGCTGGAGTGCAGCACCTGGGATTTCGAGGTCAGCAGCGTGGAGATTTCCGCGCCGTATTCGCCGGCAAACAGTTTCGGGAACAGAATCTTGTCGACAGTCGCTTTCGGCGCCAGCACCTTCATGGCGCCGAGGAAGTCGCGCCAGGAATCCTGCCCCCAGGCATAATTCTGATTGATGCCGGAATAGCTGGTGATGTTCTTCTTCTTGGCCAGCACGTAACGCGCCGCCGCGACGTTATCCATGGTGGCGTGCGGGCTGACGCGGAACACGTAATTGCGCGCCTTTTCTTCGAAGATGCGCGGCGTGCCGCAATCGTACAGCACAGTGAGCGCCTTGAGTTCATCGGCGACCGGTGTGACGGCCAGGCACGAGCCCGACGAGACGTAGCCGACCACGGCGTCGACCTGATCGCGCTGCACTAGGTTGCGGAATTCGGTGACGACGTTGGCGGCCGAGCCGGCCTCGTCGACATATTTGGCTTCAATTTTACTGCCGGCAAAACCGACGGTGTTGAACGGCGCCGGCGCCTTACCGGCGTTGAGCGCCTCGATCACGATCTCGGCGCCGTTGCGGCCCGGAATGCCGAACGGCGAAGCCGCCGGTCCGGTCAGAAATGAAACGATACCGAGCTTGACCGGCGCGGCCGCGGGCGCCGCCGGCTGCTGCGCGTGGGCGGGCACGATTGCCGCCGCTGCCACCAGACCGGCCAGCGTCCAACGCGCGATAATTCTGCGATGCAACATTTCGACGTCCTCCCTGAATGTGCCCGTTACGGGCTTTTCACCGTTGGCCGCAAGCAAACGCGATCCGGCGTCAAGATTCAATGGCTATTTCAATATCGCTGGATCGCCGTTCACATCGTGGTAGCACTCGAACCGCGCCGCCGCGAATGCTAGGCTTGAGCGGCGCAAACGGCGCCCTTCGTTTCAACCGGACGAAAGCCGATGACCGTCACATCCCTGCGTCGAGACGACGCGCCCTCGGGCAGCGGTTTGGCCGCGGGGCTGTCGATCCGGGCCGGCGCGCATAACGGCCCGACCTCGGGCCTGGCGCCCGGCTATGTGCAGGGCAATCTTGCCATTTTGCCCCAAGCGCTGGCTGAGGATTTCCGGCGCTTCTGTGAACTTAATCCGAAGCCCTGCCCGCTGATCGGCGTCTCGGCGCCGGGCGACTGGCGCGTACCCGAACTGGGCGCCGACATCGACATCCGCCGCGACCTGCCGCGCTATCGTGTGTGGCGCAACGGCGAACTGGCGGCAGAGCCGGAGGATGTCGCCTCGGTGTGGCGCGACGATCTGGTCAGTTTCGTGATCGGCTGTTCGTTTTCGTTCGAGGAAGCGCTGATGGCCGATGGCATCGAGGTGCGCCATATTGCGCGTGGCTGCAACGTGCCGATGTATCGGACGAACGTCGCGACGCAGGCGGCGGGGCCTTTCCACGGACCGCTGGTGGTCTCGATGCGGCCGATGAAGCCGGCCGACGCCATCCGCGCGGTCGAAATCACCGCCCGCTTTCCCGCCGTGCATGGCGCGCCGGTGCACATCGGCAAGCCGGCAATGATCGGGATTTCAGATTTGCAAAAGCCGGACTATGGCGACGCCGTACCTGTCAACGATGACGAGTTGCCGGTGTTCTGGGCCTGCGGCGTGACGCCGCAATCGGTGATCGCAACCGTGAAGCCGGATTTTTGCATTACGCATTATCCCGGCGCCATGCTGGTGACGGATAGGAAGAACAGCGAGTTTGCGGTGGGATAGCCCTTGTCATTCCGGGACGGCGCAAAGCGCCGGGCCCGGAATCCAGGGTATGCGCGCAACAGGTTGTGCTCTGGATTCCGGGTTCGCGCCTGCGGCGCGCCCCGGAATGACCACGTAAATTATGCCGCGTCCCTCGCCGCGTTCTTGTCGAGCAGGCCGGCCTCGATGAGCGCTTCCCGAATACGCGCGATCTCTGCGCGTTCAAGCCTCACCAACGGCGGCCGCACCACCGCGCGCGGGAGTTTGCCCATCAGCACCAGCGCTTCCTTCATGCGGTTATGCATATCGACGAAGGGATCGGCGTAGAACACGCGCGCGGTCGGAGCGATGCGCTCGTGCAGTTGTTTCGCCAGTGCGAGGTCGTTGGCCTGCACGGCGCGGAACAGCTGCGCCTGCAAATCGGCGATGACGCTGCCGGAGCCGGACAACAAGCCATTGCAGCCGAGTACCAGCGACGAGAACAGCCACGAACTATGCGTGGTGAGCACGTTCACCGGACGCTTAAAGTTTTGCAGCGTCTGGATGTGCCATTCGTGGTGCGGCACGTTGCCGATCCAGTCCTTGATGGCGCGGATCGACGGCACTTCCTCGCACAACTTCAGCAGCGTTTCCTTCGAATAGCCCTGCCCGGTGGCGAGTGGATATTGAAACACGATCAGCGGCAGATCGGTGGCGTCGGCAATGTGTTTGATATGCGCGAGTGCCATCGCAGCATTTTGCCCAAGCGTGAACGGCGCCGGCGGGAACACCAGCAGCGCCGACGCCCCGCCCTGCTCCGCCATGCGCGCAAGCCGCGCGGCTTCGAGCGAGCCGTCGGCCCAGATGCCATTGACCAGCGGCAGCTTCGCGCCCACTTCATCCTGCGCGATGTCGAGCACGCGGCGCTGTTCGTCAAAGGCGCAGGAAGTGACCTCGGTCGAATGCGCGTTGATGGTGATGGCCGAGAGGCCTTCGACCGCCGCCACGTCGCGCAGATGATTGCGGAAGCTCGCCTCGTCGATCGACAGATCGTTCTCGAACGGCAACAGCACCGCCGGGATCACGCCATGCGGAACATATGATGTGTGACGCGGCATGGTTTTCTCCAAGATGTTTCAGCTCGCCGCCTTCACGCGCGGCTCGTTGTCGCCCGTGTAGCCGAACTCCGCCGACAGTCTGTCGGCCGCGATGCGCGCCTGCCGCGCGCGCTTGTGCAGCGCCTCGATCGACAATCGCCAGACCGGGCCGGAGACGCCGAGCGCACCTGTCACAAGGCCGGAGAAATCGCGCACCGGCAGCGCCACGCAGCGCAATTCGGGATCGAACTCGCCGTCGTCGATGGCGACGCCGGTGCGGCGCACGTCGGCGATTTCGCGGCGCAGCCGGTCGGCACTGACAATCGTATTAGGTGTGCGCGCGGCAAGATCGGCGCGCGCCAGAAAGCGTTCGAACTGATCGGGCGCCAGCGCCGCCAGCATAATCTTGCCGAGTGCCGTGCAATGCGCCGGCCGCGCCACGCCGACCCGATCCGCCAATTGAAAGGCGCCTTGCCCGCTGGTGCGCGCCAGAACCACCACGGCGTCGCCCATGCGCACGGCGAAATGCGTGCTCTCGCCGGTCTCCCGCGACAGGTCTTCGAGCACCGGCGTCGCCAGGCTCATCATTTCCAATTCGTCGAGCGCATGGGCGGCGAGCGCGAACAGCGGACGGCCGATGCGATAGCGTTTTGAATCGGCGAGCTGGCGCACATAGCCGAGCGACACCATCGTCTTGACAAGATGAAAGGTGGTGGAGTTATGCAAGCCGACGCGCTTCGACAGGTCGGCGAGGCCGATACCGTCGCGGTTGCGCGCGATCTCCTCCATCAGCGCGAAAGCGCGCCCGATCGACTGCACACCGCCGCGCGGCGCGCTTGCTGCGTCGCGGCCGGCAATAGCGGGCCGGAGCGGTTTGTCGGCCGGTTTGGGCTTGCTGCGCACTGGCACGTGATCCGTTTCCCCGGTTTGCGGCTACGACGTTATCACTTCGTTTTTTCGATTGGCAATTGCCATTTCACGATGTCGGAGGCGGTTTAGCGGGCGGTGAGGCCCAAGATCGCACGAGCTTCGGCCGCGCTCGCCGCGCGTTCGCCGATCAGATCGATCACGCGCAGCGCCTTTTCGACCAGCGCGGCGTTGCTCGGCGCCGGCACGCCGCGTTCGAGGTAAAGATTGTCCTCCAGACCGACACGGGTGTGGCCGCCGAGCATGACCGCCTGCGCCACCATCGGGAACTGCGCCGCGCCGATGCCGAAGCCGGCCCAGACCGCACCTGGCGGCAGGCCATCGCGCATCGCCAGCATGGTCTCGGGTGTCGCCGGCGCGCCCCAGGGAATGCCGAGGCAGATCTGGAACAAAGGCGGCGCATCGACGAGGCCGCTATCGACTAGATGGCGCGCGAGCCGGACGTGGCCGAGTTCGAAGACTTCCAGTTCCGGTTTCACGCCGGCGGCGCGGATCGCCTTGGCCATGTCGCGCAAATGCGCGGGCGTGTTGACGAAGACGTGCTCGCCGAAATTCATGCTGCCGACATCGAGGCTGCATACTTCCGGTTTGAGCGCCTCGACATGACGCACGCGCTCGACCGGCGTTTTCAACGTGGTGCCGGTGCCGGCCGTTGCGGGGTCGGGATCGCCCGGCACAAAGCGCGCACCCGGCCCGGTGGTGAGGTTGATGACGACATCGATGCCGTTGTCGCGGATGCGGGCGACGGTTTCCTTGTAAAGTTCGAATTCCATGCTGGGGCGGCCGCTTTCCGGATCGCGCACATGGATATGTACAATGGCCGCGCCTGCTTTGGCGGCGTCGATCGCGGCCTGCGCGATTTCCCGCGGCGTGACCGGGACTTTGTTTTTATCCGACATCGGTGCGCCGCCGGTGAGCGCGCAGGTGACAATGACGGGTCTGGACACGCGGCGTTCCTCCCTATAGGGCCCGCGACTATTGCAAGATTGCCGGCGCCGGACCAGCCGGCATTGGGAATATAGCGGAGGCCGCAGCTTTGGCTCGCGCGCTGATCATCGGCGGTTCGCTGGGCGGAAGCTTTCGCCGCGACTTGTGCGCAACACTGTCGCCGCAATTCGTTGCATTGATCGAGGCGGTCTCGCGGGAGGCCCGTCAGCCTCGTTGTCTTCTGAGGCCCGTCGGCTCCATAACAAACCCTATAGAGGCCGCAGAGTTCCCTGCCACTTAGAGATGAAAACCTTATTGGCCCTGATCAGTTGGAGCCAAGACTAGTCCAAGCCGGCGTGCCGAAACGCTGCCAAATAATGCTCCCGGTCAGCTTCGCGCATGATTGGCATCTGGCTCGCAATCCAGGCCAACGAAATATTGGGCTGCGCTCGACGCAGTTCCTGCAACGCGGCCGTGGCGACATCGGCCTGACCAGCAATCCCGGCAGCGGCAGTAAGCACGCGGTGGGCGCCGACGAAATCGCTGCGTTGACGGATTGCCTCGCGCGCTAACCGCATTGCCTCTTCGTAATTGCGTCCGATAAACTGGGCGTAGGCGGCTATGCCATAATAAACCGCTGAGAAAGGGTCTCGCGGGCTCAAGCGGATAGCGCGGCTTGCGGCTTCATCTGCCTCCTGCCAGCGCCCGCAATAGGACAGTGCTAGACCATAGTAACCTTGCGCCAATGAGAAATTTGGATTGAGCCGCAACGCCAGCTCAAACTCCGCCAACGAGTCGCCGAAACGCCGTGTGAATAAATAAACGCAGCCCAACGCATAATGCGCCCAGGGGTCTTCACTGTCGGACCGAATGGCGGTCTGGGCGGCGCGTTCGGCGATGGGCGCGGACACTGCCATGTCCTCCCAGCCCATGTGGGCGCTAAATGTATGGCTGGCAGCCAGTACACCGAGTGCTTGGCCGTAGTTAGGATCGATGCTAATCGCTTTCTCCAGCAAAGCCTGCGCCACGACATTGTCTTGCCGCGTCACGCGCCAGTAATGCGACAGCGCACGCATAACTAAATCCCAGGCGTCCATGCTGTCCGGTGGCTTACGCTGGGCGTGAAAATTCTCCGCGGCATAAAGCTGCGGCTCGATCGCGGCAACGATCGCCTCGGTGATCTCATCCTGCACCGCGAACACATCGGCGAGGTCGCGGTCGTAGCGCTCCGCCCAGATGTGGCTTCCGGTGGCGACGTCATTGAGCTGCGCCGTGATGCGTACGCGGTCACCGCCCTTGCGCACGCTGCCCTCTACTACATAGCGGACGCCGAGCTCCTCGGCGACCTGCTTCATATGAACGGCTTTGCCTTTGTAAATGAACGAAGAGTTGCGTGCGATTACAAAAAACCAGCGCAGTTTCGATAGCGCGGTGATGATGTCTTCGCTGATACCGTCAGAGAAATATTCCTGTTCCGGTTCCCCGCTCATGTTGGTGAAAGGAAGCACGGCAATAGCGGGACGGTCGGGTAGCGGAAAAATCGGCGCGGTGGCGGAGGCCGAGCGTTCATCGCGCAAGGCGCCGACGAAGCGAATACCCTTTCGCGCGATGGTACGTATTAGGCTTTGCTCCTCGCCGCTGTCGCCAATCGCTTTGCGCGCGGCATTGATGCGGCTGGTCAGCGTTGAATCCGACACGACGCGGCCGCCCCAGACCGAAGCGATGAGATCGTCCTTGCTGAGGACGCGGTCGCGATTCTCGATCAGAAGAACCAAGAGGTCGAAAACCTGTGGTTCGACGGCCACGGGCTCCGAACCGCGGCGTAATTCGCGTCTATCGGTATCAAGCGTATGATTATTAAAGAGAAATTGCACAATTGCCCTGTACCTGGCTTCACGGATGTTCTCAAGAAACAATCAGGCTGTTCTCACGAACAAATCAAGCTCCAGACAAAGCCTTTAGACCGGCACCGGTCCAGTTTGCGTCCATGTCGATTGTGATCCTGATGATCGCAACGAAACAGGAGATTCTCATGAGGCGATTCATTGCATTTCTCTATGGACTCGTATCGTACGTCGTTTTCTTTGCCAGCTTCCTCTACGCCATCGGCTTTGTCGAAGGTCTTCTCGTGCCGAAAACAATCGATAGCGGGACGACCGTGCCATTAGCAGAGACGCTCATCGTCAACCTTCTGCTGATGTCATTATTCGCCATTCAACACAGCGTCATGGCGCGACCGCAATTCAAGCAATGGTGGACGCGCCTTGTACCGAAATCGGTTGAGCGCAGCACCTACGTGCTGTTCTCAAGCCTCGCGCTCGTACTGTTATTCTGGCAGTGGCGGCCGATGCCTGCGATGGTGTGGCAGATCGGCAATCCGCAGATCGCGACAGTCGTCATAGGCTTGTCGTTTGTCGGCTGGCTGATCGTACTAACCAGCACATTCCTTATCAACCACTTCGAATTGTTCGGGCTGCATCAGGTTGCCAACAATCTCACCGGCCGTGCTATGCCAACGTCCCATTTTCGTACGCCGCTTTACTACAAGTTCGTGCGCCATCCAATCTATCTCGGCTTCATTATCGCATTCTGGGCGGCACCAATAATGACTATGGGGCACCTCCTATTCGCGGCTGTCACCACTGCATACATCTTCGTCGGTATCGCGTTGGAAGAACGCGATCTGATCACGGTGTTTGGTGACGAATACCGGCGCTACAAGGATCGTGTGTCGATGATTGTACCCTGGCGCAAGTCAGCGTGAACAATCAGCTAGTGGTTGAATTCCGACACTTGGTACCCTGTTTCAGGCTCCGGGCGGGGTAGATGCCGGAGTTAGCAATGTGCGCTAGTGCCGAACAATGTCCGCTATGCCTCCAATAGCGCCCTAATTTTGCGACGCAGCGAAATGACGCGATGTGCCATGAGCGACACTGGACGCTTGGCTTGAAATGAAAGAGGCCGCCAACTGAGGCGGCCTCAGACTTTTCCTTAGCTCAAAAACTTTCTTATAGTCCTTGGACTACGAACGATCGCGACTTTGTAAGTTTCGTGCGGCTCGCGTTGACCCCTTTCTGCACCTGAGAATTTTCGTATGCCTGAGCCTTTTCGAGGCTGTCGAACGCGATGACGATCATCCGGTTCGGCGGAGTGCCATCCAAAGCGGTAATTTTGTCAGTGCGAATGATATAGCGACCTCCAGCTTGCTGCGCGGCTCTCGCTGGCTCCGGCCTTTGGGTCACAGCCTTAAAGCCCTCAGGATCGGTTATTTCGGCGATTTCAGTTACGACATAGATCGGCGGAGTTGCTTGGGCGTGAAGCGATTGGATCGCTACGGCCCCGAGTGCAACGCCTGCAAGCAGAGTCAGTGCCAATTTATAATTTACATTCATTTGATTGCCCCACTGGTTCGAAGATAAGCTTTTGACCGTAAACGTTTGAATGCTGGTTTTGCGTGATAGGCAGGATGCAGGTGCCAGCAGCCTCCGCGTCCCAAATCCACATCAATAGTTTGAAATGATTTCGCGCCAAGCAACGCGCTTGACAGTGTGCCGACGCTATACGGCCCTGGGCACGTTGTCACTGGCGTCGAATGTCCGCTATGCGCCGTTAGCGACCAAAATAGTGCGGTGCCACGAATGACGCGCTTGCCATCCGACCACACCCGCTGCGGGCTGCATTTCATGTCGTGGCGAAGCCGTTTGCTTTCAGTTCAATGCAGCACATCGTTCAGCGAATGAGGAAGAAACTAAAGCTTCCTGCGCATTTCACCCTGGACGCCTGCCGCCACGGCGGCATGACCGAGTTGGAAGAAGCCGAGTTGACGGACGGCCAAGGCCGCGCGCTTAGCACGCACCGCACCCAGCAGAGCTATGAGGGCTACGCGAAGCGAATGCTGTCCGCGACCAGGAAGCGGCACGCGCATCGGCTGGCAGCGGTGAACGAACCGGAGACATCGGTTCGAAATGAGGCGGCGGAAAGCATTCGAAATGATAAATCCGCGGTGCCTGCTAAGTCGCTGAAAGCCCGGGGCTAAAGGCTGGCTGGGGCGGGAGGAATCGAACCTCCGAATGGCGGAATCAAAATCCGCTGCCTTACCGCTTGGCTACGCCCCAATCCGTGGCTTTCAGCATATAAGCCGACGCATGCAAACGTCAGGCGCGCGGACCATAGCGGCGCTGTTTACGCCAATCAACGCCCCTGGCAAGACGTTAACTCCATGATTTTGGGCCATTCCCCGCCTTACCTTTGACGGCTGCGAAAGCGGGGCTAGATTGCGCCTCATGACCTACCGCGCGCCGGTTGCCGACATCGCCTTTGCTCTCAAACACGCCGCCGGCCTGAAAACGGCCATCGCCGAAGGGCTTTACGGCGACCTCGACGAGGATACGGTCGACTCGGTGCTGGAGGAAGCCGGCAAATTCGCGACCGAAGTGATCGCGCCGCTCAACCGCACCGGCGACACCTTCGGCACCCCGTTTACCGACGGTAAGGTGACGATGCCGCCGGGCTGGAAGGAGGCCTATACCGCCTGGGCCGCCGCCGGCTGGAACGGGCTCGCCTCGCCGGCCGATTTCGGCGGCCAGGAATTGCCGCACGCGCTCAACGCCGCCTGCATCGAAATGTGGAACGCGGCCTCGATGGCGTTCGGCATCGGTCCGGTGCTGACCATGGCCGCGGTCGACGCGCTGCACGCCTATGGCGCGGACGAGTTGAAGCAGAAATATCTCGAGAAGCTCATCAGCGGCGTGTGGATGGGCACGATGCAGTTGACCGAGCCGCAGGCCGGCTCCGACGTCGGCGCGTTGCGCACCAAGGCCGAACGCGCGGGCGACGGCACTTACAAAATCACCGGCTCGAAGATCTTTATCACCTACGGCGAGCACGACCTCACCGACAACATTATCCACTTCGTGCTGGCGCGGCTGCCCGATGCGCCGCCCGGCACCAAGGGCATCTCGCTTTTCCTGGTGCCGAAGTTCATGGAGGATGGATCGCGCAACGCCGTACGCGCGCATTCGGTCGAGCACAAGCTCGGCATTCATGCTTCGCCGACCTGCACGATGGTCTATGGCGATAACGGCGGCGCGGTCGGTTATCTCATCGGCGAAGAGCATAAAGGCATGCTCTGCATGTTCACCATGATGAACCGCGCGCGGCTGGCCGTCGGCTTGCAGGGCGTGGCGATTGCCGAGCGCGCTTTGCAGCAGGCCATGGCCTATGCGCGCGAGCGCAAGCAGATGGGCCACGCCATCATCGACTACCCGGATGTCAAGCGCATGCTGCTGACCATGCGCGGACTGACGGGCGCGGCGCGCGCGATCTGCTACGCGACCGGCGTGGCACTCGACCGCTCGATCCGCGGCAAGGACGAGGCCGCGCGCAAATCGGCACATGAACGCGCCTCGCTGCTGACGCCGGTGGCGAAAGCTCTCTCAACCGATATCGGCATCGAGGTCGCCTCGCTCGGCGTGCAGGTGCATGGCGGCATGGGCTTCATCGAGGAAACCGGCGCGGCACAGCATTTCCGCGACGCCCGCATCGCCGCGATCTACGAAGGCACCAATGGCATTCAGGCCATTGATCTGGTGACGCGCAAAATTCCGCTCGATAATGGCAAAACGGTCGCGGCCTATATCGATGAGTTGCGCAAGACGGTCGCCGCCGTGAAAGCGAGCAACGCGCCGGCCTTTGGCGATACGGCAGCGCGCCTGGGCGAAGCGGTGGACTCACTCGAACGCGCGACGGCCTGGCTGCTGGCGCAGAAGTCATCGCCGGACGCGCTCGCCGGCGCGACGCCATACCTGCGCATGTTCGGCAATGCCGCCGGCGGCTGCATGCTGGCCGATCAGGCGCTGGCAAGTTTGCGCGACCGCGATGGCGCGGCGCGCACGGCGCTGGCGCGCTTCTTCGCCGAGAACGTCGCGGTGCAGGCGCCGGGTTTGGAGCGTAGCGTGACCGAAGGCGCGCAAAGCATTACCAACGCGGAAGCCGCGTTGAACGATTAAAGCGCCTTCAGCCCCGCCTCGATCTCCTTGCGCTGGTCCTCCAGAAACGGCGGCAGTACCAAGGTCTCGCCCAACTTGTCGAGCGGTTCGTCGACCGCGAAGCCCGGCCCGTCGGTGGCGATCTCGAACAGAATGCCGTTCGGCTCGCGGAAATAGAGCGAGTGAAACCAGTAGCGATCGACCTTGCCGCTGTTGGGAATGCGCATCTCCTTCAGCCGCGCAGCCCAGGCGTCGTAATCGGCATCCGGCGAGCGGAACGCCACATGATGCACGCCGCCCGCTCCCGGATGCGCCGGCGCAAGATTAGGCCGCACCGCCACATGCAGTTCGGCCGCGGGTCCCTCGCCGTCCATCTGATAGACATGTACGCCGTCGCCTTTTGATTCCGGATGCGGATAATCCCGCATCTGCGTCATGTTCATCACATTCGTGAGCACCAGATCGGTCGGGCGCAGTTCGGGCACCGTCATGGTGATCGGGCCGAGCCCGCGAATTTGATGTTCGGCCGGAACGCTGCTCTTGTCCCAGGGGTTCGACGTCCCCTTGCCGCCATCGTCGATCAGCGCCAGCCGCTGGCCTTCCGGGTCTTCGAAAAACAAAGTCGCGCGGCCGTCGACTTCGACGATATCGCCGACCTTGACCGCCGCCTTGGTCAAGCGATCGCGCCAATAGTCGAGCGAGGCCTGGCTGCCGACGCGAAAGCCGGTGCGGGTAACGGTGTTATTGCCGCGATGCTCGGGACCTGCCGGAAAATCGAAAAAGGTAATATCGCTGCCGGGCGAGGCGACGCCATCGGCGTAAAACAGGTGATAGGCCGAAACGTCGTCCTGGTTCACCGTCTTCTTGACCATGCGCAGGCCGAGCAACTGGGTGTAAAACCTGACGTTGCCCGGCGCGTCGGCCGAGACCGCGGTCAGATGATGGATGCCGGAAAGCTGCATTTTTATGCCCCTGATGCTGTGCCCTTTGGCGCGCGTTCGCGCAGCGACTGTGTTACCGGTTCAACGGCTATCTAAGAATTCCGGATTTCTTCGGTAGAGGGCACAAGCATGTCACTAAAGGGCAAGACGCTGTTCATCACCGGCGGTTCGCGCGGCATTGGGTTGGTGATCGCGCTCAGGGCCGCCGCCGACGGCGCCAATGTCGCGATCGCCGCCAAGACCGTCGACCCGCATCCCAAACTCGAAGGCACCATCCACACCGCCGCCGCCGAAATCGAGAGGGCCGGCGGCAAAGCGCTCGCGCTCGCCGTCGACGTGCGCGAGGAAGCGGCGGTAAAGGACGCGCTCGACAAGACTGCCGCGCATTTCGGCGGCCTCGACATCGTCGTGAACAATGCCAGCGCCATTTCGCTTACCGGCGTGATGCAGACCGACATGAAACGCTTCGATCTGATGCATCAGATCAATGCGCGCGGCACCTTCATGGTGTCGAAATATGCCATGCCCCATCTCCTGAAAGCTGAGAACCCGCACATACTGATGCTGTCCCCCCCGCTCGACATGCAGACCAAATGGTTCGCCTCGCACACCGCCTATTCGATGGCGAAATTCGGCATGAGCCTTGTGGTGCTCGGCCTTGCCGGTGAGCAGAAAGGCAAGATCGCGGTCAATGCGCTGTGGCCGCGCACGACCATCGCCACCGCCGCTGTGCGCAACCTTTTAGGCGGCGAGGCGCTGATGAACATGTCGCGCACGCCCGCCATTCTGGCGGACGCCGCCTGGCGCATTTTTCAGAAGCCGAAGAGCTTCAGCGGGAACTTCATCATCGACGATACTTTCTTGACGGGTGAAGGCGTCACCGATTTCGACCAGTACCGCGTCAATCCAAGCCAGCCCTTGCAGGTGGATTTTTTCGTGCCCGACAATATCCCACCGCCGCCGGGCGTGAGTTTGAAGGCGTTGAAGTAGCTAGCCCACATCGGGCGCCTGTAGGGCGGGTTAGCCGAAGGCGTAACCCGCCTATCCTTGCCAACCCACTGAAGAGGGTCATCTACAAATGGATGTAAAATTATTCCGTTTTTCGGCAAAGCAACTTCAAAAAATACACCCGGATCATTTGGGGTTCCTTATTGCATCTAGCCATTGTTGCAATGAATTGATATCCGTCATGCCCTATATAATCTTCGAACAAGACATCGAAGATGCAAACGAAGCTGAACGCGTATTTATCAATATTCGCTTCTTTACGATTGTGCGCCATCAAATATCGAAAATTTTTGAGTATCGAGACTTGTGCAATCGTTATATTGGCAAAATTCGAAAGACATTTCCTTCTTTGGCTGAAAGCGTACAGGCAGAAAGCAAGCTGATTTCGCGTCGAGTAAGCGCTGCCAAGTGGGCTCAAACTCTCAGAAACAAAGTGGCATTCCATTTCAATAGCGAATATGCAGCGGAATTATTGAACCGCACGGACCCCGACCAAGAATTGGTTTTTATCGTCGGGAAATATCGGGGACTTACCGCATTTGATTTCGCAGACCGAATTATCGTGGACGCAATGTTTATCGAAGCGGGAACCGGAGATAGAAACCACGGTCGAGACGTTGTTATGAAATGGGCGGTCGAATCGCAGCGACAGATCGAACAGTTCCACGCGAAGATCGTCGGTCAGCTTTTCGAGCAGTACGGAATTTTCCAGAAAGAAAAAATGAGTGAAATTCGCGATGCATGGTGTGCAGCGCCTGGAGAAATTGCGATACCTTTGTCGACCCACGGCATATCTAGAAATTCAGCGAAGTCGACTACTTCGCCGTCGCCATAACTCCGCGTGGCGTCACCATCGTCACGATGGCGTCCGCGCTGTCTTCGATAAAATCCGGATCGCGCTTGAGCGCCTCGAAACTGCGCGGCTGCGGCAGAGCCTCGCCATCGGCGCGCATCGCGCTGAAATGTCCCGCCAGCGCCTCGGCGGCATTGCTCACCGCCTGCTCGAACGTGTCCCCGGCCGAGATGCATCCGGGCACGTCGGGAAAACTCACGCCGTAACTCGTGCCCGCGTCTTTGTGTACCAGTGCGATGTAGCCAGCCATTGCGCTATCGCCGCTCCTTGAGGGCCGCCTGCCGGTATATCGACTTCACCGTCTTCGGGTGCAAGTCCCGGCGCGGATGCGGCACGGTGACTTTGCCGCCAGCCTCCGTCATGCCCGGCCTTGTGCCGGGCATCCACGTCTTTCCTCTGAAAACCGCTATCAAAAAGGCGTGGATGGCCGAGACAAGCCCGGCCATGACGGTTTGGGTGTCGCCTGGTAAAAAATATTTATTCCTATGGTCTCTTGACTTCCATCCTATGATCTAATACCTACATTTTCGCCCGCCCCTCGTGAGGGGCCATGAACCGGTTGCGCCGGCTCGTGGGGGACGGGCGCGGCGCCTGCGGGCGTGGCTTCGCAAGCCACGCTCCCGGGCGGCTCCGGGGCTCCGCCCGGCCGGCATTACGACCGGTCTGCGAGGAGCTCGCTGGACTGGAACAGGTTGCGGACGCTAACGGCGTCCAAGGCCACGTCCCAGGAAGCGCGGCCTGGAGCTGAGCGGAAAGGGCTACGGCCCGCCGCGAGAGCCGCGACGGCGCGCCGAAAGGCGCCACGCGTGTCCGAAAGGACCGCGTGAGTAAAAAGGACCACGCGCCCTCCCGGCGCGCCGTCCCCCTCGCTTTTTTAAAGCGGGGGAAATTTTCAAACCTCGGGGCCACGCGGCCCGCGAGAACGCTGGAGCGCGTCCATGATACGGAACATCGCAGTCGCCACCGACGGTTTGCGCAACGGTGAGAACCCGCGTTAGAACATCGTCATGTCCACACTCCTCGTCAGCCACCCCGCCTGCATCGATCACGTCACTCCGCCCGGGCATCCGGAGCGGCCCGACCGCATGCGCGCGGTCGAACAGGCGCTGTCGGACGAACGGTTCCAGAATTTGGCGCGCGTCGAGGCGCCGATGGCGACAGCCGAAATCGTCGTGCTCGCACATCCGATGGAATATTTCGAAGCGATCCGCGACGCTTCGCCGTCCGAAGGCATGGTACGGCTTGATGCCGATACCTCGATGTCGCCCGGCTCCTTCGAGGCCGCTTTGCGTTGCGTCGGCGGCGCGACTTTTGCCATCGATGAGGTTATGAACCAGAAGGCATCCAACGCTTTCGTCGCCACGCGCCCGCCCGGCCATCACGCCGAGACAGCGCGGCCGATGGGCTTCTGTTTTTTCAACAACGCGGCCATCGCCGCGCGCTACGCGCAAGACCGCTACGACGTCGAGCGCGTCGCCATCGTCGATTTCGACGTGCATCACGGCAACGGCTCGCAGGATATTTTCTGGGCCGACAAGAACGTGATGTATTGCTCGACGCATGAGATGCCGCTTTACCCGGGCACCGGCGCGGTGAGCGAGCGCGGCGAACACAACATGATCGTCAACGCGCCGCTACGCGCCGGCGATGACGGCGAGAAATTCCGCGAAGCCTTCGACAATTCGATTTTGCCCCGGCTGCGCGATTTCCGTCCCGACTTTCTCATCATCTCGGCCGGCTTCGACGCGCATACGCGCGATCCGCTCGCCAATCTCAATCTGGTGGAGGCCGATTACACCTGGGTGACGCAGCGGCTGATGCAGATCGCGGATGAGTCGGCGCAAGGGCGCATCGTGTCGCTGCTCGAAGGCGGTTACGATTTACAGGGCCTGGCGCGTTCGACGGCGGCGCATGTCACGGCGCTGATGCGTGGGTAATTTTGTTAGCGCGCCGTCAATCCCCCGTCGATCGGCAGATCGGCGCCGGTGATGAAAGCCGCCGCGTCCGACAACAGATAGACGCACAATGATGCGACCTCGTCCGGCTGGCCGAGCCGCGCCAGCGGAATGTCGCTCGCAAGCTTCTGGTGCACGGCCTGCGGGTTGCGCGTGCCGGAGGCGATGCCCTCGACCATGGCGCCGTCGATGAAGGCGGGACACACGGCATTGCAACGCACCGGCGGCTGATAACGCGCGCCATTGAGCGCCACCGATTTGGTCAGCAGCGAGACGCCGCCTTTCGATGCGGCATAGGCGGCGAGATTCGAACTGCCGACCAGGCCAAGCACCGACGACAGATTGACGATCGAGCCACCTTTTTTGCGCAGCAGCGGAAACGCATATTTGCAGCCCAAAAAAGTGCCGTCGAGATTGACCGCCAGCACCCGCCGCCAGGTGGCGAAGTCGGTCTTCTCGATCGAGCCGACGGCGGCGATGCCGGCGGCATTGACCAGCCCGTCGAGACGGCCGTGTTGCTGCTCGAGCGCGGCGGCAAGTTTCTGCCAGCCGGTTTCGTCAGTCACGTCGAGCGCGCTATCAATGCCCTCTCCGGCTTTCAAATCGGTGGTAACCGCCGTGCCGCCCGCTCCTTTCACCGCGCGCGCGACCGCGCCGCCGATGGCGCCAGCCGCGCCGGTGATGAGAATAATTTTGTCGTTCAGACCGGCCACAAGAGCACCCCTCATTGCGTTTTGCGATATTGTCTTGCATTCATCGTCGGATGTCACCCGAGGCGTCCAGCTTGCGGCCGATTTGCCTGATTACCGGGGCCAGTGCCGGCATCGGCGCGGCGCTCGCCCGTGTCTTTGCCGCCCACGGACACGAATTGGTGCTGACCGCACGGCGCGAGCGCGAACTCAACGCCTTGGCCGATGAGATCGAAGCCGGCGGCCACAAGCGCCCGCATGTGATCGCCGCCGATCTCGCCAGCCCCCGCGGCCCCGAAAAACTTGCTGCCGCTTTGGCAACGGCCGGACTCGATCCATCCTTCGTAGTCAACAATGCCGGCTTCGGTCTCTTAGGTGATGCGGCCTCAATCGACCGCGACCGGCAACTTGCCATTGTCGATCTCAACAACCGCGCCCTCACCGACCTGACGCTGCGCTTTCTCGACAGCGTGACGCGGCACAAGGGCGGCATTCTCAACGTCGCCTCCATCGCCGGCTTCATGCCCGGCCCCGGCATGGCGGTCTATCACGCCAGCAAGGCTTATGTCGTTTCGCTGACCGATGCGCTGCATGTTGAATTAAAGAGCCAGGACGTGCGCGTCTGTGCGCTCTGTCCCGGGCCGGTGGAAACCGAGTTCTTCGGCCGTGCCGGCCTGCCGGACGACTATTTTCCCGATTTCCTCAAACGCACGGCCGAGCGGGTTGCGCGCGAGGGCTATGAGGGTTTGATGGCTGGGCAGCGCCTGGTGATCCCGGGCACGGCGAACCGCCTCGCCACATTGCTGCCGCGCTTCCTACCGCGCGCGCTGATCCTCGCCTACCTCGACTGGCGCTGGCAAAACCTTCGCGACGGTTGACGAAGCGGCCTATATTGGCCATCGAATGAAGGCGCAGCCCCCGGGATTCTTAGAGCCATGGCCGAGACCAACAACGCCGACATCAAAAAGCTGCCCTTCGAGCGGGCGATCGAAGAACTGGAATCGATCGTCAAGCGGCTGGAGGAAGGCAAGGTGCCGCTCGAGGAATCGGTGGCGATATACGAGCGCGGCGAGAGCTTGAAAAAGCGCTGCGAGGAATTGCTCAAGCAGGCGGAAGCCCGGGTGGAAAAGATCACCCTCGACGCATCCGGCAAGCCAACGGGCTCGACACCGCTCGACATCGACTGAGGGCGACCAGAACCGGATGCCGCTGCCTTGGCTTCATCCGGACATAGAATTGCCGGGCAACGCCGATCTGGTGTAAGCCAGTAAAGGCCCCGGCTGGCATCGTCCGACAGGCGCCAGACCCAAGGGCCACGACGTACCGGAGTTCCCATTGCCCGAGGCTTCCAACACCCCACTGCTCGACCGCATCCGCGTCCCTGCCGACATGCGCAATCTGTCGGCCGAACAGCTCAAGCAGCTCGCCAACGAACTGCGGCACGAGACCATCGACGCTGTCGCGAAAACCGGCGGGCATCTCGGCGCGGGGTTGGGTGTCGTGGAGCTCACGGTGGCGTTGCACGCCGTGTTTGACACCCCCGCCGACCGGCTGATCTGGGATGTCGGGCATCAGGCCTATCCTCACAAAATTCTGACAGGCCGGCGCGACCGCATTCGTACGCTGCGGCAGGGCGGCGGCCTTTCCGGCTTCACCAAGCGCGCCGAGAGCGAGTACGACCCCTTCGGCGCCGCGCATTCCTCGACTTCGATCTCGGCCGCGCTCGGCATGGCGGTGGCGCGCGACCTTGAGGGCCGCAAGAATAGTGTGATTGCCGTGATCGGTGACGGCGCCATGTCGGCCGGCATGGCCTATGAGGCGATGAACAATGCCGGCGCCCGCAACGAACGGCTGATCGTCATCCTCAACGACAACGACATGTCGATTGCGCCGCCGGTCGGCGCGATGTCGGCTTATCTGTCGCGCCTCGGCTCGGGGCGCACCTATTTGAAGCTGCGCGATGTCGGCAAGCAACTGACCGAGCGCCTGCCGAAAAGCTGGGATCGCGCCATCACGCGCGCGGTCGAGCACGCGCGCGGCTATGTCATGGGCGGCACGCTGTTCGAAGAACTCGGCTTTTATTATTGCGGGCCGATCGACGGGCATAACCTCGATCACCTGCTGCCGATTCTGCGCAACGTGCGCGACGCTGGGATCGGCCCCATCCTGGTGCATGTCGTAACGCAGAAGGGCAAAGGCTACGAACCGGCGGAAACCTCGGCCGACAAATATCACGGCGTGGTCAAGTTCGATGTGGCGACCGGCGCGCAGGCGAAATCGAAAGGCGGCGCGCCGCAATATACCAAAGTATTCGCGGAATCGCTCGTGAAAGAAGCGCGCAAGAACGACAAGATCGTCGCCATCACCGCGGCAATGCCGTCCGGCACCGGGCTTGATCTGTTCCAGAAGGAATTTCCCGCGCGCTGCTTCGATGTCGGCATTGCCGAGCAACATGCGGTGACGTTCGCTGCCGGCCTGGCGGCGGAAGGCTTCAAGCCCTTCGCGACGATTTATTCGACGTTTCTTCAGCGCGCCTACGATCAGGTGGTGCACGATGTCGCCATCCAGAAACTGCCGGTGCGCTTTGCTATCGATCGCGCGGGTCTTGTCGGCGCCGACGGACCGACGCATGCCGGCGCTTTCGATGTCGCCTATCTCGGCTGCCTGCCGAATTTCGTGCTGATGGCGGCGGCGGACGAGGCCGAGTTGGTCAACATGGTGGCGACGCAGGTGGCCATCAACGACCGGCCCTCGGCGCTGCGTTATCCGCGCGGCGAAGGCACCGGCGTTACCATGCCGGAAGAAGGCGTTGCGCTGGAAATCGGCAAAGGCCGCATCGTGCGTGAGGGGCATAAAGTAGCGCTGTTGTCATACGGCATGCGCCTGCAAGAGACCTTGAAGGCGGCCGACGAACTCGCCGCGCTAGGCCTGTCGGCGACGGTCGCCGATGCGCGCTTTGCCAAGCCTCTTGATACCGGGTTGGTGTTGCGAATGGCGCGCGAACACGAAGTGCTGGTCACCATCGAGGAAGGTTCGATCGGCGGCTTCGGCTCTTACGTTTTGCAGACGCTGGCCGAGAGCGGCGCGCTCGATGCGGGCTGCAAGGTGCGCTGCATGGTGCTGCCGGACGTGTTCCTCGATCAGGATTCGCCTGCCGCGATGTATGCCCGCGCCGGCCTCGACGCCAAAGGCATTGTCACCAAGGTGTTCGAAGCGCTTGGCCGGGACGCCGCCGCCGAGACGGTGAAGCTGGCTTAACCTTGCCAAAGTTTAAGCTGTCATCATCTGCGAAAGCGGATGATCCAGTAATCGCCGGCGCTTGCGATCATGGCGAACTTCCGCGTTTACTGGATGCCTGCCTGCGCGGGCATGACACCGGAGTTTTTATGCCCGCCCGCCTCCGCATTGACAAATTGCTGGTCGCGCGCGGGCTTTTCAACAGCCGCGCCAAGGCGCAGGCCGCGATCGCGGCCGGCCTGGTGCGCGCCGATGGCAAGGTTGTCGGTAAGGCATCGGAGGAGATCGCCGCCGACGCGAAGATCGAAGCGACGCCAGCGCATCCATACGTTTCGCGCGGCGGCGTGAAATTGTCGGCGGCGCTCGACCATTTCGGCCTCGATCCGAAAGGCCGAATTTGCCTCGATGTCGGCGCCTCGACCGGCGGCTTCACGCAGGTGCTGCTCGAACGCGGGGCGGCGAAGGTCTACGCCGTCGATGTCGGCAGCGAACAATTGCATGACAGCCTGCGTGCACTGCCCGAAGTCGTGTCGTTGGAGCAGACCGACATCCGTACGCTCGCCCCTGCTCTTCTCGACCCGCCGCCCGATCTCATCGTCTGCGATGTGAGCTTTATTTCGCTTAAGCTCGTTTTGCCGCCCACGCTTGCATTAACGGCAAAGCGGGCACAACTGATCTCGCTGATCAAGCCACAATTCGAGGCCGGGCGCGCGCACCTTAAAAAGGGCATTGTGCGCGACCAAAGCGTGCGCACGGCAGTGCGCGAAGAGATCGCGGCGCTGGTCACTTCGCTCGGCTGGCATGTTCGCGGCGTTATCCCTTCGCCGATCAGCGGAGGCGACGGCAACGAGGAATTTCTGCTAGGGGCTGTGCATGACTGAACAGCTCACCATTGCCCGCCTCGGCCACCGCGGCGACGGCATCGCCGATACGAACGTGGGGCCGGTCTATGTGCCCTATGCGCTGCCGGGCGAAACGGTGATCGTCGAGCCCGTCGCCGGCCATCCCGACCGGCGGCATCTGCTGCGCGTCGAGCAGGCCTCGCACGAACGCGCCGCGCCGATCTGCAAGCATTTCGGCGTCTGCGGCGGCTGCGCCATGCAGCACTGGTCGCTCGCGGAATATCTCCTGTGGAAGCGCAATCTCGTCGTCGAAGCGATGGGGCATGCCGGGCTGATTGCGCCGGTGGAGCCGATCATTGACGCGCATGGCAAAGGCCGCCGCCGCGCGGTGCTGCATGCCAGACGCGGCAACGTCGACGTCCTCGAGGTCGGCTTCGCCGCGCCGCGCGCGCATCAGATCGTTGCCATTGACCGATGTCCGATCCTGGCGCCGGGCTTGAGTGGCGCGGTGCTAGCCGCCTGGGCGATTGCCGAATTGCTCAAGCCGACAATCAAGCCACTCGACATTCATGTGACCGCGACCGACAGCGGCATGGATGTCGACCTGCGCGGCTCCGGGGCGTTGTCGACCAAGCTCATCACCGCAATGGCGCAGTTGGCGGAAAAGCATAAGCTCGCACGCGTCACCCGCCACGGCGAACTTGTGCTGCAACGCGCAGCGCCAATCCTGAAAGTCGGACGCGCCAGCGTTCCGCTGCCGCCCGGCGCTTTTTTGCAGGCGACCGCCGAAGGCGAAGCGGCGCTGGCGAAACTGGTGTGCGGCCATGTTGGAAAAGCCAAACGCGTCGCCGACCTGTTCTCCGGCATCGGCACTTTTTCGTTGCGGCTGGCCGAGCGCGCGCGGGTGACCGCCATCGACAGCGAGGGCGCGGCAATCAATGCGCTCGAACGCGCCGCGCAGACCGCTTCCGGCCTCAAGGGCGTAACCGCGCAGATACGCGACCTGTTCCGCAGTCCGATCATGGCCTCCGAACTGAAAGTATTTGACGCCGTTGTGTTCGATCCGCCGCGCCAGGGCGCCGAACGTCAGGCGCAGGAACTCGCGTTGAGTAAAGTGCCGCTGGTGGTCGCGGTCTCTTGCGATGCCACGACGTTTGCGCGCGACGCCCGCATCCTGATCGATGGCGGCTACAAGCTCGTCACCGTCACGCCGGTCGACCAGTTCCGCTATTCCTATCATGTCGAACTGGTGGCGAAATTCGAAAAGTAATTACTGAAAATCGTAGCCGCGCCCACCCCAGCGGTCTTGCCACAGCTTCTCGCCGATGGCGCATGAGATGCGCGGCTTGTCGGCACTCGCCGGCACGACTTTCGCTTCTGGTTGTCGCCCGGCAATTTCCAGCAACAGCTTGGTGCGGGTCGCCTTGACGAACTCGGCGCGATCCTGGATCGGCACCACGAAGGCGCCGGGACCGCCGGTCACGCAGTCTTCGTAATAAACGTCGAGATTTTCGATATCCATTATGCTGGAGCGGGATCGCTTGAGCATGATCGGCAATCCGTTGATGGTGATGCCGGCCGACAGAACATCGTCGCGCACCGGCGCCACCAGTTCGCCGGCGTTATTGGCGCCGTCGCCGGAAACATCGATGACGCGGCGCAAGCCGCGATAGCCGCTGTCGTCGAACAGCGGCTTGACATATTTCAGCGCGCCGGAAATCGAGGTACGCGAGGCGCGCCGGTAAGGCGCGCGCGCGATTTCGGCGGCGACCGCATCGGCCGCCTCCGGGCCATCGATCAGCCGCCACGGCATCACGATCTTCTGGTCGAACTGTCCCGCCCATTCGACATAGGTAATGGCGACCTTGCCGTTGGCGCCTTCGCGCAAGGCGGTAAGGAATTCCCGCGAGGTCAGCGCCTGGATATAGCCTTCGCGCTGGAGCGCCTGCTCGTCCGGATCCATCGAATATGAAACATCGACCGCGATCACCAGTTCGACATCGACCGGAATGGCGCTCGATCGGCGGTCGACAAAACGGGGATGGGGGGCGGCGAAAGCGGCAATCGCAATAACAGCGACGGCTAATCCGCCCGCGACAGCACCATAAAGACGAAAGCGCCTCATGCCGCTCACTTATGCCGTTTCTTGCACCGCAACGATGCTGGCACGAAGCAGAGGCGAAAAAAAGGCCACTCACTGTCGAGCCCGAAAGATCAGCTTTCGAGCGCTTCCGTCCCGACAATCTCGATGCCGAATCCGCTGAGACCGACATACGTACGCTGGCTGGAGGCAAGCAGGCGGATCGAGGAAATACCGAGGTCTTTGAGGATTTGTGCGCCGAGACCGACATCGCGCCATTGCTGCGAACGCGCGGCGTCGGTGCCGGTATCGCCTTCATGCGGGATTTCGGCCACCGGCACGCCGGCGGTGCCATCGCGAAGATAGACGATGACGCCGCAGCCTTCCGTCTTGAAACGCTCCAGGCTTGAACGGATCGCCTTGGCCCCGCCGAACACGTCGCCGATCACGTCGGCGCGATGCAGCCGCGCCGGCACGTTCTGGCCGTCGCCGATGTCGCCGTAGACGAAAGCCATGTGATGCACGCGGTCGAACGGCGTCACGTAAGCATAGCCGTTGAGCATGCCGATCTCGGACGCCAGCGGAAATTCGCCGACGCGCGTGACCAGCTTATCGCGCGACTGACGATAAGCGATCAGTTCGGCAATCGAGATTTGCAGCAGTTTGTGCTGCTGGGCGAAGGCGGCGACGGCCGGCCCGCGCATCACGGTGCCGTCGTCGTTCATCATTTCCGACAGCACGCCGACCGGCGGCAAGCCCGCGAGCCGGCACAGATCGATACAGGCTTCGGTATGTCCCGAGCGCATCAGGACGCCGCCTTCGCGCGCGACCAGCGGAAAGACGTGGCCGGGGCGCACGAAGTCGGAAGCGCCGCTATTATCGTTGGCGAGCGCGCGCACGGTATTGCAGCGCTCCTCGGCCGAGATGCCGGTAGTCAGCCCATGGCGAACGTCGACGGTGACCGTGAAAGCGGTGCCAAGCGGCGCGTCGTTCTTGGCCACCATCGGATCGAGATGAAGACGTCGCGCATGATCGGTGGCGAGCGGCGCGCAAACGATGCCTGAGGTATGCCGGATAATGAAAGCCATCTTCTCCGGTGTGCACAGCGATGCCGCGACGAACAGGTCGCCTTCGTTCTCGCGGTCGTCGTCGTCGGTGACGACCACGATCTCGCCTTTGGCAAAGGCCTTGATCGCCGCTTCGATTTTGGCGTGGGTGTTGGGCAAGTCTTACCTCTTAGGCGGCATCAAACGGGCTTGCTGAAGGGCCAGGCGACGCCCTCCCCCACTTGGCCGCGATGCATCAAATAGTGATCGGCCAGCACGCACGCCACCATCGCTTCGCCGATCGGCACGGCGCGGATGCCGACGCACGGATCGTGGCGGCCTTTGGTCATCACTTCGGTGTCGTTGCCGTAACGGTCGACGGTCTTCTTCGGCGTCAGGATCGACGAGGTCGGCTTGACGGCGAAGCGCGCGACGATCGCCTGCCCGGTAGAGATACCGCCGAGAATACCGCCGGCATGGTTGGACAAGAACAGCGGCTTGCGCTCGTTGCCCATTCTCATCTCGTCGGCATTATCCTCACCGCTCAATTCCGCCGTCGCAAAACCGTCACCGATCTCGACGCCCTTGACGGCGTTGATGCCCATGAGCGCGGAAGCGAGATCGGCGTCGAGTTTTTTATAAACAGGCGCGCCGAGGCCGGGGGGAACCCCCTCCGCCACCACCTCGATCACCGCGCCGATGGACGAGCCCGACTTGCGCACGCCATCGAGATATTCCTCGAAGAACTTGGCCTGCTTGGTATCCGGGCAGAAGAACGGATTTTTATCGATCTCGTTCCAGTCCCAGCGCGCGCGGTCGATTTTGTGCGGACCCATCTGGACTAAAGCGGCGCGCACGATGACGCCCGGCACGATCTTGCGCGCCACGGCGCCCGCCGCCACCCGCGCCGCGGTCTCGCGCGCGGAGGCGCGGCCGCCGCCGCGATAATCAGTGATGCCGTATTTGACGTCGTAGACATAGCCGGCATGGCCTGGCCGGTATTTGTCCTTGATGTCGGAATAGTCCTTCGAGCGCTGGTCGACGTTCTCGATCAGCAGCATGATCGGCGTGCCGGTGGTGACCTGTTTACCCGTCGCCTCATCGGTGAAGACGCCGGACATGATCTTGACCGCGTCCGGCTCCTGCCGCTGCGTGGTGAAACGCGACTGACCGGGCCTCCGTTTATCGAGATGCGCCTGAATCTCGGCTGCCTCGAGCGGAATGCGCGGCGGGCAGCCGTCGACCACGCAGCCGATCGCAGCCCCGTGGCTTTCGCCGAAGCTGGTGAACCGAAACATATGGCCGAAGGTGTTGAAGGACATGACCGAACCGCTGTTTGGGCCGTTAGGTAGCGCGCAAGCCTAGCGGGGGTCAAATTTCACGCATATCGGGTCAAATTCTCGCCCTGAAAGACGTAAACCTCACCCTGGATGATATCGACCAGCGGAGCGACCGCCGGCTTGGCGATGCCGAGACACGCCATCAGCCCGCGCGCGGTGCCGCCATGCGCTGTCGCCACGCAATCACCGTTGAGGCCTTCGTACCAGCCTTGCATGCGGGTCGCGCACATCTCATAGCTCTCGCCGCCCGGCGGCAGGAAATGCCACTTGTCGTGCTCGCGTTGCGAAATGCGCACCGGATCGTTCTGGTGCAAAAGCGCGATGGTCGAACCTTCCCAATCGCCGAAGGCGATTTCGATCAGGCGCGGCTCGCGCTTATAGCCTTGCGCCGGAAGGCCGAGCGCTTCGCGCGCCAATTCCATCGTTTCGGTGGTGCGACCCAGCGGGCTTGAAAAATAATCGAGAGTCGTGGGGTCGCGGCCATCGCGCGCGAATAGATCGCGCAAAACCTCGCCGCAATGGGCAGCTTGCGCGCGGCCTTTGGCATTGAGCGGGATATCGCGATGGCCTTGCAGGCGACCGGCGACGTTCCAGTCGGTTTCGCCATGACGGATGTAATAGACCGTCGGCGCAGCCATAAAATTATTCTACCGTAAATCCGGCGCGTCGGGATGCTTGATACCGACGATGTGATAGCCGGCGTCCACATGCTGGATTTCGCCGGTGACGCCACTCGACAGGTCGGAGAGAAAAAATACCCCGGCCTTACCGACATCTTCTAGCGTGATGTTACGACGCAACGGCGTGTTGTATTCGTTCCACTTCAGGATATAGCGGAAGTCGCCAATGCCGGAGGCGGCCAGCGTTTTGATCGGGCCGGCGGAAATCGCATTGACGCGGATGTTTTTCACGCCGAGATCGGCCGCCATATAGCGCACCGAGGCTTCCAGCGCCGCCTTGGCCAGACCCATGACATTATAATGTGGCATCCACTTCTCGGCGCCATAATAAGTCAGCGTCAGCATCGAGCCGCCATTGGTCATCAGTTTCTCGGCGCGCTGCGCGATCGCGGTGAACGAGTAACAGCTCACCTGCATGGTCTTGGTAAAATTGTCTTCGGTGGTGTCGATATAGCGGCCGTCGAGCTGATCCTTGTCGGAATAGGCGATGGCGTGCAGCACGAAATCGAGCGAGCCCCAGGCCTGCTCGACCGCCGAAAACACCGCGTCGAGCGAGGCCGGATCGGTCACGTCGCAATGGCCGACCACCAGGCCGTCGACCCCCTCTGCGAGCGGCTCGACCCGCTTTTTCAGGGCGTCGCCCTGATAGGTAAATGCGAGGTCGGCGCCGTGCTCGCGGCAAGCCCGCGCGATGCCCCAGGCGATCGACCGGTTATTGGCGACGCCCATAATTAGCCCGCGTTTGCCGCGCATCAGACCGGAGATTTCCGCCATTTCCGCCCTCGTGACCGCCGGCGGGCGCCGGCGGGCACCGTATGGCATAGGGTATCTGGGCCATCAAGCAAACCGGCCGCGGCCGTGCGAACTACGGTGAATTCAATTCGTTTTCGGGAATATGTTCTCGATTAGAGGGTTATTTCAGACAGGTGACGCCGATAATCGGCGTCGGCGGCCGGTCAGGGAGTGGCTGTTCTCCTTGCGGACTGGTTTGGGAGGGACCGTTTGGCCACGTTCCGGCAGAGCGTCGAGGTAACGATTCCGGCTTTGCGCCGCTACGCGCGGTCGCTGACGCGCGACGCCGACCTCGCCGACGACCTCGTGCAGGACACGCTGGTACGGGCGCTGCGCTCCGAACATCTGTTTCATGGTGGCGATGTGCGCAGCTGGATGTACACGATCCTGACCAATCTCAACCGCAACCGGCTGCGTTCGCTGTCGAGACGGCCGCCGATGGCCTCGATCGACGACAACGACGCGCCCGACATGTCGGGGCCGGAAGGCGGCGGCCGCGACATCGACCGCGCGCTCGCCTCGCTGGTGGAAGACCAGCGCCACGCTTTGCTGTTGGTCGTGCTCGAAGGCTTGAGCTACCGCGAAGTCGCCGAGGTGCAGGGCGTTCCGATTGGAACTGTGATGTCGCGTCTGGCGCGTGCGCGCGTACAGATCAAAAATTTTCTCGACGGCGGGCGCCCGGCGCTGCGCCGCGTGAAATGAGCAGAGAAAGCAAGAACCATGATCGATCGCGATAGACCCGTGACCGAAGACGAACTGCACGCTTATGTGGACGGCGAGTTGCCGGCCGACCGCGTTGAAGCCGTCGCCACCTGGCTCGCCGCCAATCCCGAGGCAGCCACTCAGGTCGCGGCTTGGCGCGCGCAGGCCGACGCCATCCGCGCGCGCTATGGCAGCGTCGCCAACGAGCCGGTGCCGGAGCGTCTGCAACTCGACCACATCATCCGCGCGAGCAGCACCTCGCTCTGGAGCGGCCGTTCGCTCGCTGCCATGGCGGCGGCGGCGCTGATCGCCTTTGTTATCGGCGGCGGCGCCGGCTGGTTCGCACACGACGCAACCGCGGCCGCGCCCGCCGGCTCCGACAAGATCACCGCCGACGCGGTCGAAGCCTATCGCCTCTATGTCGTCGAAGTGCGCCACCCGGTCGAAGTGCCGGGCTCCGAGCGCGCGCATCTGCGACAATGGTTGTCGAAGCGGGTCGGCGAGGAACTCCGCATTCCCGATCTGCAATCGATCGGTTTGAAGCTGGTGGGCGGACGGCTTTTGCCGGGACCGACCGGCGCGGCGGCTTTCTATATGTACGAAGGCCCGTCGGGCGAACGCTTCACGATCTATTGCGCCAAGGCGGGCGGGCCGGAAACCGCGCTGCGTTTCAAGAACGGCGAACGCTTTGCCTCGTTCACCTGGGTCGACGACAAGGTCGGCTATGTGGTGAGCGGACCGGCCGACCGCGACCGGCTCGAGGCGGTGACCAAGATGGTCTACGAGCAGGTGGATAAAGGCGCGGCGAAAAAGAGTTAAGCCAAATCCTTGCGCGGATCATACGGCTGATCGTCGCGCAGCTTTTTCATCAGCTCTTTAAGCTCGTCGCTGGCGTGCTCGGGCAGCATCACGCGCACGGTGGCGAGCAGATCGCCGGACTTGCCTTTGCTCTTGAGGCCTTTGCCCTTGAGGCGAAAGGTTCGCCCGCAATTGGTCTCTGGCGGAATCGCCAATTCGACCGCGCCGTCGAGCGTCGGCACGCGCACCTTGCCGCCAAGCACCGCTTCATAGAGCGTGATCGGCAGATCGATGCGCAGGTCGTCGCCCTCCGGCTTGAACACCGGATGCGGCGCGATGTTGATGGTGATGAGCGCGTCGCCAAAGCGGCCGGAGGGGCCGGGGTAGCCCTGTCCTTTCAGACGGATTTGCTGGCCGCTGGCGATGCCGGCTGGAATCTTGACTTCAACGTCCTTGCCGGTCGGCAGATGCACGCGCGAGTTCGCGCCCCTGGCCGCTTCCGGCAACGTCACCGTGAGGCTCGCCAATAAATCCTGACCGCCGCCTTGCGCGGCGCCGAAATCTTCCGGCTCGAACTGATTGCTCCGGCCGCGCGCGCCGCCGCCGGGCGAAGCGCGGCCGCCGAACATGCCGCGCAGCAAATCTTCGAAGCCGGCGCCACCCATGCCGCCACCCGCACCACCGTCGGACGGGCGGCGCTGGAAGCCATCGGGACCGAAACTGAAGCTTTCGAAACCCGAAGCACCGCCGGGCTGGAAACCGCCGCCGGGATTGACGCCCTCGAAACCGCGAAAGCGCGGCTTGCCTTCGGCGTCGATCTCGCCGCGGTCGAAGGCCTTGCGTTTTTCGTCGTCGCCGACGATTTCGTAGGCCGCGTTTAACTCGGAAAACTTCGTCGCCGCCTTGGCGTCGTGCTTGTTGGCATCGGGATGCAGCTTCTTGGCAAGCTTGCGGTAGGCGGATTTGATCTCCGCCTCGCTCGCAGTCTTGGAAACCCCCAGAATGGTGTAGGGGTCGCGCATCCTCGCTCTCTCCGTAGAAAGTGCCCCTGTCCGCCAGCGGACACCGGCGAATCGAATTCAGCACTTAATGTGGGGTTCCGTTGCCTGTTATGCAACGCGCCTTCGACCACGCGGGCCAGTGCGCAAACGCGCAAATTACGACCGCTTCCAGGGCTTCATGGTGCGCACTTCCCAGGCACCCCGGGTCTGCTTGCAGGCTGCGCCTTGCAGCCAGGCTTCCGACGTGCCGCTGACGTAGCTCGCCAGGAAATCGTGGCAGGTCTGCCCGCCTTCGTTATAGGCCGAGGCGATCGGCGTGACCGTGCCGCGCGCGCCGGTCGAGGGATTTTCCCACGGCTGGCTGGCGTCCTTGTGGCCCTGCGCCAGAACCGCTTTCACCGCCGCCTTGGTGTAAGCGAGATCGGCGGCGGGCGGCAGTCCTTCCGCCTGTTTCGCGCCTGGCGGCGGCGTGATCGAGCCGGTGGTATCGGAACTTGAGGCGCTGGCGAAAACGGAATCGAACTGCGAGGACAGGCTGCAACCGCCCAAAGCGAGCGCCAACACGGCGCAGACGGCCAAACCCGCCGCCGGAACCCGGCATAGGCTTGCCGGCCCGCTTCCATTATAAAGACGGGAAAGACGGTACTTTTGTCCAGTCTGATGACTAGCTAGAGAACCGGCCACGCGAGCACTCCGAAGATGTCCGATACGACCCCAATTGAACGCACAACCTGGTTAACAAGTGGTGATTTTACCGAGGCCGACGAGCCACTGCGGCTGTTTGAAGCCTGGCTCGCCGAGGCGACGGCGGCGGAACCGCGTGACCCGACCGCCATGACGCTGGCGACCGTGGATGCCGATGGCATGCCGAACGCCCGCATGGTGTTGTTGAAGGGCGCCGACGAACGCGGCTTCGTTTTCTACACCAATATCGACAGCCAAAAAGGGCAGGAGTTGGACGCAGCGAAAAAAGCCGCGCTGGTGTTCCATTGGAAGTCGCTCAACAAGCAGGTGCGCGTGCGTGGAACCGTTACGCGCGTGAGCGATGCCGAGGCCGACGTCTATTTCGCCTCACGCCCCAAGCAGGCGCAGATCGGCGCCTGGGCAAGTCAGCAATCGCGCCCGCTGGAAAGCCGGCTGGCCTTTGAAAAAGCGGTGGCGCTTTACGCCGCCAAATATGCGCTGAGCACCGTGCCGCGGCCGCCTTACTGGACCGGCTATCGCGTCACGCCCGTTGAGATCGAATTCTGGCAGGACCGGCCGTTCCGCCTGCATGACCGCATCGTGTTTGCGCGTAACGGCGCTGGCGCATGGCGCAAGACGCGGCTTTATCCGTGAGGTAGCATCGCGCGCGCAACGCTTGAATAGCTCGGAATCGTTTTAAGGAAGAGCCAAAGCCGCAATGCCGAATTCGCCAACCAACCAGCCGCGCCGCACACTGCTCCTGACCGGAGCCAGCCGCGGCATCGGGCACGCGACGGTGAAACGCTTTTCGGCCGCCGGTTGGCGCGTCATCACCTGCTCGCGTCATCCGTTTCCGGAAAACTGCCCTTGGGACGCGGGACCGGAAGATCACATCCAGGTCAATCTCGCCGACGAGGCCAACACCGTCGAGGCGATCGCCGAGATCAAGCGCCGGCTCGACAATGGCGAACTACATGCGCTGGTCAACAACGCCGCCATTTCACCGAAAGCGGAAGGCGGCCAGCGGCTCGGTTCGCTCGATACCGCGACCGAAGTCTGGCATCACGTGTTCCAGGTGAATTTCTTTGCGCCGATCATGCTGGCACGCGGGCTGGTCGACGAATTGAAAGCGACCAAGGGCTCGGTGGTGAACGTCACCTCGATCGCCGGCTCGCACGTGCATCCTTTCGCCGGCGCGGCTTATGCAACCTCGAAAGCGGCGCTCGCTTCGCTGACGCGAGAAATGGCGAGCGACTTCGGCCGCCTCGGCATTCGCGTCAACGCCATCGCGCCGGGCGAAATCGACACCGCTATCCTGTCGCCGGGCACCGAGAAGATCGTCGAGCAGATTCCGATGCAGCGCCTCGGCACGCCGGACGAAGTGGCGAAAATCATTTACGTGCTGTGCACGGAAATGTCGAGTTACGTGAACGGCGCCGAAATCCACATCAACGGCGGCCAGCACGTCTGAGCGATTATTTCTTCTTCGCCTTCGCGAGTTCAGCGCGCCGGTCTTTACCGGAGCGGCGGTCGTCGGCGCGGCGTTCGCCGGTCAACTTCTTCTCGTCGTCAGAACGCGTATCAACGCCGGAGCGTCTGTCCTCGCCCGCACGCCTGCCAACACCCGAACGCTTCTGGTCGCTAACCATTGCATGTCTCCGCTTGTTGCCGAGAATCACGCTGAACCTGCGCAAACCATGCCATGGCGACATGATTGCGCACAGGCGCAAGCGCGCGTTGTCCCAAACGTTGCGGTGCGATTGGCATAAATGCTATCTAATCACGACGCGGCGCTGTGGGTTGCGCGGCGCGGCGGCCGTGCGGCGCGCGTGCTAATTCCGATTTAATTGTCAAACAGCCCGCCTTCGCTGCGCTTCGGCGGGCAAGCTCCGCCGACATTTAAGCGTGCGTCATCGCCCCTATTGTTTGCGGCCCGGGTAAGCCGTCCTTCCTTTTCCTTGGCCCCCGACAAAATCGAGGGAGTGGCGCGCCAATCGGCGCAACCGTATTCCTTTCGTGCGCGCATTCATTTGCGAATGCGCGGCGCCTCTCGGCGCGCCACGGCGGCTCTCGCGCGCGACCCAAAGGCCACGCGCTCAGCTCCAGGTCCGCGCTTCCTGGGACGCAGGCTCCGGCGGCCGTTAGCGCGCCTTCGTCCTGTCCCAGTCCAGCGAGCTCCTCGCGGAAGGGTCATAGTGCCCCCCGGTCGGTTCCCGGAGCCGCCCGGGAACAGGTTTGCGAGACCTGCGCGCGGGCGCCGCATCCAACCCCACTCCCATGACGCCTCATGACAGCGCCCTCGATTGGGATGAACCGATGTAGGATTATATGAATAGGTTTTAAAGTCAAGCGCCTTAAAAAGTATTCCTCGCGACCGGCGCGGGTGCGTAGTTGTAAGACGTATGACAGTAATCCATATTACGGGTCATGAACCGCCTAGTCCGCCAGCCCGCCTCATTCTCCAAAGTCTCGGTCAAAAGCCAGACCGTGCTGCCACGCAACGTGCGCGACAAGCTCGGCGTTAAGCCCGGCGACATGTTGCGTTATCGGCTGACCGATGAGGGCGTCTTGATCGACAAGGCATCGCCGGAAACCGAAGATCCGTTTGCCTCGTTCTCGGAATGGGCGAGCGAGGCGGACGAGAAGGCTTATGGCGGCCTCTGAAGGAACGCGATACGTCACCTTCGATGTCGTCGTCGTTCCGTTCCCCTATGCGGACCGGTTGGCCGAAAAGCGCAGACCTGCGCTAATCATTTCCAGCAACAAGCTTGCGGCCTACGATCTAGTCTGGGTGGCCATGATCACCAGCGCTGAAAACGAGGCATGGCCAAGCGACGTCATTATAGATGACTTTAAACGGGCGGGTTTACCGGCGCCATCGGTCGTTCGGCCAGCAAAAATTGCCTGCATTGAGCCGGCCCGCATTGATCGTCGTATTGGCCGTCTCGACAAGAAAGCCGCCCGGATGGTCGCGCAGCGGCTTAGAAATTTTCTGGGTGCGGCGTAGCGCGCTGCCCTCGCCCTCGCCTCACAGCCACTTCTTCCACTTGAAGAACACAATCGGCAGCACCGCGGCGAGCACGATCAACACCAGCGCGAACGGGTAGCCGTAATGCCAATCCAGCTCAATCATGCCGTGGTGGAAATTCATGCCGTAGATCGACGCCACCAGAGTCGGCGGCATGAACACCACCGCCGCGATCGAGAATATCTTGATGATGGCGTTCTGCTGGATGTTGACGACGCCGAGCATGGCGTCGAGCAGGAAGGTGATCTTGTTCGACAGGAACGTCGCGTGATCCGATAGCGAGGTCATGTCGCGCTGCATCGACTGCAACTGCAGGCGGGCGTCCTTGGGCCACTTCATGCCTTCGGCTTCGTTGGCGAGAAACGACAGCAGGCGGCCGACCGAAACTTGGCTCTCGCGCACCTTGGAAGTGAGATCGCCCTTGCGGCCGAGCGCCTTGAGCACGTCGTTATAGGACGGCGGCGCGGCCTCGTCGTCCGGCTCGAAGATCGAATGCGACACCTGGTCGACCTCGGCGGCGATGCGCTCCAGAATATCGGCGGAGCGGTCGATCACCGCGTCGAGAAGGTCCATCAGCACCGACTCGCCCGAGACCTTCGGCCCGCTGGAGCGGCCGAGCTTGTATTCGACGATGGCGAAGGGCCGCGGGTCGTCGTAGCGCACCGTGCACAGGCGGTGGCTCGACAGAATAAACGTGACCGGCGTGGTCTTGGGCGTCGCGGTGTCCGACTGGCACATCAGCGTCGCCGTCATATAGCGCGCGCCGTTCTCGGTGTAGAGCCGGCTGGAGACCTCGATCTCCTGCATTTCCTCGCGCGTCGGCACCGCGATGCCGAGCAGGCTCTCGACCAGTTTGTCTTCCTGCACGGTTGGGCGCACCAGATCGATCCACACCGCCGCGCCCGGCGGTTCGCTGCCAGCTTCGACAACGATACGCTCCAGCATGTTACCGCGCGGGACGTAGACTGAGAGCATTGAGCGTCACTTGTTTATTGCCGCATGATCCCGAAAAGTGGATACCGGTTTTCGGACAAGATCATGCGGCAGATCGAAATTAATCGCTCAATCTCTCATGCCCCCATCGCGCGGGCCGGCGCAAGCATAAATGCACGCGGGCGCGCTTGAGCCTTCGCTCAATCGTCCATTCGCATGGCGGTTAGCTTGATGTGGAAAAAGCCGGACGCGCGCGGCGGCCGGCGGACAGTAAGGTTCAGTCGCTCTCGAGCGCGGTGAACTTGCTGGCAGTCACGGGGCGTTGCTCGCCCTTGTGCGCGACCGCGCCGGCGACGGCGGAAATGCCGATCTTGCCGTAGCGGTCGTTCAGCTTGATCGCCGGGCGTTGGGAGCCTTGCTGCTGCTGTTGTTGTTGCTCTGGAGCTTTGGGGGCGTTCATTTCAATTTTTTCCAGTCCGTCCTTGGTTGTCCCTGACCCTCTATTTGTTAGCCGAGTGCGGCGAAATTGCGCAGGCAATCGTGCCCTATCGTGAATTTCGGCCGGGCGCCGCACCATGGGGGCCGATTCCGCGAATGACCCGGCCGATATGGTAAACCTTCTCTTAAGGCGTTGAGGGCAAGATCATTTTGCCAAGATTCCACGGCGTTCGAGTAGGCTTTGGAACAAACTAAAGCCGGGTGCGGCATTCCTGCAACAGTTCCACAGGAAGCGGAGTCTGGGCAGCACGGAAACCATAGCTATTGCGCAGCTTCTTAGATTAATTGCGGTTGCGGCGAAGCAGATTCAGGGGGCGCTCTGTAAGCGACCGGGGATAGAGGAAAAAATGCGAATTAAGTCATTATTGGTGGTTTTGTTCGGCGCTGGAATAGTGCTCGGCGGCTGCATGCAGTCGACGATCGAGCCGGCCTCGGAAGCGAATTTCACGGCACGCGACAAGAAGTTGCTGGCGGCGGCGCCCTACGAAAAGGCGACGATCCCGGAGCCGTGGAAGCGCCACATCGTCGAATATCACCGCAAGGAAATGCCGGGCTCGATCGTGATCGATTCCGACGCGCGCTATCTCTATTACGTGCTCGATGGCGGCAAGGCGATCCGCTACGGCGTCACCGTCGGCGAAGAAGCGCTGGCCTGGTCGGGCGTCGCCAAAGTTGGCCGCAAGACCGAATGGCCGACATGGACCCCGACCGCCGAAATCAAAAAGCGCATGGACGTTCCGAATTTCGTCGGCTCCGGCCCGCAGAACCCGATGGGCGCGCGCGCGATGTATCTCTTCGAAGGCAACAAGGACACGCTCTACCGCATCCACGGGACCAATCAGCCTGAATATATCGGGCAGGCGATTTCCTCGGGCTGCATCCGCATGACCAATGAGGACGTCATCGACCTCTATAACCGGGTGAAGCCGGGCGCGGTCGTGGTGGTGCTGGCGCCGGGTCAGGGCGATTCGCCCTCCAGTTCGCGCGTGGCGTCGAACGGCAGCTATTTCCGCTAAACCTTACGGGGTTGAGGACAAAGCGGCGCCTTCGGGCGTCGTTTTTGTTTTTGGGCGGTCTCTTGTCCCGGCTCTGCGCTGCGGCACTCGCTAGAGCCTTTCCGGCTTTGATGGAATCAAAGCCGAGGCTCTAGCTTTTACTTTTTCGCGTTCTCTTCACGCGAACCGGTACCCACTTCGCTCGAAAACGCTCTAACGCTCGTCCCGCAGCACGTCCGGGGCAAGGCTAGCCCAAGGTCACGCGCACGATCTCCGGCGGGACGCCGAGCCGCAACGGCACCTTGCTGGTGCCGAGCCCGCCCGACACGATCATGTGGCGGCCGCCCTCGACGATATGGCCATAAGCATAGCGGGCGCCATATTGCGACGGCGTCCAGACCGGCGGAACGAACGGCAACCTGATCTGGCCGCCATGGGTATGGCCGGCCAGCGTGAGCGAAACGCGCGCCGGCACGGCCGGGAAAATGTCCGGCTCATGCGCCAATAGAATCACGGGATCGTCGGTGGTGACCCTGGCGAGCGTGCCGGGCAGATCGTCGACGCCGCGGAAATGGTTGCCGCCAAGCCGATAGGCAAGCTGATCGCCGAGGCCGGCAAGCCAGAAGCCGCCGCCGCGCGGCCCCAGCAGGACGGCGGCGTTTTCCATCGGCGGGAGGCCCACGCTGGTCAGCGCCGCGCGCGTCGCGGCGATGCCGTACCACCAGTCGTGATTGCCGAGAATAGCGAAAACGCCGAGCGGCGCGCGCAGGCGTGCGAGTTCGGCGGCCCAGGCCTTCGGCGGCACCACCTCGGTGACGAAGGGATGGGTGGCGAAATAATCGCCCAGCACGACGATGAGGTCGCACTGCAAGGCGTTTGCGGCATCGACCACCTGGGTGACGCGCGCGACGCCCATATTGGGACCGCCGGCATGAATGTCGGCAATGACCGCGATGCTGAGACGCTGGCGCGCGGACCAGCCCGGCGGCGTCAGCGCATATTCGGTGATCGAAAGCCCGTTGGCCGCCTCCATGGCGGCATAGGCGGCGGCGCCCGGCATCAGAATGCCGGCGGTGCCGGTGAGCGTCAGCCCGGCCTTGAGGAGGCCGCGCCGGGAAAGCCGGCTCGCTGGCGGGGGAACCTGAAGGTCGCTGCGGGCATCGAAGGTCATGCCGCCATGACTAGCGGAAAATATTGAAGGGAAAGTGGACGCCGCCCCTCGATCGCCGGTGGCGATGGTGCACGGCGACAGGCGGGCGCGGCCGCGGCAGCGGAACTTCGAGAGTGGCGAGCTGGACCTGGGGCGCATCCGGCGGCGCGGCGGCGGGTTGCTTGCTCGATTTCGGAAGTTCGGACGGATTGGGCGCTTCCCCGATTTTTGGCTCCGGCGGTTTGGCCTCAGCGACTTTGGGTTCCGGCGGTTTGGGTGGCGGTGGCGGTTCGCGCACGTCCCACTGGCAAATGCGATAGCCGTTACGGCGCTCGATCGTGTCGAGATGAATGTGGCCTTCGTGAAACGGCTCGCCGGGGCCGAGCACCGTGGTAAAGCGCCGGCAGGCGCTGTCGCGCAAGGCCACGCGCAGTGGCTTGTCGACATGGACGTCGGTCAGTTCGAGCCGCCGGCCATCGGCGAGACGAAAGGCGCGCACATCCAGCGCGTCGCCGTGGGCATGCTCGCTGAGCTTGGCGCCCGGCTGTCGGTTGCGCGGACGGCATTCGTAGGAATCATAATTCTCGATTTTCGCGAGCACGCTGCCGAGCGCGGCGGCGCGCGGCCAAGCTTCATCGCGCAGCCAGGCGGCGAGCGATTCCGCCATGCGGCAATTCAGCAGCGCGGCAGGCGCAATAGCAATGCGGCGCTTGTCCGGCATCACGACCGCCGAGAGCTCGATCATATCGTCGCCGCCGCAGGCATTCGGGCCGATGAGACGCGGCATCGGCGTGAAGTCCGCCATCGTGGCAAGACGCTCGTCGCATGGCGTCGGCTTGTCGGAGACGGCGGCGGAATCGAAGTCCGGGCCGGCAGCCTCCCGGAATGAATGCGGCTCGGTCCACGGCGCAGGCATCGGCGGGTGCGCGCGCGGCAAGGGAACATCCTGCGCGCAAGCGAGCCCACATCCGAAGGCCGCCAGCATCAAAATCGTCAACAGAGCGCGCATAAGGTCCGGTTTCCGTAAGGATTAAGGCATTTGCGCGGGACAGCATCGCGCAGCAAAGCCGTTTGCACGAAGCGCCCCGCCCGATAACCTAGCACCCTGGCTGGCGAGGGGCCGGCCCAAAATAAGATAAAGCGATCGGCGCACGATCCCGAAAAGTGGGGACCGGTTTTCGGACCAGATCATGCGCCCACGTAAAAGAGAGGATACCCATGCTCGGCCTGATGTCGGATTTTCCGCTGCTGCTTCACCGCATCATAGACCACGCCGCCAAGTTCCACGGCGAGCGCAAGGTGATCACTCGCTCGGTCGAGGGGCCCATAGTCGAAACCAATTACGCCCAGATCCGCGCGCGCTCGCTGAAGGTGGCGCAGCGGCTGGAAAAGGACGGCGTCCAACTCGGCGACCGCGTCGCGACCCTGTGCTGGAACACCTGGCGGCATCTGGAATGCTGGTACGGCATCCTCGGCGTCGGCGCTATCTACCACACCGTCAATCCGCGTCTGTTCCCCGATCAGATTTCCTGGATCATCAATCATGCCGGCGACCGCATGATGTTCCTCGATCTCACCTTCGTGCCGTTGATGGAAAAGATCGCCGACAAAGTGCCGGGCATCGAGAAATACATCGTGCTGACCGACGGCGCGCATATGCCGAAGACGACGCTCAAGAACGCGGTCGCCTACGAAGACTGGATCGCGGAAATCGACGGCGACTTTCAATGGAAACAGTTCGACGAGAACACCGCCGCCGGCATGTGCTATACCTCGGGCACCACCGGCGACCCCAAGGGCGTCCTTTATTCGCACCGCTCCAATATCCTGCACGCCTTCATGGCGTCGCTGCCGGATTCGAAAAATCTCGCTTCCGCCGATGTCTGCCTGCCGGTGGTGCCGTTCTTTCACGCCAATGGCTGGTCGCTCGCCTTCTCGACGCCGATGGTCGGCGCGACGCTGGTGCTGCCGGGGCCGAAGATGGATGGGCCTTCGATCTACGAACTGCTCAATACTTACAAAGTAACTTTCACCGCCGCCGTGCCGACGATCTGGCTGATGCTGTTGCAGGACCTGGAGAAGACCGGCGGCAAGCTGCCTTACTTGAAGCGCGTGGTGATCGGCGGCTCGGCCTGCCCGCGCGCCATGACCAAGACCTTCCAGGATGTCTATGGCGTTGAGGTCGTGCATGCCTGGGGCATGACCGAGATGAGCCCGCTCGGTTCGCTCTGCACCATGAAGCCGGAATATGCCCAGCTCACCGGCGACGCGCGGCTCGACGTGCAGATGAAGCAGGGCCATCCGCCTTTCGGCGTCGACATGAAGATCGCCGACGACGCGGGCAAGGAGTTGCCGTGGGACGGCAAGACCTTTGGCCGTCTGAAAGTGCGCGGGCCGGCGGTGGCGAAGGCTTATTACAAGGTCGAGAGCGACCCTGTATTTGAAAACGACGGCTGGTTCGACACCGGCGACGTCGCCACCATCGATCAATATGGCTACATGCAGATCGTCGACCGCAACAAGGACGTGATCAAGTCGGGCGGCGAATGGATCTCGACCATCGATCTTGAAAACCTGGCGGTCGGCCATCCGAAAGTGGCGGAAGCCGCCGCCATCGGCGTCACGCATCCGAAATGGGACGAGCGGCCGCTGCTGGTGATCGTGCTGAAGAAAGGCGAGAGCGCGACGCGCGAGGAAATTCTCGCCTTCATGCAGGGCAAGATTGCCAAATGGTGGATGCCGGACGATGTCGCCTTTGTCGATGAAATCCCGCATACGGCAACGGGGAAGATTCAGAAGATGACGTTGAGGAAGCAGTTTCGGGATTATCGGTTGCCGGGGGTCGAGGCGGCGGAATGAAGGGATAAGAAGCAATCTGGTCTATAAAGAGATCATATTATAGATTTATGAGCTATTTATAGACCATATTCTTAATTTTCGCTTGCGCCGCTTGGAAATGATCTATAAATAGATCGTGAACAATGATCTTGATCGATTTATAAACCAAGGCGGTCATGGCAAACCCTTTCAAACGTCCTGCGTCCCGCTACAGCCGGGACGCCCTGGCGCTGCTGGGGCACCTCATACGGCAGGCACGTATTGAGAAAAAGCTCACCACCGGAGAGCTGGCCGAACGGGCCAGCATCTCCCGTGGCCTCGTGCAGCGGATCGAAAAGGGCAATCCCGGCTGCGCCATCGGCGCGGTGTTCGAGGCGGCGAACATCGTCGGCATACGCCTGTTCGACGCCGGTCAATCAACATTGGACAGAGCCATAGGCACAAACGCTGCGATGCTGACCTTGCTCCCGAAAGCCGCACGCCGGCCAAAAATCAAGGCCTACGATGACTTCTAACGCCGGCAGCCAAGAAGCATTCGTCTGGGTCTGGTTATCCGATCAAACAAAACCTGTCGTCGCCGGGCGGGTCGCCGCCGCCGGTGACGACTTCGTGTTCAACTATGCGCGGAGCTACCTCGCCAGACAAAATGCGATTCCAATTTATGAGCCGGAGCTTCCTCTGAAGGAGGGAATATTACCGCTGCTTAACGGATTGCGGATGCCGAGCTGCATACGCGATGCGGCCCCAGACGCCTGGGGCCGTCGCGTCATCCTCAATCGCAAACTCGGGAGAGTCGGACGCGACGTAGATACGGCCGAACTAGATGAGCTCACCTATTTACTCGAATCCGGCTCCGATCGTATCGGCGCCCTCGATTTCCAAGTGTCGCCGACAAAATACGTTGCACGCGAAGCGACGACATCATCGCTGGACGAATTACTCAACGCCGCGGAGAAGGTCGACAAAGGCGTTCCCCTCTCTCCCGATCTCGACGCCGCTCTGTTCCATGGCAGTTCAATCGGCGGCGCCCGTCCAAAAGCGCTGATCAAGTCAGCCGACACGAATTACATAGCAAAATTCTCGTCGCAGAATGACCTCTATAATGTAGTCAAGGCTGAATATATTGCGATGCGCCTTGCCGCCGAGATCGGCCTCAAAGTCGCCCCCGTCAGCCAAAAGCGGGTCGCCGGCAAGGATGTCTTGCTGATTGAGCGTTTTGATCGCGAGAAGGCCGGCAACGGCTGGCACCGGTGCGCCATGGTTTCCGCTCTGACGCTGTTCGAGCTCGATGAAATGATGGCCCGCTACGCAAGTTACGAAGATCTGGCAACGATTATCCGTCATCGATTTACCGCGCCTAAGGAAACTCTAAAGGAACTATTCGCCCGCCTGCTTTTCAATATTCTTTGCGGCAACACCGACGATCATGCACGCAATCATGCGGCATATTGGGATGGAAAGTACCTATCGCTGACACCAGCTTACGATATCTGCCCGCAGGGCCGTAGCGGCGGCGAGGCCGACCAAGCCATGCTCATCACAGGCAACGAACGCCTGAGCCAGATCGCCGTCTGGCTGAAGGCCGCACAGACCTTCCTGCTCTCGGAGCAACAGGCCATCGCTTTAGCCAAGCAACAGATTATTGCTATTCACGATCATTGGATGCCCATTTGCACCGAAGCAAAATTGACCGAAGTCGACCGAAACTATCTATGGCGTCGGCAATTCCTCAATCCGTTTTGCTTCGAAGGCGCACCGGTCGAACTTACCGCACTTGCTCCATAGCAGCGAGTCCAGGCACATCATCCCGAGCGGGAAATCCCGCTGAAATCGGCTCCCAGACAATGTGGCTTTCGTCGATAAAATCCACCACACTGAGACAGGCTGAACGGCATCAACAGGAACTTCGATGAGCGAAACCTTCGAGCAGGCGATGCAGGATCGCGTCGGGGCCATGACCGACGCCTGCACCCGCTGCGGAAAATGCGTCGAGGCCTGCCCGGTGACCATGCCCGGCGGCGTCACCGCCGAGCCCAAAGTCGTGATCGACGGCCTCATCGATATCCTGCGCTTGGGCGATGGCAACGAGTCGGCGCGCGCCTGGGCGAATGCCTGCGTCATGAGCGGCGACTGCGTGCGCGCCTGCGATTACGGCGTCAATCCGCGCTTTCTGCTCGCGGTCGCGCGCACCGTCATGGCCAAGGCAAAGACCCCGGCGGCGGACATCCGCAAGCAGGGCGTCAACGCCTTCCGCACCGTCAACCGCGACGTGACGCACCTGTCGCGCATGCAACTCGACGACTCCCTGCTCGAGCGGCTCGGACAGAAAGCGGACGGACGCGACAGCCTCGGTACCGGCGCGGCGCCGGCCGGCATTCCGGACTTCGTGTTCTATACCGGCTGCAACGTGCTCAAGACGCCGCACATCGCGCTGCTGGCGCTCGACGTCATGGACGCGCTCGGCGTTACCTATCAGGTGATGGGCGGCCCGACGCATTGCTGCGGCGTGATGCGATTGCGCGCGGGCGACACCGAGACTTACGGCCGGGTGGCGGCCGCGACCATCGACAAGCTGGCACAAAGTAAAAGCGGCAAGGTTCTCTCCTGGTGCCCGTCCTGTCACGTCCAGATCAATGAAATCGCGATGCCGGAGATCGAAAAGATCAAAGGATCGCGCCCGTTTGAAATGACACCGTTCATGCTGTTCCTGCGCGAGCGGCTGGATCAGCTGCGTCCACTGATGCGCGAGCGCGTCGATATGCGGATCGCGCTGCACCGCCATCCAGGCCTCACCGGCGCGATGGAGGCGGCGACGGAAATTCTTGCAGCCGTTCCCGGCATCGAATTGGTTGATCTGCAACAGCCGGCGGCCGGCCTCATGAGCAATTATCTCGCCGGCCTGCCCGACTACAAGCGCGAGCTCTACCGTAAGGAATTCGCGGCGGCATCCGCGGCCGGCATCGATGCGCTGGTCGCGGTCTTCCATCCCGATCATCGTGAATTATGCGCGCACGAGAATGACCACAACTTCCGTATTCTGAACGTGCTCGACATTGTCGGCGCCAGCATGGGGCTTCGGCGGAGCGACGAATACAAGCGGCTCAAGCGATTGCAGGATGTCGACGCCATCGCAAACGACTGCCGGGACCTCGCCGCGAAACATGGGCTAGATGCCGACACGACCCGCAAAGTGATCAGAGCCATGCTCGACGATCAGCCCGTGCCGCTCGACACGCGGCATTAACGGACGGGCCGTAGAGCGAATTAGCGAAGCGTAATCCGCCTCACCAAAGAATGGCGATTTCTGCGCCGTGGAACCGCGTTTCCGGAACCCATTCCGGCATCGCGGGTTGCCCTGGGGTGCCAATAGCGGACGCAGACAACAACCAGCATGAGGATACGGTACCCACGGTGGACGACAGCGCCGCGCGCACCAATACCGGGGCACACGCCCGCGACATGGCGATGATGCGGCGTTGCATAGCGCTGTCGGCCGGCGTGCCGCGCATGGGCGAACTACCGATTGCCTCTATCGTCTGCGACGGCGATCGTGTCATCGCCGAGACTACCAACCAGGTGCGTTGCGAAGGCGATGTCAGCCGCCATGCCGAAATCCTGGCGATCGCGTGCGCGCAGCGGACGCTCAAGCACAAATCCTTGTCCCGTTGTACGCTCTACGCCACCGTCGAGCCCTGCCCGATGTGTTCGTTTGCGATCCGCGAGGCCGGCGTCGGCAAGGTGGTCTACGCTCTGACGTCGCCGGTGATGGGCGGCCTGTCGAAATGGAATATTCTGCGCGACCGTGGACTCTCCGATGCCATCCCGCAGGTGTTCGGCCCGGTGCCGGAAGTCATCGCAGGATTATTGTGGCGCGAGGCCGCGGCGGTGTGGTGGCGGTGGAATCCGGTGATCTGGGCCTTCATCAAGCATCGCGGCTTTTTCGGACCGCCGCCCGCGGTCGACGACGGCGAACATTTGCCGGCGCCGCGGCCGGCGCGCGGCCGGCTGCGCGCGCTCTTTTCTCTCGGAGTTTGGCGCTGAAACAATTCGGCTGATAATTTTCGTTTCGCTGCGCATTCCATCTGGGCTCCGATCCACCCGAATAATTCGGCGAATAATTCGATTGGGATTAGCCGGAACATCGGCTAGAAGGCGGTTTGGCCGGCCGCGCCGGTCATTTACTCGCGAGGAGACCTTCATGCTCTTGACCCGCCGAGCGGCGGCGCTGGCCTTATTGACAGCCGGCGTCGGCACAGCCTGTCCCGCCATCGCACAAACCGTCGGAAAATTCATGACCACATCTTCTGGATTGCAGATTAAGGACACGCAAGTCGGCACCGGCGCATCGCCGCAACGCGGGCAAACCTGCGTGATGCATTACACCGGCTGGCTCTATACGAACGGCATCAAGGGCAAGAAATTCGACTCCTCGGTCGACCGCGACGAGCCGTTCGAATTTCCGATCGGCATGAGCCGCGTCATCAAGGGTTGGGACGAAGGCGTCGCCTCGATGAAAGTCGGCGGCAAGCGCACGCTGATCATCCCACCCGCGCTCGGCTATGGCGAACGCGGCGCCGGCGGCGTCATCCCGGCCAACGCCACGCTGATGTTCGATGTCGAATTGCTCGGCATTAAATAGTCGGCGGCCGCCTGCGCTTTCTGCGTGTTAGTTGTTGTTATTCTATTCTAGCGGGCTCGGGGCGGTCGTTTTGCTTGGCGCCTTGATCTACGGCGTCGTCCTTGCCGGCCGCAAACGTCCGAGCCCGGCAGCAAAAGAAGCAACGCGCCGCAATTTCGACAAGGCGTAACAGGTCAAGCGCGTCCCAGATTCAGGGAACATGGATTGGCCTGCGACGTTGCCCTCCCAAGTCCGCGCCGGGTGACAGCCGGCCGTAATGGGAATGACGGATGCGGGCCATTTTGCCGGTTTCTGCCCGCGACACCAACGAATCGGTACGCGTTGACGTCTAATCCATTCCCGGCGTGGCACCGTCTGGAAGGAAATGCGAATGCCGCTGGAAGATGCCGACATGGTCGAGGAAATGACCGCCGCTTTGGGCGAGGCGGTGGTCAAGTGCTGGAGCGAATTTCCACCGGCCGTCCAGCACATGCTGTTCGAAGCCGCCGCGCGCGATGAAAACGGATTTCGCGGCGCGCTAGCGCTGTTTCTGCACGACCACAATCCGCAGACCGCCGATTTCGAAACAACCGATCTACCGCCCAATGAAGACGAAGCTTTGCCGCCGCTCTTTCCGCCCGGCCGGCCGCGTAACCGCGAGCCCAGACGTTAGCGTGGAGGACGGCCCTCCCGCCACAACTTGACGCTTACCCCAAACCGATTTAGCCGATGATGCGGTCCGCGCGGCAACCTTCGCGCTAGCCCGCAATTGTGCGTGTGCGCTTCGGTCAAGAGCTTAGGAAATCGCTATGGCGCAGCGCCCTTATATCGAACAGCCGATGTCGCGACTGGCGGCATGGTCGTCACGGCTGGCGCTGTTTGCGCTGGCAGTGGCCGCGCTTTCGGTGCTGATCCTGCGCGCCAACCTGCTTGAAACCGGCCCGGCGCTCGCCACCTTCGCGGCCGCGCTGATTTTCGCGGCGCTGGCGATGCTGCTGGCCTTTGGCGCCTTTATTGTGATCTGGCGCCAAGGCCTGTCCGGCCTCGGGCGCGCCGTGCGCGGGCTTTTGCTCGGTGTCGCGCTGATCGCATACCCAGCCTATCTCGGCAGCCGCGCCTTCAAGCTGCCGGCGATTTACGATGTGACCACCGATCCGGGTAATCCGCCGCGTTTCGAGTCATTGGCGCGGCAACGCCCGCATGGACGGATCGATTATCCGGGCGCAAGCACGGCCGCGCTCCAGCGCAAGGCCTATCCAGACATCGTGCCGCTGCAAGTCGCGCTGCCGGTGCGCAGTGCGTATACGGTGGCGCTCGCGGTGATCGCCAAGCGCAAATGGCCGGCGGTGGAAACGCGGCCGCCGGCCGGCGCACGCAGCACCGGCATCATCGAGGCGACGGCGCGTTCGACGTTGATGGGTTTCCGCGACGACGTCGTCGTCCGCGTCAGCCCGCTCGGACAAGGTTCGCGCATCGATCTGCGCTCGGCCTCGCGCTACGGCATGCACGATCTCGGCGCCAATGCCGCGCGGCTGCGCGCTTTGCTGGAAGACATTGACGACGCCGCCGGCAATGCGCCGGAACCCAAGCCCGAGCCCGAACCGGAGCCGAAGAGAAAGCCGGCGCCGAAACGGCCGGCGCAGAAGAAGTAAATCCAGAGCATCGTAAAAGGGGTTTGCGGTCTTGGCTCCTGGGTCCCCGCTTACGCGGGGACGAGCGGAAATTGATTCTTCAGGCTTTCAATCGATACACGCCTTCGATCGATGGCGGGCCGTCGGTTTCGACCACGCCGCGCGTCACCAGATCTTCCAGATGGGCCAGCACCGACATGCCGGCGGCGCCGGTGAGGCGCGGGTCGATACCGATATAGATCGCACGCACGATGGTCGGAATGTCGGTTTCGCCTTTGCCGAGCCGGTGCAGGATCGAGTTCTCGCGCGCCAACCGGTGCAAAATGTAATAGTTGACGAAGCGGTTGGCGTCCGCAATCGCCGGCCCATGGCCGGGAAAATAAGTGTGCTCGGAACGCGCGGCGAGCTTGCGCAGCGACGCCATGTAATCGCTCATGGCGCCGTCGGGCGGCGCGACGATGGTGGTGGCCCAGGCCATCACATGATCGCCGGTAAACAGCACGTTTTTTTCGCGCCAGGCATAGGTCATGTGATTGGCGGTGTGGCCGGGCGTGGTCACCGCCTCGATCGACCAGCCCTCGCCTTCGACCACCTCGCCGTCCTTGAGCGTCACGTCGGGAACGAAATCGCGGTCGCCCGATCCCTCAAGCGGATTATTCTCGCCGATATGCAATGACCGCGCGGCACGGTGGATGCCTTCAGCATAAACGGTGGCGCCGGTTACGTGCTTGACCGCCGGCACCGCCGGCGAATGATCGCGATGGGTATGCGTGACGAAAATATGAGTCACGGTCTCGCCGCGCACGGCATTCAGCAACGCTCCGATATGGGCGGGATCGTTCGGGCCCGGATCGACAATGGCGACCTTGCCCTTGCCAATGATGTAGCTGATCGTTCCCTTGAACGTGAAAGGCGATGGATTGTTCGCCATCACGCGGCGCAGCCCCGGCATCGGCTCGTCGACCGTGTCGGGGGCAAGGTCGAGCGTTTTGTTGAAGGGGATGTCTTCGTTGGCCATGGGCAGTTCCTGCGGCGATTTCAGAGGGCCTTGTCCCTCAGAAATTCCGTCCCGACAACCATTGACACCTTAAAATAGGTACAGTACATATTAGTACCTTTTTAAATGGAGGTACATTATGTCCAAATACGAATCTCTAGGGCAGTTCCTTAAATCGCAAGACAAACAACTCGTCCCCATGACCTTTGCAGATATCGAGCAGATTATCGGGGCAACATTGCCGATGTCCGCTCACAAGCACCGACCGTGGTGGAGCAACAACGCTAAAAACAGTGTTCTCACTCGCATCTGGCTCGATGCCGGCTTCAAGAGCGAACAGGTCGACATGGAAGGCGAAAAGCTGGTGTTTCGCCGGATCAGCCCACCGAACGCACCGGCCCCAGCGCCTGGCGGACGGCATCCCATGTTCGGAGCGCTCAAAGGCCTCCTGCGCATCGTCGAAGGGACGGACGTTACAAAGCCCGCCGACCCGGATTGGGGTAACCGCTGATGCAACCGCTGTTACTCGATACATGTGCCGTGATCTGGATCAACGAAGACGAACCGATCAAGCCCGAGGCGGTCGCCCTGATGAACACCGCTTACGCCCAAGGCGTAACGACCTTCGTCTCGGCGATCACGGCGTGGGAGGTTGGTCTTCTTACTTCTCGCGAGCGTTTGCGCCTGCTCGTCACTCCGGAGAAATGGTTTAGCAAAATCCTCGACCTTCCGGGCGCGGCGCTGGCACCACTGTCGCCCGAGATACTGATCGCTTCTTCATACCTTCCCGGCAAGCCGCCGCGCGATCCCGCCGACCGCATCGTTGCAGCAACCGCACGCGATCTCGGAGCAACCTTGATAACGCGGGACAGCGCCCTGCTCACCTACGGCAAACAAGGCCACGTCAACGTCATCGCGTGCTGATCAATGAATCTCCGGCTCCGGCACTTTGCCGAGTGGCGCCAGGAAATCGAAGTCGCAGCCGTCGTCGGCCTGCCCAATATGCTCGGAATAAAGCGCGCCGTAACCGCGCGGATAACGCGGCGCAGGCTTCTGCCAGGCCGCCTTGCGGCGCGCCATCTCGTCGTCGGAGACGTGCAGGTGGATGCGGCGCGCCTCGACGTCGATCTCAATCTCGTCGCCGGTGTGCACGAAGGCCAGCGGTCCGCCGACAAAACTCTCCGGCGCGACGTGCAGGATGCAGGCGCCGTATGAGGTGCCGCTCATGCGGCCGTCGGAAATGCGGATCATGTCACGCACGCCCTGCGCCAGAAGGCGCTTCGGAATCGGCAACATGCCCCATTCCGGCATGCCGGGGCCACCCTTGGGACCGGCGTTCTTGAGCACCAGAATGTGGTCGGGCGTGACGTCGAGATCGTCGCGCTCGATTTCGCGCATCATGTGGTTGTAATCCTCAAAGGCGATCGCCTTGCCGCGATGCTTGAGGAAGCGCTTGTCGGCGGCGGCCGGCTTGATGACGCAGCCGTTCGGCGCCAGATTGCCCTTGAGCACGGCGGTGGCGCCCTCGGCATAGACCGGGTCGTTGAGGGAGTGGATGACGTCTGGAATGTGCACCTTGGCGCCGGCGATGTTTTCGCCGACGCTCTTGCCGGTGACGGTGAGGCACGACAGGTCGAGCTTGTCGCGCAGGTTTTGCATCAGCGCGCGCAGGCCGCCGGCGTAATAGAAGTCTTCCATCAGGTATTGGCCGGATGGACGCACATTGGCGAGCACCGGCACCTGGCGTGAGAGCTGGTCGAATTTGTCCATGTCCATCGGCACGCCGGCGCGGCGCGCCATGGCGACGACATGGATGATGGCATTGGTCGAACCACCCATCGCCATGTGTACCTTGATGGCGTTGTCGAAGGCCGCGGGCGTCAGGATTTTATCGGGTGTCAGGTCTTCCCACACCATGTCGACGATGCGGCGGCCAGACACCTCGCACATGCGCGGGTGATTGGAGTCGGGCGCCGGGATCGACGACGCGCCCGGAATCGACAGACCGAGCGCTTCGGCAATCGCCATCATGGTGGCGGCGGTGCCCATCACCATGCAAGTGCCGAAGGAGCGCGCGATGCCTCCTTCGATTTCGTTCCAGTCATCGTCGGTGATGTTGCCGGCGCGTTTCTCGGTCCAGTATTTCCACACATCGGAGCCGGAGCCGAGGAATTCGCCGCGCCAGTTGCCGCGCAGCATCGGGCCGGCCGGCACATAGACCGTTGGAATGCCCATGCTGATCGCGCCCATGATTAGGCCGGGCGTGGTCTTGTCGCAGCCCCCCAGCAGCACGGCGCCGTCGATCGGCTGGCTGCGCAGCAGTTCCTCGGCCTCCATCGCCAACAGATTGCGATAGAGCATGGTGGTCGGCTTCATGAAAGTTTCAGCGAGCGACATCGCCGGCAGTTCGAGCGGGAAACCGCCCGCCTGCAAGACGCCGCGCTTGACGCTCTCGGCGCGCGCGCGCAGATGCGTGTGGCAGGGATTGATGTCGCTCCAGGTATTGACAATGCCGATCACCGGCTTGCCGGTCCAGTCGTCGGCGTCATAGCCGACCCCGCGCATGCGCGAGCGATGGCCGAACGAGCGCATGTCATCGACGCCGAACCAGCGATGGCTGCGGAGGTCTTCCGGACGTTTACGGGTGGTCATTTCCGTTGACTATTCCGCCGCGACTTCCGGCTTGAGCGCGGCCCGCGCGTTTGGTCGCGAGTTGCCAGACGCCGACAACAACGGCCAAAGCAGCACCGATCAGGTCGGTTGTCCAGTGCGGATCGATCAACAAAAGGCCCGCGACGACGAGGCAGACGCCCTGCCACAAGCGAAATCTCGGGAAAAAGGGGCGGGAAATTGGTCGGAGTGGCAGGATTTGAACCTGCGACCCCCTCGTCCCGAACGAGGTGCGCTACCAGACTGCGCTACACTCCGACTGTGGGCGGCCTTATAACCCCCTCACGTTTGAAACCGCAAGCACGCATGATCCCGAAAAGTGGGCACCGGTTTTCGGGCAAGATCATGCGTCAATGCAAAGAGAGACAATTATGACCGCCGAGCCGGGAACGCGGGTTCTCAAGGCCGATCAAGCCGCTATCGAGGCCGCCGCCGCTTGCCTGAGCCAAGGCGGGCTGGTGGCGTTCCCGACCGAGACGGTCTACGGGCTCGGCGCCGACGCCCGCGCCGGCGATGCGATTGCGCGCCTGTATGCCGCCAAGGGCCGCCCGGCCTTCAACCCGCTGATCGCCCATGTCGGGAGCGTCGCGGCTGCGCATGCGCTCGCCGAATTTAACGCCGATGCGGCAAAGCTCGCCGCCGCCTTCTGGCCCGGCCCGCTCACATTGGTGGTGTCGAAGCGTACGGACTGCCCGGTGGCGGCGCTGGCGCTCGCCGGGCTCGATACGATTGCGTTGCGCGTGCCGGCGCATGCGACCGCGCGCGCGCTGCTGGAAGCCTTCGGCGGTCCGGTGGTAGCGCCGTCGGCCAACCGTTCCGGCCACGTCTCGCCGACCAGCGCCGCGCATGTGCTGAGCGACCTGCGCGGGCGCATCGATCTCATTCTCGACGACGGGCCCTGTGCGGTCGGGCTTGAGTCCACGATCGTCGCCTGTCTGGGCGAGCCGACTTTGCTGCGGCCGGGCGGCTTGCCGCGCGAGGAAATCGAGCGCGTGCTCGGCCATGCGCTGGCAACTCCGCCTACAATCGAAGATGACGACGCGCCGCTGGCGCCCGGCATGCTGGCCTCGCATTATGCGCCGGCGGCGAAATTGCGGCTTGACGTTGCAATGCCACGCAATGGCGAAGCGCTGCTCGCCTTCGGCGCGGTGCCCGATTTTTCTGGCGCAACGCTTAATCTGTCGGCGCGCGGCGATCTGATCGAAGCGGCGGCCAATCTGTTTTCGCATCTGCGCGCGCTCGACCGCACGGGCGCGCAATCGATCGCGGTGATGCCGGTGCCGCACGAGGGCCTCGGCGAAGCGATCAACGACCGGCTCAAACGCGCGGCCGCGCCCAAATAATTGAGTGACCAGGGACGAGACAATGAATGAACAATTGCGCCGCGCGCCCTCGCCCGAACTCTTGTCGCGCTTCGCGAAAATAGTCGGCGATAAATATGCCGCCACGGACGCGGCGACGCTCGCCCCGCATCTCATCGAAATGCGCGGGCTTTATCATGGTCGCTCCTCGATGCTGCTGCGCCCCAGCTCGACCGGCGAAGTCGCCGCGATCCTCAAACTCGCGAACGAAACAAAAACCGCCGTGGTGCCGCAGGGCGGCAATACCGGGCTGGTCGGCGGGCAAATTCCGTTCGACGGCGAGTTGATATTGTCGCTGACGCGGCTCGATAAAATCCGCGAGGTCGACGCGCAGTCGAACACCATGACCTGCGAGGCCGGCGTCGTGCTGGCGAAAGCGCAGGACGCCGCGGACGCGGCCGACCGACTGTTTCCGCTCTCGCTCGGTTCGGAGGGAAGCTGCACCATCGGCGGCAATCTTTCGACCAATGCGGGCGGCACTGGCGCGCTTGCCTACGGCATTGCGCGCGAACTGGTCTCCGGCATCGAGGTAGCGCTGGCCGACGGCCGCGTCTTGCATCTGCTGCGCAAGCTCAAGAAGGACAATACCGGCTACGACCTGCGCCACATCTTCGTCGGCGCCGAGGGCACGCTCGGCGTCATCACCGCGGCGGTGCTGAAACTGTTTCCCAAGCCGCGCGCGGTCGAGACCGCCTTCATCGGCCTGCCCTCGCCGGAAGCGGCGGTGAAGCTTCTGAACCTCGCGCAGGCGCGCATCGGCGGCACCGTCACCGGCTTTGAATTGATGATCCGCGGCATCATCGATTTCGTCATCAAGCACGGCCACAATATCCGCGACCCGCTCGCCGGAAAACATCCCTGGTATGTGCTGATGGAAGTGTCGTCACAGCAGGAAGGCGGGTTGCGCGACGAGCTCGAAGCCTTTCTCGCCGACGCCATCGAGCAGGGTCTGGTCATCGACGCCACGCTCGCCGCCAATCTCGAACAGGCGAAAGCCTTCTGGCATCTGCGCCACACGCTCACCGAAGTGCAGAAGCCGGAAGGCGGCTCGATCAAGCACGACGTTTCGGTGCCGGTCGCGGCGGTGCCCGATTTTCTAACCGAAGCGGACGCGGCGGTGAAGAAACTCGTTCCAGGTTCGCGCCCGGTGCCCTTCGGTCATGTCGGCGACGGCAATATGCATTTCAATGTCAGCCAGCCGGAGGGCGCCGACACCGAACGGTTTCTCGCGCGCTGGGGCGAGGTCAACGCGGCAGTCGACAAGATCGTGCTGAGATATCACGGCTCGATTTCGGCCGAGCACGGCATCGGCAAGCTCAAGCGCGAGTCGCTCAAGAAGGTAAAAGACCCGGTCGCGCTCGACCTGATGCGAAGCTTGAAGCAGATGCTCGACCCGAACGGGATTTTGAACCCGGGCAAGGTGCTTTAGCGCGGCGCGGATCCCGCTCAAGGCGTGACGACGATGCGCCCTTTCATGTTCGGATGGTACTGGCAGAAATAGTCGACCGTCCCGGCCTGCTTCAATACCAGCCGTCCGGTTTTGGCGGGCGCGATCACGACGTTCCACTTGTCGCCGGCTTTGGCTGTGGCGGTATGGGCCAGAATATCCTTGTTGATCCATTCGATGGTGTCGCCCACCTTCGCCGTCACCTCGGCCGGCGTATAGACAAGCTTGTCGATCGTGACCTGAATGGTGGCCGCATGGACCGGGACGGACATCGCTCCCGCCAATGCAAAGGCAACAGAGAATGTCCATCCCGGGTTCATAGCGGCGATCCTTACTTCAACGTGGATGCGATGTGTTCGGCGTGCTGCTGATGGCCCTGGAAGATCTTCAGGCCGGTCTGCAACAGGCTTTTCAGTTCGGCATTGCTGGCCGACGGAATGAGCAATGTCTCCAGCGCGCCATTGACGGTCTTGTGATAGGCAACTTCGTTGGCCACATAAGCCTTGTCGAAGGCCGCGCCCTTGAGCTTGGCAAGTTCGGCCCGCTTGGCCGCCGCCTGTTTGGTCAAGGACCGGCTGGTATCGTTGTCCGCCGGCGTTACGTTGAGCTTCTTGACCAGCGCCAGCGCCTGATCGTTCACCGCCGAATGATCACGCACCATGTTTTCGGCAAAGGCGCGAACCTCCTTGTTCTTGGATTTCGCCAGTGCCTGCTTGCCTGCCTCGATATCCAGCACACCGGCCGTATAGGCGATGTGCGCGATCTGCGGATCGGTGAGTTTCGCGGCGCCTTGCGCGAATGCGTTGCCGCTCAACAAGAAAAGCGCGATCACGCCTGCGCTGAATTTGACCAACATGAATTGACCTCCGTTGCGCGCGGCCGACGGACCGCACCGTTGTATCGATGACCATTGGATGCAGCGGCGGCGCGGAGGTTCCGGAATAAAAAATTATTCTTTATGGCAGACGCGGCGGGCCACCGCTTCGGTCATCGCGGCGCAACGGCTGTCGCCGAATGGAAAAGTCTGCGTGAGCGAGTGCCCCAACTGCTCGTCAAGCTCCTCGCGCAACAGCAACCGCGCGCGATGAAGCCTTGTCTTTACTGTTTCCGTCTTGAGGCCGAACAGATCGGCAGTCTCCTCGACGCTCATGCCCTCGACCAGCCGCGCGACAAATACGGCGCGGAATGAGTCGGGAAGCTTGTCGATCGCTTTTTCAAGGACAGCCCGGATTTCACCTTGCGCCATTATTTTCTCCGGGTCGTTGGAAACCGCAGATAGGGGAACATCGAGCACCTGCTCCTGCGTCCGATTTTCGCCGAAGGTTTCCCAATCGACCGTCGGCCGGCGGCTCCGCAAGCGCCCGAGCGCTTCATTCATGGCAATACGCGTAATCCAGGTGCCGAAGCTGGCATCGCCCCGGAACATGGAAAGCCCGGTAAAGGCGCGCACAAAAGCCTCCTGGACCACATCCTCGGCTTCATCATCGTCCCGCAGAATCGCGCGCGCAACGCGGAAAAGTCGGCGGTTGAACCGCTGCGTCAGCGTCCGCACGGCGGCTTCATCGCGATCCCGCGCGCGCTGGACGAGCGTTTCGTCGCTGAGCGGATCGGGGGCCTCCGAGGTAACGAGCTTTAACGGCATGCAATTCGTCCTTGATTCATGCATTTGATGCAGAAACCGGCCAAAGGTTCCCGGAGCTAGAACAATGCGCCCTGCCCGCTGTCCTTTTTCACTTTTTCCGGCTTGGCTTTTTTTGCGCGCACGGGCTTAGGCGCGACCTTGGGCGCGGGCGTTGGGCGAGGCTCCGGTTCCCCGCCCACAAAGATCGCCTCGATCAATTTCGGATGGTCATTCGCCACGCGATTGACATCGGTCGATACCGGTATTGATTCCAGCAGATCGTCCGGCGACGGCGTAATCACCGCGCAAGCAGCGGCGAGGTCGTCCTTTCCCTCGGCACTAGCGTTGCCCAGCCAGATATCGAATGCCTCCGGCGGCACGATCACCGGCATGCGGTCATGCAAGCCGGCGAGCGCGCGATTGGCGCTGGTCGTGACGATGGCGGCGCTGTCGAACTCCTCGCCGTTCGGCCCGATCCACGTTTCCCATAAACCGGCGAAGGCCAAAGGCGCGCCCGATTTGGCGTGAATGAAGTATGGCTGCTTGCGCGCGCCCGCGGCTTTCCATTCGTAAAAGCCGTCGGCCGGGACCAGGCAGCGCCGCCGCCTTATGGCGTTGCGAAAGGCCGGCTTGTCGGCGAGGCTTTCGCCGCGCGCGTTGATCAACAGCGAGAATTGCTTCGGGTCTTTCACCCAGGACGGCAGCAGGCCCCAGCGCACCAGCGCGAATTCGCGCCGGCCTTCCCTTATGCGCACGATGGCGACGGGCTGCGTCGGCGCGATGTTGTAGCGCGCCGGAAAATTCGGCTGCTCGTCATAGCAAAATAGCGCGCGAATATTCTGCGGCGCGGAGGTGAGCGTGTAACGGCCACACATTACAAAACCTCAATTTCGCGCGGGTGGCGGTGAATACGGTATTCTATTAAGTACGCCTTAACCCCCACCCATATAACACTATCGCTCGGTGAAATTCGGGGATGAGGCCTCGTCCGTGAAATATCAGGATTGCGCCATCGCGGTGCAAGCGGCGGAGATTGGCTCCGATCGGGAAACCGCGCCCCTGCTCGCCGACGCCAATATCAATCCATCGACCGGGCTCGCCAGCGACTATCTCAACCACTTCAACGAAGCGATCATGCTGCTCGAGATGGTCGCGACCTGTCCCGACTGCCTTGCCGACTTCCATCGCTGGCAGGCGATGAGCTACCGCGAGCATTTCCTCGCTTCCAAATTCAAGGGCCGCGAACTCGCCATCGCCGCCTATGAGGCGTCCGACCCGGCCGCGCGCGACCGCCTCGACAACTTGGCTTCGACCATGACCACGGTGATTGAAACCACCCGCACCACCATGACCGGTGGCCTCTCGCCGCACGCGAGCGGTCCGCTCGCCGATCGCGCCGCCGCCTGGCTGAAAATTCTGGTCATCCGCGCCGGCGCCGTCATCAACGGCGAGATCGAGGCCGCCCAGCCAGGCGCGCCGCAGGCGATGGTCGATCAGCTAATGCAGCGCACGGCCTAGCGACCTTGCCCCTCGAAATGCTAGGCAGTGGTTCGATTGAACTGGCTTCGAACCGACCGGAAATGCCAACCCCATGTCTGACGCGCGACGCTACCCGCAGCGCCCTTATCTCGCCGTCAGCGCCGCCATCATGCGCGACGGCAAGGTGCTGGCGGTGCGGCGCGCGCGCAAGCCAGCGCTCAACCTCTACACCATGCCCGGCGGCGCGGTCGAGATCGGCGAGACGGTGCATGAGGCGGTGATGCGTGAGGTGCGCGAGGAAACCGGTCTCGACATCTATCCCGTGGCGCTCGCCGGTCACCGCGAGGCGATACAGCGCGACGCGGCAGGCAAGGTCGAACGGCACTTTGTTATTCTGTGTTTTGCCGCGCGCTGGCGCTCGGGCGAAGTAGTGCTGAACGAAGAACTCGACGACGCGCGCTGGCTCAAGCCGGAGGAATTGTCCGCCCTACGCACCACCGAGGGCCTGGCCGAAATTGTCGCGCAGGCGGCGGCGCTGTTAAGTTAACCGTCAGCCGCCGCCTTGCGGATGCCACGGAGCCGGCGCATATCAGCGGGCTTAAACGGAGCAGCGACGCGGCGTGCGGATCACCCTAACCATTGGTGCAATTTTGCTGAGCTTGGCGCTGCCGGTACAGGCGCAACAGCAAAGCCCGGGCGGCGTCAGGCCACCGAACAAGCCGCCGGCCAAGGCGGCCGAAACGCATGAGAGCACACCGGCGCCCTTCGACGGCGACCTCCAGCGCCTGGCCGAAATCCTGGGGTCGCTGCAATATCTGCGCATTGTCTGCGGCGCCAAGGAAGGTCAGAAATGGCGCGCCCAGATGCAAGCCTTGATCGATACCGAGGTGCCGAGTGGCGAGCGGAAGCGGCGCATTGTCGCTAGATTCAATCGTGGTTATCGCGGCTTCGAACAGACCTATCGCACCTGCACGCCGGCCGCCGACCTCGCCATTCGCCGTTATCTCGACGAAGGCGCCAAAATCGCGCGCGAAATCACCGCCCGCTACGCCAATTAACCGTAAGGATTAAGGTGAGCATTATAACCTTGACAAAGCAGAACACAAAAGCTAGTATTCCTGCATAAACAGGGAGCAGCCATGCCAGTCCTAGACCCAAAAACATCACCACAGGCTTTAGCCATCGCTACGGGTGCCATTGTTTCCGCTCTCTTGGATGTTCTGGTCCAAAAAGACTTGCTGACTATTCCCGAGGTTAGAGTGGCGCTCGATACCGCCATGAAGGGCGCTGGCCTTCGTATCCAATCCCCGGAGGGGGCCGAGGCCAGCCAATTTATCGCCGCTCTCTTGCGGCACTTCTCCGAGCGTAGCGTCTAACCAAGCATCTAGAAAAGATTTTGCCATGACCGATCTCCTCAAAAACCCGATCTTCAAAGACGAAAGCAAAGCCCGTGAATGGCTAGAGGCTCGCGTTTGGCCCCAAGGTCCGAACTGCCCGCATTGCGGCAATGCCGACGCGGACAAGATCACCAAGCTTGAGGGCGATGCTCACCGTCCGGGTCTGTTTCAGTGCAACGAGACTGAATGCCGCCAACAGTTCACCGTCACTGTGAACACCGTGTTCGAGCGTTCCAAGATTCCTCTAACCAAGTGGCTTGCCGCGCTGTTCCTTATGACGGCCTCAAAGAAGGGCGTTAGCGCGCACCAAGTTCACCGCATGTTGGGCGTGAGCTACAAGTCAACGTGGTTCATGATGCACCGTTTGCGTGAAGCAATGCGCACGGGTGGCTTTGAGCCGCTTGGCGGCAAGGGCAAGGTCGTAGAAGCCGACGAAACCTATTTTGGTAAGGCCGAGACCATGCACGTCTCTAAAACGCGCCGTGGCCGTCCCTACACCAAGAAGGGCCACTTTATGAACAACCGCCCTATCGTTGCGCTGATTGAGCGCGGCGGGCAGGTGCGTTCACTCCATGTTGCGGTGGCCGATCAGGTCACAGTGTCTCGCATCGTGCGCGAAAACGTGGACAGCGAAAGCAAGATCAATACCGACGAAAGCAAACTTTACCGCAAAGACTTGATGGGCGTGCTTCGCCATCGTCGCGTAAAGCATACCGCTGGCGAATATGTGCGCGGCGATGTCACCACCAACTCAATCGAAAGCTACTTTTCAATCTTCAAGCGCGGTATGCGCGGCACCTATCAACACTGTGCCGAAAAGCATCTGCATCGCTATCTTGCAGAGTTCGATTTTCGCCACAACAACCGCATTGCGTTGGGCGTCAACGACACTATGCGTGCCGAAAATTTGGCCGCTGGGATCGCTGGAAAGCGCCTAACCTATCGACGGCCTAACTAAGCCTGAGTTTAAGCACCGCGCAGCCCGCTTCAAACGCTGGCGTAAAAAGCGCCGATAGGCTTCTCTCCATAAAAATATGGAGGGAAGCTATGGCGGAAAAACGAATTCTAGTAGTTACGCCTGATCGCTATTCGGTTGGCGTTGTGAACGAGGATTGGAGTGTTGCCTTAAAATTCGATCTCGGAGGAGAACTCGGGCTTTTTCCTGAGCTTGATCTAGTTCTCCGTCTGGAGCCAAAAGAAGCTCTGGCCCTGGCAGACGTATTGCAACGTAAGGCGGGTGAGGCCTTAGCGCGACATCCGTTGAATTAGTGCTCAATACGCGGAGCTTTTTTCGTTGTCTCAATATCATCCGCCTTTGCAAGAAATGACCTGATTTCGTCTTTTTTCTTTCGCCATCTGCGCCAAGGTAAATAAGCCCTCAGATATTCAAACGCCGGGGGCCATTAGAAACGCGGCATATTGGAACGGTATAAATATTAGAGGGGCTACGTAAACTCGGCCCGGCACTTGATTTTGTTTTTTGCGCCGAACAATCCAAACTAAGACCGCTACCCAAAAAATAACCGCCCAGCCAAAAATAATGTAATCACTCAATGAGTTTTCCATCATAACGCCCCCAGTCGCTATAGCCTTTTCTTGCGCGGACTCTTTTTCTTTTTAGCCTTAGACTTCCGATGCTGCGGTGGACTTTTTGCCACCACCTTAACGGCGCGCTCAAAGCGCGCCCATGCGTCAGACTCAAATTCCAACTTGTCTCTGGATTGTTTCACCATGACTAAAAGAGTTGATCCTTTTGAAAGCCCCAAGCGGCGCCTTGCTCGCGCAAAGCAGCATATTTGTCGATTTGAAAAACGTATCCAAACCTTCATCAAAAAGAAACCATACGACCGAACTGAGGATACGCAAGCGGATGGCACCACGATCCACGCGCTTAAGTTCACCCGCGATTTCCCAGATAGTTGGACCGATGCCGCCGTCGAATCCCTCGAAGCCCTGCGCTCGGCTCTGGACCAAACCGGCTATGCCGCCGCTGTTCTTGGGGGCACTCCCGAACCCAAAAACGCTTACTTCCCTATGGGCGACACCATTGCCGATCTCGATAGTGTGACCGGCGGTCGGTGCAAAGACTTGCCCGCAGAAGTCCGCACGCTCTTTCGCGGGTTCGATGCACATGAAGGAGGGAATTACGCCCTCTGGGCCCTCAACAAGCTCTGTAACGCAAACAAACACCGACTCCTTATCCCCGTTGGGGTTGGCGGTGGGGAAATGACCATGAATCGCGGGATCATCAGCGGGGGAGATTTGTATGCACCCCGATGGAACGGCGCGAAAAACCAACTCGAATTTGCCACGATCAGGCCCGGCGGCAACCTGAAGTACGATGCAAAAATCACCTTTCACATAGCTTTCGACGAGTTCAACAAGGTGAAAGGCGGACCGGCTGTTGGAATCCTTAATACCATTGCGGACGAAGTCCAACGCGTCCTGCTGGCTACCAAAGCGGAGTGCCAGCGGATCGGTTTGCTCAAGTAATTCATCGGGCGCGCCAGCGCCGCCGACAGGCGGCGCTGGCATTGGCCTAGGATTGGTGACCTGCTTTGTCAAGGTTATAATACTCATTAAGGTCTTAAAGCGGGCCAGGCCGCCCGGCCGTCGCGTATCAGCGCAATTTGGCCACAGCAATTAACCTTTCCTTTAGGTGCGGGCTATTTCGGCGGTACGCCCATGCTAACCTCCGGTTCGAAATTAAGGAGTGGCGTTCGGCTTTAAGGGACGCCCCGGGGACAAGGTGACAATGACGACAACGGGCCGTTCTACCACCCATACGCGCGAGCCGGTTCCGGATCACGAGCAGAAGCGCGTGGCCTTGGGCTATCTCAACGAAGCCTGGGCGGAAGCGCGCCTCGATGGCATCGACGGCGACTGCCTGGCGCAGGCCTGCCTGTTCGCGGCGCTGGCCGAATTTGTTACAACCTATGGCGAGGACGCCGCCGCCGCCTTTACCGAAGGCCTGTCGTCGCGCATCCGCAACGGCGAATTCACCATCGACCGCCAGCACCAGTAAGCGGCGCGCGTCCCGCAATTTCACGACAATCTAATTAACCGGCGAAGGGCTCACGCGTGCGCGGCGTGCAGGCCGTAATAGCGTTCCAGTACGCTGTCGATATCGGCCGGATAAAACGGCTTCTTCAGGAAGGCGAGCGCGCCGGCGGCGTGCGCACGGTCGGCGATTGCGTTGTCGAGCGTCGAGGTCATCATCACCACCGCGACGTTCGGACTTTCGCGCTTGATCTCGGATAACGTCTCGAAGCCGTTAAGGCCGGGCATGTTGTAATCGAGAAAGACCATGCCGAATTTTCCGCCGCGCAATTGTTCGAGCGCGGCAAAGCCCTCCGCCGCCTCGTGCATGTCGAGCGTGAAACGGCTGGCCGACAGGATCTTGCGTACGATCGAGCGCATGGTGCCGGAATCGTCGACGATCAGCACGCGGGTCGGAATTTTAGCGCGCACGCAAACCTCGGCGAGGGCGCGCGCCTCGTCCTGATCGCGCGGCTTGGCGACGACCCCGTCGATGCCGGCCGGGCGCGCGGCGCCGGCCGAAGCGGAAATGAAAATCAGCGGCGCCGGATTAGCCCCACGCGCCGCCGTGATGACGGCGGTCTTGTCGGCGGCCGGAACATCGTCGTCGATGACACAGACATCGGCGCCGTGGCGGCCCAGCGCGGCGATGGCGGAAGCGGGATCCTCGGCGGAAAATTCGACCGGGACAGCCGCCATCCCGGCGCCCTGACGCCACAGGCCCATTACCGGCTCCGAGGCCGCAATCACCATCATGCGGAGCGATACGAGGTCGCCGCTCATTGGGTATCCCTGCCTAGACCCTTCCGGACGTGAGGCCGGTGTACTATTACCGCCGATAATTGGTCGCATTATTCGTCTATCGCAACCGGCGGCTTCGATTTCCCCGAAAATCTTGGGGAAAACTCATTAAACACCAAAAGCCATACAACCCAGCACACGCCGGACCGGAATTGCTAGCAGATTAATGTTTCCAAAAACCGAACGCGCTCGCCCTTCGATGGCGTGGCGAGTTCACCCTGCCACATCACCTTGTGCCCGCGCACGAAAGTTCCAACCGGCCAGCCGGTAACGGTCATGCCGTTATAAGGCGTCCAGCCTGCGCGCGAGGCGATCCAAGCGTCGGTGATGGTCGCGCGGCGCTTGAGATCGACCACAGTGACGTCGGCATCGTAACCGGCGGCGATGCGGCCCTTGGCCGCAATGCCGAAGATGCGGGCGGGGCCGGCGCTGGTCAGATCGACAAATCGTTGCAACGACAACTTTCCGGCGTTGACGTGATCGAGCATCAGGGGAACCAAAGTCTGGACCCCGGTCATGCCGGAATGCGTTTTCGGATAGGCGTGCGATTTTTCTTCGTGCGTGTGCGGCGAATGGTCGGAACCGACATTGTCGATGACGCCCTGCGCGATGCCGTTCCACAGAGCGGCCTGGTGGCTGGCGTCGCGAATCGGTGGATTGAGTTGGGCGAGCGTGCCGAGCTTTTCGTAGCAATCGGGCGCGGCGAGCGTGAGATGCGCGGGCGTTGCTTCGGCGGTGGCGACATCTTTGTGATGGCTAAGGAACTCGGCCTCCTCTTTCGAGGTCACATGCAGCACATGAACGCGCTTGCCGGTTTCCTGCGCCAATCTGATCAGGCGTTGCGTGCAGATGAGCGCCGCCTGCGCGTCTCGCCAAATCGAATGCGAACGCGGATCGCCCTCGACGCGCAAGTTCATGCGCTCGCGCAGGCGGTCCTCGTCCTCGGAATGAAAGGCGGCGCGGCGGCTGATCGCCTTGAGCACGGCGCGCACGCCCCCATCGTCCTCGATCAATAGCGAGCCGGTCGAGGAGCCCATGAAGACCTTGACGGCGCAGGCGCCGGGCAGCCGCTCGAGTTCGCCAAGGTCGCGCGTGTTCTCGCGCGTGGCGCCGACATAAAAGGCGAAGTCGCAGTGCATGCGGTGATGACCGCGCCTGACCTTGTCGGCGAGTGCTTCGGCGTCGGTGGTGGTCGGGATGGTGTTCGGCATTTCGAACACGGCGGTGACGCCGCCGAGCACGGCGCCGCGCGCGCCGGTTTCCAGGTCTTCCTTGTGGGTAAGACCCGGCTCGCGAAAATGGACATGGCTGTCGATCACGCCGGGCAGGACATGGAGCCCGGTGCAATCGACCGTCTCGCCGGCGGAGGCGCGCGACAGCTCGCCGATGGCCGCAAACCGCCCGCCTTTGATACCGATATCGCGCAGGCCCTCGCCGTCATGATTGACGACGGTGCCGCCTTGCAGGATCAGGTCGTAAGTTTTGGCCATATTGGAGACGCTCCAAACGGGCTTTGAGCTTGGCTTTGGTCTTGAGGCTTGCCCGACAGCGCTTACGTTTCGGCGCGAGTTCTGGCAAGAGACTAAATCACGGAGCGTGAGGATCGCTATGAAGGCAGCGCTGCTTCCCGAACGGGGTGTCGTCAAGGTGGCCGGCGAGGCCGCCCGCGCCTTCCTCAACAACATCGTCACCAACGATGTCGGCAAGACGCCCGGCGAGGCCGCTTTCGCCGCACTGCTGACGCCGCAGGGCAAGATTGTGGTCGATTTTATCGCGGTCGAGGCCTCGGCCGAGGACGGCGGCGGCATTTTTCTCGATTGCCCGCGCGTGCTGGCGGCGACGCTCAAGGAAAAACTCAGCTTCTACAAATTGCGCGCCAAGGTCACGATCGACGATCTGTCCGATGCGCTTGGCGTGATGGCAATTTGGGACGGCCAGAGCGGCGGAACGGAATATGGCCTGAGCTACGCCGATCCTCGACTGCCGGGACTGGGATGGCGCTCGATCGTGCCGTCGGAGGCTGCGGCCGAAGCCGCCGCCGATCTCGGCGAGACGCTCGCCGACGCGGAAGCTTACGATGCACACCGCATCGCGCTCGGCGTGCCGCGCGGCGGGCAGGACTTCACCTATCTCGACACGTTTCCGCACGAAGCTGACATGGACCAGCTCGCCGGTGTCGATTTCGACAAAGGTTGTTACATCGGCCAGGAGGTGGTGTCGCGTGTCGAGCATCGCGCCATGGCGCGCAACCGCGTGGTTCCGGTGATGTATGACGGCGGCGCGCCGGCGGGTGGCACCGAGGTCACGGCGGCAGACAAGCCAGTCGGCATGATGGGCTCGGCGGCAAATGGGCGCGGGCTCGCGCTGTTGCGGCTCGATCGTGTCACGGATGCGCTTGCCGCCGGCACGCCGCTGATCGCCGGCGGCGTCGAGCTGCGCATCGTGAAACCCACCTGGGCCGACTTCGCCTGGCCGGGGGAGAAGAGTTGATCAGCGCGCGTTTCATTCGCGCAGCATGCGGCGAACATCTTTCAGCAGCACGAACATATGGTGCGGGTCGGTTGCTGAAGCGTTGAACCCGAAATGCGCGTAAAACGCTGCCGCCTGTACGTCTTTTGCATGCGCGGCAAGCGCCCTAAGGCCGCCAATGTCGGCCGCTAATACCGTACGCCGCATGGCGTCACGCAGCAGACCGGCACCCATGCCAAGGCCTTGCCAGTTGCGGTCTACGGCCAAACGGCCGAGCACCATCAAAGGAATTGGATGCCGTGCAAGGCCTTTCGTAAGCCGGGCGGGCGCGCCTGCGTGATCGATGTGGCCATAAACAAGCGTGTAGTAGCCGAAGATTTTGCCGTCTTTCGATCCAACATAAGAGACGGATCCGTCAGCCTGTTGTGCCATCAAGGCATAACGAATGAGAAAAGTATCAAGGGGAATCTGACCGCACTGAAATCCCTCCACCGCGTGGTCGCGCCGGAGCTTTTCGACGACAAGGCTTTCGTTCACTTGTCGGCGCTACGATCGAAGATGCTCGGTTCTTCCAACAAGCGCTTGAGACGCGGATGCTCCTGTGGCGGCGCATCGAGCGCCTTTTGGAAGGCCTCCCACTGCTCGGCATTCAGATAAAAATGCCTCCGGTCCGGCAGGCGATCCTCCGCCCGTAACAGCGCGCTTTCAAGCACAAATTCAGTCACGGTCTTCTGCTCCGCATCCGCCGCTAATTGCAGCGTGCGTTTGGCGTCGGCGGTAAGCCGCAAGTCGATTTTTTCGGTGCGGTTCTGGCGTTTGGCGCGGGCGGTACGGGGCGGCATGGTATATCCTCTTTCGAAACTGATATAGCATATTTGGCCGACATTGTCATGACAAAGAAACTTCGGAAATCAAGACCTAAAACGCCAAACTCGGCAAAATTGCCGATGCAGCTTCAGGCGCACGCCGACGGACTTGTCCGTTGCCCCTGGCCGAAGGTTGATCCGCTTTACGTCGCCTATCACGACGAAGAATGGGGCGTGCCGGAATGGGATGACCGCGCGCTGTTCGAGAAGCTGATCCTCGACGGATTTCAGGCCGGACTGTCGTGGATCACCATTTTGCGCAAGCGCGAGAATTTTCGCGCCGCCTTCGATGGCTTCAATGCGGAGAAGATCGCGCGCTACACGCCGAAAAAAGTCGAGCGGCTGATGCAGGACGCCGGCATCGTGCGCAACCGAGCCAAGATCGAGGGGGCAATCGGCTCCGCGCGCGGCTATCTCAAGATCATGGAAAGCGGTCCGGGCTTTTCGGCGATGCTATGGGATCATCTAGGCCACAAACCGCACGACCATAAAATCGACGCGCGCTCAAAGACGCCGACCGAGAACGAAACCTCGCGCGCCATGTCGAAGCAATTGCTCGGGCACGGCTTCAAGTTCGTCGGCCCGACGATTGTCTATGCCTTCATGCAGGCGACCGGCATGGTCAACGACCATCTGATGATGTGCCACCGGCACGCCGCCTGCAATAAACTCGCCAAGAATCGTCCGTTGCGAAAATGAGCAAGGCGGGCAAAATCGACAAGGCGGCGGGACCGCGCGCGTGGCAGCGCATGTTGTCGGGCCGCCGGCTCGATCTGCTCGACCCCTCGCCGCTCGACGTCGAGATGGACGACATCGCGCATGGCCTGGCGCGCGTGGCGCGCTGGAACGGCCAGACCAAGGGCGCGCATATTTTTTCGGTGGCGCAGCACGTGCTGCTGGTCGAAGCGCTGGCGCGGCAGAAGTCGCCGGGGCTCGACGCGCGCGCCCGGCTCGCGCTGCTGCTGCATGATTCGGCGGAGTACGTCATCGGCGACATGATCTCGCCGTTCAAGACCGTCATCGGCGACAGCTACAAGGCGGTGGAGAACCGACTGCTCGCCGCCATTCATCTTCGCTTCGGGTTGCCGCCGAAATTGCCGGACAGCCTGCTGAAATTAATCAAAGCGGCCGACCGTAACGCCGCCTATCTGGAATCGACGCGGCTTGCCGGTTTCGAAGACGCCGAAGCGCGCAAGTTCTTCGGGCCGCCGCCGAAATATTCCGCCGCGATCGAGCGCGATTATTTGACGCCCTGGCCGGCCGCGACCGCCGAAAAGCGCTTTGCCGAGCGCGCCGAAAAACTTATTCCGCCCGCGCTTTCAATCGGCGGCGCAAAAGCCTAGATACCGGCTATGATCCACGTCTGCTCGCTCGCCCGCCTCTACGACACCGTCGATGAGATCCGGGCGCGCCACATCGTCACGCTGCTGCGGCTGACCGACCGGGTCGAGCGGCCGTCGCATATCGATGAGAAAAACCATCTGGTGCTGGCAGTCGACGATATCGCGGCGCCGATGGAAGGGCTCACGCTGCCGGGCGACGAGCACGTCAAGCGCCTGATCGATTTCGCCGGGCTGTGGGACCGCAAGACGCCGATGGTGGTGCATTGCTTTGCCGGCATCAGCCGCTCGACCGCCGCGGCCTTTACCGCGGCCTGCGTTCTCAATCCACAACGTGACGAAGCCACTATCGCGCGCGCCATTCGCGAGGCCTCGCCGACCGCCGCGCCGAATGCGCGCATCGTCTCGATTGCCGACCGTCTGCTCAAGCGCGACGGCCGCATGGTGCGCGCGGTGGAGCAACTCGGTCCCGCCATGCCGGCGATAGAAGGTCATCCGTTCCGGCTCGACATCGAGTAATGGATAAAGAGTAACGCGGACGAATTTCGGCTAGGATCGCAGCGCGAAATTAAACGGGGGCGGCGATGGCTGATTTTCACTATGGGGTGGTGAGCCCTGAGCAATTGAAATCCTATGACGGACTCGACTTTCTATCGGCCATCATCGCCGGCACCGTGCCGCAGCCGCCAATCAGCGAGATTTTGGGCTTTCATTTGGTCGAAGCCGAAAATGGCCGCGCCGTGTTCGAAGGCCTGCCTGAAGCTCGCCATTACAATCCGATCGGCAGCGTGCACGGCGGCTTTGCCGCCACCTTGCTCGATTCAGCGCTCGGCTGCGCCATCTTCTCGATGCTGCGCAAAGGCGATGCCTGGACCACGCTCGATCTGAAATTGAATTTCGTGCGCGGCCTCAGCAAGGATACCGGCAAGGTTCGCGCGGAGGGCCGCATCATTCATCGCGGCCGCACGGTCGCGACGTCGGAAGGCGATCTCAAAGACGCCAGTGGCAAGCTTTACGCCCACGCCACCACCACCTGCATGATTTTTCCGGCCGCGAGTTGATGCGCAACTGCCGCGCGCCACCGAGCGCACGCGGCATTGCTGCGCCGGGCGCATCGCACGAAGCGGTGTGCGGCGTTTAGTTTCGTTCGGCGGTCAGCGAGGGGCGCAAGCCGAGCGGGCCGTCTTCACGATTGGCGACGTTGGAACGCGTCGGACGGCGGGTAAATTCGCACGCGGCAAATCCCAGACCGGAGATGGAACCGCGGAAGCTGTACTCGTCGTGCTTTTCCAGATTGAAGCAGGGTTCGAACGGCAGCCCGCGCAGCGAGGCGCATACCGCCGAGCCTTTCACCTGCAAGGTATTGGCCGGCAACACCGCGTAGCGCGTCTTACCGGCGCCCTGGAATTGGATGGAGCCAACGACCGACAGATCGGAGCGCACGCGGCCCTGCCCGCGCGTTCCTTCAAAACAGGTGTAGCTGAAGGTTTTGCCGACGACGAAATGACGCGCTTCCTCCGGCGTCATTTCCGCGGCCAAAACCGGCGACATGGCCGGCAGCGCGCCCAACAGGCCGATCAGGCACGCTCCAACACGCAACATCACAAGAACTCCGACTGACGCCGCAACACCACCGGGCCTCGCTTACTCGCTTTTGCCCGTTTTTCAATTCTAGCGGATTATGCCTACCGTTCGTCAGCAAATCCTGAACACGTTTACCCGGTTTTGACCACGATTCGCCCGCGCACCTGGCCCGCCAGGATGGCCGCGGCCGCTTCCGGCACTTCCGAAAGCCCGATTTCCCGAGTCATTTCGGCCAATTTGCGACGGTCGAGTTCGTTTTCCAGACGTTTCCAAGCCTCTTGGCGCTTCGGCAAAGGGCACATCACCGAGTCGATGCCGTAAAGACACACCCCGCGCAAAATAAAGGGAGCAACCGAGGTCGGCAGGTCCATTCCCCCTGCCAGGCCACAGGCGGCCACCGCGCCGTCGTAGCGGGTCATCGACAGGAGGTTGGCCAGCGTCGTGGAACCCACGGCATCGACGCCGCCGGCAAAGCGCTCCTTGGCCAGCATTTTGACCGGGCCGGTCAGTTCGGCGCGGTCGAGGATTTCGGAAGCACCTAGGCTCTTCAGATAGTCCGCCTCGGCCGCGCGGCCAGTGACCGCGCTGACGGTAAAGCCGCGCCTGGCCAGTATCGCGACCGCGACCGAACCGACGCCGCCGGCAGCTCCCGTGACGGCAATGGGCCCGCGCTCGGGCGTCAGGCCGTGGCGCTCCAGCGCCATCACCGAGAGCATTGCCGTATAGCCGGCGGTGCCGATCGCCATCGCCTCGCGCGTGCTCATGCTCGCAGGCAGCGGCACCAGCCAGTCGCCTTTCACCCGCGCCTTGGCCGCGTAGGCGCCGAGATGGGTCTCTCCGGTGCCCCAGCCATTGAGGATGACCTTGTCGCCCTTCTTCCAGGCGGGGTGGCTGGAGCTTTCCACCGTGCCGGCAAAGTCGATGCCGGCAATCATCGGGAAGCGCCGCACCACCGGCGACTTGCCGGTGATGGCGAGGCCGTCTTTGTAGTTGAGGGTAGAATATTCGACCGCGACCGTGACGTCGCCTTCCATCAGATTGGCTTCGTCGAAATCGGCGAGCGCGGCTTTGGTGCCGCCTTCCGTCTTCTCGATCACCATCGCCTTGAATGTCGCCACGCGCCCTGCTCCGCTGTGTCAATTATCAGCTATCAGCGGGCATTCTTTGCGCGTGAGCGCGTCGAGCGCAAGTTTTGCTTTAGGTGGCCGGGATCGGCGCCAGCCGCTCGATCGGCTTTTCGATGATCGGCAGATTAATGATCGCCGAAACAATGCCAAGCACGACCGAACTCCACCAGACCACGTCATACGAACCGGTCTGTTCGTACAAAAAGCCGCCCAGGAATACGCCGAGGAAGCCGCCGACCTGGTGGCTGAAAAAGGCAAAGCCGAACAAAGTCGCCATCCAACGCGTCCCGAACATCAACGCCACCAGCGCCGACGTCGGCGGCACGGTCGAGAGCCACAGCAGACCCATGGCGCCGCCGAAGACGATGGCCGAGGTGGCCGTTACGGGTAGCGAAATGAACACGATCACCGCCAGCGAGCGCAGCGTGTAAATGATCGACAGCAGGTAGCGCTTCGGCATGCGGTCGCCGAGCCAGCCGGCCGCGATCGAACCGATGATGTTGAACAAGCCGATGGTGCCGAGCGTCCAGGCGCCGGCATCGACCGATAGGCCGCGGTCGACCAGATAGGCCGGCAGATGCACGGTGATGAATAGCAGTTGGAATCCGCAGGTGAAAAAACCGAGCACCAGCAGGATGTAGGAACGATGGCCGAAGGCCTCCACTAAAGCCTGCGCCAAAGACTGATGCTTGACGCCCCCGGGCTGATGCGTCGAGTCCATCGGCGGCGTGCGCACCGCCAGCGCAAGCGGGATCACCAGCAGCGTGATGATGGCGAAAGCGATCAGCGCATGCTGCCAGCCCAGGAAGTGAATGAAGCCGACGGCGAGCGGCGAAAACAAAAATTGGCCGAATGAGCCGGCCGCGGTGCCGACGCCGAATGAGATCGAGCGCAGATGCGGCGGCATCAGTTTGCTGAAAGCCGCCAGCACCAGCGTAAACGACGAACCTGCGATGCCGAGGCCAGTCAATACGCCGGCGGAAAAATCGAGCGCCAGCGGCGTGGTCGAATAGGCCATCAAGGCAAGACCGGCGCAGTACATCAACGCCCCCGCCGCCAGAACGCGGAACGAGCCGAAACGGTCGGCAAGCGCGCCCATGAACGGTTGCGCCGAACCCCAGACCAGAATTTGAATCGCCAGCGCCAGCGAGAAGACCTCGCGGCTCCAACTGTAATTCTGCGACATCGGCGTCAGGAACAGGCCGAGCGCGGCGCGCGGGCCGAAACCGATGGCGCCGATCAGACCGCCGCAGATCAAAATCACAAGCGGCGTGCGCCAGGCCGCGATGGCGCCGGACGAATCAGCCACTGGTCTTGTCGTCATGTGCTTCGCTCCGCCCGAGTTCAAAACCCAAAGTCCGCGAATCGCGCTCCCGACAGGTAGGCGCGGACGGCGGAACATATAGGGGCCGGCGGCGCGGCCCTAACGAATATTCGTGATCGAAGCCATTTGCGCGGCGCATGGCTCGGTGCGCCATCCGGCGCATGGCTCGAACGCGCGGGGCCGCGAAATTTGCCCGCAGCAAGCCGCTTTACATCAGCTTTTTGACTTCTTCCGCCGTGGTCTTGGCATCGCCCCAATGCGGCTCGTCGGAACCGTCGCCCCAGTTGAGCGGGCGATAGAAGGTATGGACGCCGAGCGTGTACATTTTCTTCATTTCGCCGACCCAACTCGGGTGTACCCAATAAGCATGGTAGTGCGTCGACTTGGCGACCTCCGGCATCCACAGTTTACCGTCGAGCGTGTCCTTGGCGATGCGCTTCGCACGCAGCCAGGCGTTCGGTTCGGTGACGACATCGGGAATGCCGTCGCAGGCGAAAGTGAACTGGCAGGAGTTGCGGCGTTCGGCGTTCTGATAGACCACCTCGCAGACCTCGTTCGGATAGAAGGGCGAGAACACGCGATTGAGCACGACCTGCGCCACGGCGATCTGGCCGCGCACCGGTTCGCCGCGCGCTTCGAAATAAATCGCATTCGCCAGACACTTCTCGGACTTGGCGCGCGCCGCTCCGCTCAGCCCGAGCCGCTCGGCCGGCGAGCGCGGGCGCTGTTCGACGCCGGTCACCTCGCCTTTGCTGACGATGCTTCCGCCGGCGCTTTTGTCGGCGCCGGCCGGCGACGGCGTCAAGGCCGATTGCTTGATGTCGGGATCGCCCAGCGCCGTCACGACCGGCGCTTCGCCGGGCGCCCAGGGCGCGATGCGCTCGTGCGCGCCACCGAAAGGATCGGAGCCGAAGAAGACGCGGCCGAGATTTTTGCCGCCGGCTGGCGGCCTGCCGCCCGGCGTCGCTTTGTCTTGCGGCTTGACGTCCTGATCCGGCACGCTAGCGAATTCATATTCCGAATAGGGATCGAAGCGGCCTTCGTCCTTGTCGAGGGCGGCATCGAGCGCTGCCTCCGGCACCGGCTCGATCGACAAGATTGGTGGCAAAGGAGGCAACGGCGCGCGCGCGCGATGGGTAAGCGAATCGCGCTTGGCCTTGCGGTTCACGGTCGGGAATTGCAACGGCGCATCGGCGTCGCCAAGCGGCTGCGCGCCAATCGAAGAGGCAATGTCGGACGGATCGAAATTCGCGAGCGCATAGATCGGTGGGTGCGGAATGGCCGTGCCGACCGGGCGCGGCAGGCTGAACATGGCGGCGTGAATCGTCCCGAACGGCGATGCGATCAAATGCGCGCGGGCGCGCTCCGCCACCGCAGGCGACCGCGCCAGAAGCGCACCGAGATCCTGATAGCCGATGGAGTTGGGCAGCAAGGCAAAGGCCAGCGCGTACAGACCGGCCGCCACGAATTTACGACGCCGCCGAGGGCGCGATACTGGCATCACCCGCTTCACGCTAGCCCCACAAGTCCCGCACTCGATTGACGCCCAGTTGCCGCCCGAAAAGCGACAATGCCGGACGTTTCGTTATGGTCCGGTTAACCTTGCGAAGGCGTTAACCTAAGTTAACCGGTGCGAGCGCTTCGTCGGTTTTTGCGACATCGCCATGACGGTAATCGTTAACTATATCGCAATCGCTAGCGCCCACTATCCCGGCGGAATCCGAACTCGCGGGCGGGCATGATTTTTTCCTCGTTATTATCGGCGATCGCGAACCAGGCGATGCTTCTCGCAGGGCTCGCCCTCGCCGGATTTTTATTCGTCGTCGCTCTGCAACGCCGGCAGAGCGCGCAGAACCGGCAATTGTCGGCGGCGCTCGACAATATGTCGCAAGGCCTCAACATGTTCGATGCGCAAGGCCGCATCACCTTGCTCAACCGCCGCTATCTGGAGATGTACGGACTGTCGCCCGATATCATCAAACCGGGCGTCACGCTGCGTCAGCTCATCGCGCACCGCATCGAAACCGGCATTTTGTCGGGCGATCCGGATGCCTATTGCAAGCGCATTTTGGACGGCATCGGACGTGGAGAAAGCACGCCGCATTACGTGCAGGCGAGCGACGGCCGCATCGTGCTCGCTAAAAACGAACCGCTGCCGGACGGCGGCTGGGTCTCGACGCACGAAGACGTCACCGAGCAACATCACGCCGAGCAGGAACGCATCGCCATCCGCGAACATGAGCAGCGCCGCGCCGCGATCGACGCCGCCATTACCGCGTTCCGCCCTATGGTCGAGGAATTGCTGTCGCGCGTGGGCGGTAGCGCCGCGGCGATGCGCGCCACCGCCGGCAAGCTGTTCGGCTCTTCCGACCAGACCACGCAGCGCGCCGACAGCGCGGTCAATGCCTTCAACGAGGCTTCCGCCAATGTCGAGACCGCGGCGGTCGCGGCCGAGGAGCTATCGCATTCGATTTCCGAAATTAGCCGGCAATTGACGCATACCAGCGACATCGTGTGCCTGGCGACCGAGGAAGCGCGCTCGACCGACGGCGAAATCGCGGGCCTGGCCTCGGGCGCCCAGAAGATCGGCGACGTGGTCAAGCTGATCCGCGATATTGCAGGGCAGACCAACCTTTTGGCGCTCAACGCGACTATCGAAGCGGCGCGCGCGGGCGAAGCCGGCCGCGGCTTCGCGGTGGTCGCTTCCGAAGTCAAATCGCTGGCGGTGCAGACCGCCAAGGCGACCGAGGACATCGCCAGCCACATCCTGGCGGTGCAGCACTCGACCGGCGGCGCGGTGGAAGCGATCCGCAAGATCGCCGCGCGCATGGTCGAGATCAATCAGTACACTTCGGCGGTCGCGGCCGCGGTGGAAGAACAGAATTCCGCCACCGGCGAAATTTCGCATAATGTCGCGAGCGCGGCGAACGGCTCCGGTCATGTCGTTGAGGTGCTCAACGAAGTGGTGGGCGCCGCGACCGACACGCGGGTCTCGGCCGAAGTAGTGCGCGACGCCTCGCAGACGGTGGAAACCGCGGTCGCCAATCTGCGGCTTGAGGTCGAGGATTTCCTGAAGAAAGTGGCGGTGTAGGTTAACCCGCCGCCTTCAGCTTCGTCGCCTTGCGCAGCGTGTCATTGATGCGCGTTTGCCAGCCTGGGCCGGTGCCGCGAAAATGGCGGACGATGTCGGCGTCGATACGCAATTTGATCGCCATCTTCGGCCGCTCAAGGCGAGGACGTCCGCGCACAGGCTTTCCGCCGATCTCGATCACCGCCTCGGCAAGCTGATCATCCGTCAACTCGGGGGCCTCGTCGTACTCCTCCGGGCGGATCCGGTGAGCGCTAGCTTTGCGCAAGTCGCTGCGAATAGATTTTGCGTTCCCTGGCATTGCATCTCCTCATCGACATAACATGGTGGGCGTCGCTGCGTGGCGTCCAGACCACCATCACCATAAGACCACGGAGATGACCGACGGTCTGGAATCGCTGTTCGCCATAATCGCGACGCCTGTCTGCGACGGTCAAAGTCTTGCCCGCGAAAACATCGTCTGCGTCGAGAAAATCGAGTTTGCGATCGGCCAAAGTGGCAGCCCGTTTGACCGGATCGCAGGTGATTTTCATCACCTTTATTTGTACCCTAATTAATCCTGACGTCAATATTTTTCGGGGGTACAAAAATCCGTCAGACCTGGCTCGCCGTCATCTTCCCGAGCGCCGCCTGCGCCGCCGACAGCCGCGCAATGGGAACGCGAAACGGCGAACACGACACGTAATCGAGCTTGGCCTCATGGCAGAATGCGACCGAGGCCGGATCGCCGCCGTGTTCGCCGCAGATGCCGACTTTCAGCTTCGGTCGCACTTTGCGGCCGCGCTCGATACCGATTTTCACCAACTCGCCGACGCCCTGCTGATCGATCGACACGAAAGGATCGGACGGTAAGATCGCGCGCGCGGTGTAGAAGCCCAGGAAGCTGGCCGCGTCGTCGCGCGATATGCCAAAGGTCGTCTGCGTCAGATCGTTGGTGCCGAACGAAAAGAACTCCGCCGTCTCGGCGATCTCGCCCGCCATCAGACAGGCGCGCGGCAATTCGATCATGGTGCCGACATCGTAAGTAAGCTTGGTGGATTTTTCCTTCGATACCGCGGCGGCCATCGCATCGATGCGCGCCTTGACCAGATCGAATTCGGCGCGCGTCGCGATCAGCGGCACCATCACCTCGGGGTGAACGGCGTTGCCGGTGCGCTTGCCGACATCGGCGGCAGCCTCGAAGATAGCGCGCGCCTGCATCTCGGCGATTTCCGGATAGGCGATGGCGATGCGGCAGCCGCGGAAGCCAAGCATCGGATTGAATTCGGCCAGTTCGCGCGCGCGGTTGGCGATTTTCTTGGCATCGACACCCATGGCGGCGGCGACTTCGGCGATCTCGGTTTCGCCGTGCGGCAGGAATTCGTGCAGCGGCGGATCGAGCAGACGGATGGTGACCGGAAGGCCGTCCATGATCTCGAACAGTTCTGCGAAGTCGGCGCGCTGCATCGGCAGGATTTTGGCGAGCGCCGCGCGACGGGCCTTTTCCTCGTCGGCGAGAATCATCTCGCGCACGGCCTGGATGCGCTCTTCGTCGAAGAACATGTGCTCGGTGCGGCACAGGCCGATGCCTTCGGCGCCGAAGCGCACGGCGGCTTTTGCGTCGGCCGGCGTATCGGCATTGGCGCGCACACCAAGCTTGCGCACCTTGTCGGCCCAGCCGATCAGGGTGCCGAATTCACCGGACAATTGCGGTTCGATCATATCGATCTTGCCGGCGAGCACCTGGCCGGTGGAACCGTCGATGGTGATGAGATCGCCCTTTTTGAACACCTGTCCGGCCGAGGTCATGGTGCCGGCGGCGTAATCGACACGAATAGAGCCGGCGCCCGAGACGCAGGGCTTGCCCATGCCGCGCGCGACCACCGCGGCATGCGAGGTCATGCCGCCGCGCGTGGTCAGAATGCCTTCGGCGGCGTGCATGCCGTGAATGTCTTCCGGCGAGGTTTCGACGCGCACCAGCACGACCTTGCGGCCGTCCGATTTGAGCTGCTGCGCTTCCTCGGAAGAGAACACGATCTCGCCCGACGCCGCGCCCGGCGAAGCCGGCAGGCCGGTGGCGATGACCTTGCGCTGCGCTTTCGGATCGATGGTCGGGTGCAGCAACTGGTCGAGCGAGAGCGGGTCGACGCGCAGCACCGCCTCTTCTTTGGTGATCAGCCCTTCATTGGCGAGTTCGACCGCGATGCGCAGCGAAGCTTTCGCCGTGCGCTTGCCGGAGCGGGTCTGCAACATCCACAGCTTGCCCTGCTCGACCGTGAATTCGAGGTCCTGCATGTCGCGGTAATGGCGTTCGAGCTTGTTGTAGATGCGCTTAAGTTCGGCGAAGGCTTTCGGCAGCGTCGCTTCCATCGACGGCTTTTCGGAACCAGATTCCAGGCGCGCATCCTCGGAAATTTCCTGCGGCGTGCGGATGCCGGCGACGACGTCTTCGCCTTGCGCGTTGATGAGGAATTCGCCGTAGAGTTTTTTCTCGCCGGTCGAGGGATTGCGGGTGAAGGCAACGCCGGTGGCGGAGGTGTCGCCCATGTTGCCGAACACCATCGCCTGCACGTTGACGGCCGTGCCCCAGCTTTCCGGAATATTGTGCAGGCGGCGATAGGTGTTGGCGCGCTGGTTCATCCAGGAACCGAACACGGCGCCGATCGCGCCCCATAATTGCGCGTGCGGATCCTGCGGGAAGTCATGGCCGAGCTCATCCTTGACGCGCTTCTTGTAGCGCTCGGTGAGTTCGGCCCAGTCGTCGTCGGTGAGATCGGTATCAAGGCTATAGCCCTGACGCTCTTTGTGGATGTCGAGAATTTCCTCGAAATGCTCGTGGCCGACGCCGAGCACCACGTCGGAATACATGGTGATGAAGCGGCGATAGCTGTCATAGGCAAAGCGGCGGTCGCCGGATTGTTCGGCCAGCGCGATCACGGTCTCATCGTTAAGCCCGAGATTAAGAACGGTATCCATCATGCCCGGCATCGAGGCGCGCGCGCCGGAGCGCACCGATACCAGCAGCGGGTTGCGCTTGTCGCCGAATATCTTGCCGGTGATCTTGCCGACTTGGGCCAGCGCCTTCTCGACCTGCGCTTTCAGTTCTTTCGGATATTGCTTCTTGTTGGCGTAGTAATAGGTGCAGACGTCAGTCGTGATAGTGAAGCCGGGCGGCACCGGCAGGCCGAGGCTCGCCATTTCAGCGAGCCCGGCGCCCTTGCCGCCCAGAAGATTACGCATATTGGATTTGCCGTCGGCCTTGCCGCCGCCGAAGGCATAGACCCATTTGCCCTTGCTACTTTTGGATGACGCAGCTGCCGCGGCCGGATTTTTTGTTGGCTTTGCAGTCTTTTTGCGCGCCGGCTGCTTCTGTTTCGCGGCTTTGGCGGGTTTTTTCTTGGCCATGACAGGTTACTTCGGCTTCAAAACGTAAGGAGGGCTGGGCAATTGCGCCCTAAAAGCACGCCGCCGGCGCGGGGCGCAAGCCCGCATTCCGGCTAGTGGATGATCCCGAGGCCCAGAATGCCGACCAAAATCAGATAGGCCGCGACGATGAAATTCAACAGGCGCGGCACGATCAGAATGAGAATGCCGGCAACAAGCGCAACAATGGGCTGAAGATGAGCGATGCCGATGACCATGGGTTTCCTCTGTGGTTGGTTGCAAAGTGCAACGGTAAAGACACGCACCCGGTTCCATACGCGAGTGTCGGTGGGCCGCCAACGCTTCCACGCCCGCCATCCCCCGTTTTAGACGAGCCGGCCTAGCTCTCGATCTTGGAAAAATCCGCCACCGCGCGCGTCGCTTCGCGGATTTCGTTCAGCAACGTGAGGCGGTTAGCGCGCAAGGCCTTGGCGTCGGCCAAATCAGTAACATTGACCGTGACCTTATCGAAGAAGGCATCGACGGTGGGCCGCAGCTTCGCCATCGCGCTCATGGCGGCGGCGAAGTCTTCCTTGGCGACGGCGGCTGAAGCGTCTTTCTTCGCGGTAGCGACGGCGGCGGCGAGTTCTTTTTCCTCCGGCTCGACCAGCAGCGCCGCATCGGGCGCGCCGGCATAGCTCTTGTTATCTTTTTTCTCTTCGATGCGGAGAATGTTGGAGGCGCGCTTGACGCCGGCCAGCAGATTTTTGCCGTCATCGGTATCGAGGAATTTGCCGAGCGCTTCGACCCGGCGGACGACCATCAGCAGATCATCCTGGCCGCCTAATGCGAACACGGCGTCGACGAGATCGTGGCGCGCGCCCTGCTCGCGCAGCTGCACTTTCAGGCGGTCGGCGAAGAAGGACAATAGATCGCGCGTCTGGTGCAGATAAGAATGCGCCTGCACCAATTTCGGACTCGATACCTGGCGGGCCTTTTCCGAAACCAGCACTTCCAGCTTCATCGCCAATTCGATGTCGGTGGCGCTGATGGTGACGATCCGATCGTGCAGCGGGTGCAACATCGAAATCGCCGCCGCGACCATCTCGTCACGCTCGACCGAGCCGAAATGCTGCCAAAGCTGCGTGCGCAAGGGCAGGCGCAATTCCTTTTCGATGACGATGCGGATGACGCCCAAAGCAGCGCGGCGCAGCGCGTAAGGGTCCTTCGAGCCGGTCGGCTTTTCGTCGATGGCCCAGAAGCCGACCAGCGTGTCGATCTTGTCGGCGAGCGCGACCGCGATGGAGACGGGATCGGATGGGACGCTGTCTTTCGGGCCGACCGGCTTGTAATGATCCTCGCAGGCGGCGGCGACGCTCGCGTCCTCGCCTTGCGCTTGGGCGTAGTATTTGCCCATCAGGCCTTGCAGTTCGGGGAATTCGCCGACCACTTCGGTCAGCAAATCGGCTTTGCACAATTGCGCGGCGCGTTCGGCTTTTTTCGGATCGGCCTTGACCAAAGGCGCGAGATGACGCGCCAGCGCCGTGATGCGCGCGATGCGTTCGGCCTGCGAGCCGAGCTTTTCATGAAACACGATGCCGTCGAATTTCGGCAGCCGGTCTTCCAGCTTCGTTTTCAGATCGGTCTCGTAGAAGAACTTGGCGTCGGACAGGCGCGCGCGGATGACGCGTTCGTTGCCGGCGACGATCGCCTTGCCGCCGTCGCTGGCTTCGATGTTGGCGACGAGAATGAATTTGTTGACCAGCTTCGCCGTGGCGGGATCGCGCAGCACAAAACACTTCTGGTTGGTGCGGATCGTGGAGCGGATCACCTCGCCCGGAATTTGAAGGAAGGCCGCTTCGAACGAACCCATCAGCGTCACCGGCCATTCGACCAGACCGGCGACTTCCGCCAGCAGGCCCTCGTCCTCGACTAGTTCATAGCCTTGCGCAAACGCCAAATTCTTGGCGTCGGCGCGGATCATGTCCATGCGGCGCGCGGCATCAAGCACGACCTTGTTTTGCTCGAGCTTCGCCACGTAATCGTCGAAGCGCTTCACATGAAACGCACCCGGCGCCATGAAACGATGGCCGCGCGTTGCATTGCCGCCTTTGATGCCATCGACGTCGAAGGCAACGATCTCCGGCTCCTCGGTTTCGGGACCGAAAGTGGCGACGATGGAATGCAGCGGGCGCACCCAATTTAATTTGCCCGAGCCCCAGCGCATCGATTTTGGCCAGGGAAATGCGCGCACGACTTCCGGCACCATTTCGGCGATGACGGCAATCGCGTCACGCCCGGCTTTTTCGGTAATAGCGACATAGAAGTCGCCCTTCTTGTCGGCCTGCACCTTGGCCTGATCGATGGACGTGAGCCCCGCGGCGCGCAGGAAGCCGGCAATGGCCTGTTCGGGCGCACCGACTTTCGGACCCTTGCGCTCTTCCTTGAGGTCGGGTGCGCGCACCGGCACGCCCTGCACGGTGAGCGTAAGCCGGCGCGGCGTGGCGAAGGCCTTGGCGCCCTCATAGACAAGGCCTGCCGCGACCAGCCGGTCGGTGATCATTTTCTTCAGGTCATCGGCGGCGCGCGCCTGCATGCGCGCCGGGATTTCCTCGGAGAAAAATTCGAGCAACAGGTCGGGCATGGCGGAACCGGATGGAGGGCAACTCAAGTTCCGCGAGGTAGCAGGCAGCGCGCGAAAAGTCACCTGCCGAGGCGGCAAAAGCGAAACGGCCGGGTGCTTTGCGCGACCGGCCGTTCCAGCGCCTGCCTGTCAGCGAGCGCACTCCCAGAGCTCGGTGAATACTTGACGATGGCGGTCAGAGAAGGCTGACGAAGTCGGCAATGTAAGGCCCGATTTGAACCTGACGGCGAAAGTGGCTTCCTTGCAAAGGAAGCTGGCGCAAATACCACCAGAGTTTCTTCTCGACCTCGGTCGGGATTTCCGCATGCGCTTGGCGAACGAGCGTTGCGGCGGCGACATTGAACGGTCCGTCCGCGTCCAGACGCGATCGATGTTTTTGTCACGCACGGTCGTCACGCCGCAGGGATCCCCACCCCTGACCCCTCCCCACAAGGGGGAGGGGAAAAGAAAGAATGCCGTTTACGCCCCCACCCGCCGCCTCCAGCGGAGGATAACGGAAATTACGCCCCGCCGCCTTCAGTCGCCAGCCAGGCCGCGCCGCAGGCTTTGGCCAGTTCGCGCACGCGCAGAATGTAGCTCTGGCGTTCCGTCACCGAAATGACGCCACGCGCGTCGAGCAGATTGAACACGTGGCTGGCCTTGATGCACTGGTCGTAAGCCGGCAATGCCAATGTGTGCAGTCCTTTGGCGTGCTTCGACTTGTCGTCGTTATAACCCGCTTCGAGATATTTCTGGCAGGCCGCTTCCGCCATCTTGAACTGCTCGAACAGCATCGCGGTGTCGGCGACTTCGAAATTATGTTTGGAATATTCGCGTTCGGCTTGCAGAAACACGTCGCCGTAAGAAACTTTCTTGTCGTCGTCGCGGCCGTTGAAATTCAGATCGTAGACGCGGTCGACACCCTGCACATACATGGCGAGACGCTCGAGCCCGTACGTCAATTCGCCCGATACCGGGGCACATTCGACGCCCGCGACCTGCTGGAAATAAGTGAACTGCGAAACTTCCATGCCGTCGCACCAGCATTCCCAGCCAAGACCCCAGGCGCCCAGCGTCGGGCTTTCCCAGTCGTCCTCAACAAATCGGATGTCGTGCAGCTTAGGGTCGATGCCGATCACCTTGAGCGAATTCAGATAGAGATCCTGAATGTCGTCCGGCGACGGCTTCATGATCACCTGGAATTGGTAATAGTGCTGCAGCCGGTTCGGGTTCTCGCCGTAGCGCCCGTCTTTCGGGCGGCGCGAGGGTTGCACGTAAGCGGCATTCCACGGCTTCGGCCCAAGCGCGCGCAGCGTAGTCGCGGGATGAAACGTGCCGGCGCCAACCTCCATGTCGTACGGCTGCAAAATCACGCAGCCCCACTCCGCCCAATAGCGCTGCAAGGCCAGGATCAGGCCCTGGAACGAGCGCGATGGATCGAGATTGGCTTGCTGCGCCGAAGCGGCGGCGACGGGGTCGGCCATTCGTGCTTACCAATCGGTAAAGGAAAAAAGGAAACGCGCCGGACCGTATAAGCGGCCCCAAAATGGGTCAAGCCACAGGAAAACCGCAGGCGTTAATCCGGAACAGGTTTACCGGTTATCTTTAGAAGATTTTGAACCGAAACGATTATGGTCGCGGCCAATGAGGCACCGGAATTGTTTTGGAGGAATTGTTATGCTCGCGTTTCAGTTCGTCGGAATGGCTCTTATGGCGCTGTTTTTCGGCGCACTTATCACCAACGACAGCCGCACGCTGAGCCGCTGATAGCTCCCGCGTCTTCACCAGCCTCGCGCTCAATCGTGCCGCAAATCCGGCGCCCGTTAACCGCGATCGTGCGATAGCCTCAACAAATGATTAATAAGGCCGGTACTCGCCGGTCATCGGATCGCGGCGCAAGGTCGGCCTGTTCTCACGGTCCGACACGCGTACGCGCACGCGTTTGGCGGCTTCAAGTTCGTCGTTGATGCGGCGGGCTTCCTTGACCACCCAGTGCACGACCACGGCGCCGCCGGCGGCGACCAGCGACCATTTCATCAAAGGCGACAGCAGAAATACGGGCATGGCGGTTCCTCGTTGGAGGCTGACTAGCCGAGTGTTCCGGGCAATTTAGGCCTTTTCGCGGCCTCCCAGATTTACAATCCGTAACGTGACCAGAGCGCGCGCGTTTCCAGCGCCGAAATCAGATCGTCAGCCAGGCCCGGGCGGTTTTTTAGCGCGTCGATCAAGCCGACGCCCGGCATTTTGCGTCCGAGGAAGCTGCGTTCGGCCGAGATCAACGGCATGCGCAGTTTTTCGCCAAAGCGCGCGCGCAGGAACGAGCGCAATTCGCCAAGGCCGTCGGCCAGCCCCAGTTCAATTGCTACCTGCGCGATCCAGAATTCACCCGAGAACAGCGTCTTGTCCGCGCCTTTAAGCTTGCTGCCGCGGCGCGCTTTAACGAGCGCGATGAATTGCGCGTGGATGTCCTTTTGCAGCGCCTTGATGCGCTTCACGTCGTCCGGATTTTCCGGAAGGAACGGATCTAGCATCACCTTGCGGTCGCCGGAGGTGTAAAGCCTTCGCTCGACGCCGAGCTTGTCGAGCAGCTTGGGAAATCCGAAGGAGCCGCCGACCACCCCGATCGAGCCGACGATCGAATAATCGTCGCAGATGATCTCATCGGCCGCGCAGGCGAGCATGTAGCCGCCTGAAGCACCGACATCTTCAATGAAGGCGATCACAGGAATCTTTTTTTCGTCCGCAAGTTGGCGGATGCGCCGAAAGATCAGATGCGACTGCGACGGCGAGCCGCCGGGCGAATTGATCACCAAGGCGACCGCCCGCGCCTTGCGGATCGAAAAGGCGCGCTCGAGCGTCTTGGCCACGGTCGACAGCATCAGGCCCGGGCGCAGCGGCGAGGAGACGCCGATCACTCCCGTCAGCCGCACCACCGGCACCAGCGGAATGTCCGTACGGAAGCGCGCCGGGATCAGCTTGAGCAAGCCGTCGGTGAGTCGCCGCAGCGGGTTAGAGTCTGGCTTTTCGGTCGAAAGAGGCATGGCGTCACTTAGGCAGTCCCCGATGGCTTAGTCAAAGTGGCACCCATGCGGCGGCAGGCGCGGGTGCTGGCGGTATCCCGGTATGTGCAGCGCAGCAAATACCACAAATCAGCCGCAGGAAGTCCCAAAATTATACTTTCTTTAATGATGGAATGGTTTTTGCAGTGCAACAGCCGCAATGCCGGGCCACGCTTTCGTTGCGCCAGGGCAACCCGCACAGTGAAATGGGAAGAGGTGAACCGATGGACCCCAAACTGACCATCTTGTTCATGTTGATTGGCAGCATCATCACGCTGTCGCATCTCGCCGATGGCACGCTTGGCCGGGTACGGCGTCAAATTTCAAATCGCGGCTGGCGCGAAATCATGCCGGGGCGGCGTAGAATTTAGGCAGCGCCGCCTGCGCGCAATTTTACTCTTTCGCCATCGCCAGCGTTTCGCCGCCACGCAGGATTGCTTCGGCCGCCGGCGTAGGTCTGTGTTTCAAATCGTTGAGTACCAGCCCGGGATAGTCGCGTAACGCGCCTTTGCCCGCTTTCACTCCGCGCACCAGCACCCGGATCGCCGGTTCGCTCGGGCGCGGGAATACCGGCAACACGCCGATGCCACCGAAGGCGACTTTCAGCGCTGCCAGCACATCGGTTAGGGCATCGGCGCGCCAGATCAGTGTCAGTGTGCCCTGCGGCTTCAGCAGCCATTCCGCCGTCGCGATCCAGCGCTCAAGCAGGCCGGGGGCCGCCGCATGCGCCAGGCGTCGGCGCGGATCGGGCGAGACATTCGTCCGATGCTCGTCATTGAATGGCGGGTTCATCAGCACGCGATCGAGACTGGCCGGGCCAAGTCCGAAGGCGGCGAGCGCCGCGCGGTCCTCGACATCGCAGGCGAAGGCCCTGACCCGTTCGGCCATCTTGTTGCGCCGGGCATTCTCTTCCGCCAGCGCGGCAAGGCTGGCATCGATTTCGATCAGTGCCACGGCCAAGCCGGGCACGCGCGCGGCGAGCGCAAGCCCCGCGCCACCGACGCCGGCGCCAAGATCGGCGGCCTGCTCGCCCGCGCGCGCGGCCGTTGCCGCCGCCAGCAGGATCGCATCGTGCCCGACGCGGTGGCCACGCCTGGGCTGACGCAAAGTCAGACGGCCGCCCAGCACGGTGTCCTCGGTGGTATCGGGATCAATGCCCATCGGGACGCAGCTCGTGGCCCAGGCCGGCCTCGATCAACAGGCTGCGGGCGGCGGCGGCATCGTCCTCGGCCACCAGCAGGCGGCGCGGCAGAGCGCCGGCCGAGCCTTCCAGCACGCTCATGTTCTGATCGAACACCACGTAATGAATACCGGCGCTGTCCAGCAGCGCCCCCACCGCCGACACCAGCACTGCGTCATTGGTACGCAGTATTTCCCGCATCGCGCTATTTGCCCTTTCGCCGTTCCTCGCCGGGCGCGCGGTGCGAAAGAAAAGCCAGCAGCTTCATCTCGCGACGCCCGCGCGTCACGGTGTCGAGTACAAGGCCGACCGCGATGGACAGAAACGCCATCACCATCAGGCCCATCGACAGTACGGCGGTCGGCAATCGCGGCACCAGACCGGTGTCCAAGAATGTGACCACGATCGGCACCGCCAGGCCGATAGACGCAATCATCAGCGCATAGCCGAGCGCACCGAAAAACGTCAGCGGCCTTTCGCTGCGGTAAAGCTGCAAAATCATCCACAGGATGCGGAAGCCGTCGCGCCAGGTATTGAGCTTGGAGGCCGAACCCTCCAGGCGCGCGTAATAAGGCGTATCGATCTCCGCAACCGCCATGCCGAGTTCAAGCGCGTGGATCGTCAACTCGGTCTCGATCTCGAAACCGCCCGACAAAATCGGAAACGATTTCACGAAGCGGCGCGAGAACACGCGATAGCCGGACAACATGTCGTTGAAGTTGGGGCCGAACACCGAGGCGACGAAAGAGGTCAGCAACCAATTGCCGGTGCGGTGGCCGGCGCGGTAGGCGGCCACCTCGTTGTCGATGCGATTGGCCACCACCATGTCGAGCCGGTCGGAGAGCAAGCGCTCGATCATGCGCGGCGCGCTCGGCGCGTCATAGGTGGCATCGCCGTCGACCAGGACGTAAATGTCGGCTTCGATGTCCGTAAACATCCGCCGCACCACGAAACCCTTGCCCTGGTGCAGTTCCTGGAATACCTCGGCGCCGGCGGCGCGCGCGACCGCGGCGGTATTGTCGATCGAATTATTGTCGAAGACGAAAATGCCGGCAGTGGGCAGCACCGCCTTGAAGTCTTTGACCACCTGGGCGACCGACACTTCCTCGTTGTAGCAAGGGACGAGCACCGCGATCTTATAGCCACCGCCGCCGCTCTTGCCCGCCGCTGTTTTCGCCGTCGCGATCCCCACACGTTTCGCCAAATCCAGCCCCTATTTCCACTTCTTACCGGCGCGCCGGGAATCTTGCCAAAGCCCTTGCCGCCTTAGCATAGCGTTTCTATGCTCGCTTTGTCGCTTGTTTGCACGGGCGGGCATGTTTCGCGAGCCGGAAGCCGGTTCAGGAGAAGTAATTTGGCCGTTGTCGTTCCCTTTGAATCTCCTAATCCCGCCTCGGTCGAGCGTCTGGCCCAGCTGGTCGCCCCCGATATGGAGCGCGTCAATGGCGCGATTTTGCTGCGCACCGGTTCCGACGTGACCATGATCCCGGAGGTGGCCAACCACCTGATCTCGTCCGGCGGTAAGCGGCTGCGTCCGATGCTGACGCTGGCGATGGCGCAATTGGCGGGCTATTCCGGCGATGGCCATATCAAGCTCGCCGCCGCGGTCGAGTTCATGCATACCGCGACCTTGCTGCACGACGACGTGGTCGACCAGAGCGACATGCGGCGCGGCAAGCAGGCCGCCCGCATGCTGTGGGGCAACGAGGCGAGCGTGCTGGTCGGCGACTTTCTGCTCGGCCAGGCTTTCAAGATGATGGTCGAGGTCGGCTCGCTGCACGCGCTCGATATTCTTTCTTCCGCCGCCGCCGTCATCGCCGAGGGCGAGGTGATGCAACTGGGCGCGGCCAAGAATACCGCCACCAACGAAGACGAATATCTGGCGGTGATCCGCGCCAAGACCGCCGAATTGTTCGCCGCCGCTTGCGAAGTCGGCCCGGTGCTGGCGGGCAAAAACAAATCCGAAATCGCGGCCTGCCGCTCGTATGGCATGAATCTCGGCATCGCCTTCCAGTTGATCGACGACGCACTCGACTACGGCGGTAAATCGGCCAAACTCGGCAAGAATGTCGGCGACGATTTCCGCGAAGGCAAGATCACGCTGCCGGTGGTGCTCTCGTTTCGGCGCGGCTCCGACAGCGAGCGCGCATTCTGGAACCGCACGCTTGGGCAAGGCGAAGTCGGCGACGGCGATCTCGATACGGCGATGTCGCTGATGGCAAAACATCATGCCATCGAGGATACGGTCGGGCGCGCGCGCCATTACGGCTCGATCGCCACCGACGCGTTGGCGCTGGTGCCGCCATCGCCGGTCAAAACCGCGCTGGAAGAGACCGTCGCGTTCTGCATCGCGCGCGCTTATTAGCCGATCGCCGTGGTTTCGATCCACCAATCCGGCTGCGCGGCTTTGAGGTTTTGCGCGCCCACGGCCGCCGCATCGGCCGACGAAAACAATGCGAAGCAAGTGGCGCCTGACCCCGACATGCGCGCCAGTTGAACGCCGTGCAGCGCTTTCAATGCGGCCAGCACCTGCGCGATAATCGGCGCGCAGGCGATTGCCGCGTCGGTGAGATCGTTGCCCTGCGTTTTCAAGAATTCGATCAGCGACGGTTGTGCGCCCGGAATATTGCCGAGGTCTGACGCACCGGCAGGCGCAAGCTTCAAGGCGGCAAAGACATCGCGTGTCGGCAAGACGACGCCGGGATTAACCAGCAGCGCAGGAGACTTCGGCAAATCGAGCGGCGGCGACAGCCGCTCGCCGACGCCGGTCATGACGCAAGCGCGCGAAGCAAGACACACCGGCACATCGGCGCCGACGGAAAGCGCCGCCGTCATCAATCCTGCGTCGTCGAGAGCAAGGCCATTGGCCCGCGCCAATAAACGCAAAGCCGCCGCCGCATCGGCCGAACCGCCGCCGACACCTGCCGCGACCGGGATATGCTTGTCGAGGTGGAAACGCCCGCCTCTGAGGCCGGGCACGCGCTCGCCTAGCGCGGCTGCGGCCTTTAGAACCAGATTGCCGGCAGGCGCGCCACTCGCCTTGCCAAAAGGCCCGCCGACATCGAGCGCAGTCTGCGGTCCGGGCACAAGCGTGAGCGTATCGGCGATATCCGCGAAAGCCACCAGGCTTTCGAGGTCGTGATAGCCATCGACCCTGCGGCGAATAACGCGCAGCGTCAGGTTGATTTTGGCGGGGGCGCGTTCGGAGAGAGGGGCACTCAAACGGAACACCTACCTGGATTCCGGGTTCGCGCGGCGCGCAGAATACTGGTTACCCGCCGTTGCCGGTTTTCTTTTCCGGTTTGTCGGCAGCCTTCGCCTGCGACGACGTCTCTTCCGGCAGCCCGTCTTTCAGCTTGGCGAGAATTTTCGGCAAGTCGTCCGGCTCGGGCTTGAGGTCGCGCGCATGCGCCCACTGGAAACGCGCCTCCAGCCGGCGCCCGATGCGCCAATAGGCATCGCCGAGATGATCGTTGATGGTCGGGTCTTCCGGCTTGAGCGCGATGGCGCGTTCGAGCTGGGCGGTGGCGTCGTCATAATTGCCGAGCCGGAAATAGGCCCAGCCGAGCGAATCGACGATGTAGCCATCATCGGGACGCTGCTGCACGGCCTTTTTGATCATGGCGACGCCGGCATCCAAATTGATGCCCTGGTCGATCCAGGAATAACCAAGATAGTTGAGGACGTGCGGCTGGTCGGGGAACAGCTCCAGCGATTTTTTCAGGTCGGCTTCCGCCTTCGGCCACTGATGCGAGCGTTCGTAGCAGATGCCGCGGAAATAGAAGAGCACCCAGTTCGCCTTTTCCGGCTTCTCGATCAGAGCGACGGCCTTGGCATAAACGTCGGCGCATTCGGCGAATTTCTTGTGGCCGCGCAGAATGCCGCCGAGCGCCATGATGGCGTCGAGATCTTTCGGGTCTTCCTTGATGAGCTCGTCGAGTTTCTTTTCCGCCTCCCCGCTGCGCTCCAGCGCATCGAGATCGGACGCCATCTGAATCGAGGCCTTGCGCTTGAGCGGCGACGAATCCGGAATGCGCTCATAAATCTTGAGCGCCATTTCCGGCTTCTTGACCGCCTCGTAACGGTCGGCGAGCGCCAACAGCGCCAGTGCGTGGCCGGGCGAGAGGTAAAGCGAGAGCTGGAGATAGACGAGGCCAAGATCCTCGCCGCGCTGACCGAGCGTGGAGCCGATGTCGTAGAGCGCTTCGCCGGCGCCGGCCTGCGCATTGGCGACCTGCAAGGGCAGCTTGTTGCCGGCCTTGAGCTTGGCGATAGCCTCGGTCACCAGCGGGTAACGCGGCAGAACCTTGTCGAAGGCTTCATAAATCTCGAGCGCCTCCTTGGGCGACTTGTTGCGCGAAACCCAGCCGCCATAGGCTTCGACCACCGACAGGATGGAAGCGTCGAGTTTATAGGCGCGCTCGAAGCGGGCGCCGGCTTCTTTCTTGTTGCCGGCGAGTTCGTAGATCATGCCGGCATGCAGATCCTTGAAGATCGAGTACCAGTCGGGACCGGTCAGCTTGTCTATTGCCGCCACCGCGGCTTTGGCGTCGCCGGCGCCGGCGAAGCTCCAGGCCGTCAGCAGCGTGGCGGTCAGATCGGTGATCGGGCCACGCACGGAAAGCGCGATGTTGCGACGGGCGGCGGCGTATTTGCTTTGCTTGATCGCCTGCGCGCCGAGCGCCAGTCGCGCATACATATCGGACTTGTTGCCGTGTAAGATGCGCTCGGCATATTTGACGGCATCATCGACATCGCCGCCGATCAGGTAGGATAGGAAGGCGCGGTCGAGCAATTCGCCGTTTTTGGGATCGCGGCGCAGCGCCGCTTTGTAATAGGCGGCGGCGGCGGCGGAATCGCGCTGTTGGCCGGCATGGCGGGCAGCAAGATAGCTGCCCGAGGCGGTCAGCCCCAGCAGATCGAAGGCGCTCGGCCCGCGCTCGGATGATTGAGCCGCGGCCGAGGCCTGCCCGGTTGCGAATATCACGGCAAACGCAGTGCCGATGGCGATACACCGGAACAGGCTCAAAGATTTCACTGGCGATGCTCCAATGCAGCGGCGGCGCTTAAGGGAAGCGCGAGCCGCCAAGGTTTCGGCCAGAATGGCCCTTTTGCGCTGCCCCTGCAAGAACGCCCCGGAAAATCCAACTTATTTCCCAGGAATTTCTGCGAGGAACCGGCGTGTCGTCCCAAAACAGCTTGAAATCGGCGATGTGGCAGTATCGTGGCCGATATACCTACGGCGGTCACATATCCGTATAATTCGGTCCGCCAGCGCCTTCCGGTGGAACCCAGGTGATGTTTTGATTCGGATCCTTGATGTCGCAGGTTTTGCAGTGGACGCAATTCTGCGCGTTGATGACGAATTTGGGCGAACCGCCCTCCTCCACCCATTCGTAAACGCCGGCCGGGCAATAGCGCGCCGACGGACCGGCGAAGACATCGTGTTCGGATACCTTCTGTAACGCCATATCCTTGACCTTGAGGTGCGGCGGCTGGTCTTCCTCGTGATTGGTGTTGGACAGGAATACCGACGAGAGACGATCGAAGGTGAGTTTGCCGTCGGGCTTCGGGTAAATAATCGGCTTGCATTCGGCGGCGGGTTTGAGCGAAGCATAATCCGGCTTGCCGTGCGACAGCGTGCCGAACAGCGAGAACCCGAACGTATTGGTCCACATGTCCAGACCGGCGAGCGCGATGCCGATGAGCGTTCCGAATTTCGACCACAGCGGCTTGGCGTTGCGCACGCGCTTCAAGTCCTTGCCGATCGGCGAGGAACGCCAGGCGGCGTCGTAATTATCGAGCGCATCATGCGCGCGGCCGGCGGCGAGCGCCGCGCTCGCCGCTTCCGCCGCGAGCACGCCCGACAGCATCGCGTTGTGGCTGCCCTTGATGCGCGGCACGTTCATGAAACCGGCATCGCAGCCGATCAGCGCGCCGCCAGCGAAGGTGAGCTTCGGCACCGACTGGTAGCCGCCTTCGGTCAGCGCACGCGCGCCGTAGCCCAGCCGCTTGCCGCCTTCAAACGTGTCGCGCACCAGAGGATGCGTCTTGAAGCGCTGGAATTCCTCGAATGGCGACAGATAGGGGTTGGTGTAATTCAGATGCAACACGAAGCCGACCGACACCAGGTTATCGTCGAGGTGATAGAGAAACGAGCCGCCGCCGGTCGAGCCATCGAGCGGCCAGCCGAAGGAATGCTGCACCAGACCTTTTTTATGTTTGGCGGGATCGATTTGCCAGAGTTCTTTCAGACCGATGCCGAATTTCTGCGGCTCGCGCCCTTCCGCCAATCCGAACTTGGCGATCAGCAGCTTGCCGAGATTGCCGCGCGCGCCTTCGGCGAACAGCGTATACTTGGCGTGCAACTCCATGCCGCGCGTGAATGAATCTTTCGGCTTCCCGTCTTTGCCTAGCCCCATGTCGCCGGTAGCGATGCCGGTGACCGCGCCTTTGTCGTCGTAGAGAACCTCCGCCGCCGCGAAACCCGGATAAATTTCGACGCCGAGCGCTTCCGCCTTGGTGCCGAGCCAGCGGCATACATTGCCGAGCGAGACGATGTAATTGCCGTGATTGTTCATCAGCGGCGGCATCATGAAGTTCGGCAAACGTAGCGCACTCGTTTCGCCGAGGTAGTAGAAGCGGTCGTCCGTCACCGCCGTTTTGATCGGCGTATCCTCGGAGCGCCATTCCGGCAGCAGCTTGTCGAGGCCGACTGGATCGATCACGGCGCCAGAGAGAATATGGGCGCCGACCTCCGAGCCCTTCTCCACCACCACCACGGTTTGGTCCGGATTGATCTGCTTGAGGCGGATGGCGGCGGCAAGGCCGGCGGGCCCGGCGCCGACGATCACCACGTCGAATTCCATCGCTTCTCTTGCGGGAAGTTCCTGTGCGGGCAAGTCGGACATGAGCGACTCCTTTTGCCCATTGTCCACTTTTGCACCCCGGCGGCAACATCATGCTAAACTGTGGGGATGACGCCCTCCCCTGACCCGACGCCACGCGAATTGCTCGACTTCTATCTGGAAGGCGGCGCCGATGCGCTGGTCGGTGAGGAACCGGTCGACCGGTTTGCGGAAGAGGAAACGCCCCCCGCCCGCGCACCGAAGCCGGCCGCAGCGCGCGCCGAAATTCCCCGCGCGAGCCCCGCGATCCGGCCAGCCGCGCCACAAGCGCCCGACGAAGCCGCCATGGCAGCCCGCGCCGCCGCCAAATCAGCGCAGACGCTCGACGAACTCCGTGCACTGCTGGAGAAATTCGACGGCTGCGCGCTGAAGGCAACCGCGACCCGGCTGGTATTCGCAGACGGCAACCCGCAAGCGCGCGTGATGTTGGTTGGCGAAGCGCCCGGCCGCGACGAGGACATCGAAGGCTTACCGTTTGTCGGCCGCTCCGGCCGCCTGCTCGATTTGATGCTGGCTGCGATTGGACTCGATCGCACCTCGGTCTATATCGCCAACATCGTGCCTTGGCGCCCGCCGGGCAACCGCGATCCGAGCCCGCATGAGTCCGCGATCTGCCTGCCCTTCATCTCGCGCCAGATCGAGCTCGCCGATCCCGATATTCTGGTCTGTCTCGGCAAGCCGTCGATGCAGACCTTGCTCAAGGTCTACGAGCCGATCACCAAGGCGCGGGGGCGCTGGTTCACGTTCGACACCGGCAAACGCGAAATCCGCGCCATGCCGACCTTTCATCCCGCCTTTCTGCTGCGCAGTCCGCTGCAAAAGCGCTTCGCCTGGCGCGACATACTGGCGATGAAGAAGGCGCTGGCAGCGAAGTCGTAATCGCGCGTGCTGCCGAATTATTTCGGGCTCAAGCTGAACGCGCCGACGCATTGGAAATTAGATTTGCGCTAGCGAAAGGCCACCAGCACCGCGCCGGCGGCAATCAGCAAAATGCCGAGCCAGTTCGGCCCGCTCAAGCGCTCGCCCAGAAACGCGACGCCGAACAACGCCACCAGCACCACGCTCAGTTTGTCGATCGACGCGACCTTCGCCGCTTCACCGATTTTGAGCGCGCGGAAATAACAGATCCATGACGCGCCGGTCGCCAGTCCCGATAGCAGCAGAAAGAAATAGGTGCGCCCAGAAACCGATCCGGGATGCTGGAATTGACCGGTGGCGAACAAAATAAGCGCGAGCGTTACCAGGATGATGATGGTGCGGATGAAGGTGGCGAAATCGGAATTGATGTTCTCGATGCCGACCTTGGCGAATACCGCGGTCAGCGCCGCAAATAGCGCCGAGAGCACCGCCCACATTTGCCAGGAAGACCATAGGCTCATTTTGTTACTGTCCACGCGCGGCCCCAACGACATGTTGCGCCAGGAAGCGCCAATTCGAAAGTATTACTTGCGGCGAGCGCCAGCCGGACCGATACCGTTGCGGCGGGGCCGCTTCGATTTGGCGCAGGAACCGAACCGGGCCGGGTCGCAAAAGCTTTGCCGATTGGCGTATAACCTGGCCATTCGCCGTCAGGCGAAAAACGCATCAAGGGTCTTGCCGCCGGGGAGTTAAACGATGGATTTCGATCCGGTATTAATGGCTCGCCTCCAGTTCGCTTTCACCATCATATTCCACATCATCTTCCCCAGCTTCACCATCGGCCTGTCGGCCTGGCTCGCCACGCTGGGCTGCATGTGGCTCAAGACCGGCGAAGAGCGCTACCAACTGCTGATGCGGTTCTGGGTCAAGATTTTCGCCGTGTCGTTTGCGATGGGTGTGGTCTCGGGCATCGTGCTGTCCTACCAGTTCGGCACCAACTGGAGCCGCTTCTCCGCCTTCACCGGCAACGTGCTCGGTCCCCTGCTCGGCTATGAAGTGCTGGCGGCGTTTTTCCTGGAAGCGACCTTCCTCGGCATTCTGCTGTTCGGCTTCAACAAGGTGCCGCCCTGGCTTTTCGTCTTGTCCGCGGTGGTTGTCGCCTTCGGCACCATGACGTCGGCGTTCTGGATTTTGTCGGCCAATAGCTGGATGCATACGCCGGCCGGCTATGAGGTGAAAGACGGCGTCGCGGTGCCGACCGACTGGCTCAAGGTCATTTTCAACCCGAGCTTCCCCTACCGCTTCGCGCACATGCTCAACGCGGCCTATTTGACCACCGGTTTCGTGGTGATGGCGGTGGGCGCGCGCTTTTTGATCGAGGGCCGCCATCTCGCGGAAGGCCGCACCATGCTGCGCATGGCTATTGGGTTGACCGCGGTGCTAGCGCCTTTGCAGTTAATCATCGGCGACCAGCACGGGCTCAACACGCTCAAATACCAGCCGATCAAGATCGCGGCGATGGAAGCGCATTGGGACGGCGCGCTGCCGGGCGACTTTCATATCTTCGCCTGGCCCGACGAACATGCAGCCAGCAATAAATTTGAAATCTCGATCCCGAAAGCGGCCTCGCTCATTCTAACCCACCGTATGAACGGGCTCTTCCCCGGCCTACTGAGCGTGCCCGAAAAGGATCGTCCGCCGGTCAAGCTTGTCTTCTTTTCGTTCCGCATCATGCTAGGTGTCGGCTTCTTCATGATCGCGGCGGCTTTGTTCGGCGCCTTCTTGTGGTGGCGCGGCACGCTGTTCGAGACGCGCTGGTTCCTGCGCATTGTGGCGAACGCCTGGTGGGTCGGCTTTGTCGCAGTGATCGCCGGCTGGATCGTGACCGAAAGCGGCCGCCAGCCATTCCTCGTTTATCATGTAATGCGCACCGCCGACGGCATCTCGCCGGTGCCGGGCGCGACCATCGCGGGCACGCTGGCGCTTTTCGTCGTCGCCTATGGCATCGTGTTCTCGTTCGGCATCTACTACATGAACCGGCTGATCGTACTGGGCCCCGATACCAAGAACGACAACGACGAAGGTCCATTCGCGAACCGGCCGATTTCCGCCGCGCATGACACCGGGCGCGATGTTCTACAAAAGGGTTAGACCATGGAATGGTATCTCCCGCTGATCTGGGCCGCCATCATCGGCATTGCCGTCGCCATGTACATCATTCTCGACGGCTTCGATCTCGGCATCGGCATTCTTTTTCCCTTCGCTAAAGACGAGACGGAGCGCGACCAGATGATGCGCTCGATCGCGCCGTTCTGGGACGGCAACGAGACCTGGCTCGTTCTCGGCGGCGCCGGATTGTTCGTCGCCTTCCCGCGCGCTTATTCGGTGATCATGCCGGCACTCTATATTCCGGTCATCGTGATGCTGGTGGCGCTGGTGTTTCGCGGCATCGCCTTTGAATTCCGCACCGTCTCGCGCAGCAAGAGCGGCTGGAGCTTCGCCTTCATCGTCGGCTCGGTCATCGCCTCCTTCGCGCAAGGCGTCATTCTCGGCGGCATGATCCAGGGTATCCAAGTCCTGGACGGCGAATATGCCGGCGGTCCGTTCGATTGGGCAACGCCGTTCGCTCTGGTGTGCGGGCTGTCGCTGATCGCGGGTTATGGCCTGCTCGGCGCGACCTGGCTGGCGATGAAGACGGAAGGTCCGGTCGCCGTGCGCGCGCGCCGGCACTCGGAGTATTTTCTGATCGCCGTTCTCATTTTCATGGCGATTGTCAGTCTTTACACGCCGCTGACGCAAGCGCGCATCGCCGAGCGCTGGTTCTCGCTGCCGAATTTCTTTTTCCTGTGGCCGGTGCCGGTCGTGACCGCGCTGGTTGCTTTCACTACCTGGCGCGGGATTCGCAACGGGCGCGAAGTGCCGCCCTTCATCGGCGCGATCATGCTGTTCATGCTCGGCTACATCGGCCTGGTGATTTCAAATTTTCCCTATCTGGTGCCGCCATCGCTCACGGTCTGGCAAACCGCCGCGGTGCCGGCGAGCCAGATATTCATGCTGATCGGCACCCTGCTCTTGTTGCCGTTCGTGATTGGCTATGTCGTGCTGGTCTATTGGCTTTTTCGCGGCAAAGTGCGCGAAGGCGAGAGTTATCACTAAGATAGTTACGGACTGGCCTGCGGCCGTAGCACCGACCAGCCGAGGCGCACCGGCGGCAGGCGCCCCTGCACCGTGCGCGCGAAGGCATGCGGCAATTCCGGCACCATGGCGGGAAACTGGGTCTTCAAGGTTTCCGGCGGCGCGATTGAATTTTCCGCCGGCCAGACAAGCACCGCGCCTTCCTTCGCGACATCGTCGACGCTCGCCCAGGGACTGCGCTGCGGCGCCCAGGCAAAGAACACGCGCGGCCGGTTCGGCGCGGTCAGCGCGATCAAAGGCGCGATGCGTTCGTCGCCCGAAATGTATTTCAATGGTTGCAGGGTACGGCGCATATAGCTTTCGGCAAAGAATTGTCCCTCCGCCTTGGCCGGTTGTGCGATCCCGGCATCGGCGGAAAACAGCCACGGCATGACGGCGAGACTGATGACGACCATCGCCGGCTGCGCAAACAGAAGTCCAATCCAGGCCGACGACACCGTGCGCTCGCGATAAATCTGCACGCGGTCTCCGGCGGCAAGGATCAGCGCCAGTCCCGACAACACGACCAGCGGCGCCAGCGCGCCCAGCGGCGCAGGCGGCAGCCACTCCCGCTCGCCGGCAAAGGTCAGCAGGATGGCAAGAAAGGCCGGCGCGGCGGCGAAGAAATAAACGTAGAGACGCGCGAATGCCTCGACGGGCGGGCGGTCGATCTCGGGCGCGCGTTCGTTACGCTGCCGCCGGAAGCCGCTCGCCAGCACGGCAAGCAATGCAAGGCCGATATGGGTCGCGACCAGCGCGAGGCAAAGCCAGACCACCGGCGTGAACCGGCCGGCGGGCGGCATCGCGGCTGCGAATTCGGCTTGCAGAAAAGCGAGCGCGTCATAGGCCCAAGCCGCATGCGGGAATATGACCACGGCAAACAAGGCAAGCCCGATCCAGGGCTCGGAATAACTCAGTTCGCGGCGCCCGCGCGCGCTGCCAAGCGTGAACACGATCATGAGCGCGATCAGAACGATGCCGATGTAATTGGCCAGCAGCAGCAGGCCGAGATCGAGCGCCAGCAAGAACCAGGCGCCGCGCTGTGCTTCGCCGACTGCGCGCCAATAATGCAGGAGTGCCAGCGCCCAGAGCGGCGCGGCCAGCACGGCGGGCCCGAAATCCGGGCTCGGCACCGTGAAGGCGGTTATGCCTGCCATCAACAGAACCGCGAGCACGGCATGGCGCGTGCCGGCAATCGAACGCCCGAGCGCAAACACCGCCCACAGCATGGTGACGATGCAGATTTGCGACAATGCGTATACGCCCGGCAGGCCGCCGAGGCGGAAGGCGATCTCGCCAAGCCAGAAAGCGAGCGGCGGCCCCCGATAGCTGCCGAGCATGAACTCATGGCCGATGGCGAGCACCAGCGGCACGCCATTGGGCGGAGCGGAGTAGAACAGCGACGGAATGAGCGTCCACAACACGCCTTGCATCAACGCCACGGTCCAGAACACGACCTTGGGCCGGCCGCGCAGGAATTCGATGATGAGGGAGACGTGATGCATGATCTCACGGCAGAATGACGGGCAATCGCGCGCACGAGCAATAGAGAAGCCCGGCTAAAGTGGCAACAAGGCGGCCAGCGCCGCGTCCGGCACATCCTCGACCGAAGCGCCCATCGCCGCGAGCTTGGCCGCCACCGGGGCGAACGAGCGGCGGTGATGCGGAGTCGGACCGAGCCTGGCAAGCGCGCGGAAATGCTCGGGCACCGAATAGCCCATGTGGCGTTCGAAGCCGTAGCCTGGATAGGCCAGCGCCAGCCGCGCCATGAAACGGTCGCGCGTCACCTTGGCGACGATGGAAGCGGCCGCCACCGACAGCACCAGCGCGTCGCCCGAGATCACCGCCTCGCAATCGCAGCCGCAGTCGATCTTCATGTTGCCGTCGACGTAGACAAGCCTCGGCCGCTCCGGCAGCGCCTTGACCGCGCGCGCCAGTGCCCAGAGCGACGCGCGCAAAATATTATCGCGGTCGATGCGCTCGACCGCGCCGAAGCAGACCGACACCTGTGCGCTGGCGCAGATTTTTTCGTACAGCTTTTCGCGCGTCTCGGCGTCAAGCTTCTTGGAATCGTTGAGACCGCGCGGAATGCGCGCCGGGTCGAGCACCACGGCGGCGGCGACCACCGGCCCGGCGAGCGGCCCCCGGCCCGCCTCGTCGCAACCGGCGACCGGGAAAATACCGCACTTGAGCGCGCGCCGCTCGCGCCGGAAAGTCGGACGCAATATAGGCTCGGGCAAAGGCAGCCGCGCCTTGGCGGCGGGCTTGGGCTTTGGTTTTGGTTTGGAGGCGCGGGCCATGAGCAACGTGAGTACGCGCGACTCAAACGCAATTCAATCAGCCAGCTGAATCTCGGTGAAAACGGGGATAGCGCGGCGCATTGGCAGCCCGGCGCAGGGAACTTTCGCGGCTAACTCCTGTTTTCCCTTGGGATTACTGGAAGGGCTGCGCCCAATGATTCTCGAACGGCTGCATAAAATGTAAGTCGCTTCAGTTAGGCAGTTGCAGGCGCCCGTCGGAAGAGAGCGGGAAACCGGGATTGTAGGCAACTTCCCACAAATGCCCGTCGGGATCGAAGAAATAGCCGTTGTAACCGCCCCAGAACGCATCCTCGGCGGATTTCTGCACGGTAGCGCCAGCGCGATAGGCGCGATCGATTGCCGCATCGACTTCTTTCTTCGAGCGGCAATTCCAGGCGAGCGAGACGCCGCGAAAGGCCGGCGATAAATCCTTGAATGAAATGTTGGCATCTTTGGACAGTTCATCCGAAGGAAAGACCGATATGACGCAAGCACCGGCTTTGAAAAATCCGACACCTTCGGCGCTTTGCGCCCGCCGCTCAAAGCCAAGCGCTTCGTAAAACGCGATGCTGCGGTTCAGATCCGCGACGCCCAGCGTCACCAGCGAGAGGATAGCTTGCGGGTCTTCCATAGTCGGCTCGCTTAAGATGCTTCGAACAGGCTGAGTTGCGCGTCGTCGGGCTTCGGATGCTTGAAATGCTCTGTCGAGAGCTGTAGCCGGTTGGTATTAAGTCCAAGCTTCTCGCACGCCACTTCGAAGCGGCGACCGATCATCCAGGCATAGGGCCCGGTGCCCTTCATGCGCTTGCCCCATTCCGAGTCGTAATCCTTGCCGCCGCGCATGTCGCGGATGAGCTTGAACACGTGATTGGCGCGGTCGGGATAGTTCGCCGTGAGCCATTCCTTGAACAGGTCGCGCACTTCGAGCGGCAACCGCAGCAGCACATAGCCGGCTTCCTTGACGCCAGCGGCTGCCGCCGAATCGAGGATGCGTTCGATCTCGCTGTCGTTGAGCGCCGGGATGACAGGCGCCACCATCACCGTGGTAGGCACGCCGGCTTGCGACAGACGGCGCAAGGTTTCCAGCCGCCGCGAGGGCGTAGCCGCGCGCGGCTCCATGCGGCGCGCCAGTTCCGGATCGAGCGTGGTCACAGACAAAGCGACCTTGGCGAGATTGCGCTCGGCCATGCGGGCGAGAATGTCGAGATCGCGTAACACCAGCGCCGACTTTGTGACGATGCCGACCGGGTGGCCGGCGCGGTCGAGCACTTCGAGGATGCGGCGCATCACCTGATATTTGCGCTCTATCGGCTGGTACGGGTCAGTATTGGTGCCGATCGCGATCACCTTCGGCGAATAGTTCGGCGAAGAAAGTTCACGTTCCAGGAGGTCGGCTGCCTCCGGCTTGACGAATAGCTTGGATTCGAAATCGAGGCCGGGCGAGAGGCCGAGATAGGCATGCGTCGGGCGCGCGAAACAATAGACGCAGCCGTGCTCGCAGCCGCGATAGGGATTAATCGAACGGTCGAAGCCGATGTCCGGCGACTCGTTGCGGGTGATGATCTTGCGGGTGGCGTCGGTCTGCACCGTGGTCTTGAAGGCGGGCAGGTCGTCGAGCGTCTGCCAGCCGTCGTCGAAGGCGATGCGCGCCTGCGGCTCGTAGCGGCCTGAGGCGTTCGACTGCGCCCCGCGCCCGCGCCGCCGCTCATGCTCGACCACGACGCCGAGCAGACCGGTCAGGTCGTCAGTGCGTACGCCCGCCGGCGCGGAGGGCAGCTCCGGTCGGTCGGCAAAACCGCGCGACACCGGCGGGCGTTTCAAGGCTGCATTTGAGTGAGCCATGGGCCTAACCTAGTGACGACATGTGAACATAACAAGAACATTTTTCAGAGGGCTTTTCCGGGCTCGATCTCGTGGGACGACATCCGAAACCCACATGATATGGTGGCAACCGATCCACAGGCTTTCCGTTCCACCCGGGTTCCATGCTTAGTATTGTCATTGCCACCCACGAATCGGAGCACGCGCTGGTGCCGACGCTGGCCGCTTTGGTGCCGGGCGCGACCGGCGGGCTAATCAGCGAGGTGGTGGTGGCCGATGGCGGCTCGACGGACGCCACCGAGGAAGTCGCCGACATCGCCGGTTGCCGCTTCATGCGCCTAGACGGCCCGCAGGGAGCCCGGCTGAAGCAGGCGGCCAAATCTACTGGCACGCCTTGGCTGATGTTCCTGCGCGCCGGCTGCGTACCGGAGACCGGCTGGATTGCCGCTTGCGAGCGCTTCATGGATGCGGCCGGCCAGTTCGACGGCCAGACCTGCGCCGCCGTGTTCCGCCCGCCCGCGGCGGCCGATCTGCTGCGCCCCGGACTATCGGAGATGCTGGCGCTACTGCGCGTGATGCTGGGCGGTGGGCCGAGGCCTGAGCAGGGTCTGCTAATCGCCCGGCAGTTTTATGACGCGCTTGGCGGGCATCCGGAAGGCGAACAAGCCGAAACAGCCATGCTGCGGCAACTCGGACGGCGGCGAATTTCGATGCTGGCGGCGGGCGCGCGCCACATCGGGTAGATACTTGACTTTGTCAAGTAATTGTCCGAACCTCCCAGCACTATGAAAACCAACAGTGCCGATAGAGACTGCATCGCCGCGGTGCGCCGCTTCAACCGCTTCTACACCCGCCAGATCGGCGTCCTGCGCAAAAACTATCTCGACAGCCCCTACTCGCTCGGCGAGATGCGGGTGCTGTACGAACTAGCGCAGCGAAAAGACGTGACCGCCAGCGACATCGGCCGCGCGCTCGATCTCGACGCCGGCTACCTCTCGCGCGTGCTGCGCAATTTCGAAAAACGCGGGCTGGTCGCACGCAAGACTTCCAAGCAGGACGCGCGCCAGAGCCTGCTTTCGCTGACCGCGCTCGGAAGAAAGACTTTCGCACCGGCCGAAAAGCGCTCGCAAAGCGACGTGGCGGCGATGCTGGCGAAATTGCCGGGGGACAAACAAAAACAGTTGGTGAGCGCGATGCGGACAATCGAAGCTTTGCTGGGTGAGGAAGCCGCGCCGCCTGCCCGCTCCTACATCCTGCGCGAACCCAGGCACGGCGACTTCGGCTGGATCGTGACCGCGCATGCGCAAATCTATGCACGCGAATATAGCTGGGGCGATCCGTTCGAAGGCCTGTGCGCCGGCATCATCGCCGACTTCGTCAACAAATATGACGAAGTGCACGAGCGCTGCTGGATCGCGGAGATGAACGGCGAGCCGGTCGGCTCGGTGATGCTGGTGAAGGACGACAAGCCCGGCACCGCGCGCATTCGCCTTCTTATCGTCGATCCCAAAGCGCGCGGACTTGGTCTCGGCCAGCGGCTCACTGATGAATGCGTAAAGTTCGCGCGCGAAGCGGGCTACAAAAAGATCACGCTATGGACCCACAGCATTCTGACCGCCGCCCGGCGCTGTTACGAGAAGGCCGGCTTCACGGTTACCTCGAGCGAGAAGCGGCACAGCTGGGGCAAGGACGTGGTGGCGGAATTCTGGGATATGGAATTGTAACGCCGGCCGCGGCAGGCTTAATTTTTCGAATCAGGACTGGGCGGGCTGGCGGTTTTGCCGCGCTGCATATGCTCATCAAGTCGCGGTAGGATCTCGACGAAATTGCACGGCCGGTGACGGTAATCGAGTTGGTGCACCAGGATCTCGTCCCAGGCGTCCTTGCAGGCCCCGGGCGAGCCCGGCAAGCAGAAGATATAGGTCGCGTTGGCGACGCCGGCGGTGGCGCGGGTCTGGATCGCGGAGGTGCCGATCTTCCTTTCGCTCACCAGCAGAAACATGGTGGCGAATCCGTCCATGCGCTTTTCGAACAGCGGCTCGACTGCCTCCGGCGTCACGTCACGGCCGGTGAAGCCGGTGCCGCCGGTCGAGATGACGACGTCGATGAACTTGTCTTCAATCCAGGCCATCACCTTTTTCCTGATCTCGTCGACCTCATCTTTGACGATGGCGCGCTCGGCCACGACATGGCCGGTGGTGCGTATTCGCTCGATCAGCGTCTTGCCGGATTTGTCGTCAGTCAGTTCGCGCGTGTCGGAGACCGTCAGCACTGCGATCTTGAGCGGCACAAAGGGGCGGGTGTCGTCGATACCGGGCATCATCTACACTCCGTCATGCCCAGCTTGCGACCGGGCAATCACGTCCTTGACCACCACAATAAAGCAATTCCTTGATCGGCGGGAGCTATTCCCAGAAAGCTTTGCGCCCTTCCCGCTCGGCTTGCTCGCGCGTGAGGCCAGTATCTTTCAGCAATCGGTCGTCAAGCTGCAATAGTAGCCTGCGCTGGCGCACTTTTTCAAAGTCGATTGCAACCTGACGCCGGCCCGCTTCCACGAACATTGCGCCGAGTTTGGCCAGAAACCGCAGCAGCCGGGATCGACGCGCAGGCGCATTATCGCCGGCGATTAAATCATTCGGATTATTGGAAACACAGGCACCGCCACCGCAAGACATGTCTCATCTCCATCACGGAGCGAGACAACGCTTGACTGCCGGCAGGCAGTTGACCGGGCGGTTGTCGTTGGCCCGGATGCAATGCCTATACCATGCCTGCGGGTCGTTCTCAAGGATGCCGCTAAAACAGCGCCTTATAACTGCGCGCCTTGCGCAAAGGTATTGCAGGCCGACACCTTGCCCTCTTTCAGCCCGATGTTGAACCAGCGCTGCCGTTGCACCGAGGAGCCATGCGTGAACGAGTCCGGCACGACATAGCCTTGCGCCTGTTTCTGCAAGCGGTCGTCGCCGATCGCAGATGCCGTTTGAAGCGCGGCTTCGGCGTCGCCGGGCTCGATGGTCTTCCATTTTTGGCTCGAACGATTGGCCCAGACACCGCCGAAGCAATCGGCCTGCAATTCGACCCGCACCTGGATGCGGTTGGCGCCCGCTTTGCTGCCGCTTGCTGCTTGCGCGTCATGCGCCTTGTCCAGAATGCCGAGTAGTTTCTGCACGTGGTGGCCGACCTCGTGCGCGATTACGTAAGCCTCGGCGAATTCGCAAGCCTTCCCGCTGCAACCCTTGAAGCGCACGCGCATGTCATTGAAGAACGAGGTATCGAGATAAATGCGCCGGTCGCGCGGGCAATAAAACGGCCCCATCGCCGCCCGCGCCAAACCGCAACCACCGTTCTGCAACGAGCCGCGGTAAAGCGCCAACCGCGGCGCGCGATAGGTGCGGCCGTTTTCCTCGAATATTTTCGTCCAGACGTCCTCGGTATTGCCGAGCGTGGCCGCAACAAAATCGCCCATCTGATCCTTGGGCGCGCCGGTCTGACCGGGCGCAGGCCGATATGGCTGCTGATACTGCGTCCGGTTACCGCTGACCATCTCGGCGCCGCCGATCAGGATGCTCGGATCGATGCCGAAGGCCCAGCCGACCAGACTGAGGACCACGATGGCGCCAATCCCCAAGCCACCACCGCCGCCGATATTGAAGCCTCCGCCGCCACCACCGCCGCTGTCGCGATAGTCATCGATGTTGTCGCTGCGGCGAAAGTCATCCCAACGCATGCAAGCCGTCTCCTCGAACGCCAATTTCAATCATTACGCATGCTTTAGGGCGCGTCCAATGGCGCTTTTTTGACGCCCGTTAATCTGTGCTAACCCACCGTTAAACCGGCAGAATTTGCCCAGTTCGGAGGCGCACCCTTTAAACCGTTTCTTCACCTTGCGAATCCATATTGCACGCCTGTCGGTTTGTAGGTCCCGCGTCTGCCGACCGCGTCGTCCTTGAGTCAGAGTATGTGAGTCATGGTAGTGTCGCGTCGCGGGGCGCCCCTTCGGGCGCCCCGTGGAGTTTCAGAGAGCGCCTCACAGCACCGCATCCTCATTGGCGATTGCGCCAGCGAGATGGCCAAGCTCAAAGCCAATTCGGTCGACCTGATTTTCGCCGACCCGCCTTATAACCTCCAGCTCGCCAACGATTTGAAGCGGCCGGACGATTCGCATGTCGATGCGGTCACCGATGACTGGGACAAATTCGCGAGCTTTGCCGCTTACGACGCTTTTACAAAAGAATGGCTCGCCGCCTGCAAGCGCGTACTCAAGCCCGCCGGCACGATCTGGGTGATCGGTTCCTATCATAATATTTTTCGCGTCGGCGCCATCATGCAGGACATGGGGTTCTGGATCCTCAACGATGTGATCTGGCGCAAAACCAACCCGATGCCGAACTTTCGTGGCCGCCGCTTCACCAACGCGCACGAGACCATGATTTGGGCCACGCGCGATCCGGGCGCCAAGGGCTACACCTTCAATTACGAGGCGCTAAAAGCCGGCAATGAAGACGTGCAGGTGCGCTCCGACTGGACTTTCCCGCTGTGCACCGGCGGTGAGCGCCTGAAAGGCGCCGACGGCAAGAAGCTACATCCGACCCAGAAGCCAGAAGCCTTGCTGGCGCGTGTGATCCTGTCGAGCTCAAAGCCCGGTGATCTCATTCTCGATCCGTTCAACGGCACCGGCACCACCGGCGCGGTGGCTAAGCGGCTCGGCCGCAACTTCATCGGCATCGAGCGAGAGAAGAAATACGCTATTGCCGCGGAGAAACGCATCGCCGATGTACAAGTCGTACCCTCACCCTCGATTGCACCGTTCATCACCGCGCGCGAAGCGCCGCGCGTCGCCTTCGCGTCATTGATCGAACGCGGGCTGGTGATGCCGGGCGCGCAACTCACCGACGCGAAAAAGCGTCACAAGGCGGTCGTTCGTGCCGACGGCGCGGTGTCGATCGGCGACACCGTCGGCTCGATCCACCGCATCGGCGCGGTCGCGCAAGGCCTGGATGCCTGCAACGGCTGGACGTTCTGGCACCTTGAGACGCCGAAGGGCCTGATGCTGATCAACGAGTTGCGCGCGCAGGTGCGTTCGGAGATGGCCGAAGCGGCGGAGTAAGTTTTAGCGAGCCGCCGCGATGCCCAGGCGTATGCCGGAGGCCTTTTGCAGCCGGCTGATGACGGCAAACAGATTATCCGCGCGCGGATTTCCTTTCGGTCCAAACATCCGCATCAGACTCTTTGCCGGCGTACCGGTTTCGCGCGCAAGGCGTTCGAAGCCAACCGTCGCATTGATATAGTCGCGCAGCACCGCCTTACCGGTGTCCATATCGCCGCCAAGCATCTGCTCAACTGCTTCGGTCAACAGCGCCGCCCGGAATTTCGGATCGCGCTCAACGCGAGCCTTGACCGTCTCCTTGAAATCGCGCGTTAACGCCATATCACCGCTCTCTCTTTCGCCGCTTGTAATCCGCCCATTGCAGTTGCGCGGTTCCGATATCGTCTTGCTGCCGTCGCTTGGTCCCGCCGCCGAGAAGAATGATCGCCGTTTCGCCGTCCATGCCGAAATAAATCCGTTAGCCGGGCCCAAAGTCGATCCGCTGTTCGAGCACGCCACCGCCCACGCCTTTCGTATTCGAAAGATTACCCAAGCCTAAACGCACCACGGCAATCGTGACCTTGGCGGCGGCCGGTCCATCGAGACCGTCGAACCAGCGCGCAAACGAATTCCGCCCACTCGGATCCCAATATTCAAGGACCTGCATTTCGATAGTACCTTATATGTTACCAACTATGGCAAGCGCAAGGCCAGTATCCATAAACTTGGCAGCTACTTGGCCGACAGCATCTCGTCCAGAAGCTCCAGCGCCCGTTTCGCAAACGCTTCCATGTTCGCCGCCCGGTCGGCGCTACCGGTTTCCAGCGTGACCGCGCGTTCGGAGCGGCCGGCAACAGCGATACAGGTGTGGCCGGCCGCATCGCCATAGCGGTTGCCGGTCGGACCCGTCGCGCCGGTTTCGCCCAGACCCCAGGTCGCATTCATTTTCTCGCGTACGCGGCGCGCGCCTAAAGCCGCATAGGCTTCGGTTGAAGGCCGCAGGCCTTTCATGTCCGCATCGCCAATTCCGAGCAGCGCGGCGCGCGAGGTCTTGGTATAGACCACCGCGCCGCCGACGAAATAAGCCGACGCACCCGGCACCGCCAGCAACGCCGCCGCGATCAGGCCGCCGGTGGAGGATTCGGCGATGGCGATGGTTTCCTTGCGCGCGACAAGGCGCGCGGCGATTTTTTCGGCGAGTGGCGCTAACGATTGCATGAATTAGATTCCCATTCTTTGGCCAAGTTGGCAGAGCACCCGAAACACACCGACCTCCGCGCCGGGGAAATCCGACTTCATCAAGGCGCCGAGATTTTCTGCGTCGAACTGCCGCAAGGTATCGACCATCAGACAGGCTTTGATTTTCTTGTCGCCGCCGCGCAATTTTTCTTCCATCGAAACCGGCTGACCGGCCGGATCTGTCGCCGTCCAGATTTCGCAGGCGGCGATGTTCGAATCCTTGACCAGATCGTCGGCCATGCCGGTGAGCGCGGCCACATCCGGCGTCTCATCGAAGCGCACAGTGACGGCATAGGCGCCGCGAAAGGCGCCGCGCCGCAGCGTGCGATAGCAAAGCGTGCGGCTCATGTTGATGAAGATGCCCGACATGACTTTCTTGGTCATCGGCGTCGGACTGTCGAGCCGCTCCAGATAAGGCTTCGAGGTCAGCACATCGGGAGACGAGACCAGATAGAAATTGAAATAGCCGGACGCGCCCGAGATGGCCTGATGGCGGCGACCGAACAGGAAGCCCGGCACGCCCAAGCGCTCGATCAAATGCTCGCCCTGAAACCAGGCTTCGAATTCGGCTTCGTCGCCAGGGCGGCAGTCGTTCCAGATCGCGAGTACGCCGGACTGTGTCATGCTTTCCGCTCGACATTGCCGCTGCGGGTAGGCACGCCGAATTCCTCACTGCAAACCTCGGCCAGGACGGCGATGCCTTCGCGGATTTCTTCATGCGAGGGGCTGGCAAAGCACAGCCGCATGCGGCTTTTGCTGTGCGTGGCGTCGGTCGACCATTCCGGGCCGGGATTAATGGCGACGCCTTTCTTCAACGCCGCCTGATTGAGCGCCATTGTATCGACATTGTCCGGCAGCTTTACCCAGAGAAAGATACCGCCTTTGGGATCGTCGAATTCCGCCGCCGTGCCGAATTGTTCGGCGAGCGCTTCCATGAGCGTTTTGAGCTTCGCGCGCAGGCCCTTGCGCAGCGCCGGCACGTGTTCGGTGAAATGCGGCGCGCAATATTCCGCCAACACCATCTGTTCGAGCGAGCCCGAACCGGCGTCGGTCTTGAGTGCGAGGATGCGCGACATCACTTGCCACGGCGCAACAAGGAAGCCGACGCGCAAGGCCGGCGCGATCGATTTCGAGAACGAGCCGATGTGGATTACGTTTTCGCTCTTGCTCATGGCGTAGAGCGACGGCGGCCGCTCTCCGCTCCAGATCAAATCGGAATAGCAATCGTCCTCGAAGACCGGCACGCCATATTCGTCCGCCAGCCGCAGCATGGTCCGGCGGCGTTCTTCGTCGAGGATAGTGGCTGTGGGATTCTGGACCGTCGGGATGGTATAGATGAATTTCGGCTTGATGCCGCGGCTTTTGAGTTCGGCCAAGGCGGCTTCCAGCACATCCATGCGCATGCCGCCTTCATCGAGCGGAATGCCGACCGTCTCAACGCCGAGCTTCTTCAGACGGTTCAGCGTGCCCTGATAGTTATCCTTCTCGACGACGACGGTGTCGCCGCGCGTAAGCAACGTGGCGTTCACCAGATCGAGCGCCTGCAACGAACCGGAAACAATGAGGATGTCGTCGGCGGTGCATCCGATGCCGGCGTCACGCTTGAGCTTGGTTGCGAGAAAGTCCCGCAGCGGCCGGTAGCCCTGCGGCCCGCTTTGCAGGCCATAGGTGGCGAGCGTCCGGCCCTCGCGCGCCAGTACCGATTGCGCGGCTGACATCAGGCCATCGAGCGGCACCGCGTCGGGATCGTTATTGCCGCCGGTGAAGTTGAATTTGGGCGAGCCGATCCATTTCGCCGCCGGCGCCGGCGTGCCGGCCGGAAAAAGCGGTCCGAAATCGAATGCCATAACCTAATCCCTTGCCCGCCGGCACTACTTGGCGGCGACGACCATGATCTCGACTTTATAATCCGGCGTCGCGAGCTTGGCCTCGACCGTGGCGCGCGCGGGCGTATTGCCGGGCGCGACCCAGTTATCCCAGACGGCATTCATTTCGGCGAAATTGACCATGTCAGTGATCCAGATATTGGCCGACAACAGCTTCGACTTGTCGGTGCCGGCCTTGGCCAGAAAGCCGTCGATCTGCGCGACGATGTCCCTGGTCTGCTCGGTGACGTTCTTGCTCTTCGGGTCGTTGGCAACGATGCCGGCGAGATAAACCGTATTGCCGTGCACCACACATTTACTCATGCGCGGGCCGACCTCGTGACGCTCAATGGCCATGGGGGCCTCCCTTAAAATTTTCCCGCCGGATTCCTAGCCGTCTTTGCGTGCCAAGGAAACTCGTCAAGGGAACTCGTTAAGCCGCCCGGCATTTATACCGCAAAGGCCTCATCCGAGGCCCGCGAGGGAGGTTTTCGCCATGGGCTGGTTTTCATCCGATATCGACACGTTCGACGAGCTGTTCGTCCATACGCTGCAAGACATCTATTACGCCGAGAACAAGATCGCCAAGTCGCTGCCTGACATGGCCAAAAAGGCTTCCGACGCGGAACTCAAGAAGGGTTTCAACACGCACCTCAAGCAGACCAAGGGTCAGATCAAGCGGCTCGACCGTGTGTTCAAGATGATCAAATCGGTGCCGCAGGGGACCAAGTGCCCGGCCATCGACGGCATCCTCGACGAGGCGAAAGAGATCGCCGGCGAGATCGACAACAAGACCGTATTGAATGCCGCCTTGATCGCGGCGGCGCAGGCCGTCGAGCATTACGAAATCGCGCGCTATGGCACCCTGGTTGCCTGGGCCAAGGTGATCGGCCGCAACGACGTCGCCAAGGTTCTCAACATGAACCTGAAAGAGGAAAAGGCGACCGACAAGAAGCTGGGCTCAATCGCCAAGCGCAAGATCAACAAGAAGGCGGCCATGCGCAAGCAGCCAAAGCCGAGCGACGTCGACAAGGCCGAGAACGCCTTCCTCGCGGCGGCGGCCGGCATACCGGCGATTTAGCCTTCAGGACGAACAAGGAGATTGATGAATGCCTCAAGCAGCCCGACGCACGAAGCGGCGATAACAGGCGCTCACCCGCTCTTTACGCCCTGCGTGCTGACGTAAAGCGCGTAAAGCGAATGCGAGGCCGCCATGAACAGGCGGTCTCGTTTTTTGCCGCCGAAGCAGACATTGGCACAACGTTCGGGCAATGAGATGTGGCCAATCGGCTCGCCTTGTGGCGTGAACACGCGCACGCCGTCGAGTTCCGGCGTCATGCCCCAGCCGCACCAGAGATTGCCTTCGATGTCGACGCGGAAACCATCGGGCGTGCCGCCGGGACCCGCATCGATCAGCACCTTGCCATTCGAGATTTTGTCGCCATTGACATCGTAGATCAGAATTTTGCGCGGCTCGCCGCGCGACTGCACGATGTAGATTTTCTTTTCGTCGGGCGAGAAGGCAAGCCCGTTCGGCGCGTTGATGTCGTCCGCCACCACGGTCGCGACGCCGGTCTGCCCGTCGACTCGATAGACGCACATCGGCAACTCCGGTTCGGCCTTGTCGCCCTCGTAATTGCCGAGAATGCCGAACTGCGGATCGGTGAACCAGATCGAGCCGTCCGATTTCACCACCACGTCATTGGGCGAATTCAATCGCCTGCCGTTGAAGCTGTCGCAGATGACGGTGATAGAGCCGTCATATTCGGTGCGAGTGACGCGGCGGGTGAGATGCTCGCAGGTGACCAGGCGCCCTTGCCCGTCGCGCGTATTGCCGTTGCCGTTGTTGGACGGCTTGCGGAACGGCGCGACGTTTCCGGTTTCCTCGTCCCAGCGATACATGCAATTTCCCGGCACGTCGCTCCAGATCAGGCAGCGCGCATCGCCGAAATAGACCGGACCTTCCGACCAGCGCGTTCCGGTGTAAAGCCGCTCCACGCTGGCCAGCGGCAGGGTATATTTCTTGAAGCGTTCGTCGAGCGCGGTCACCAGCGGATCGGGATAGCGCAGGCTCGGCGCCCATTGGCCGACGAGGACGGCGGATTTTGGATCGGTCGGCATGCAATGCTCCAGAATTCCTATCGTCTATGTAACGCATGGGCCAACACTTTGCGCATGACATTGGGTAGGGCCTCGTCCACCAGGGTCGCCACCTTGGCCCAGCGTGCGCCTTCGGGCGCGGGCGTGCCTCGCGTCAACCGAGCTGTATAGACTGTGAGCGCGAGCGGGAAATGAGTGAAAACATGCGTCACCTGCCCGGTGAGCTTGCGCCATTTAATTTTTATCTTGAAACGCGGCGCGGCGACGAGCGCTTTGCTCGCGTCGAAGTCATGCGACCATTCGCTGCCCGGCACTTCCGTCATCGAACCGAGCAGGCCTTTCTCGGGCCGTTGCCGCAGCAGCACGCGGCCGTCCGCGCGCAGCACCACAAAGGCCGCACCATACCGCTTTTTGCCTTCGCGCTTCGGCGCCTGGCGCGGGAAGGTCTCCTGGTCGCCACGCGCGCGCGCCAAACAAACTTCGTTCCACGGACATAATACGCAAGCCGGCCTCGTTGGCGAACAGATCGTCGCGCCCAAGTCCATCAGTGCTTGCGCGAAATCGCCGGAGCGATTGCCCGGCAACAATGAGGCCGCCAGCCTCTTTATCTGCGGCTTGGCTGCCGGCAATTCTTCTTCAACCGCGAACAAGCGCGACACCACCCGTTCGACATTGCCATCGACCGGCACGGCCGGCGCGTCGAAGGCAATCGAGCCGACGGCGGCGGCGGTGTAGTCGCCGATGCCGGGCAGCGCGCGTAAACTTTCCATGTCCGTCGGAAAAATTCCGCCATGCTGTTCGACCACCGCCTTGGCGCAGGCATGCAGATTGCGCGCGCGGGCGTAATAGCCAAGGCCCGCCCAGTTGCGCAGCACGTCATCGAGCGGCGCTACGGCGAGCTTCTCCACCGTCGGCCATTTAGCCAGGAATTTGGCGTAATACGGCGCGACCGTTTTGACGCCGGTCTGTTGCAGCATGATTTCCGACAGCCATACGGCGTAAGGATCGGCGCGCTCACCCCTGAGCGCCCGCCACGGCAGCACGCGCCGGTGGCGGTCGTACCAGGCCAGCAAATCGGCCGGATCGGGGCTGGCCGCTTTCTTTCGCTTAAGGGAGCGGACTGCTACGTTCATGGTCGGCAAACCCCGCCATAGAAAGCAAAGATGAGCAAGCCCGCGCGCAGTTTTCCCCGGCCGCTATCCGAGTTCCTCGGAGCGACGCTGGGCGGCGTTATGAAGGCGCAGGGCTTTGCCTCGACCGAAATCATTTCCCGCTGGGCCGATATCGTCGGACCCGAAATCGCCGCCCATAGCGAGCCGATGAAGATCAACTGGCCGCGCGTCAAAAACGACGCCGGCGACGGGGATCAGGCCGAACCCGCTACTTTGGTGCTGCGGGTCGAGGGTCCGGCGGCGCTCGAAATCCAGCATCAGTCGGCGATTATCGTCGAGCGGGTGAACCGTTTTTTCGGCTGGCAGGCGATCGGCCGCCTCGCTTTACGCCAAGCCCCGTTACGCCGCAGGACCCCCGCCCTACCGCCACCCGCGCCCGATCCGGCGGTCACGGCCCGCATCGCCGAAGGCATGCCGCAAATCGAGGACGAGGATCTACGCCAGGCGCTCGCCCGGCTGGGCGCGGCGGTCAAGCGAAAGTGACCCCCGGTGGCGCGTTTCCGCCTATTGGCAGGGCGGCCTGCCATTGCCACAATTGTCCTATCCAGATAGTCGATATCGGCTCATTTCCCCGTTTTAAGCCCACGGAGCGCCCGTTGCAGATCACCCGCCGCGAATTTTGCCAACACACTGCCACCGTGGCGCTCGCCACTGCCTTGGGCCTGACGACCCTGCCCTCGCTGGTGACCCCGGCCGCGGCCCAGACCAAGGTTTCGGATGTCGAACTGATGGCGCCGGAAGCTTTGCCCGACATGGCCATCGGCGATCCGAAGGCGAAGGTCACGATCATCGAATATGCCTCGATGACCTGTCCGCATTGCGCGCATTTCCAGGAAACCACCTTCCCGGACATCAAGAAGAAATACATCGACACCGGCAAGGTGCGTTACATCTTTCGCGAATTCCCGCTCGATACGCTGGCCGCCGCCGCCTTCATGCTGGCGCGCTGCTCAGCGACCAGTGGCGCGACCACCGACCCGAACAAATATTTCGTCCTGGTCGACACCTTGTTCCGCCAGCAGCGGACTTGGGCGGTCGAAACGCCGCTGCCGCCGTTGTTGGCACTCGCCAAACAGGCCGGCTTCACCGAGAAAACCTTCAACGAGTGTCTCGCGAATCAGAAGCTGCTCGACGGCATCGAAAAGGTACGCCAGCGCGCGGTCGACAAGTTCAAGGTAAATTCCACACCCTCTTTCTTCATCAACGGCGAACTGGTTAGCGGCGCGCTGACAACCGAGGATATGGCCAAGAAAATCGACGCCTATCTCAAGGGCTGATCAGGGTTTTTTCGCTCCGCCGAGCGTGGCCTCCCGTCCCGCCGAGCGCAAAAAAGGCCAATATTTCGCTTACCCACAGCGTAAAGGTCTGGAAAACCGTCCCCCACGCCCGTAACTGTGTTGCTCGCAGCCTCACGAAATTTCATTGTCCGCTCGAATGCGGCATATCGCTCCCTCCGGGCCGTGCCCCCGGCAAAGAATCTTATTAGTCCCAATGCAGTACCCAGCAGGACGTCGGGCGTTCACCCTGCGCGGGTCGAGGCCTGAAGAATGAAGCTCACTCGCTTACGTCTGATCGGTTTCAAATCGTTCGTCGAGCCGACGGATTTCCAGATCGAGCCGGGCCTGACCGGCGTGGTCGGGCCGAACGGCTGCGGCAAATCCAATCTGGTCGAAGCGTTGCGCTGGGTCATGGGCGAAAGCTCGTACAAATCCATGCGCGCCTCCTCGATGGATGACGTGATCTTCTCCGGCTCGAATACGCGGCCGGCGCGCAACAATGCCGAAGTCGCGATCTCGATCGACAATGCCGAGCGCTCGGCGCCCTCGCAGTTCAACGACAGCGACGTCCTCGAAATCGCCCGCCGCATCGAGCGGGAGTCCGGTTCCGCCTACCGCATCAACGGCAAGGAAGTGCGCGCCCGCGACGTGCAGATCGTGTTCGCGGATGCCTCGACCGGCGCGCGTTCGCCCGCTTTGGTGCATCAGGGCCGCATCGGCGAGATCATTCAGGCCAAGCCCGAACAGCGCCGCCGCGTGCTGGAAGAGGCCGCCGGCGTCTCCGGCCTGCATGCGCGCCGCCATGAGGCAGAACTGCGCCTGAAAGCGGCCGAAACCAATCTGCTGCGCATCGAGGACGTCATCGGTCAGCTCGCGGGGCAGATGGAAGCGCTGAAAAAGCAGGCGCGCCAGGCGATCCGCTATCGCACCGTCTCCGCGCAAGTGCGCAAATCGGAGGCCACCCTCTATCATCTGCGTTGGACCGCCGCGAGCGCCGAGCAGACCGAGGCCGGCCACGCCAAGGATCTGTGCGTGCGTCAGGTCGGCGAACGCACCGCCGAGCAGGCGCAGGCTTCAACGCGTCAGGCCAATGCATCTTCCGCGCTGCCTCCCTTACGCGACGCCGAAGCGCGCGCCGGCGCGGCGCTGCACCGGCTCAATGTCGCGATGCAGGAACTCGATCGCGAAGAACAGCGCGCCAAGGACCGCATCGCCGAGCTCGACCTGCGGCTGGTGCAGTTCGCCGCCGACAGCGAGCGCGAACAGAAACTGGTGGCGGACGCCGAAGCAGCGATCGCGCGGCTCTCGGCGGAAGAAGAAACCATCCGCGCCGAAGCCGCCGAAAGCGCCGGCCGCCGCAGCGGCGTCGATGCCCGCGTCGAGCAGGCCAATGGCGCTTTGTCGGCGGCGGAAAAGATTTTCGCCGAATTGACCGCGCGGCTCGCCGACCTGACCGCGCAGCGCAACCAGCTTGAGACCGCCTTGCGCCAGCACGGCGAGCGCGCGGCCAAACTCGAAGCCGAAATGGCCGAGATCGCGCGCGAAGTCGATACGCTCAAAGCCAGCGACGGCCCCAATCTTGAGACGCTCAAACTCGAAGTCGAAGACATCCAGCGCGCGGTCGCCGCCGCCGAGAATGCCGCCATCGACGCCGAAGCGGCGCACGCCGCCGCGCGTCAGGCGCTGGAAGCAACGCGCACGCCTTTGACCGAAGCCGAACGCCGCGTGCAGCGGCTGGAGACCGAAGCCAAAACATTGTCGAAGGTGCTGGCGGTCGAGACCAAGAATATGTGGCCGCCGGTCATGGACCACGTCCAGGTCGAAAAAGGTTACGAAAAGGC
>Ga0207933_1000017_pt1 | contig 174968 bp, 180 predicted proteins | sample NGESurdeep092012_4_FD_184488 | JGI IMG/M metagenome (GOLD analysis project Ga0207933, IMG submission 184488) | Arctic peat soil microbial communities from Barrow, Alaska - NGEE Surface sample F53-3 deep-092012 (SPAdes) | ecosystem: Environmental > Terrestrial > Soil > Wetlands > Peat ... | reverse complement strand
AAGTGCCAAACACGCACTACCGTTTGGCGCGCGGACGTGCTGTCCCGAAGACCCGGCCCGCAGCGGCCAAGCGAAGGACACATTCCGCTGCGCGGGAGTGGAGAAAAGACGCGCGCAGCGCCTCCGAGAATTAGCTTTGTCGCCTTAACGAATTTGCTGCTCAATTTTCGAGAGTGTATCGTCGAGATAACATATGCCGAATGGATCCATCCAGGCGCGTTCCCGAACCCGGATCAACCGGGGCCAGCGTACTGTCGCTTGCTTGTTGCTGGTCATGGTGGTTGCATTCCTTGTTATCAATCCGCTATGGGAATGCCATGACCACATGGACAACCTGCGGCATCTAGGACCGCATGGGGTCCTGATAATGATTTTGCTGTTCGCTTGCGCAGGCCTTACTTTCTTCAAATCGCTCCACTGGTTCGGCCTTGGCGCATTGCGAAGTTTGCCGCTAAGTCCGCAATTGTCTGCCACGCGTCGGCCGGATGCCCACAACATACTCCCATCTATCTTTTCTTCCGATTTGCTCTTGCCTCTCCGCATTTAGCCATCCTTAGTACCCCTGCGCCTAAATTCTTATGAATCCGCAGCGCGCGCGCGTTTTTCTGCGCTCGGATTCCTTTCAGGCGAACACCGGCCACTGACGTAAATGCAGGAGTCTAAGGGTGACTAAGATTTCTTTTCAGAAATTCAACATGGGTTGGATACGACCGACCAGTTTGGTGTGCCTGGCTTTGGGTATGGTTTGGTTTCCAGCGATGGGGCAGTCGCGCGATCCAGGATATGTGACAGTGCAGCCAAGCGCAGTGACTCCTCAACTGGAAGCTTATGGCCAGGTCGAACCCATCGCTGTATTGCCCGTGAGTGCGGCGCAAGCGGGAGTGGTCGCCGGACTGAAGGTATTGCCGGGGATGCACGTCCAGGCAGGACAGGACTTGGCTCATCTGAACGGGCCAGAAATAACAGCGCTGTTATTGCAGAGTCAGGCTGACGTGCGCAGCGCGCAGGCCCAACTCAGCGCATCGCAGAAATCATTGGCGATCCAAAGGCAGCAACTGGCCGCACATCTGAGTACACGGCAGGCGGTCCATCAAGCCGAGAGCGTAGTGGCCCAGGCGCAAACCAGCTTCGAGAATGCTCAGTCGCGCCTGAAGGCTGTCCGCCAAATGATGACGCTTTCCGCGCCCGCCAGCGCGACGGTGCTTACGGTGAACGCTACGGATGGCGAACTCGTCAGTGTCGGCCAGCCAATTCTCACCTTGCAAACAGCGAATCGGCTGTGGCTGAAGGCGACGTATTACGGGGCCGACCTGGCGGCGATTCGAGTTGGAATGGCAGGCATGTTTACGTCTTCGAACGAAAGCAGCAAGCCGATTCCCGTTCGGGTCTCCGCTGTCTTTGGCTCGCTGACGGCTGGCGGAGGCGAATCGATCGCTTTGGTTCCCACAACGCGACAGTCCAGATGGGTGAATGGCGAATTTGGCACTGTGACACTGCAATCGCCCCAGCGAAGGCTGGTCGCGGTCCCGACCCGCGCTCTCATTCTCGATCGAGGGAAATGGTGGGTGATGGTGCATACATCGAGTGGCAATCACCCACAGGCCGTCGTGCCGGGACCAGCTCGCGGATGGCAGACCTTCCTGGAACGTGGGTTGAATCCAGGCGCGGAAGTTGTGGTTGAAAATGCCTATCTGCTGTTTCATCAAGGCATCTCCCAAAGCTACCAACCGCCGGACCAATAATGACGACTGAAAAACAAACTACTCTCCGGCGAATGCTGCTGCAGCCCTTGCTCTGGGCGCTTATCTACGGCGCACTGATCGCCTATGGCGCGTATGCCTTTTGGAAAATTCCGGTGGAAGTGCTGCCGCGTTTCAATTTTCCGCAGATCGGCGTCCTCACCCACCAGCCCGGCGCTACCGCGTCGGAGTTGGAAACGCAGATCGCCTGGCCGCTGGAAGGCGAAATCCTGGCGCTACCGAACCTGGTCGGCGTGCGTTCCACCATGGGCAACGGCACGGTGGACTCCACTGTTCGTTTTGAGCAAGGCACCGATCCGCAAGCAGACCTGCAGTCGGTCAATGGCGCCATTGACCGGGCGCGCGGACAGATTCCCGCCTCGGTGAATCCGTTTGCCGAGATCATGGGCAACGCCATCAACGAGGTGGCCGACTACTCCGCGCGCATTCCCGCCGGCATCGCGCCCGCGGAAGTCGAGCGAGAGGTACTTGCCAATATCGTGCCCGCCTTGCGCGCATTGCCCGGAGTGCAGCGGGTGGAACTCTACGGCGCGGGCGAGGAAGCGCTGTGGGTACAGCCGAACCTTGCCGCGATGGTCCGATTTCAGGTTCCCGTCACTGCTATCACCCAGGCGCTGCAACAGGAGGTGCTCCTGAAGCCTGGCGGGTATGTAACGCAGGGCCATCAGGATGTTTTCATCGAGGTGCGCAACCTGCCGGTAAGTATCGCGGAACTGGAACAAGTCCCCGTTGCTGGCGTGAATGGGCCAATTCCTCTTGGAAATCTGGCGCGCATCGTGCGCGCGCCCGTGCCCACGCTCAACACCGTATTGCTAGATCGGCGGCCGAGCGTCGCTCTGACCGTCTTCAAACAGCCGGATGCCTCGACCGTGCCGGTAACGCAGGCAGTGCAGGCCACACTTGCGGCGACGCTGAATCAACTGCCGCACGACGTGCATTGGGTCAACATTTACGACCAGGGTCATTTAGTCCATGTCGTCGGGGTAGACCTGGCGCGGAACCTGCTGATTGGCGGACTGCTCGCCATCGCGGTCATGTTGTGGTTGCTGGGTGCGGGCCGTGGCATCTGGGTTTTGGCGTTGAGCATTCCGTTGTCGCTGCTCCTCGGCATTGCCGCGCTCTATGCCACGGGACAAAGCCTGAACCTGATGACGCTGGGGGCATTGACGGTGGCGGTCGGTCTGCTCGCCGACGACGGCATCATCGTGCTTGAAAGCATCTACCATCGCTGGGAACAGGGCGATGAACACTGGCCAGGAATCACACAAGGCTTGAAAGATATTGCCAGCCCGGACATTTCCGGAACGCTCACCACGGTCTCCGTCTTTGCCCCGTTGCTGTTCGTGGGCGGACTGGCGGGCCTGTTTTTCATTCCCTTCGCGCTGGCCATGGCGCTGGCCCTCCTGGCCTCGCTATTGATATCGCTGAGCCTGGTTCCCCTGAGCCTGGGCTTTCTCAATGCACGGCCACGGCTGAAACCAACCTCCGCGGGGAAGGCGCTCAACCGGTTGCGCGGATGGAATGAGCGGCTGTTTCATACAGTTGTGCATCATCCCGGTCTGAGCTTAATCCTCTGCATTGCGCTGTTGGCAGCAAGCATTGCCGGCCTGGTTGTGGTGCCGATCAATTTTCTTCCACTGCCCAATGAAGGCGTGCTGCTCGAAAGCTTCACTCTGCCGCCGGGCACTTCCATGGTGGATACGGAAGCCGCGGTCATGGCGATGACGCAACATCTGCACTCCGATGCCGCCGTTGCCCATGTCTTTGCCCGGATCGGCTCGGCGGCAAGCAGTACGTACACCGAACCTGCCTACGCGGGAGAAATTCAGGTTACGCTGAAGCCCAATGTCAATGTGAACAGCCTGACTCAAATTGGGAACCGTCTGCTGAGGGAAAGCCGGATGCCCGGTGTACAACTGAGCATCGATACGCCCACCATCGAGCGCGTGGGAGAAAGTCTCTCCGGCCTTCCACAGCCCTTCGTTCTCAATCTATTCGGTAGCAGTATTGAGGAGTTGCGCACGGTCGCCCAGCGGATTACCGCGCGTCTACGAACAATTCCGGCGCTCAACAGCGTTTTCAACAACGATGCGTATCCGATCGCCCAATTGCAGATACAGCCCAGAGCGACAGCCCTTGCCGCATATCATATGACGCCATTCCAGTTGTATGGACAGATTGCGCCGCTGCTGAACGGCGAGGTGGTGGCGCGGGTTCCGGAGGGCAACGTTCCACTGGACCTTTATGTGCGTCTGGCCGATGCGCCGGAAAAATCTCTGCGTGCATTGAGCCGGTTGCCCATCCGCACCGCCGGATGGACGCCGCTCGGACAACTGGCCGACCTCAAGATGGTCACCACGCCGAACCAGATTCGCCATATTGACGGAGCGCGCGCGCTGGAGATTCTGGCGACTCCGACCGGACCGCTGGGCAGCACCATCGCCGCCGCGCGTCGCGCGCTAACTAGTCTGCATCTGCCGCCGGGATATCGCATCGCCTTCGGCGGACTCTATCCGCAACTGGAACATGCGGCCCTCGCGCTTGGCCTGGCGGCGATTGCAGCATTTCTATTGATGACAGGGATCATGATTCTCCAGTTCGACGGTCTGCTTGTTCCCGGACTGCTCCTGCTGCAAATTCCGCTGGCCTTTACCGGAGGAGCTATCGCCTTGATTGCCAGCGGCGTCGGCCTGAACGCCATGGGCCTGATCGCTTTCCTGACCTTAATCGGCATTGGCCTCAACCATGGCATCGTGCTGCTCTACCGCGCGCGTCGCAACGAGGTTGCGGGCATGACGCCGGACGCAGCCGTGATGGATGCCGTTCATGTGCGCTTCCGCCCCATTGCGCTCACCACGCTGACGGCGGTGCTGGGCATGTTGCCAACGGCCTTGGGATGGGGACAGGGAGCGGCCCCCGAACAGGGGCTGGCAGTCGTCGTTCTGGGCGGAATCGTCTGGAGCGCAATTCTAAGCACCAATCTGATTCCGGCGCTGTATCTGCACCAGCGCCGCAAGCAAATCGCAAAAGAGACTGCCGCATGATCTCCTCCCCTTCATCCCGGTGGATGCAATATACCGCGTGCCTTTTCGCGTTGCTCGCCTCGGGTTGCGCCAAGTATCGTCCCGTTGCGTTGCCAACCGCGCCCGACCTGACGAAGACGCCATCACTCACTGTGCCAGCGAGCCAGTTTTTGCTTCCAGGACTCAAGCCGCATCCGTTTCCGAAAGACGGGTTGGACGAAACCTCAATCGTCACCCTCGCGGTATTCGACAATCCCGATCTGAAGGCCGCACGGTCGCAGGCCGGAGTCGCCGACGCGCAACTGCTGGAGGCTGGCTTGCTGCCTGACCCCGTCCTGAGTGTCGGCTTTGCAACTTCCGCGCTGAACTATGGCTACGACGCCGCGCTGAGCGAAGATATTCAGGCCCTGATTACCCGCGGCGCAGCCAGAGCTGCAGCAGTTGCGCATCGGCGGCAGGTGAACCTGGACATTCTCTGGCAGGAGTGGCAGGTTGCAGAGAAGGCGCGTGAGTTGTTCATTCAGGCCCGCGCCGATGACCGACTCCAGCGGGTGCTGAACGCAAACCGCGATTTGCTCGCCCGTCGATATCGTCAGGACAATCGAGCGATGCAAAAAGGCGACCTGACTTTGAGTACGGTTTCCGCCGACCTTGCTGTACTGGTCAACGCGGACACCAGCCTGCGCCAGCTTCAACTCAACGCCAACCTGACGCGCCATCAACTCAATCAGTTGCTGGGATTGAAACCGAGCGTGCAGCTTCGATTGATCGGCCCGGACATTGCTCAGCCGCTTTCCCAGGAAGAGTTCGAAACAGCGGTGGCCGCGCTTCCCCATCGTCGCGCCGATCTGTTGGCGCTCCAGGCGGGCTATCAAAGCCAGGAGCAGAGTGTGCGGCGGGCCATCCTCGCCCAGTTTCCCGCCCTCAGCGCCGGTGTGGACAAGTCGCGCGATCCGGCGGAAGGCGTGAATACCTTTGGTCCCAGCGTCAGCCTGACTTTGCCGCTCTTCAACCGCAATCGAGGACAAATCGCCATACAGCGGGCAACACGTGCCGTCCTTCGCCAAACCTATCAGGCACGACTCGACCAGGCGGCGAGCGATGCCGATCAAGTCTGGCAAGCCACGCGAATCATGCAGTGCCAGCTTCGCGATCTCGATGCGCGCCTGCCGATTTTGGAGAAGACCGCGGCGGCGGCGGACCAAAGCTTTCGGCAGCGCAATCTGGACGCGGGTCTCTACGTCAACGTGAAATCGAGCGTACTGGCCAAGCAAGCGGAAGCCATCCGCTTGCAAGCTTCGCTCGACAACGCACAGTCAGCGTTGAAAACTCTGCTGGGCCTGCCATTTGGTAGCCCATGATTTTTCTCTTTGCAAAACCTGTTACAGATGAGGAGTTTAATGTTTCAACACCGAAGTTTCCTAGTTATAGCAGTGCAGCTGGTTTTTGTTTTTTTCGTTTCCACCCCTTTGGTTGCCCAGAGTTTCCGCACCTACGGGAAACTGACCGGCATCGTGTGCGAAAGGTCGGGTGCGGTCAATTCACAAATCGGCACCCCGGTCGCCGCCAGACGCAATCACGAGCAAAGAGCAGTGTTCTCTGATGGTGGCGAAAGCTTCGTAATCAGCAACCTGCAGGGCGCTGGCCGAACGCAACGGGATGAATCCACTGATGCAGCATACGGGTCCAACTTCTGCGCCTCGCTGGCACCGCAAACGCTAGCTGCCGCAGGCCCCCAACAGCTTTCTCAAAACAATTCCTCACGCATGCCGGATGCACCGCTGCCGCAACGAGAGGACAAACAGGTTCTTCTTGCCCTTGCCACATCGCCTTTTGGCCAAGCAACTGAATCCGAAGCCAGCATCGCGGGAACCGTTCTAGACGCACACGAGGCCGCGATTGCCGGTGTACAAGTGACGCTCGCCGGTCAGAACAACGCAGTACATAGTGTAGTGACCGTGGACAGCAAGGGCGCGTTCACGTTTTCCGGGCTGCTCCCTGGAACCTACAGGGTGATGATTACGCTGCCGGGTAAGAGTCCCTCCGTGGCAGCCGAGGTGCTACTGCGCGCAGGCGAGAAACGCGATCTGCCGATAATTACGTCGGGGACTCCCACGTCCAGCACCACGGTCTATGTTACGGCGAACGTGAACCAGGTTGCAGAGGCGCAGGTAAAGGAGGCGGAGAAACAGCGGGTATTCGGCGTTTTCCCTAATTTTTACACTAGTTACATCTGGAATTCAGCGCCGATGACACCGAAGCTGAAATTCCATCTGGCGCTTCGATCAACAATAGATCCGGTCTCTATTCTCGTTGCTTCCGGCGTGGCCGGTGCTGAGCAATGGCACAATACCTTTCCAGGATATGGTTCCGGCTGGCAGGGTTATGGGCAGCGATTTGGTGCGGCTTACGCCGATACTGCGGTTAGCGCGTTTGTGAGTCGCGCGATCTTCCCGACGGTTTTCCACCAGGACCCGCGATACTTCTTCCGCGGCTCCGGGAGTGTCCACTCGCGCGTGCTCTATGCCATCGAGCAGACCTTCGTCGCCAGAGGGGACGATGGGCGGCGGGAGGCGAACTACTCGCATCTTCTCGGGAATTTCGTGACAGCGGGCATTTCGAACATTTACCGAGCTCCCAGCGACCGGAGCGTAAGTCTAACATTTCGTGACGGGCTGATCGTCACGGGAGCCAACGCGGTAGGGAATCTGTTGCGCGAATTCCTTTCGCGGCCGCTGACGACGAATGTGCCTGCGTTTGCGAAAGGCAAGCGGTAGGTTGTATCGGCATGGAGAAGAACAGCTAGGACTATCGCGAAGTTTCAAAAAGGAGATTTGAGAAAATGCGGATACACCTTGTCAATCCCAGCGACACCTCATTCGGCATCGGCGTGATTACACCGCGCTGGCTATACGTGCTGGCCGCCGCCACGCCTGCTCAGTATGGAGACCCCATCATTACGGATGAGACCCTACAGCAGATTCAGCCCGATTGCATACAGCCGGGCGATGTCGTCGGCATCGGCATTCACACGGGGAACGCTCTTCGGGGCATGGAGGTCGGACGGGTTGCGCGGAAATGCGGAGCTTATGTCGTGTATGGTGGCATCCACGCCACACTGTATCCCAATGAAGCGATGGAACTCGGCGGTGCCCACGCGGTAGTCAAGGGCGATGGCGATGTGGTGTGGGGAAAAGTAATCGCGGACCTGCTCGCGGGAACGGCCCAGACCGTCTACGACGGCGGCAGACTCTCCGGAGACCAGTTTTTGCCGGCCCGTTGGGACTTGGCGCCGCGCGACAAATATATGTGGGCCTCGGTGCAGACCGTGCGGGGCTGCCCCAAGCACTGCTCGTTCTGCTCGGTCTGGCGCACCGATGGCCAGAAGCCGCGGCCTCGGACTTCCGACATCATCGTGCGCGAAATCGTCGATCTGCGCCGCCGCGGTTTTCGCTTTATCGCGCTTGCGGACGACAATTTCTATCCCGTCAGCCTCACCGATCTTCGGCTCGCCGAGCAGCAGGGAAATACGGCGCGCGTTGCCGAGTTGCAGGGCATCCGTTCCGAACGATTTGAATTGATGGCGAAACTGGCCAAGCTGCCCAAGGACATGGTGTTCTTCACGCAAATCACCATGGAAGCTGGCGAGGACACGCAGTTCCTCGATGCCATGCGCAAGGCCAACATCAAGGGTGCGCTGGTCGGGGTTGAGTCGGCCACCGCGGAAGGGCTGAAGGCCGTGTTCAAGGACTTCAACTTGTCCGGCGACAACTTGGTGAAGCGGCTGCAAACCTTCAAGGAGCATGGGGTCCACGTGCTCGGATCCTTTATCTTTGGACTTTCTACGGACCGCGAAGACACCTTTGCCGCCACGTCGGAGTTGGCCAAGCGGGCCGGCATCACTTTTGCTCAATTTGTGATGCTGACGCCGTTTCCCGGCACCATCGATTTCGATCGCTGGGAAAAGAACCTCGGCGAAAATGTCATGCAGGTCGGCGGCGTTCCAATCACGCGGCACTGGCTGATTCCAGCGGCGGTGCGGCCCAAGATGTTCAGCCCGCATGGGACCATGTCGTCGGATGAAATCCGCGAGCGGACTCAAGGCGTCTGGGACGACTTCTATAGCCTGCCGGAAATCTGGAAACGTTCCAGTTGCGTTTCCAGTCTGAAAGCGCGCCTGGCGTTTCTGTTCATCTCGAAACTCTATCGGCAGATGTATGCCAAGACCGGGATTTCAACCGACAGCGCCCGTCGTCAAAAGGCAACGCGCATGGCACGCTTGCTGGCTATACCCTGCCGCAAATTCTTTGATGCAAAACCAATGCCGGAATTGCAGGTTCCGGTCGAAGATTCATTGACATTACTTTCGATCAACTAACAGGAGGTGTGCGATTTGTTCTTCCTATGCTCTTTTGTTGTCGGTGCAGCTCTCATAACGCCCGCCCAGATGGCCATCATCCCTGCAAGAGTGCCGTTGCGCATAGAGGAAATCGAGTTATTGGAGCGTTGATTTGGATGAGGGACGACAATTGACGCCGCAGACGATTCTGTTCGGAAAGGTGATTGTGTATGAATGCACGATCTGCAGCGAGAAGTTTGCCATGCCCCTGTTGGAGGGGGCTGTACCCCCGGACCACCCTGCGCCGTCAACCGTACAACGTATTTTTCTCAGCCATGCATGCGGCCCGGCGCACCATGAGTGAGGATTCGCTTCTATGACAAACGACGATGAAGATTTGCCGGTCTCCGACCTACTCTACGTAGTTGCTGTCCTGGCGGTGATCGCGGCCCTTGCGGTAGGAGGTTTCATTTTCTTGCTTCGATAACCAGGCCCAGGCGCTGTTTGGATGTTTTCGCCGGGTTCCTCAATTTACTGAATCATCCAACACCCTAGGAATGCGCTGAACATGAAATGGCTCAAGAAAGCACCTTGTCGAGAACTCCTGTTCCGCATCAGCGTATTGCTGAAAGGGCTGGACGGAGTTCTGGAGATTGCTGGCGGCATCGCGTTGTGGGCGGTAAGCCCTGGATGGATCGTTCGTGCGGTTGGATTCCTGACCCAGGATGAAATCGCCGAAGATCCCCATGATCTCGTTGCCAACTATTTCCGTCATGCCGCGCGTCATTTCTCGCTCGCCAGCAAGCACTTCGTGGCCATCTACCTGCTCGGACATGGCGTGGTCAAAATATTCGTTGTCGTAGCACTGCTCAGAAATAAGCTTTGGGCATACCCGATAGCCGTCGTCGTCTTCAGTGGATTCGTCGTTTATCAAATCTATCGTTTTGCCTTGACTGGCGGTGCAGGACTGATTGCGCTCACCGTTATCGACCTGATCGTGATCTGGTTTATATGGCTGGAATTTCGGGCTGTAAGGTCGCGTACCCTATGAAAGTCATCGTATTCCCACTGCTTCCCATTCAGCTCACTTCCCGTACACAGGACATAATTATGCGCTCCATATATTCCATTGCCGGATGCATCCTCTTCGCTTTTGCCGCTTTACATATGCAAGCGCAAACCATCATTTTGCCGCTCAACCCCCATCCCAATTTGCACTTGGAGCAGGGCGCAAACCTCATCCATGAAAAGTTTGCTCCGGACGCGGATGCGCCCAGGAACCCGGCAATGCCTGACGCATTCGGACCAGGTACGACGCCTGCCGCTCCGAATGCGATTGTTCAAGATGACAAGCCCATCTGCGGCATCACGCATTTAGTCCGTTGCATTCAAGACCTTGGCGAGGACGATAAGGGCATCTTCACCAGCCCGCTGCGCGTGCAACCGAAGGACGCCTACTGGCTTGCGCCATTGGGCGCAGCCACTGGACTCGCATTTGCCTACGACACCGATGCCTCGCAAGCAGCAGGTGTGGACGCGAACCGCGCGAACACAGCAAACAAAATCGCGGATTTTGGTTCTTTCTATGCTACCGGTGCGGAAGGCGCGGGGATTTACTTTATCGGTCTGGCAAAAAAGAACCCCAAGCTGGCGGAGACCGGTCGTCTGGGAGCCGAGGCCGTCATCGACTCAGGAACCGTGACGTTAGTGACGAAACTCGTCACTAACCGCCAGCGCCCACTACAAGGCAACGGGCAAGGGGATTTTTGGGCCAACGGAGCCAGTCATTGGGAGTGGGACTCATCGTTTCCTTCCGATCATGCCACGCCAGCATGGCTCTGGCCCGCGTAATCGCCGGAGAGTATCCGCACTGGTATGTTTTGGTTCCCGCTTATGGGTTTGCAGAGTCGATCGGCATTTCCCGTATCCTGGCAAACCAGCATTTCCCATCCGATGTGCTCGTCGGTCAGGCTATTGGCTTTCTCACGGGCAGTTACATATTGAATCATCGCGCCTTGTATAGACCCGGCAAGAAGAGCATGGCGGTGCGCCTGATCGGCTCGGTCAATCCAATTACCGATCCCAAAACGCGGACCTTGGGAGCATCTGTGGAGATTCCACTGGGACATTGAAGCCTTCTAATGCAAGGAGCGTGCGGCAATTGTGTCGCGCCCACCGTAGTCTCGCTTGTTTGCGGTATAGGACGGAAACACAATGGATCTGAGCATCGGTTGGGCACATGCGGGACCGGCCATCCTGGCATCGTTTTTGGCATCTCTGGTCGAATGCGTCGAGGCGCTGACCGTCATTCTTGCGGTGGGAAGCGTGCGTGGCTGGCGCGGCGCAATCAGCGGAAGCGCTGTGGCGGTTGCTGTGCTTCTGGTCGTCATCGCGGCCCTCGGCAGAGCGCTCTCGCACATTCCGCTACACATCGTTCAGCTCGCCGTTGGCGCGTTGCTTCTGCTATTCGGCCTGCGCTGGCTCCGCAAAGCCATTCTGCGCTCGGCTGGCCTCATTCCTCTTCACGATGAGCAGGCGGCGTTCTCAAAAAACACTAAGGCCATGCAGACGTTTGATGGAGCGCGCGGATGGGACAAGGTGGCCTTCGCGGCTTGCTTTCAGATCGCCATGCTCGAAGGCACCGAAGTCGTCTTCATCGTCATCGCAGTCGGCGTTGGCGGGACGGGCCTGCTGTTGCCCGCCGGTCTTGGCGCGTTTGCGGCCTTGGTCGTCGTAGTCGCCCTGGGCTTCGTGCTCCATCGCCCGCTCGCCACCGTGCCCGAGAACACGCTCAAGTTTGTCGTGGGAATTCTGCTCTCCACTTTCGGCACGTTCTGGTTCGGTGAGGGTATCGGCCTCCAATGGCCCGGAGCCGACTGGGCTATTGCCGCTCTGCTTGCCGCGTTCCTGGCAATCGCACTACTCACTGTAGCGCTTTGCCGCAGGCTGGCAAATTTGGCTAGCGCAACCGTCCACCGATGAAAGGAGAAGATGCTATGCAGTGGTTCAGGACTATTTTTCATGAAATCTTTGGCCTCTTTGTCGAGGACGGCAGTTTTGCGATTGCGATTGTCGTGTGGCTCGCGATCGTGTGGCTACTATTGCCGCGCCTTGCTCTCTGCTCGCGGTGGAACGGCCTGATCCTGTTTGCCGGACTCGGTTGCATCCTTGTGGAAAGCACGTTGCGCTGCGCAAGAAAGAGCGGCCAAGCGAAATCCGCCAAATGGAAAGGAAAAATATGAACCGCATCTTCCGGTGTTTCGGCGTTTCCATCCTGTTCTGCGCAGTTGGCACACTCAGCGGAGCGGCGCAGCACGCTGCTTCACGCGGCAAGACGCTGCGCGAGGTGGCCAGCTTCAATCTTCCGGGACCCGCTGGCAAGCGCTTCGACTACCTTACCGTGGATGAAAAACACGGCCGCCTCTTTTCCGGTCATATGGGCGCGGGATTGCTGTACGTGATCGACATGCGAACCAACACGGTGCTGCATACCATTCCCAATGTGCCCGGCGTGGAGGGCGTGGAATACATACCGGGCATGAACAAGGTGTACACGTCGGATTCCTATGAACGGAAGATCGGCGTTGTGGATCTTGCCCAACACAAGGTCGTGAAGAAACTGTCAACCGAGGCCAAGCCGGATGGCGGCGCCTATGCCGCCCCGTTTCACAAGGTGTACGTTTCCGATGAGCGCGGCAAAGCGGAAGCTGTGATCGATGTTAATAAAGACGTGATCGTCAAAACGATCTTCTTTGACAGCGAAGCGGGCATGCCGCAATACGATCCGATCGGCAAGCGGGTGCTTGTGAACCTTCAAGATAAAAACCTGCTGGCGGAGATCGACCCGGCAACGGACACCGTGGTGGCCCGCTATCCGGTTGGCAAGTGCGTTGGCAACCACGGTATGGCGCTGGACGTGGCGCACCGTCGGGCCTTTTTATCCTGCGAAGGCAATGACACGCTCACCGTCTTCGATCTGGATAAGCATATTCCAATTGCCTATCTGCCAATGGCTGCCGGGCCGGACGTGGTGAAGTTCGATCCCGGACTGGGGCGCATCTACGTCGCCTGCTATAGCGGGGCGATTTCTGTATTTCAGGAGGATGGCCCCGACCACTTTCGCAAGCTCGAAGATTTTCCTGTGCAGCCCCGCGTCCACAGCCTCGCGGTGGACGTGACAACACATCGCGTTTATACGCCGGAGGAACAGGAGAACGGCAAGCCTGTCGCCCGCATGATCGTGTATGCGGCGGTTGTGCATCCATAGCAGAGCGCCCCGGAAGTTCTTGCTGGTGCGCGTCAAAGGCCGATCGCGATTTCATTGGGTATGGATGACGTTTGCCTGATTTCGATTGCAGAGGTCTTGCTGATCTCTGTACCAAGTTGAGAATCGAGCTTTGCAATGTCGTTGGTGAAGAGCGTGGCTTCGTGGCTGGCTCGGGATATGCCCACATAGCCAAAGCGGGCGTTGAGCAGGTCGGGATGGACGCCGGTATCGGCATGAACGAGAACTCGCTCGGCGGTCAGCCCTTGGGAACTGTGGCTGGTCACGGCATAGCCATGATCGAAATGGCGGTGTTCGGCAGTATTGAATTCGATCTCGCGATTGTTGTCGAGCCGAACCGAAACGAGGCCATCGGACGAGATGGAATCGATCCGGGCGAGGTCGCGGTTCGCGACGCTGAGTGACTTGTCGGGAGCGGTGAATTGGATGCGGTCGCCGACAGAGAATTCCCGCTCTACCTCGCGGTAAACGCTGACTCCCGTGAGACGGCGCGGATCGTAGGTGGCGAGTTCGCCGGACGCTTTTTCCACTGTGAGAAGATTCGCCTGTGAGTTGATCGCTATTACCGCAGAGTAGGAGCCAGCGTCGATTCCGAGTGTTTTGCTGCCACGGCTGAAACGTACCTGATCTCCAGTCTCATAGCGGCTGGCCCAAGCACGTTCCGCTCCGGTCATGTCCTGGCGTTGTACCAAAACACGAATGGCATGGTCGTCGGGAGCTAGTGTGCCGTTGGCTTTCAACTCCTGTCGGACGGCAAGGTTCAATTGTTGCCGGGAGGCATTGTCAGGCGACACGATGAGGGTATTGGCGGGCGATTCCGCATAGTTCCGTGCAATGGCGCGGACGCGTTCTTCGGAGTTGGAAATTTCCTTGACTCGACCCTGCTGCTGGAGCAGGTCGAGTGCCGCAGAGACTTGCCCCGTCGCAAGTAATTCTACGGCGGACTTCAACGCAGGGTCTTTCTGACGAACGATTTCGTCTAGTTTGGTCGTCCTCATGCCCGCTTCCTGCAATTGCTCGAAGGGACGGCCCGCCTCTACGCCCTGATGCTGGCGGGTGTCGCCGATCAAGAGCACGCGATCGTTTGGCCCCAGCCGGGCAACGAACTCACGCATCTGGTTGGTGCTGGCAAGGCTCGATTCATCGACGAAGTAGAAATGTTTCACATCCTGCATCTCCGGTTTTGTTGACCGTGCAAGAAAACCTTGCAGTGTGCCACCTTCGATCCCAGCTTCGTTCAATTGCCGCGCTGCGCGGGATGTGGGCGCGAAGCCGGTGACTTCATAGCCCTGGGCCTCGGCTGCGCCGCGAAGCACTGCGAGGACTGTTGTCTTGCCCGCGCCTGCCACTCCCTGGATTCCATGAATGCGGTCGGGAGAACTGAGTACATCTTCGACCACGCTCTTCTGAGCGCGGTTCAAATGTGGGTGCTGATCGGCCACTTGAATGGCCTCGGAGCGTGCCATCACCGGCGGAAGCTGCTTCTGTCCGTCGCGCATTCGCCGGACAATTTCCTGTTCGGCCTCGATAGTTTTGGCGGTGGTGAACTGTCGGCCCGGCATGTTGGCACGCTCGACGGTCTGAAATTCCCCGGATGCAAGGCGGGCATTCAGGTGGGCGCGAACCTGGGGAAAGGTCACGTCTCCCATGCCGCGGCGGAGCGCATCCCGGATCAACGCACGTTCGTCGATAACGGCCTCACGCTCGAAGTTCTTATCGCGGGCAAAGGTCAGCGATTCACGAACCCGCTGGTCTGGAGAAACGGATTGCGTCTGTTGCTGCGACCTTTCTCTGGCCGCCCGGACTACAACTTCCGCCTGATGGCCGAAGTCGGCGGCCAGCTTGCGATGCGCAGCCATGACTTCACCCGGCGAGTGGATTTCCTTACGGTCACGGGTGGAATGCGCTGCGATTTCAGCCGCTTCTTTACCAGTGCGGCCCGTGCGTTCGAGATACTCACGAATCTGCTGGCTGCGCGGACTGGATGCGTCAAGGTATTCCTGCGTGTAGCCCTTGATCTCTGGGGCACCGCTTCTACCGGGCGTGATTTCATATCCAAGTTGGCGAAGTCGATACATCAACTCCGATTGATAAACGGCGGTGGCAAACTGCTGCGATGCGAAGAGACTTTGCGGCTGAACGGCGCGGGGTTGGCCGCCGTCACGTTGGGTCATATTGAAAACGACGGCATGGGTATGGAGTTGCGGAGCCACATAGCCATCGACCGGGCGTGCCGTATCGTGCTCGAATTTGGCGGCGATAAGTTTGCCCGTGGTCTCCGGCGGATGGTTGCCGCCGATACGGGCTTGCGTATAGCGCTCAAGCTGGTTGAGAGCCGTATGGACAGCCTCACGATGGGCCTCGCGGACCCGGTCATCGCCGCCCACAAGAGCCGTCAAGGAAACGGACTTGGGCGCGGAAAAGGTCGCGTCCCATCCGGCCCGGTGCTCCATCGTTTTGACGGTCTTGCCATCGGCATCCTTGTATTCGTAGGAGGCGCGCTGGCGAACGAGTTGCTCGCCTGTTTTTGGATGTTGACCCTCGCTGAGACGCGCAAAGTCTTCGGCGGAAACGGCCCCCGTAACGCCGAATTGCGAAGCAAGACTGCCCTGCCACTCCCCGACAATCACGCCGCGTTGCGACCAATAGTTCTGTTCCTTGGAAGTGAATTCCTTCTGATGATAGGTCTGCGCCTGACCGGCGGAGAGCGGTTTGGAAATGGTCAGCATGGTTCAGATCCTCGGCCCGAAGCTGAATGACTTCTGCTTCTCAGGTTCTTCTTCTGGCATTTCCACGGCTGGCGGGCGTTTCCGCTCGGCGCCATGTATGGTCTGGGCCACTTGGACGGCAGCCGCCAGCCGGCCATCGATCCTTGCATTGGAAGGCTGCTCCTTGCGTGGTTGCCGGATGATGTAGTCGTCTTCCAGGCGTTCGATAAACTTCGGCTTCGTGGGCGCAATTTCGAGTTTTGGAAAAGAAAATTGCGCGACGTAATTCCCATGCTTCAGGTAAGCGTGCATTGGCTCCAGACCACTGATTTCAGAATCCATCACTAGCGGCTCCGTCTGCCGATCCAGCGCAAAGTTGCGCCCACTGCGGCTGCCATCGTAGTGAGTTTCCTTCATGCGCTCGATCTCCACCTTGCCGATGGCGCGGCTGACCCACTCGGCGGCATCCGGCTCTCCGGTTTTGAGAAATATCTTGGTGGCTGGCTGCGAAAGCATGACCTCTGCCAGATGCCCGTACATCACCTCAAGCTGGGCCTTGCCCTGGAAGCCAAGAACGATTGGGTTGCGGGACTTGCGGTTTTCCGTGATGGCGGTATGAAGCTGTGGCAGTTTCTGCAAGCTGGCCAACTCATCGAGTACAAACCAGACCGGGTGTTGCTCGGGCTTCGGCGCACTGAGCAGCCGGAGTACCAGCATGTCGATCCAAAGACTATGCAGCGGGCGAAGCGCTTCGCGCTCTGCTGGCTGCGAGGTAAGAAAGATCCATCCCTGTCGCTTCTCCGACCACTCCCGTGCCGTCCATTCCGTCTTTGCTTCGGTCTTCTTGGGCAGAAGACGGAAGCTGTCGGCAACGAGGCTCAGAGAGCCGAGTACGCCGGAGCGTTGCTGCGGAGCGGACGGTTCAATCAGGGACGCAAGCTCCGTTCCCTTGACGCGGCGGTCGATCTCTTCCGGGTGCGACATCCACTCGATCAACTGTTGCGGCGTCGGCAACTCCAGCAGCAGATGTGCGAATATCTTTTGCGGACTTTCGATAAAGAACTCGCCTTTTTTGTCGCTCGTCGGCTGGAAGAGCGATGCAGCAACGGTGCGTGCTTCCGCCCGGCGGATCAACTCCTCCGACGGCCCCCAGTACGGACAGCGGCGGTCCAGAGGATTGAGCACGATGTCGCCGCGCTTTTCATCGTAAAACCGCTCGATGAACTCACAGGCCGGGTCATAGAGGATGGCGGAATGACCGCGCGCCTGAATCTGCCGCAGCATTTGCATGATGATGGTCGTTTTGCCGCTGCCGGTGTCCCCAATGATCTCGAAGTGCTGGTCTTCGGCTCGGATCGGAACGCGGAGCATCTCTCGGCAGCCATCGGTCTTGATGCCGATTCCGGTTCCCTGAAATGACTTGTTGAACTCCTTCGGCGTGACAAGGATCGGCCCTTTCAACCGGCGTCCGTACTTCATTTCCTTGCGGCGACGAATATCTTTGCGAATAGAAAAGGGGAGCTGGCTGAGGAGCGTCAGCAACCCAAAGAGTAGCGGCCACTCGAAGATGTCCATGAGGCTCGCGCCACCATAAATCTGCTGTCGGAGGTAGCTGTGGAGCGCGGCACTGCGATACAGGCTGGGGACGCTGCGATAGAGAGCGACCATGTCGTTTCGCCTTGCCGAAGCCGACAATGTCAACGGCAATGGCTTCTCGCCGGGCTGAGGTAACGAGCCTGACATAACGTCGTCATTCGTGGCGTACCAGGTGTGTCCTTTGCCGTCTGAGAGGAGCAGCATCCGGTATTTCGCCGAAGTGCGGAAGCTCGGAACGATGGAGGTTTTGAGATAGGCCGGCAGGTAAAACCGTTGAAGCGGAGTGACCGCAAAAATGAAGTGAACATAAAGAAAAAGTCCGGTCATAACCAGCGCGAGGAAGACCGCGCCGTAGGTATAAATGGGATTGTGCGGCGGCCAGACAACGCTCTCTTTTCTTCCCCAATGTGTGTCAGTCATGGGCTTACTCCTTGCCTTTGGCGGTGTGCTGCGCGATGACCTCGCTGGCCGCCTGATGTTTGTTGGCCTTCACCTGCCGCATCAGTTCCTCATATTGACCTGGGGTCATCTGCTCTCCGCAAGCGATCGGCGAAAGGACATGGGTCAGGAATAGTTGCAAGCCAACGATTTCCGTCAGTAATGCTTCAGGGCCGACTTGATCTCTGGGAAATCTTGCCTCGTGCAAAAGGACATCCCGTGCCCATTCGCTCGGCGTTTTTCCAACTCCGGCGGACGCATTCTCGACGGTCAACTCCTCTTCGCGCGTCAGCTTCGTGCTGAGGTTCTGAGAACGGCGGTCCCGTCCGCGCAGTTTCTCGGCGCTGCGTTCCGGCATTGTTGCAATGGTTGGCATTGGTGGTCTCCGAACTCAAACGATCCGGTATCTGGACAGATACCTGGATCACGCAAACATATTGTGTTTTCAGCGGTATCTGCCGAGATACCGAAGTATCTGGGCAGTTCCCTTTTAGGGGTGGAGTGTCGAAATAAACCCGGTGCGAAGCACCGTCTGTACTCCACCCCGGATTTTGATGGAGGTTCATGCCTTCTGAACCTGCACGGATTCACTTGACTGCGCCCCTGAAGCAGGCTTCTTTGTGGCCTGCTCAACCACATCGGAAGCGACCGTTCTACGAATGCGAAGCGTAGGTGCCACCTTCTGCGCTTGCGGCGTCTTCAGAAACTCCTGAAAATCGCGGTCCTTCGAGAAGACATAATTGAGCGCGTTGTCCACTACATCGTCCGCCGATGCACGGATGAAAGCGGCATACTGATCGACTTGCGTTGCGGTGGCTTCCTCCAATCGAATCGAGGCGCTGATGTGGCGGCTTTGGTTGACTTCAAGCAATGGCATAGCGGATTCCTTTCATATGGGTTTTGCGTTGAGATGAGAATCATAAACTGGCTCGACAAAGAAGCGTTTTGTATCGCGGTCGTAACCGGGAATCGCCAGCACTTCGCGGATGACGCGGTGGCCCGGTTGCCGCTCGATGTGGACAACGAAATCGACCGCCTCTCCGATCTCCGCTTCGGTGTCGGAGAAGGTCGTCTGCGCGTGGTTGCGCATGACAAGATTGGCAAAACGATGCAGAGCCTTCTCTGCCGAATTCGCATGGATCGTTGCCAGCGATCCGGCATGGCCGGTGTTGAAGGAATCGAGCAGCGTGCGCGCCTCGATTCCACGCACTTCGCCCAGAATAATCCGGTCCGGCCTCCAGCGGAGAGCCGACTTCAAGAGATCATCGAAAGAGATATTGGCCTTGAATGTATCGGTTTGGCATTCGACGGCCAGGATGTTCGGCTTCTGGATATGCAATTCCGAGGTGTCTTCAATGACGACGATGCGCTCCTGTTCCGGGATTGCATTCGCCAGTATTCGCAAGAGGGTGGTCTTTCCTGTGCCCGTACCGCCACTGATGAGCAGCGTCTTTCCGCTGCGAATCTGCTCTTCCAGAAAGTTCGCAAGTGGCCGCGTCAGCGTGCCGCGAGCGATCAGATCATCCACCGTGTAGCTGCGACTGGTGAACTTGCGTATTGTGAGCGCGGGAGCCGGGCGCACCACTGGCGGAATGACCGCCGCCAGGCGGCTTCCGTCCGGGAGCTGCGCGTGCAGGACGGGGTTGTCTTCGTCCAGTCTTTTGCCAAGCTGATTGGCAATGACTTCGAGGCCGGTGCGAAGCCTGCCTGGGTCGAAGGAGATGGTCTCTTGCCGGCGCACGATCCCGTCCTGCTCGTACCACCATGAGGCATCGGGGTTGCCCATGATCTCGCTGATGCTTTCGTCCAGCAATAGCGATTCAATCGGTCGGAGGAATGGAAGGATCAACTCGAAACTCATGATGTGCCTCACAGTGACGGAAGCCCAGCGTTTCGCCGGGCTTCCGCGGGTGAAGAGGAAGGGGCTATACGGCCGCTTCCTCGGCGGGGACATCCTCGTGCTCCCGATCTTCCGGTGCCGACGCTTCGGCGCGGTCGAGCTTCAGGATCGAATCGACCCGGATTTCCCAGATGCGGTGCTTGATCTCTGTTTTCTTGCTGGCGTACTCCCGGCTGCGCAGCTCGCCTTCCACCTGGACGTGGGTACCCTTCTTGAGGGTGCCGGCGAACTCCGAGAGCTTGCCGAAGACGATGCAACGGTGCCATTCGGTGTGCGAGATGTACTGGCCGCTCTTCTTGTCCTTGTAGGAGGACTTGGTTGCCAGCGAGAGGGTGGTAAAGCTGCGGTTGTTGGCGGTGCGAACTTCTGCATCGCTGCCCAGGAAGCCGATGAGGTTGACTTTGTTCTGGTACATGATCGTGTCTCCGTTTGTTGAATTTCCCGATCTTGATCGGGTCACACCGGGCGGAGCCTAGCGAGTGGGCCCGGCTCCCAAGCGCCGAAGGTCTGCATTCTGGGAGGGGCCCGGAAGAAGTTTGCGCGGCGTCCTTTGCCGCGGCTTGCAAACTTGTTTTGGGAGGAACCGTGACCCCGCAAGGGCGGCGTAGCCGAAGCAGAAGACCGAGTGCCGCCGGGCGCCGGAAAGGCCCCGAAGCGGTGACCGAGCAAAAGGCGGGATACATAACGGCAGACACATGGCGGAGCAAAGTTTTCATCCGCATCCTGGTGGAAGAAGTCCATCGCCATTGCAGCTTCCTCTCCGTCCTCAAGTGCTCCGCAAGAAGAGCGCAGTCGAGCATCTGCGTTGCACGTCGCACGGGTCTTGTTCGCTCGCTTCACCATGCACAGGCACAGGTTGGGCAAGGCAACCGGGTTGGCAGCAAGTTTGGACATCGCATCGTCTCGGAAAAGTCGGTTCGTTCCTCAGTTGAACGCCTGGTCGGCCCGGAAGCGCACGATGGTCAGGCCCAGTGGATTCACGGCCAGCTCGTTGTTTTTCACGCTCTCGCGGAAGACATAGGTCACGCTGGCGGTCCATCGCTCCCGCTTGAGTTCCGTGTGATCCGATGGGTTCGTGTACACCTTTTCAAATTCAATCCGCGCCGAATACGGCGACTGCCGCAGGTCGTCGAGGATGACGTTCTTGACTTCCACATCCACATACGGAAGCGTGCTGTCGTTCCGATACGTCAGGATGATGTTGTTCTTGCGCTCCTGCTCGATGACGACTCGCTGTACATCGCCGTTGAGGAAATAAAGCGAGTTCGTCTGGTCGCGCTCGATGGTGAAGCGGTTGCGCGAGAAATACAACTCGGCCCAGCGCGTGAGGTAATACTTGTTCTCCGCCTCCTGCGGGCGGTACTGGAAGTTGCGATAGTCGATCGCTTCTGCCCGGCCCACATCGTTGATGCGGATAATGAGGGGCCGCATCGAGGCGAGCGCCTTCTGACTCTTGAAGACGAGCGCCACCAGCGCAAGGCTAACCATGCACAGGACGAGGATGGTCACTTTCAGATACGTGTTCATCACTATCGGATCGCCGTACTGCTCCAGATATCGCTCTGCGGCACGGGTGATTTCCGGCCTTACTTTTGCGGCGGTATTCATCGGTTTCCCCCATTTTTTTGTTTGCCCTACATGCTGCGCAGTAGAGCGCCGGTAACCAGACCCAGACCCGCGTCGTGACCGCCGTGGCTGCCGGAGAAGATGGTCGCGGTCATGACCGGGATTTTGAACAGGATGTAGATGTTCACCGTCACCAGCAGAATCAGCAAGGGCAGCGATTTCACCATCGTACCGGGGTCGGAAAAGTTCACAATGTTGGTGTAATACTGCGCCAGCAGGTGGCCGAGGATACTGAGCACAGCGGCGGCCAGCACCTTGTAAAAACAGAAGCCGATGAAGGCCCGCAGCCATCCCCAGAAAAGAAAATCCAGCTTGTCGAAGACGAGAAAAGGAATGAAGACGGGGCCAAGCAGACCGACCACGGCTACACCAACCGCGCCATAGGCGACAATCGCGCTGACGGCCGCCGTGAAGATCGCCAGCAGCACTTGAATAATCACGTAGACCAGGGCGTAATAGGGGCTCATCAACACTTTGACAATGCCAGGGCCGCTGTTGTTCAGCGCTTCGCCCAGCGTCCGCTGCATGGTAGTCATGCTGTCGCTGCCGATGACTGCGACCAGGTATTGCGCGCCTCCGTCGATGAAACCGCGGAGCGAGTAGCCGATGCCGGGAATGGCGCTGTCGTAGAACTTCACCATCGCGTAGGCGAAGGTGATGAGCATAAAAAAACTCAGAAATTTGCCCATGTTGAAACCGGAACCTCCATGCGCGGAAGCCAGCGCCTCCTGCACGCCGAACCAAACCAGCATGATGGTGGCGAGCGCGATGCAGATGTGGAGACCCAGCGCATCGACCGATGGCGATGCCGTGGCGGTCAGCGCATCGCAGCCTTGCGTGATCCATTGCAGTGCGCCTTGTCCCATAGTTTGCCTCCCTCTCGATTTGGCGGTTAGTACATCAGTGCCTGTGCTCCGCCGTTATAGGCCGGAGCGACGTTCGTCCGGTAATACTGGCTATATCCGGCGGCGTCCTGAAACCCTTGCTTCATCGTGTCTTGCTGCTGTTTCAACGCAATCATCTGTTGCAGCGCAATCCCCTGTTGGATCTGGTTCGATTCCTGCTGCTGCCGGAGTTCGAGCAGCATGGCCTGGTTCATGCGCTGCATGGTGGCCATGTCGGTATGCTGGGCCGGGTTGATGGAATGGCTTGCGGACTCAAGCGCCGAGATGTCCCGCTCCCGCTCGATTTCGTTCGCGCGCATAGTGCCCATCGTCTGCAGATTGCTTGCAACGATCGCATCGCCCAGGTCGGTGGTGGCCGCCTGCGCCGCGATCTGCTGCTGGCCCGCAGTACTGAGGGTGTTGTAACCGGGGACGATCCCGGCGCGGGGTACGCTCGATAGCTGGTAGGCGGACTGGGCGTTGACACCGGTGTTGGCGGCACGGATGACCGCCTGGGAATTGCCGTAGGTGTTCGCTGTCCGGTCAAGGGCCGTCCAGTAGGTGGAAGGGGAAACGTAGGGCCGATAAAGGCTCGCGGGCGAACCCGCCATCTGTTTCGCAAAATTGTAGGCCGCGATTGCGTTCTGGGTTGATTTCATGGTTGTGGTGTAGAGTTGGCTGGCCTGCATGATCTGCTGGATGGCATGAACGGATTGGGTGGGATCGAAAACGACGCCCCCGAACTGCGCCTGGACTGCGGTGGCTCCGGCAAGAAGAAAGGCGAGAACTGCGATACGACCGGGGATGCGTTTCATTTCAGCCTCCTAGAACGTCGGGTCAATCGTGTGGTTCGTGTACGCGGGCAGCAACATGTCCTGCGTGAAATAGACCTTCACCCGGTGCCCTTCCCGGATGGTGATGGTTGGCGGGATTTGCAGGAAGCGGTCGAGGATCGTGGTCGCCGACTGCGACACGCTGCTCGAAGCGCCAGTAGCGAACGCCTGCGATCCGCTGGTGGAAATTGTGCCGCCGCCCTGGGTAATCTCGCCCGCACCGGCAATTACGCCGAGAGCGATCGAAGTCCCGAATATCTGAAGATAATGGTTGTTCACTTTATCTTTCAGTCCCTCTTCGCCGATTTGATCGAGACCGTGAAACTGGTCGAGATCGACGGAATAGCCGTCCGGCATAATCATGCGGTGGAAGACGACGGCCAGACGGCGCTGCTGGCCGAAGCCAGGTGCTCCGATCTTGCGGGCCTCGCCCAGCACGATGGTTCCATCGGGAATGAGGACGTGCTGGCGGTCGTGGGAGTAGACGGGATTTGAAACGAGCACCTTGACCGGGCCAACGGCATCGCCGTCCAGACGGTTCATCAGGACCGTGTCGAGCGTCGTTCCTTCATAGATCACATACGGCTGACCCACGGCGGAACCCAGATTGATCTCGGGCGCACGCTTCTGTTGCGTTGACTGCTCGCCTGGCGCACGGGGAGCAATCAAGCTGCTTGCTGGACGACTTGAAAGCGCTGCGTATGGGTTCTGCGGCGGCGCGTAGCCGGTTGGCGCGGTTGCCGCTTGCGTTGCCTGTTGCTGTGGTGGCCGAGGATTGGCGGGCCGGGCATAGACAAGGTTTGAGGCGCACCGGGAGTTGTACGCCAGCTCCCGCTCTTTGGCGGCGAGCTGCTGGGCCTGCTGTTGCTCCGGCGTGAGCTGCTGCCGCTGACTGTTCTGTTGTCCGTAAGCGGGTTGCGGGCAAGGCTGGCCCGGAACACAAGCGAGAGACTGACCGGTAGGGCCATACGCAGCGGCCACGGTCTGTTGCGCGGGCGTCGCGCGCGAAAGCGTCGGATCACTCGCAGCAGCGAAAGCGGCCTGCTGTTGTTCTTTCAGTTGTTCGGCCTGAAGCTGACTTTTCAAATCGGCAACGTTGTTGTCGGTGTTGTCCTGCAGCGCGGGTTGCGGCGGCTGGTTCTTGGCCGCGGCCTGCTTTTCAGAAGTTTTGTTGACGCCGGAACTGAAGAGTGCGGCGACAATCACCAGCAACGCCGCTCCGAGATAGACGATCAACTTCAAATTCTTCCGCAGCACGCCCTTCGGCTCCAGCAGCCTGCGGCGCAGTTCCGGTGGGTCGAAGCTGGATGTGTCCGTGTTCTCGTCTGCCATTGCCGTCACCCCTTGCGTGAAAATTCCATGCGCTTCTTGCCCAACTCCACATAGCCCGAATCCATGACCTTCGGGATGATGTACGTTCCATCGCGGAGGTCGTAGTTGATGAGGTTCGGCTTGCCGTCCTTCATCTCGTACACGCTGAACTTTTCCGGCGCACTCGTCTTGATGTAGGTGAACTTGTTGTCGTGATAGATGGATTGGATATCGAATGGAGCCTCATTCGCCTTGTACTGATAATCGAACTTGAGTTGCAACGGATAGGCACTCTTGTACGCATCGACCGCCTGCTCGACGTGCGCCTGTAGTGCGGCAAGTTGCTGCTTCGACTGCTCCAATTGAGCGGCGGGTACATAGCGGGACGGCGCGTTTGCGGCGACAATGGAAGACCGGTCGGCCGGCACGATCAGCACTTTGAGATCGGGCGCTTCCGATGTGCCGGACACGTCCTGTAGGGTGAAGGTATAGATGTTGCCCTTGTCGGTGATGAGATTAAGGTTGGAAGAAATGCCGGCCTTGGCCGGGTGTACGAAGCAGAAGTTGCCCACCACATCCACAACCCAAAAGTCTTTGTCGCCCGTCGCCGCCTCCATGATTTTCTCGGTTGGCGGCAATTCAATCAGCGTCGTGTATTTGAGCTTGGCGTGGATCGACACGATGTCTTGCGAGTGATACTGCACGGTGCGAGCCGAAGCGTCCTGCGCCACGGCCATGGCGGACGACAGGGCCAGAACAATCCCGGTCGCGATAACAAGTTTGCGTTTCATGCGGCAGTCCCTTTCATGCGGCGGTTGGATACTCCGGCCACAGTCCGTGGCTGGAATGGAAAATCTTCTGCAAGGCGGCGCAAGCCATCGGCGATCCCGAAGCGCTCGAAGTATTCGCGCTTCCTGAGATTGTCGCGGGCATTGTTCGTCGCCATCCAGTGCGAGACGGAATCGACGTTCAACTGGACTTTCTTGGAAGACTGCGCCTTGCGGATGAGCATCTGGCCGGGCGGCACAAGTCCGGCAATCAGATCGAGTTCCGTGTCATTCAGGTGGAAGGCTTCGCGGTATACTTCGCGGTCCATCTCCGGGTTCGCCAGGAAGATTTTCGTCGGGCAGCTCTCGGCGACGACTGGCAACATGCCCGATTCCTGCAGTTCCTTGATGGACTGCGTAGCGAGAATCATGGCCGCATTGTGCTTGCGCCACGTCTTCTGCGCCTGGACGATGTAATTGCGGATGGTCTCGTTCTTGATAAACAGCCACGCTTCATCCATCAGGAACATCTTGAAGGTGGCGAGCTTCTTGGGATCGGTGATTTCGTTGCTGGCCCGGTGGAGCACGTAAAACAGCAGCGGCTCCAACACATCAGGCGCGTCATTCCAGCCGTGGAAGTTGAAAGTCTGGAAGCGGCTGAAGGAAAGCGTGTCCTCCGGATTGTCGAAGAGAAAGCCGTACTGACCGGCGATCGTCCAGCGATGCAGGCGCTCTTTCAACTCTCCGACGATATTGGCGAAGTTCGAAACGGTGCGCTGGTCCGGCTCCAGCATGTAGGTCCGCTCGATCGCGTCCCACAGCTTGCGTTCTTCTTTGAAGTCGAGCCGGTAGTGCTGGGCGCTACCATGGCTTTGGCCCTCGATCAGCACACGGAAGAAGCTGAAGAGAAATTGCAGGTTCTCTTTGGTTGGGGAAAGCGAGAACGGATTAATGGTGAAGTCCCGCGTCTCCTGACCGACGTTCAGATATGAGCCACCAAAGATTGTCGTCAGCGATTGGAAGCTGTCGCCAATATCGAAAATGAATGTCAGCGGAGCGTACTTCTGCGCGTTCTGCAGCAAGAAGCAGCAGAGATAGCTCTTGCCGCTTCCGGTCATTCCCAGAACCAGCGTGTGCGCCACCTCGCCGTTATGCAGGTTCAAAAAATAGGGCGTGCTGTTATCGGTCTCAAGGACCGCCAGATACTCGGTGCCAAGATGTGCGTTGCGCTTTTCGCCCGGCAGGATCGTAAACAGAAAACTGAGATCGGCGTAGTTGGTGTTCAGCAGATACAGCCGGCGGAGATTCAGCGCATAATTGCCGGGCACGGTGGCAAAGTAGGCATTGAGCTGGTTGTAGGTCTCAGCAAAGAGGTTGCCATCCGCGTTGGTGAAGACGCCGGTAAACTCGCCGACAAGTGGATCAAGCTCAGTCTTTGATTTGCCATACAGCACAATCGTGAGCGAGAAATCGCCCAGCGATTGCCCATCTCCCAAAGCACGCAAGCAGTCGCCCAGATTCTCAATGTCCGCCTGCTTCGATTCATCAACCAGCACGTCGCGGGGATTCGTCCTGGTGGGGTCGTTGCCGATCTGCGAAACGAATCCGGTCTTCGACATATTGAAATGGCGGCGGCGTTTATTCACTTCCTTGCGGGCCTTATCTGCCGGAAGCGGCGTCCATTCGGTGACAACATAGAAATTGGCGGGGATCTTCAGCAGGGAGTCCAATACCAGAGGCCGCGTTTCCGTGATGGCCTCTTTCATGGTCAGCACACGGACGAAATGATTGCCCACGCGCAAATGGTCGCGCTCGGCTTCGAGGTTGGAGTTGACCACCTGATAGTCGAGAAATTGCGTGGACTGCGGCCTGCCGGCAATGCGCCAGTCATCGTAATTCAGCAATTGTCGGAAGAAACGGAGTTGGCCTTCCTGGCCCTCGACTTCAATCCGCATGAAGTCCACGAGTTGCTGGATGAATGTCTGTACCCGCTGTTCCACGTGGGTAAGATCCGCCTCGATTTGCGAGCGCAGCAAGGTCTTCATGCTGCCGTTGCTAAACTGCGCCCTCAGTTCGCCGACGGCTCCAGCAGGATCGTGGAAGAGACGGGCCAGTGCCGCGCCCAGCCCGGTCTTCGACCTCGCGCCTTCGAGCAGGATGCAGTAGAAGATTTCGATCTGATAGAGATGGTCACGCTTGCTCTCAAAGAACTGCCGCCGCTGGTCGTTGGCCGTTTCCACAATCGGGTCGTCGTAGCTTGCGAACGGAATCTCGGGGCGGTTTCGCTTGAAGAGATACTGATAGACATGGAAGCCGGGGCCGAAGGCTTTGAGCGCCGATTCCAGCCGCTTCACGGCATATTCCTGTTCGCCGGAATCGAGGCTTTCATAGTCCACGCCGGGAACGCGCAGCACCATGCCCAGATCGCCGGATTTCGTCAGAAAGGCCGTTTGGTTCCAGAAGCCGTAGAGGTTGATGTGGGCATTCAACGCCGCGGACTCTTTCCAGGGCCTGATGGCTCTGTCTGTGCGGAACATCAGACCACCTCCACACGCGGCACGCTTTGCTTCGAGGCGTCGTAGCGGAGCTTGTACTTTTCGGACTTGGTCAGAATGCGCAGAAAAGCCGGATCGCTGTTCGTCACCCAATGGCCGAAGGCGTAGCCGCCGAGGAACACCGCAACTCCTGCGAGAATGCTGTTGAAGAGGTTGAACGCGCCCACTGCGCCGACGCACACGAAGTAAAAGAGGGTGCGTTCGACGCCCAGATAGGTGAGGGGCTTATGCAGGCTCTTGAAGACCCGATTGGTTCGTCTCGGTTGCGGCTTCCTGTCTGTCATAAGCCCCTCGTTGTTGCTCGTTGTGAATAGAAGGTGCAAAAGTGGATTGGGCGAGTGCTTTACACACCCCAAAGCCAACTCAGGACGTTCACAGCGAGAACGGCAATGCCGGTACCGGCGGCGACGCCGGCCAGCGCTTTCTTCGCGCCCGGCTCCCCATGTGCGAAGCCGTAGCCGCCGATCACGATCGCGATCAGGCTCGCGACCTTGGCGACGGTTCCGGTGAAAAGAGTTTGGAGAGCGGTGAAGCCGGTATCGAAGGGCGAGCCGCCCACTTGGGCATAGGCGGCCATCGGGAGCAGACAGAGACCAAGGAACACCCAATGGCTCGGGCGCGGCCTCTTCATGAATTTGAGAGCGGGAGAAATATGGGAAACGGAACGGATTCTGCGAAGCATCGGCACCTCCAACGGCTGTTTTTCAGCCGCGATATGCCGTGAGCTTAGGGCCGGAATTCCTGGACGTCCAATACTTCTTAACTATGGAGCCATAGGTGTGGGCTATGGTCGCCGCGCCGCGATTTAGGCGAACATGCGGAGTTGGTGGCCCAATTCCGCTTCGGCAACGCGGCCGCTCGGCCGCTTATGGCCCGGCATCCGCCCCGACTCCGTGCACAGCCGCGCCAGCCGAAAGGCGAGCAGCGGAAACACCGGCCGCTTTTGCGCCGGATAGCAAACGAAGGCCGTCTTGATCCGCAGGGGAAGCCCTTCGATTCGCCGTGCGGTAAGCTCCGGGTCGAGCGGAACCTTCTCCTGGATCAGCCCGAATCCGACCTCTTCTTTCACCAGAAACTGCATCTCCGCCATCGCCGACACAAAGTCCGAGGGTTGCAAATCAATCCCCGCCTTGGCGAATCTCCGGATCAGATCGTCATATAAGAGAGGGTGGTGGTCGCGGCGAATGAAGATCTTGAGTCGTTTCTGGATTTCCGCCCCTGAGATGTGGGTGCCTTTGGCCAGAGGATCGTCGCCGCGGAGACAGACCAGCAATTCCTCGCTACAAACCAACTGCACAAACAGCCGGTCTCGTTCGGCGATTGGGTAACTCACTAGCGCCGCGTCCAGCCGCCCCTCGGCAACCATCGTCGAAAGCGGCCCGGAACACTCGCTGGACGGCTCGATCGCTCCATTCGGCACCAACTCCCGGTATCCCCGAATCGCTTCGTGAACCAGTTCGTGGTTCACGAACGGGCAGTAGCCGAAACGAAACGGCATCTCCGCTCCATTATGCACAGACGACGCGTTCTCAACGGCACGATCCCGCATCAACAGCATCTGCCGCGCGTGGGAGAGAAAAGTGTGACCGGCGGGCGTCAGGCTGGTTCCGGCGTGCTCCCGCACAAACAAAGGTGCGCCGACACCTTCCTCCAGTTGATGGATCTGCGCGCTGAGAGACGGTTGCGAAACGTGGAGACGCGCGGCGGCCCGGCAGAAATTGCACTCCTCCGCGATGGCCACAAAATACCGAAGATGCCGGAATTCGAGTCCGTCGTGCATTTCGCACCTGCCCTGGATCGTCTGCGGGTTTCGATCTCGGGGGACCCCCAGGTGATGTCCTCCATTAAACCCCGGAGCATGGCAAACACCTACAAAAAACAAAGCGCCCAAGGCAATCCTTCGTAATAGGCTCCCTGTTACCTCCATAGTCTGTACCTATGGCGCCATAGGTAAAAAGTATTGGACACGCGCTTCTGGCCGAAGCAGCCTCAGATCAAGGCTTCCGAAGGTGTGTCGAAGGAGGAACGCTCATGAAGTTGTTGAACACTCATCAAGCGGCCCAGATTTTGAACGAGCCCGAAGGTACGTTGCGTTATTGGCGATGCGCGGGAAAAGGGCCAGCCTATATAAAACTTGCCGGTCGAGTGCGGTATGATGAAGCCGACGTGATCGCATACGTCAATGCCAACAAGCGCATTCCATCCGTGCGGGCAACACTGGAGGGTAATCGCATTGGCACTCTATCGGCGTAAAAACAGCAGCGCTTACTGGTACGACTTTACGGTTGACGGCACGCGCTATCGTGGCAGCACGGACACCAACAAGATCACGCAGGCTCGGGCGTTTGAGTCTTCGTTGATCTCCAAAGCAAAAGAATCGGGATCGGACGCCGTTCGACCGGTCCGGGCACCGGTTCTTCGAGACTATGCAACTCGCTTCCTGGATTGGGTCACAGCTTCAAAGTTGGAGCCCAATTCCAAACGCTATTACGAGTATGGCTGGAAGCTGATTGCGCAAACACCACTCGCGGGAATGCAAATTTCTCGCATTACCCCGGATGATGCAGAGGCAGTTCGCTTTCATCGAACGGTCGAAAAGGACGGCGTGACGACCACCGTAGAGTGTTCCGCGCAATACACCAACCAAGCTCTTCGAACTTTGCGGCGCATGTTGTCCAAGGCCAAGGAATGGAAGCTCATCATGAGCGTTCCCAAGGTCAAGATGTCGAAGGCATACGGCAGAGACACCTTGATCGACCCGGCCACGGAGCGAACTCTCCTGGAAGGACTAGAAGCCCCGGTCAAGCACAGAAGAACGCGGCGCCTGCGAGAGCAGATCAGAGACTTTATCGTGATTGCACAGGACACGGGGATGCGACCCAAGGAAATTCTTCGCATGAGAATCGAGCACATCGACTGGGCCAACCGGCGCATCTGGAATCCACACGGCAAGACTGCGAAGTCCCGCCGCTTCGTTCCGATGAGCGAACGCATGAAAGATGTGCTCGAAGCCCGATGCGGCAAACAGAAAGATGGATGGGTATTTCCTTCCGACCGCTCGAAAACGGGTCATCTGAATAGCATTGCGGTTGGCTTCCGTTCGTTGCGGGAGCGGGTAGGGGTCAGCAGTAAAGTTGTCCCGTACAGCGCGCGCCACACCTACGGAAGCTTCACAGTGGAGGCGACGGGAAATATTTTTGCCGTTGCCGATTCGATGGGCCATGTGGATGTGCAATCCATGAAGCCGTATCAGCATCATCGCTTGGATCCACTACGGGACGTGATTGATCGCCGGAACGAGGCGAATGGTTCACGTCACATTTTACGTCACACTGACCAAAAACAGGCCAACCCTTAAACTTGGGGCAGCCTGTAAACGATTGATATGGAATTAGATAGCTGGTGGACGCGGTAGGAATCGAACCTACAACCTGTCGATTAAGAGTCGAATGCTCTGCCAGTTGAGCTACGCGTCCAGAGGGAAGGAAGGAAACTTCAGGGCGGCTGCAAAAGAGGAGTGCTGATCGCCGCCGGTAAGGCCAGAATATCATAGGACGTCGCGCGCGCCCGCCGGCCTACGTACGCGTAAAACCGGACGGCTTAAAAGGAAAACGCCAGTCCGCCCGTGACCAGGCGAGTCGCCTGCGCGAAATAGAGCGTCTGGCCGTCCACGATATAGATGGGCCGGTACCCCTCCGCCAGGATGTTCTGCATGACAAGCTCGAGTTCCAACCTGTCCGGCAACGCGCTGGAGACGCTGAGAGGTTGGCGCAGGGTCACGCTCAGAAAAGGCGCGCTCATTCCGGTGTTAAATGGATCGACCGCCGTAATGTCCTCTTCCGGTTGCCAGCGATATCCGGCGTTCCAGCGCGTGTCCGAGCCGGGCAGCCGGCCATGCATGCTGACCAGAACGGATTGGGTGCGGGTGGTCGCGACACCGGAAAGTGCTTGCGCGAACGTGTTGCCGCCCAGCAGATTCGCGGCAGGCAGCACGATGGCCGGCCCCTCGGCATACTCGACCGCGGTCCAGAAATTTCCGTGAACCTGACGGGTGGCGAAGACGCGGAATCCTCCGCCCGAGTAGTTGGGCCCGGCGCTGCGAAACGCGCCGGTGACCGGGTCGAGCAGTACGTCTCCGGCGGAAAACTCGGCGGCGCTGCCATCTCCGTACCCGTTCAAAACCGGGTTGATGAGATGGTCATAGTAATATGCCGCCTCCAGTTGCATCCCTGCGAAGCTGCGCTGGATGGAAAGCTCCTGATGCAGAGAATGGGTCAGACGAAGAGTTCCATTCTGCATCGCCAATGCGGGCACTTCCCCGGCAGTGGCGATGTCCGACAAGCCCTGGAGATCGGTACTCGTGGCCAGCCGATAGCTGATCTCGTTTCCCGCTTGCTTAAAATGAACCGCCATAAATGGCAGCGCGGCGGTCACGTTCTTCCCCGCCTGGACAGCCTCGGTTTCGGCCCCAAACTGGGCCAGCAGTTGATCGCTCAACTGCAGTTGCTCGCCGCCGCGAACCTGCAGGATTTGCAAACGGCCCAGCCCCGCTCCGTCGTCGACCGGCAGCGTCCGGAAGGTAGCCACGGCGCGAGCCGTATCTCCCGGGCCGGGATTCCGCTCCACGCCCCCGGCAAAGAAGGCCGCCCCTGTCGATGAGGTCTGCACATGCAGGACCGCATTCTCCGTGCCGCTTTCGTGAAGCTGAACAAAAGCCTCCTGCCGGAAACCACCATCGCCAAACTGTGAGGAGCCCCCGCTCAACTCAGCCCGCCCGCTCATTGGACGGGTGGCGGCGCCTCGGGGCTGGCCGTCACGAATCGTGTCGCTGGTCTCGTCGATCCAGCGCAAAATCGGCCGGTCGACGCCGGATCGGAGCGTCCATTTCCACTCGTCTACCGGCGCATTCGCCGGCCGGGGCACGGCCGGAAACCACTGCGAGACGCCAAACATGGAAATCATGGTGAGGTTGATGATCGCGTGGGTGTCGCTGCCCACTTGCACTTTAATCGCGTGGGTGCGCCGGGAGTAGGGTTGCAGCACGCGGACTCGATATTGTCCCGGCGCGAGATCGTTGAACTGATAATGTCCGTGGATGTCGGTAAACGCGGCCAGCAACGGGAACGGGTCGGACCCAAACAGCTCTACCACCGCCCCCATTAAAGGGGCATGGCTGCCGTCCTGTACGACTCCGCTGACACTGGCCGGGGTTCCCGCCAACGCGGGAGCCGCCATCGCCAACAGCAAAATCAACGCGAATTTAGAGTTGGATCGAATCACCGATCGCTTGAGCCGCTCACGCCTAGTTGCCTTTCCGCGTCGAAAGCACCCGGTGGGGATCCGGCGCAATCGCTCGCGAAATCTCATCCATTCTGCGCTTTAGACGCAGAACACCCTATTGCGTCACCTCAAACGGCGCGGATTGCGCCAGTTGCTGCTTGGAGACTCCATCATTCACGCTGATGGTGATCCTATATTTGCCGGGTTGAAGATCGGCCAGAGGCATGGATTTTTCCAGCGTCAACTGGTCGGAGTTCGGGTTCAATTTCGCCGTTGTGTCCGTGGTCTCGAACAGTGTCCTGTCATTCCCCAGATCGGTCACCGAATAGTGAACCGTTGCCTCGTTCTCCTTGGTTTTTGGATTGATCTTGAGGTTGTACACCTGCATCCAGAAATCCAGGTTCTGGTTGCGCTTGAAACTGACCGGCTGTGCGGCGGTGGCGCTCACGCGCGGCCGAATGAAGGTGTCGCCGATGATGAACTGCCCGGTTCCAATGTCTTGGTCCGGGACCAGCCGCATTCTGTCGGCAAGGATCAGCGAGGAGGCAGCCAGCTTATCGTCGTCATATTCCGGTACCACGAATGCGCGGGCATAGGTCCCGATATGGTTGGGATTGTTCACGTCCTTGATGACAATATCCAACCGGTACCGGCCCGGGCGCAGCGGCAGCGCCTTCCAGAAGACGGACCTGCTATTCAGGGATTTTGCCAGCAGCTCGGCTGGTTCGTCGACCTCCACCGTATTTTCAAACGTCTGCGCGATTCGCCCCGTGATGGTCGAGACGCGTCCCAGGATATTGACTTCCCCGCGCGAGACGCCGTCCTTGGTGGTGTAGGTGATGTCGCGGTTGCGTATCTGGAGCGTAATCGGAACCAGCACGGTGTCGTCGGTGATGCGGACAAAGTCGGTACGCACATCGAACGGGAAAAACGGGCCGGTCAGCACCTTATGGCTGGTGATGAACTCGTCCAGGTCGCGGAACTTGATCGGCGGCGCGGCCTCCAGCTTGGCGTACTGGCCCAGGCGATCGAATTCCTTGCTGCCCTCGGAGCCGGACATGGGTCCGGGACCGAGTTGCTCCAGACCGCCCTGGAAACGTTGCTTCTTTGTGGCCCGCCCCAGCTCCTCATACAGGGTGGGACCGCCCCCGGGTACGTGCAGCAGCGCATCCTTTTCCGCCCGGTTGATAGTCATGTGGTAATCGCCGCACATGCAGCTATCCACAAACTCGATATTGATGTTGTTGCCAATCCCCGGCAGGTGGCGATAATTCCAGACCGAGAACGGATACGTCTGCGTCTGGCCGCCGCCCTCGTCCATCGAACGGTTATACTCTCCCCCGGCAGGATGCGCGTCAATGCTGTTCGGAGGTCCCCACGCAATGTAGATGTGGCCGCGGTCGGTCATCCAGCCCGGCTCACCGGCGGCAAAGTGATCGTTGGCATACGCAATGCGGCGATAGATCTCTTCCCGATAGCTGTTATCGTTCGAATTCGGGTCGGGGTTGCGCCGCCGCCAGAACTGCTCGATGAATGCGTCCCGCTCCTCGTCGTTGGAGAGCTCAAGAAAGGCCTTTCGCTCCTCGGGAGTGATGATCCAGCGGACATCCTGATCCAGCCACCTCTTGTATGGCCCCTTCAATTCCTGGCGGAGTTCCTTCTGCTGCTTGCGGATTTCCTTGTCGCTCAACCTGCGTTTGAGGGGGTTGGCCGTAGTGGTGGAGGTATCCTGCGGGGCATCCTGGGCTCCGGCGCGAACGGGAATATATCCTCCCATCGCGGCCAGGATTACAACGGTAACAATGGAGCGTATCCGGGGCATTGCAGACCTCAACTTCCGTCTCCTGATTGTATGGCGTTTTGAACGGCACTTTCAAGCGCCGGAGGCCCGGTATCTTTCTCGCCGCGAGCCGTTTTGAAAATCCCCGCCGGCGTACCGATACACCACTTTTTATCGTACTCTTGAATGTGGCTGGAACGACCGGAGCACCGCCTCGACTTTTCCCGGGAACCGTGTGTCCTGCTTTATCGTAAATAGAGATGGAAGGCGCTGAAAGCTTGCGTGGGAGAATGCCTGGAAGTTCTCCACCGAACCGCGGGCGCGATGGAGGAGACCGGCTGAATGAAGTTCACCCCAAAGAGCATATCGATCATTGTGTTGATCGTCATCGTCTGTGCCGCGTTGGTCGCACTGACGGTGTATCGAAGCAACTCTGACGCGCAGAAGGTTCTTACGGCAAAGGTCGCCCGAGAAAATCTCGCGAGTATCGTCAGCGGGACCGGAGAGATCAAACCGAAAGACTATGTAAACGTCGGCGCCACCGCCTTTGGCCCCATCACGCACCTCTATGTCAAAGAGGGCGACCATGTAAAGAAGGGCGAGGTGCTGGCTGTCATTGAGAACGTGCCGCAGCAGTCCGCCCTGGGTGCGCAGAGGGCCATGATCTCTTCCGACCAGCGGGACATCACCGCCGACATCGCGGCACAGAACGCCGCCGTGGCCAACGTGGAGCATGCCAAAGCCGATCTTCAGCAGAAACAGCTTGACTATAAGCGCGCCCAGGAACTCTACAAAGACCAGCTCATGGCGAAACAGGACTTCGACGCCCAAAAAGCTGCATATGACATCTCCGTCGCCACGCTCGCCCAGGACAAGGCTTCGCTCGCCCAGGCCAAGGCACAGACCGCCGGCGCCCGCGACAAGCTGACCAGCGCGCGTCAGACCCTGGTGGGCGACCTCGACGCCTACTCCAAGTCGATCAGCGTCGCACCGTTCGACGGTATCGTGACCAATTTGCCAGTCCGCGAGGGGGAGACCGTAGTCGAGGGCATCCAGAACGCCGAAGGCAGCACCCTGATGACTCTGGGAAACATGGCCACCGTCACTGCGGAAGTGAAGGTGGATGAAACCGACATTACCGGCGTCCACTTGGGACAGCCTTCCCAGGTGACCGTGGACGCCCTGCCTGGCAAAGTTTTCAAGGGTCACGTGACGGAAGTGGGCGATCAGGCCCTGCTGCGCTCTACCGGCCTGTCCACCAGTCAGAGCACCGCCGGCACGGAAGAAGCCAAGGACTTCAAGGTGGTCGTCACCCTCGACAATCCCTCCAACGAACTGCGTCCGGGGATGTCCGCGACCGCCAAGATAACCACCGCGCACAAGGACAATGTCACCGCTCTCCCTCTGCAGGCGCTGGTGATGGAGGCCCCCAACTCCGAGAAAAAGAAGGGCGCGCACAAAATGAACACCAGCCTGTCGACCGGCCCGAAACCCCAGCCGGTGCAGGGGGTTTTCGTCGTGCGCAAGGAAGGCCGGCATCTGCGCGCCGTGTTTGTGCCCGTCCAGACAGGCATAACCGGCGCATCCGACATTCAGGTGACCAGCGGCGTCAAACCCGGCGATGAAATCGTTGTGGGTCCATATAGCGTGCTGCGCACCCTCAAGAACAACGCCGCGGTCAAGCGCGACACGTCTTCGGCGGCGATGGCGACGGCCAGTTCCTAGCGGCCAGCTGCCAGGCCGGTGGACGTGCCGGGCTGCTACCCTGAGGGAACACCGCTGAGAGCCAAATCGGCGATAGGAGATTTTTTTAGAGCGATGGCATCCGAGATTGTATCTCCGACCAATCAGACGGAGGCCACGACCGGCCCCACCACAGAGCCCGCCGCGGACGAAGTCATCGTCGTCGAAAATCTGTGGAAGACCTACGACATGGGTTCCGAGCAGGTACACGCCCTGCGCGGCATCAGCCTGCGTATCCGCCACAATGAATATGTCGCCATCATGGGACCCTCCGGCTCTGGAAAATCCACGTTGATGAATCTGATCGGGTGCCTGGATACGCCGACCAGCGGCCATTACTGGCTGAACGGCCATCCCGTCAACGAGCTCAATGATGACGAGCTGGCGCGCATCCGCAATAAGGAAATTGGATTCGTTTTCCAGACCTTCAATCTGCTGGCCCGGGCCACCGCGCTGCACAATGTCGAACTGCCGCTGATCTACAACGGCACCGCACCTGAGGAACGTCTGAAGCGCGCCAAGGACGCACTGACCGCGGTGAACCTGGGCGAGCGCATGTACCACAAGCCGAATGAGCTCTCCGGCGGCCAGCGCCAGCGCGTCGCCATCGCCCGCGCGCTGGTCAACAATCCATCCATCGTTCTGGCCGACGAGCCGACCGGAAATCTCGACTCAAAAACCGGCGTTGAGATCATGGCGCTGGTCGATGAACTGCACGCCCGAGGCAACACCATCATCGTCGTCACCCACGAGCCCGACATCGCCGAATACGCCCACCGCATCGTCCACATCCGCGACGGCGAAATCGCCTCCGATGAGGTTTCTCCGCGGGTCAGGGCATAACTTCTTCCGCAGTTTGGGAAATACTGCGCTCCAGAAAACTGTTGTCATCCCGAGCGAAGTCATTACGAAGCAATGACGCAGTCGAGGGACCTGCGGTTCTGCTCCGTTTTCACTCGCAAGCGCCTCACGCAATCGCGTGGTCCTTCGTCTCCTTCAATCCAGTCGCAATCGCCGCCGCCAGCAGAAACGCAATCGAAATAGAAGACAGCGCGATCACGATACCGCCGATTTCCGAGATGGTTCCAATGATGAAGGGCGCCGCCGCCCCCACAAACCGGCCGATGTTGTAGACCAGCCCCATCGCCGTCCCGCGCACGGCCGTGGGAAAGGCTTCGCTGGCGATGATGGTGAAACCGCTGAAAAATCCAGTCCCGAAAAAACCCACCACCGGCCCCAGCCACAGCAGCGTGCGCGCTCCCGGCGCGTGCGCATAAATAGGCACCAGGGCCGCGGCAATCAGCAGAAACGCGATATAGGTTTTCTTGCGTCCGAAAGCATCCGCCAGATATCCAAAGGCCAGGTAGCCGCTGAACGTCCCCACCTGCATGAAAACCGTCCAGGAAGAAGCCTGCACCACCGTCAGACCGCGTCCGCCCTGTGCCGTGGGCAGCGAAAGAAAACGTGGGATCCAGGTAAACAGCCCCCACCAGGCGAACAGCGATGCCGCGTTCATCGCGGTGGTAATCAGCGCGACCCGGCGTAGCTTCCCCTGGAAAATGCTGCGCAACGGCAGGGTCGCTGCTTTTTCCCGCCAGATGTCCGGCTCCTTTACTGCCCGGCGAATCCACAGCGTAACCAGCGCCGGCAGCACGCCCACAAAAAACACCGCGCGCCAGCCGAACCGCGGCAGCACCAGCACCGTCATCCCCGCGCCCAGCGCGTAGCCCACCGCCCACGAGCTTTGCGCGATGCCGATGGCCTTGCCGCGATCGGCATCCGGCCAGGTCTCCGCCACCAGCGCTCCGCCGGCGGCCCACTCCCCGCCGATCCCTAGCCCCAGCAGGAAGCGAAAAATTCCAAGCTGCACCACGGTGTGCGCCAGCCCGCAGCAGGCGGTGAAGACCGAGTAGATCAACATGCTGGCGATCAGCGCGCGCGTGCGCCCCACCTTATCGGCAAACCAGCCGAAGAAAATCCCCCCGATGGCCGCCGAGATCAGCGACAGGGACATCAGCAGCCCGGCGGTGGCGGCGCTCATGTGCAGGTCGCGCTCCAAGTCGGTCAGCACCAGCGAGAACAGCATCATGTCCATGCTGTCCAGCATCCAGCCCAGCGAGGTTGTCAGCAGCGCCCGCTTCTGCTGCGTGGTTGCCCCGGTCAGCCACTGCATCGCTCGCATGGGTATGCCGCCTGTCGCTTACACTCGGGTTTCACAACGGATAATCGATATCAGGACACTGGCCCGCAACCCCATCATTGCGGAATTTGCCTTCGTCTTCGCCCGAACGGGGGCAGCTCCGGAGCCGTCGTACTGGTCAGCTCCAGTAGGCTGCCAAAGAAGGCGAACGCAATCAGATGACAGGTGATCGCGCCGCACATGTCCAGCAGCACATCGAACGGCGAGCCCGTGCGGCGGGGCAGAAAGCTCTGATGAAACTCATCGGCGCTGCATAACACCAGTGTCGATAAAAGAGCGACCGCCGCCGCCCGCAGCGATGCCGTCACCGCGGAATACGATCGGCTCAGGCGAAACGTCATGCGCCAGGTGCGGAAGAAAACCAGACTGACAAATCCGTAGGCCCAGAAGTGCCCTGCCTTGCGAATGTCGTAGAGCAGATCCTTCCAGGTATGGTTCGACAGTGGCCCAAGGATGTCCTGCACCAGGGGCCGCAGAACGCTGCTGGTGTTAGCCGAGGAAAATGCGTCGGAGGAGGAAATCGCGATCAGCAGGACGCAGATGGCCGCCGGAATCCAGGCGTTCAGCAGCACCCGGCGGCGATTACTCGACATGCCCATTACTCGACATGATAGTTGGGCGCTTCGCGAGTGATGATCACGTCGTGGACATGGCTCTCGCGCAGCCCGGCATTCGAGATGCGGATGAACCGCGCCTTCTCCTGCAACTCCGCGATGCTGCCGCAGCCCAGGTATCCCATGCCGGAGCGAAGCCCGCCCACCAGTTGATACACCATCGCCTCCAGCGGTCCGCGATAGGGCACGCGGCCCTCAATGCCTTCCGGCACAAACTTCCCCAGCCGGTTCTGCCCGCCGTTGTCACGGCTCGCGATGGAGCCGCTCGCCTCGCCCTGATCGCCCAGATCACGCGAGCTTTGGAAATAGCGCTCGCCCGATCCCTGCGCCATGGCGGAAAGCGAACCCATGCCGCGATACGTTTTGAAGGAGCGGCCCTGAAACAGAATCGTCTCGCCCGGGCTCTCGTCCACGCCGGCAAACAGCGATCCGATCATTACCGTGTTGGCGCCTGCCGCAATGGCCTTCGCCACATCGCCGGAATACTTGACACCTCCGTCCGCGATGATGGGAACGCCGCTGGACTTGGCCGCACGATAGGCTTCAGAAATCGCGGTAATCTGCGGCATCCCCGCGCCCGTGACCATGCGAGTGGTGCAGATGGAGCCGGGGCCGATGCCCACTTTGATGGCGTCCGCGCCGGCTTCGATCAGTGCCTTCGCGCCATCGTAGGTCGCGACATTGCCGGCCATCAGGTCGATTTCCGGGAAATGCTTTTTGATCAGACGGACGGCATTGAGTACTCGTGAAGAGTGGCCATGGGATGCATCGATGGCCAGCGCATCGGCCCGGTTGCGGACCATCTCCCCGGCCCGCTCCAGGAAATCTCCGGTGGCGCCAATGGCTGCGGCCACGCGCAGCCGCCCCTGCGCGTCCTTGGCGGCATTGGGGTATTTCAGCTTTTTCTGGATGTCTTTGACGGTGATCAGCCCCTTCAGCTCGTGCTGATCGTTGACCACCAGCAGCTTTTCCACGCGATGCTTGTGCAGGATCAGTTCGGCCTCCTGCAGCGTGGTGCCAACCGCCACGGTAATCAGATTTTCCTTGGTCATCACCTCGCCGACGGGGATATCGGTGCGGGTCTCGAAGCGCAGATCGCGGTTGGTCAGGATGCCGACCAGCTTCTTGTTCTTGGTGACTGGAACCCCGGAGATTTTGTAGCGCCGCATCACTTCCAGCGCCTCGGAAATCAACTGCTCGGGCGAAATCGTCACCGGATCGACGATCATGCCGCTTTCCGAGCGCTTCACCTTGTCGATCTCGGCAGCTTGCTGCTCGATCGATAGATTGCGATGCACCACGCCGATGCCGCCCTGCTGCGCCATCGCAATGGCCAGCCGCGATTCTGTCACGGTGTCCATCGCGGCGCTCAGTAGAGGTGTATTTAGGATGATGTTGCGGCTGACGTGCGTCTGCGTGCTGATCTGGTTGGGAACCAGCTCGCTGTAAGCGGGAATCAGCAGAACGTCGTCAAAGGTGAGGGCTTCGGGAACCGGGAGCTCAATCATAAGGCCCGATCCATGCAGTTCCGGGAAACGATACGTTCCGTATAGAGGCAAATCGAAGGCGGCATACCTGATTGTAAGGTTCGGGCTATCTTCCGGCAACCGGGCCCGGGAACCGTAGCAGGCACAATTGCGTAAAGGTGAATTGGATCGGTTTACGGCTTGCTTAGTAATGCAAGTCGCGATTTCTGCGCAAAGGCATACCATCGCTATGCAACATCATGGTCTGCCATTTTAACGGAGGACTTCATGCGTGCCTGTTATCCCGCAATTTTTTGTTTGGCGTTTTGCGTTACCCTGTCGTCCTGTAAATCATCGCGGCGCACCCAGACTTCCGCGGCAGCGGGGCAATATTCTTACCCGATGACGAAAACCCAGCCCTTCGGCCCAGGCCGCCATGTGCATTTCCGAATCAATGTCGGCGATGTTCGAATTCTGCCCGCATCCAGCGACCAGGAACTGCGACTGGCGATTCAGCCGAAACACCCGGCCTCCTCGTCGGAAATGCAGTCCTGGGTTCAACAGTTCGATATCAGCGGCCAACAGGCGGATATCCAGATGAAAGTGCCGAAGAACAGCGACGTCGAGGTGACACTCTACGTGCCCTCTGCAACCTCCTTGAATGTCAACCTCCGTGTCGGCAACCTGAAAGTCGATCATATTCGCGGCGACAAGGACATCAGCGTCGGCGTCGGCAATCTCGAAATCAGTGGACTGGACCCGCATAACTACGGCATCGTGAGAAACAGCACCGGCGTCGGGAGCCTGGAGGACAGCGTTTTTTCCGCTCAAAAATCGGGCACGCTTGGCAAATCCGAGAATACGGTTGGCGTCGGCGCGTTCCAGATCCACTCCCATGTAGGAGTTGGCAATATCAGCCTGGACAAGGGAGCCTCTTCCCAGACGGATTAACGCATGGCTCTCATCGGCGGACCGCGTGCGCGATCGACAGATTGCGCGTCAACCAAGCCCTGCTCGGCAGCCTTACGATACCAAGCAACTGCCTGAGCGTCGTCCTGGGGAACGCCTTGGCCTTTGGCATATATCAAGCCCAGGTCGTTTTACGCCTGAGCGAACCCCTGTTCGGCGGCCTTGCGATACCAGACTATTGCGTGCGCGTTGTTCTGCGCGACATCCTGGCCAGTTGAGTACAACCAGCCGAGCAGGAACTGCGCCTCTGCATCTCCCTTATCTGCCCGCTGCGTCAGGGCGGTGACGCTTTGCTGTTTAGGCGGTTTCTTGGCTCCTGTCTGGGCTATCGATGGTTGGTATAAGGCGAGAAGCAGCGCGGCAAGGAATATAAAGATTGGCAGACGCATCGTGCGGAGCCTCTCTTTTTGTCAAGTGTATTGTCGAACTGATTGTATTCCCAGGCCCAACGGGAGGAAAGATATCGCGAGTGAATCTCCGAGCGGCTGAGGATAGTGGGCAGATGCCGACATCGGAACCGCTAAGTAAAGAGGTTCCGTTGCCGATGCTGGTTCTTGCCCAAATTCAGCCCATCGCAGGAATATCCTCAAAGGGTTAGTTTGTAAATAATTTCAAGGTTTGCGGCAAGAAGAAAATACGATCGAAAAGGAAACGCTACGCATGCAAACTGAATTGCTCAACAACTATGATCCCGTGGCGGACGAGCGCACCGTTGCGGAATTGAAGGTACACGGCGAGCTGCCCAAAGATCTGAACGGCACCCTATATCGTAATGGTCCCAACCCGCAGTACGTCGTGCCAGATGCTCATTGGTTTGTCGGAGACGGCATGCTGCACGCGTTCGCAATTGAAAACGGAAAGGCGAGCTACCGGAACCGCTGGGTGCGGACACCGAGATGGCTCGCTGAGCACGACGCAGGCCGGGCAATCTTCGCAGGCTTCGGAACACGAAGGCTTCCGGGAGCTTCCTCCCCGGCCACCGACAGCGGAGTAGCCAACACGAACATCATCTGGCACGGCGGACGGCTTCTGGCGCTGGAAGAAGCGCATCTGCCTATGGAGATCAGACCGCACACGCTCGAAGCGCTCGGGTACCAGGATTACAACAAAGCCATCCAAGGACCCTTCACTGCGCATCCCAAGGTCGATCCGAAGACGGGAGAAATGATCTTCTTCGGCTACGGCGCCGCTGGATTCGCCTCGGCCCTCACCTCATACGGCGCGATCAGCGCGAGCGGAGTGGTTACTCGCTTCGAGCAGTTCCAGGCTCCCTACGCGAGCATGGTGCATGATTTTATCGTCACCGAGCGCCACGTCCTCTTTCCAATCCTTCCATTGACCGCCAGTATGGAGCGCGCTTCCAGCGGGAATCCACCCTACGCATGGGAGCCGGACAAGGGCTCCTGCGTCGGTCTGATGCGCCGCAATGAACCAACCAGCCAGATCAAATGGTTTCGCGGAGAGGCCTGCTATGTCTTCCACGTGATGAACGCCTGGGAAGAAGGTGAGCGGCTGATTGCCGACGTCATGCAATCGGAGGAGGCGCCGCTCTTCCCAAATGCGAACGGCAGTCCCAAGGATCACGACAAAGCCCACGCTCGGCTCTGTCGCTGGACCTTTGACCTCACCGGTTCAACGGATACCTTCCAGCGGACCTACCTTGACGACCTTGCAGGTGAGTTTCCGCGCATCGATGACCGCATGGCGGGGCTGGCCAACCGCAGCGGCTTCATCGCGTGCCACAATCCGGCCTCTTCCCACGAGGACGCCTTCAAGGGTCTGGCTGCGTATGCCAACGGAGGCCGGCGCAGTGCGTGGTTCCTCCCGGAAAGCGACGGCACCTCGGAGCCGGTCTTCGTGCCTCGCTCGAAGGATGCTCCGGAAGGCGAAGGCTGGCTGCTCGCCGTCCTCTGGCGCGGCAACGAAGGCCGGAGCGACCTTGCGGTATTTGAGGCGTCGGCTATCGAGCGCGGACCTCTGGCTACGGTCGAGCTTCCGTGCAGGGTCCCGTACGGTTTTCACGGTAATTGGGTAGGAGCCTGACGCATGGGAATCCTTTTCGGACTTGCACCGTTTAATCGCCTTCGCCTTGATGACCCCGTTCGCCGTCCCCGCGGTCTGCCTGTGCGCGACTGCCGATTTGTTGACAAGAAACAAGAGGCTTTGCTGTTATGGATTTGACGGATTTCCGTGTCTATCCAATATTTCCTCCGGTTCGACAGCGACTGATGAGGACAGGGGTCCGATGAAGCTGATGTCGGTGAACACTGGGCTACCCCGGGAGATCATGTGGCACGGGAGAAGCGTGACTACAGGAATCTTCAAGGAACCGGTCCACAGTCGCGTCCCTTTGCGCCGGCTTAATTTGGACGGCGATCGGCAAGCGGATCTCAGCGTTCATGGCGGCCCATACAAGGCGGTCTACTGCTACTCACTCGCCCACTACGACTACTGGAGAAGCGAGCTGCCGGACCGGGAGCTACCCATGGGCATCTTTGGGGAAAACTTTACACTCGATGGCGCGTCGGAGGAGTTGGAGGAGTCCGTCCATCTTGGCGATCAGTTTTCCGTCGGTTCGGCGCAAGTGGTGGTGACCCAGCCTCGTCTCCCTTGCTACAAACTGGGCATAAGATTTGAAGCCGACGACATGGTAAAGCGATTCTTCGTCAGCCGCCGCACCGGTTTCTATCTCGCCGTTACCCGCGAAGGGGAAGTCGGCGCCGGCGATGAGATGATGCTTCTCAATCGCGATCCAAACGATGTCCCGGTTTCGGAAATCACTCGCTTGTATGCCGAGAAAAGATATAGTAACGCTGATGTGGCCTGGGTGCAGCGGGTTCTACGAGTTGCGGCATTGCCTGAAAGTTGGAAGGAGTACTTCCGCCACCGGCTGGAGCAGATTCCGACTTCGGGATGAAGTCGAGATTGCGAGCAAGTCTTCGCTCCCGAACCGTTGACAATAACCGCCGAGTCACGAATGGACTCGCGGATTTCGAATGGCGCCTGGTGGAAATGAAATCCGCTGGCAGGCGGGTGGTCGGCAAGATTCTGGTGTGGAGATTGAATCCGAGTGGTCTGCAAGAAAGCGCGAGCGGACAATGGGGAGACTCTGGCCAGCAGCATCACGTCCCCAATCAAACCAAACCCAGGCTTGAATGGGCCACCCGCCGCGGGTGGATAGGTGACGCTGAGGGCGTTTCTCGGGACTAATCGCGACAGAGGCGGACAACGGCCTCTCAATGAGTGCGTTGGCCTGATATCGCTCTTCGACCTTCGCACGATATGCGACAGACGCCATAGTAGGCTCAAGTAGAATCCTCCGCTTCAAAAATCTTCCGCCATTCCGGCATGACCCTGGTCTTCAAATACCACGTTTGAGGTATTCACCAGGGTTAGCCCCGACAACTCGCTTGAACGCCTTACTGAACGCAGCGTCGGACTCGTAACCGACCGACCGAGCAACGTCTATGAGCTTCTTGTCGCGCTGTTGTAGTAACTGCATCGCCTTCTGCATCCGCCACTCGGTTACGTATCCCAGTGGAGTTTGTCCGAGTAGTTCTTTAAAACGTGCTGCGAATGCGGAGCGAGACATGCCCGCCGCTTCGGCCAGAGATTCGACCGTCCAGGGTGTATTCACTCTGTCGTGAATGGCACCCAGAGCAGTGCCCATTTGAGGATCGAAAATCGCACGAAGCCATCCTTTGTTGCGTTCCGGTCCTGACGCGATATGCGCCCGGAGTGCCTGGATAAACAGAACCTCGGCCAGCCGAGTCGCGACTACTTCAGATCCCGGCGCCTGTTCTGCCATTTCTAACGCCAGCGCCTGCATTGTGTTGTGAAGAGCAAGCGTGCGTGCCTGATCGGCCTTAATCAGAATGAAGCTCGGCAATAACTGAGTGATCGGCTTCGGGCTGGCGCGATCGAAACTGAAGGACCCGCAGACGATTGTCGTCGGTGCGCCACCACCTCCACAGTGAGCGACATTGCTGTTGGTCCTGGACGCGATCTCGCGGAAACTCCACCTCGGACGTGTTCGCGGGCTGTCGCGCAAAACAATCGAAGTCTCCGGGGCCAGCAAAATGCAATCACCCCCGGTGAGGGGAATCGGCTCCGGAATCCCTTCCACAGTCAGCCAGCAGTTGCCGCGCGAAAGCATGGCGAAGTGCGCCAAATCTGTGGGAGAAATTTTTTTGCCTGAAGGTGTGACTTTTTCTTCGGCCTGCTTCTCCTGCATCAAGCCCCACGGAGCTGTGGCTTCGAGCCTGTGCTGACCGAAAGCAGTTACGTGCATCGTTCTGAAGATGTCTGTTATCGGGTCCAACTTAGCCTCCCTCTTTTGGACGAATAGACAAAAGACTAGGACTCCCGAGCAGTTCTCGTCCACCGCCAAAGCAATCTACTCAACTGTACTGGATGCTACACATCTACCGAAGGGAGCAATTATGGGAAAACTAGAGGGTAAGGTCGCAGTCATCACGGGTGGATCGAGCGGCATGGCGCTGGCGAGCGCCACGCTGTTCGTTGAAGAAGGTGCCTACGTTTTCATCACGGGTAGGAGGCAGGAGCAGCTCAATGAGGCCGTCAAGCGGATTGGCCGGAACGTGACCGGCGTGCGCGGCGACGCGGCCAATCTCGACGACCTCGACCGTCTGTTCGATACGGTCAAGCGGGAAAAGGGGAAGATCGACGTCCTGTTCGCGAGCGCCGGCAAGGGCGAGGCCGTACCACTGGGCGAGATTACCGAGCAGCACTTCGATGCGACCTTCGGTCTGAATACGCGCGGAACGCTGTTTACGGTTCAGAAGGCGTTGCCGCTGTTCAACGATGGCGGATCGATCATCATGACCGGATCAGTTGCTTCGGTGAAGGGTTTTCCTGGTTTCGGCGTGTATTCGGCGAGCAAGGCGGCATTGCGCTCCTTCGCACGTACGTGGCTCAACGAATTGAAAGGCAGGAATATCCGGGTGAACGTGCTGGGTCCGGGGCCGATTGCCACGCCGATGCAGGAAGAAGTTCTCACCAAGGAGGCGAAGGAGATGTTCGAATCCCTGATCCCGCGGGGGAAGATGGGTCGTTCTGAGGAAATCGCCACGGTCGCGCTGTTTCTTGCTTCAGACGATTCGAGCTTCGTGAATGGGGTCGAGTTGTCCGTCGACGGCGGCATGACGGCCATCTGAAATCGGCGGATCTCGTCCGAAACGTCCGATTCGATCGGACACACTTGATGTAAGGGAAAAGGAGAGATTTCGATGAGCATCGAAAAGAATGTCCAGATTGTGAAGAATTTTCTTGCGGCACTCGGCCGCCGCGATAAGCAAGGTTTGCTGGCGTTGTCCGCCGAAGATATTGAGTGGATCATTCCGGGCGAGGACTGGCCGCTGGCCGGCACGCACCGCGGGCACGCGGGATTGCAGGATTTACTTCAGAAGGCTAACGAAACGGTGGAAACTTCGTACCCAGAGCCCCCCGAGTTCATAGCGCAGGGAGACCGGGTTCTGGTCGTCGGCTTCGCTACGGGGAAAATCAAAGCCACGAATAAGACGTTTAAGGACCATTGGGTCTTCGACATTTCCGTTCGAAATGGCAAATTGACGAACGTCCGGGAGTATATCGACACGCTAGCGCTGGCGCGGGCCTCCGAGATGGCCGCGAGCCCCAGGCCCTTACCCGTCGAGACCGATACCCCACGAGACGATTCGTAAAGTCAACGAATACGTTGAACAGCGGCAACGCCTTCTGAACCGTAAACAGCGTGCCGCGCGCGTTCAGGCATCGGAAGTGGACCGCATCCAGCAGGCGCATCGCGTCTCCCCGGACATTCTGGATAAGATCGCCGGCGGCGAGAGTCTCACCCTTCAGGTTGCGCAGCACAAGGAATCCGTGCAGAGCGCCTTCCCGATAGCGTACCGGGATTGGCTTCGCCTCCAGGATTGCGGACGACCCCAGCACCGCTGCGAACAGGCAGACCTCAATCGACTGGCGGCGGCCGGATCGCATTGGATTCCAGCCAATTGCGGGCCGTTCATCCCCGGAAACGAGCGGCCGGTCATGGCATGCACTCTTTGACTGTTGCAAGGCCGTGATCCTTTCTTTCCCAATTGTGTCGTTGGAATGTCATCCCGATACGCTGAATGCCCGGCCGCGTTCCGTGCAGAGGCAATCCGACTCCGCGATCCGATCATCCTGCTACTTGAAAGGGGGCGAGCGCTTTCAGGATGTCAGCATCCGCCGCATTTCACGGCCGCCGCCGGTCGGTTGGCCGCGTTTGAAATCCCCCCCAAACCGGCGTATTCTAAGCAGGTAGCAAGTTTGTCCTGAGTTTGTCCTGGGCAGCCTGTGGCGAAACGGGCCGGGGCGGGAGAAATGAGTGGGCGCGAGCCCACTTTTTATTTGCTCCGGACCTCCTCGGGAAACCGCTGGAATACTGCCATGGCGCTCGACCTCGACAAAATCCGTGCTCTCGCCGACCGGGTGGCCGCCTCGCACGGTCTGTCCGTGGTTGATATCGAGTACGTGGGCAGCCCCAAACACCGGTCGCTGCGCATCTATATAGAGAAGGACGCGGCAGCGCGGGCCAAGCTGGCGGAATCGACGGCCATCGGCGAGTTGAAGCTTCCCGAACACGTTTCCGCCGACCAGTTGGCGGGGATTACGGTCGAGGACTGCGAGGTATTCAGCAACGACTTCGGGACCGTTCTCGACGTCGAGGAGTTGGTGCCGGGCGCGGAATATACGCTCGAAGTCTCCTCTCCGGGTCTGGACCGCAGGCTGCGCACCCGCGAGGAGTTCGAGCGGTTTACCGGCAGCCTGGTGAAGTTGCGAACGATGGAGCCGGTCGAGGGAAATTCGCACTGGCAGGGACGTTTGGCCGGCATCGGCGACGGTGGGCTGGAGTTGGATTTGAGCACGATCGGCAGGAAAAAGAACAAAGCAGCGACCGACGACAGGAAGATCGTCATCGCGATCACGAATATTTTGAAGGCGAACCTGGTTCCGGAAGTATAGCGTTGCGGCGCCGCAAGCGCCGCACTTGGGGTGAGTACCCGTAGGGCCGCCTGAATGCATTGCATCCAACGGTTCCGCCGAGATAAGGCTGAGACGAATTATGGCAAGCGCACTGTACGAATCAATTGAAGTTCTAAGCCGCGACAAAGGCATCGATCCGCAGATCGTGGTAACCGCGGTCGAGGAGGCCATCGCCCTCGCGACCCGCAAGTACTATAAGACGCTGGAAAACATGCGCGGTGAACTCGATCGTGAAACCGGCGAGATTCGCGCCTACGCCTACAAAACCGTGGTCGAATCGCCGGAATTGCTCGAAGATCCGCTCAACCAGATCAATCTGGACGATGCCCGCGCCATTGCGCCGGAAGTGGAAGTCGGCGGCGAACTGCGCTATTACAAGCCGACGGACGTGTTGGGGCGCATCGCCGCGCAAATGGCCAAGCAGATCATCTTTCAGAAGGTCCGCGAGGCCGAGCGCGATACCGTCTTCAACGAATACGCCCATCGCGTCGGAGAAGTTCTCAACGCCACCGTCAAGCGCATCGAGGGCCAGGACGTCATCTTGGACATCGGCAAGGCGGAGGCGCGGATGCCTAAGCGCGAGCAGTCGCGCCTGGAGCAGTTCGCTGTGGGCGAGCGCATTCGCGTGGTGTTGCTGCGCGTCGACCGCAATGCGCGCGGCCCCCAGGTCATCGTCTCCCGCGCCGCGAAGGAGCTGGTGCAGAACCTGTTCCAGAGCGAAGTGCCGGAGATCTACGACAACACGGTCGAGATTCGCGCCATTGCCCGCGAGGCCGGCGAGCGCACCAAAATCGCCGTCGTCTCCCGCGACAAGGATGTCGATCCGGTGGGTGCCTGCGTCGGCATGAAAGGCATGCGCGTGCAGTCGATCATCCGTGAGCTGCGCGGGGAAAAGATCGACATCATTGAGTTCAGTGAGGAGATCACCACCTTCGCCGAGAAGGCCCTGCAGCCGGCCAAGGTCAGCCGCGTCAGCATTGCCGATCTTACCGACAAGCAGATTGAAGTGATCGTGGACGACACCCAGTTGTCGCTAGCCATCGGCAAGAAAGGCCAGAACGTTCGCCTGGCGGCCAAGCTCCTGGGCTGGAAGATCGACATCAAGAGCGAGGAAGAAAAGCGCCAGGAGGTCGAGCAGCAGATGCAGGCCATGGCCGGCCCGGTGACCACCCCGATCGAGCAGGTAACGGAACTGGGCGAAGGCACCATCCAGAAGCTGATTGCCGCCGGCATCACGACCGTAGAGGGCTTAGCCGATATGACTCCGGAACAGCTCGAAGAGGTCCCCGGCATCGGGGAAAAGACGCTCGAAAAGATCGGCAACGCGGTTCGCCATTACTTCGCCGAGCTCGACAATCGCGCGGCCGCCAGCCCGGTCGGCGAAAGCTCCGCGCAGGAAGACGCCAACGAGGCGGCGCTCGATCGCGAGGCAGGAGCGGGGTCGGAAGCCGAGGCCACCGACGGTTCCGCCGAGCAGGCCGAGGAGCCGGTCGGCGATGCCCCCGGCGAAGTGGCCATTCTCGATGCGTCGCAGGAAACCGAGTCGGCCGAATTGAACGAAATTTCTGAAGTCGGCGAGGCCGAAGGCGAGGGCGACTCGCAGAGCCTGATGCGAAACTTTCTCGAAGACGCCACCGGAACCGATAACGACGACCAGCCGGTGTCGGTCGACGCGCCCGAGGCCCACGAACCGGAGCTCGACCGGTGGGAAGAAAAGGAAAGACCCTGACGAGAAATCTCGCGGGACCCGGGCTCAGCATGAAAATTCGCAGTTTCTATACGGATTTCGGCGGATAATGGTTGAAGATGCGCAATTCCCGGCACGCAATGAGGCAACCATGAGCAGTTAAAAGCTTGTTAAGAAGGCGAAAAGAGGCGGATGAGTAAAGTTCGAATTAACGATCTGGCGCGAGAACTGGAAGTCAAGAGCAAAGTGATCCTCGATCTGCTCCCCGAAGTTGGCGTCACAGAAAAGAAGACGCACTCCAGTTCCGTGGAGGAAGACGAGGCAGTGCGTGTGCGCGCCGCCCTGGGCCGCGGAAGCAAGACCGCGACCGCCGCGCGCGGCCGGACCGCCAGCGCCGAGCAGAAACCCAAGATCGATCTGTCCAATATCTCCAAACCCGGAGATGTTCTGCGGGCCATTCAGCAACAGAAGCAGGATCGCGACCGGGGCCCGCGGCCGGTTTCCGCGCCACGGCCAACGGTTGCCCCTTCGATTGCGGCGGCGGCGACTCCGGCGGCCAAGCCTGCTGCCGGCGGCGCATCCGCCTCCGCGGCTCGCAAAACCGCCGCGTCATCGTCTCCGGCGGCAGCATCGACGCCGCCTGCGCCGCGCAGGATCGTTCCTCAGCCCAGGCAGGCGCCGCAGATCGTCACCGCGGCCCCTGCGATTCCCGCCATCGCTTCCCGTCCTCCCTCCGGACCTGTCATCGTAAAGCCGCCGGCACACGTAGCCGGAGCGCCCGCAGTGGTTCCCGCGCCCAGAAAGACTGCGCCCGAGGCACCGGCGGCGCAGAACACCGTTACGGCAACCGCCATGCCCCCTTCGCCGGCTGCTATAGCGGCCGCGCCGCCAGCGGCTGCGGGACAGGAGTCTTCGGCAGCGACGCCTGCGGCCGCACAAGGACCGCCCGCCAAGCGCATGATTATGCCGCAAACCGGTCCTCGCCCGGTTTACAAAGCTCCCGAAGGGGCGGACCAGACCCTGGGAGGAATGCAGCGCGGCAAACCCATTTTTGAGCGGCCTCGGCCCCAGTCGCCGGGCTCCCACGCCTCGCGGCCCGGCTCGGCTCCGGCCAGTCCCGGTGTTCTTCGCCGACCCATGCACCCCACCCGCCAGCATCCGACCGGCGCCCCCGGAGCACGACCGGGAATGCCTGGCAGACCCGGTTTTGGCGCTCCGCGCCCCGGAATGGGCGGACCGGGAGGGGCCCCTCCGCCTCCGGGCGCGGCTCCGCGTCCATCGCGTGGCCATAACCAGCGCCGCGGCGGCAACCGCTACGAAAAATCCAAGGAAGGGCCAATGAAAGGAATGGTTGCGCCGCGTCTCGGCGCAGCCCAGGTCCCCACCGGCCCGGTCCCCATCACCCGCAACATCACCGTCACCGAGGGCGTCAGCGTCAAGGACCTGGCGGAGAAGCTGGATCTGCGCGCCAAGGACCTGATCGCAACCCTGCTGCAGCGCGGCGTTTTCGTCACCGTCAATCAGTCGCTCGATACCGATCTCATTCAGGAGGTTTCGCGGCAGTTCGGCGCCGAGGCCACAGTCATCACCTTTGAAGACGAGATGGCCAACGAAGCCCTGGAAAATCTGCTCACTCAAGAGACTGGCGGCGAACTCGAAGTGACGCGGCCTCCCGTGGTCACCATTATGGGCCATGTCGACCATGGCAAGACTTCGCTGCTCGACGCCATCCGCGAAACCGAAGTGGCGGCGGGCGAGGCCGGCGGCATCACCCAGCACATCGGCGCGTACAAGGTCCGCATCGCCAAGGAAGACTCTCCCGCCTTCGGGCGCGAGATCGTCTTCCTCGACACTCCGGGTCATGAAGCCTTCACCCGCATGCGCGCCCGCGGCGCCAAGGTCACCGACATTGTCGTCGTGGTCGTCGCCGCCGACGACGGCGTCATGCCGCAGACGCTCGAAGCCATCGACCATGCCAAGGCGGCGAATGTGCCGATCATCGTGGCCGTCAACAAGATCGACAAGCCGGATGCGCAGCCGGATCGCGTGAAACAGCAGCTCGGCGACCGCGGCCTGGTCCCGGAAGCCTGGGGCGGCAACACGGTATTCGTCGATGTGTCGGCCAAGAAGCGCCTGAACCTCGACCTGCTGCTCGAAATGATCTGCCTGGTGGCCGATGTGGGCACGCTGCGCGCCTCGCCCGACCGTCCCGCGCTCGGCACCGTCATCGAATCCAAGCTCGACCGCGGACGCGGCGCCGTTTCCACCGTCCTGGTACAGAATGGCACCCTGCGGCTCGGCGATACTTTTGTCGTCGGCAATACGTTCGGCAAGGTACGCGCCATGTTCGACGACCGCGGCCGCGCCATTTCCGATGCCGGCCCCTCGACGCCGGTGGAAATCCTCGGTCTCGAAAGCATTCCCGATGCCGGCGACGTATTCACCGTAGTCGCCGACCGCGACAAAGCCAAGAGCGTGGCCCAGTATCGCAAGGCGAAGGAGCGGGAGTCGCAGCTCTCCAAGTCCTCGCGTGTTTCGCTCGAAGGGTTGGCGGAGCAGATCAAGCAGGCCGGCACCAAGGAACTGCCCATCATCCTCAAGGGCGATGTGCAGGGATCGGTCGAAGTGCTGGCCGAATCGCTCCCTCGTCTTTCCACGGAGAAGGTCCGCGTCAAGGTCATCCACTCCGGCGTCGGCGCCATCACGGAGAGCGACATTCTGCTGGCCTCGGCTTCCAACGCCATCGTCATCGGCTTCAACGTGCGGCCGGAACGCAAGGCCGCCGATATCGCCGCCCAGGAGAACGTCGAGATTCGCCTGCACTCGATCATTTACGAATTGCAGGACGAAATGCGCAAGGCCATGCTGGGGCTGCTGGAAGCGACCATCAAGGAGAACTACCTGGGTCGCGCCGAAGTCGCCAACGTCTTCAAGATTCCCAAGGTGGGCGCGGTGGCCGGTTGCCGCGTCACCGATGGAATGTTCAAGCGCGACTCCGAAGTCCGCGTGCTACGCGACTCCGTGCCGGTCTTCAAGGGCCGGCTGGCCTCGCTCAAGCGCTTCAAGGACGACGTCGGTGAAGTCCGCAGCGGCATGGAATGTGGCATCAGCATCGCCAACTTCAACGACATTAAAGTCGGCGATGTGCTCGAAGCCTTTACCGCGGAAAAGATCGCCGCCGATATCGGCCCCGCGCTGGTGGATACAGCCCGGGCCATGTCCACGGTGTAGCGGCAGCTTCAATCGTTCGATGCAAAATGGCGCGCCCGCGGGCGCGCCATTCCTGTTTTCCAGATCTTTTCATAGCCGGTGCATCCATCGAAGGTATGAGATGCGCGTCCACCTATTGGGCCAAGACACGCGGACATTGAAACTATAGGGTTAAAAACGTGAAACTACTGTTGTACTTTCCGGGAGAGCCAAAATCAAAATCACGACGCGATACTATCTAGTGCCATTGTGTCTTTGCCTTGCAATCACGGCCCATGCACAGTCGAACTTTGCGAACCTCCACGGAACCGTGCGCGATCCGCACAATCAACCCATTCCCCACGCGACGGTGGTTCTGACTTCGCCGGCAACTGGCGCCACTAGAAATCTGACAACCAACTCCGAAGGATTGTATGAAGCCCCGTTGATTGCAGCCGGAACGTATTCGATTTCGGTGGCTCCTCCGGGTTACGTTCCCTTGAGCCAGAACCTGACATTGGAAGTGGATCAGAACCTGGCGCTGGATTTTCATCTTCAGCTTGCTTCGCTGTCTCAGTCGGTGGCGGTGCGTGCGGGTTCGATTGTCATGGACTCGACCAAGACAAGCGTGGGCGAAGTGATCGAGCCGAAGGATATCGAAAATCTGCCGTTGAACGGCCGCATGGTCCTTGACCTGGCGCTGACTGTTCCGGGAGTTCATTCAGGAGCCGGAGCACAGGAAGGCGATGTGAACCCGCTTTATTGGCGTCCGGGACAAAACTCCGCCATCGGCGTGGGGGGCGGCCGCCCGAACGCCAACTATTATCTGCTGGATGGGGCTGTGAATACGGACCCGACATTCTGGACGCAGAACATCAGTCTTTCTCTCGATGCTATCCAGGAGGTTCGCGTCGATATCTCCACCTATTCGGCGAATGAGGGTGGGGCAGGTGGGGGACAGATCAACATCGTCAGCCGTTCCGGGACGAAACAACTGCACGGCACCTTGTACGACTATGTGCGAAACGGCGCGCTCGATGCCAACAGCTTCGAGCAAATGGGTAGTAACAACTATCTGGTGCAGAACCAGTTCGGCGGCTCCGTGGCAGGTCCCATTCCCGGTGCGAGGCAGACATTTTTCTTCGTGAATTTCGAGGGTTACCGGCACGTCGAGTCCGATACCAACATCGATACCGTGCCCACGCTGGACGAGATCAACGGAGATTTCAGCCAGAGCGGCACCAACATCTATAACCCGTTCAGCGCTCACACTAATGGCGACTCAATCGTTCGCGACCAGTTTCCGGACAACAAAATTCTGAAGGGCATGCTCAATCCGGTTGCGGTCCAGTTCATGACGCAATATCTTCCCCGACCGAATATGGGAGCGCCGGGCGTCGACTCGAACAACTACATGGATGTGCGGAATGAGACCCAGGACTGGAACCAGGGTACGCTTCGGCTGGACCACTATCTGAAGGGAGGCGACCTGATCTTCGCGCGCTATTCCGGATCAAGCGAAACCGGTTTTACACCGATCAACCTGCCCGGCTTCGGCGCTTACAACGACAATTTATCGCAGCAGGCTGTCGGCTCCTGGAACCATACCTTTTCTCCGGCATTGCTGAACACTGCCAGCATTGCTGCCTCGCGCTTGTCAATGTTTCTTCATTCTCAAAACAATGGGGTCAACGATATTGTCGACCAACTGGGAATTCAAGGCGTGGGTTTTGGCGGGAAGGGCGCGTGGGGGGCACCATGGTTTGCGGTGCAGGGGTATTCCGGTTTTGGCGACTCCTTTGCGGCAACGCCGGTCCATGACTGGGATACAATTTATGAAGGGCGCGACACGCTGTTCTGGCAGCGGGGACACCATAATCTGCAATTCGGCGCCAGCTATCGCCGCTATCTGTGGCCGATGTGGGGATTCTTCCAGAACCGAGGCTTCTATCAATTCACCAATGGGTATACGTCTCAGACTGCGTCCAATGACGGAACCGGTTCCGCGCTGGCCAGCTTCGTATTGGGCTTGCCGGTGGTGCGGCAGCGGCAGGCGGGCATCCCTGCGATGGACCTGCGGGGTTGGTTCGCCGACGCTTTCGCGCAGGATGAATGGCGCATCTCGACCAACACCACGCTCAATTATGGCCTGCGCTACGAGTATGCCAGTCCGCTCTGGGATGCGCACTTCACCAACAGCAATCTCGATCTGTCCTCGGGTACGCCGGTGGCCTTTATCGGCGGTCAGGAGAAGTATCCGAATTCATTGATGTATGCGAACCATGCCGACTTTGCGCCGCGTATCGGCATTGCGCACAATTTTCCGCGATGGGGCCTGATCGTCCGCGGCGCCTATGGCTTGTTCTATACGCCGGTCGACTATAACTCCTGGTGCAATCAACGTCATAATGTGCCGTATGTGTTTCCGGAGACGGACCAGGGGGACAACTACACGCCGTCTCCCGCAATTGCAGGTTTCAATTTCTCTCCGCCGGTGCTGGGCAAGACGGTGGTCAGCTTTGCCTCGTTCAGCCTGCGCCCGGCTCCGCAGTATATTCAGCAATGGAACGCAACCATCGAGAAATCTCTGGGGAGCGCGACCACGGTGGAAATCGGCTATATCGGGGCGCGCGGCTTCCATTTGCAGCGGGCGCACTTGATCAACAACGCGTTGCCTGGCCCGGGCGCAATTGAGCCGCGCCGTCCGTTTCAGCACATAAGCTTTGCTCCGGGAACCGTGATTCCACCCAGTATTGAAGGCACTCCTGTCGATGTGGCCAGCCTTACTTTTCCAGTGAGCGCGATTAATGAATTGGAAACAACGGCACAGAGCTGGTACGACGCTGCGTATATCAACCTGCGTCGGCAGTACCACAACGGGTTCAGCATCCTGGCGAATTATACGTTCTCAAAAAATCTGAGCAACGCGCCGGATTTCCGCTCACCCATGTATGAGTCGACCATACCGCAGAACAACAACGATCTTGCGGCGGAAAAAGGGCCGGCCTGCGACATTCCGCAGCGGTTGGTAGTGAGCGCGGTCTACGCCGCTCCAGCCGACATGCGCTCGGGGTGGACGCGCATCGCGACAGAAAATTGGTTGTTCTCGATGATCTATCAGGCCGAGTCCGGATATCCATTTACCGTCTCGGTGTTCGGCGACACGGCGAATGCCGGTACCATTCTCGGCGAAAATCCGATTCGCGCCAACGCGACCGGGAAGCCGATCTTCGGGCCGGGCACGCGGAATGCCGCCCACTGGATCGACTCCGCCGCGTTTGCCGCGCCCGCTCCGTACACGTTTGGGGATGTGGGTCGCAATTCGGTCTACGGACCGGGACTGCAAACGATGGACCTTTCCGCGCAGAGAACGATACCCCTCCCCAAACAGGCGTCTTTTCAGGTCCGGGGTGATTTCTTCAATGCATTCAATCACACCAACCTGGGCTCGCCGAACCGCTTCGTCAATACGCCGCAGTTCGGTTCAATTACCATGCCCATGACACCGGGCAGGGAAATCCAGTTGAGCGGGCGCTTCCAGTTTTAAATGAAGCGGCTCCAGTCCCTGCCGAAACGCTTCAACGGTTATGTGGAACTCGGCGATTTGCTCGAAGCCCTTACCGCGGCAAAGATCGCAGCCGATATCGGCCCCGCGCTGGTGGATACGGCCCCGGCCATGTCCACGGCATAGCGACAGCGTCAATCGTTCGATATAAATGAATGGCGCGCCTGCGGGCGCGCCATTTTTGCATATGTCTCCACATGAAATGCGCTCACTTTCCCTTCAGGTGAGTCGCCACAGCCGGAGGCGCGGCTGCCTCCGTTCCGTCCCCTGCCCCTTTGCCCGATTCCCGGAGCAGCCAGTCGATCCTGCGCTGAAGTTCGCCCGGCCGCATCTGCCCCAGGATGCGAAACCGAATCATCCCGTTCGCGTCGATAAAAGCTGTCGCTGGAATGGCGAGTGCCATGTCGGCTGTTTAGTCCTGCGAGGAAAAGAATGGGCGCGTCTCTCCGGCGCGCCCATTCTTTTTTGCGCCGAAAAGTCAGAACATCCCGGCAAATATTTGGGCACCAGAATCTTCTCCCCGCGTTGTAACATCCGATTAAGCCGTGAATACCTCAAATACTGCTCCACTCCGTCAACCCAAACGTACTCCTCGCCGCTGGCAAATTGTTGTGTTGATTCTGATCGCCATTGCCATCGCCCTGGTCGTAGCCATCAACTATGCTCTGCATCGCGCCGCCCCCATGCTCCGCAGCAAGATCATTCAATCGCTGTCCACGCGCTTCGACAGCCAGGTGCAGCTGGGCGAGTTGAACATATGGATCGCCCACGGCATCAACGTGGAGGGAAAAAACCTCAGCCTGCGCTCGAACCGTTATCCCAGCCTGCCGCCTCAGATTAGCGTCGGGCAATTCAGTTTTCATATCGGCTTGATGGCGATATTTCAGCGACCCATTCATGTGCGCCTGATCGAACTGCACGGGCTGGTCGTTAAGATTCCTCCAAAGGGCGAGCGCGCCGCCATGCCGAAAGCGAAGCCCACCCACCCCGGCAAGATCGATATCGTCATCAACCGCATCGTCTGTGACGACACCCTGCTGACCCTGCTCAAGCGGGAACCCAACAAGACAGCGCTGCAATTCAAAATCCATGCCCTCACCTTGCGGCGGGTCGGCTCCGGCAAACCGATGCACTTCGATGCGCAGCTGGTCAATCCCAAACCGCTCGGCGACATCGCCACCCACGGCAGCTTCGGACCCTGGAACGCCGACCATCCCCACGCGACCCCGATCGACGGCGTCTATTCCTTCACCAACGCCGACCTGAGCACCACCAAGGGAATTGCCGGAACCTTGTCCTCCAAAGGAAAATTCTCCGGCCCCCTCGATACGATCACCGTCGATGGCGAAACCGACACGCCGAACTTCAGCGTCGACGTGAGCGGACATCCGGTGGCGCTGCATACGGACTTCCACGCCATCGTGAACGGCACCAATGGCAACACCTATCTGCAGCCCGTCAACGCGCACTTCCTCAATACCGATGTGACTGCTGTGGGCTCCGTGGTGCGGGGCTCCGACGGCCACGGCCACGACATCAGCCTCGATGTAACCATCGATCAGGGGCGGATCGAGGACCTGCTGGAGATTGGAGCCAATACCGAGCCGCCGGTCCTGAAGGGCGCAGTCCAGTTGCACACCAAGTTCGATCTGCCAACCGGACCGCAATCCGTCAGCCGCCGCCTTCGTCTGCGCGGCACGTTCGATGTAAACCAGGCGTCCTTCACCAATTTCCAAATTCAGAAAAAGGTGGATGAGCTGAGTCTGCGCAGCCGGGGCAAATCCGACCAGGCCAAGGAAGTATCGCAGGAAAAACCGTCGTCGACTGTCCAGTTGCCGAACGTTCCCGTCAGCCTCAAGGGAACGTTCGCGATGGCCAACCAGAAAATCAGGCTGCCGCAGCTGCAGTTCACCGTGCCGGGCGCACAGATCGCCCTGCACGGGGTCTATACCCTGGATGGCAAGCAGTTCGACTTTGCCGGACACGCCCGCCTGCAGGCTCATATCTCCAGTGTTGTAGGCGGCTGGAAGGGCAAGCTGCTGACGCCGCTCGATCCGTTCTTCGCGAAAAACGGGCACGGTACGGTCGTCCCCATCAAGATCACCGGGACCAAATCCAACCCTCAGTTCGGTCTGAACTTCTAGCAGTTCGGACTGAATTTCTAACCCGCGCGATCGAGCGACGCCAGCACATCGTCCGGCTCGGGACGCATGCGAAAATCCGCATACGCCGCGGCGTATGCAACCTTGCCATCGCGACCAACGACGTATGTTGCGGGCAACGCCAGCCGCCATTCCGGATCGCCGTTGATGAAAGGAAGGTTTACCAGAATTGAGCGCAAGTGTTTCTGGTGGTAATCGGGCACGGTGTAGGTCAGGCCAAAGCTTTCCGCTACCTTCGAGCTTTCATCGCTCAGAACGGCAAACGGCAGCGGATGCTGCTGAATCAGCAAATCGGTCTGATGCACCGTCTGCGGAGAGATGGCCACCAGCAGTGCTCCGCGCGCGCGTACCGTGGGATACGCATCGCGCCAGGCGGCAAGCTCGGCCATGCAATACGGGCACCACCGCCCGCGAAAAAACTTGAGGATCACCGGCCCCAGGGCCAGCAGATCGGCAGACCGAACCTTGCGGCCATTGTTGTCCGGCAGCGTAAACTCCGGCGCCGCGGCGCCCAGCGGCAGAACCTTCGCCTCAATCCCACTCTGGAACAACTCCCCCACAGCCCGGTCCACCGGCTGCAGCCGCTCAGGCTGCACCAGCGAGCGGGTCCGCTCGCTGATCTCGTCAAGTTGGTCCTGTAATTTGGGCACGAGAGCCTTCCGATTCGAGCCTATGGCGGCGACGTCGTCGTTCTAGCGACCGCCGCGCATATTGGTCAGCGTTCCCATCATGCGCCGCTGTACGGCGCCGCCCTTGCCCATGGACTTGAACATCTTGCGCATCTGGATGTACTGCCGCAGCAGTTGATTCACCTCCTGCACCGTGGTGCCGGAGCCGCGCGCGATACGCTTGCGGCGGCTGCCGGAGATCAGCTCGTGGTTGCGCCGCTCCGCCGCCGTCATGGAGTTGATCATCGCTTCGATGCGCGTGAACTGCTTCTCATCCACATTGCCGGCAGCCTGCTGCATGCCCTGAAAAGGCCCCACCGAGGGCAGCATTTTCATGATGCTTTGCAGCGATCCCATTTTTTTGATCTGCCGCAGTTGGTCGCGAAAATCCTCCAGCGAGAACCCATCGCCCATCAGCGCTTTCTTGGCGAACTCCTCGGACTTCTTGCGATCGATCGTCTCCTCCGCCCGCTCGATCAGCGTCATGATGTCGCCCATGCCCAGGATGCGGCTCACAATGCGATCGGGGTGGAAGGGCTCGAACGCGTCTGGCTTCTCGCCCGTGCCGATAAACTTGATCGGCTGCCCGGTCACGTGCCGAATGGAAAGCGCCGCACCGCCGCGCGCATCGCCATCCATCTTGGTCAACACCACGCCGGTCAGCGACAGCTTGTCGTGGAACTCCTTGGCCGAGCGCACCGCGTCCTGCCCAGTCATCGCGTCGGCGACGAAAAGAATCTCCTGCGGATTCAACAGCGACTTCAGCCGCTGCATTTCGCTCATCAGCGCTTCATCGATATGCAACCGCCCGGCGGTATCGACGATCATCACATCGCAGCCGGAGATGACGGCCTCGCGCCGCGCTTCCTTGGCCAGCCGCTCGACCAGCGCCGAGCCCGGGGTCTCGCCCTTCAGGTCGCCTTCATACAGATTCGTGCCGATCGACTTCGCCACCACCTGCAACTGCTCCCGCGCCGCCGGACGATACACGTCCACCGACACCAGCAGCGGGCGATGACCGCCTTTTTTCAGCCAGGCCGCCAGTTTGCCGGAGGTGGTCGTCTTGCCGGAGCCTTGCAGTCCGGCCATCAGGATCACGGTCGGCGGCTGCGATGCGAATTTGAAGCGTGCCGTGTCGGTGCCCAGCATCGCGATCAACTCATCGCGGACAATCTTGATGACCTGTTCGGTCGGCGAAAGCGCGGTCAGCACCTCCTGACCCAGAGCCTTGGCGCGGATGTGCTCGATCAGCTCCTTCACCACGTTCAGGTTGACGTCGGCCTCAAGCAGCGCCAGCCGGATTTCCTTGAGCGCCTCACCGATATTTTCCTCGGTGATCGTTCCCTGGCCGCGCAGGTTCTTGAATGTGCGTTGGAGTTTTTCTGAGAGGTTTTCAAACATAGGTCAAGCCCCAGTGTACCAAGGGAGCCCGCCCGGAAAGGGTTGAATCGGGGTGCCCCATCCTAGCCGCGCCTTTTGCGGCTAGGGTTGGACGTTTGCTGCATCTGGAACTTTTGAAGAGAACATCTTGCTCTGCGGGCGCGGCCTTTTGGGCTATGCAAACGCCCCACGGTCCTATAAACCCTGCGCGACACAAAGCGCCGCCACGTCCCCGATACGCTCGCCCAACTCCGCTGGCACAATCCGGCAGACGACGGCCGCTTGCGCTAGTGCCTCTCGCCGGACGACTTTCCTTGCCGGAGCAAGAATTTCTTCCCCCAACCGCATCGCCAGGCCTCCGATAACGATCCGTTCGGGGTTGAGAACATCGATCAGGGTGGCAAGCACCTGCCTGAATTACGCCCGCAACCCGATCAAGCGGTCCGCCGCAACTAACCCCGATGGCGGCGAGGGAGTCACCGGCCACGCCATTCGAAATCAGCGACTCGTGAATGGCGTTTTCAATGCGCCGGATCGTAGGCTCCGGGCCTTTGGCGGGAAGCGTTGGAAATTCCACCCGAGACAGCAGCACCGGCGGTGCCAAAGAGATCGTCACCGCCGTTTTCGTGCCGCCGATATCGACCCCGGCCCAGACACTCTTTTTCACTCGCAACCGCTCCTGAATCCCACAGTTGGCAACGACAAGCTGCTCGGACTATCCTGCTGCCAGCGTGGCAAAATGCTTCGGACGATGGAGGAACCTGTGATGCCAGTCAAAGCGATACCCGATGGCTACCATAGCATCCAGCCCTATCTGATGATCGACGGCGCCGCCAAAGCCATCGAATTCTACAAACAGGCGTTTGGTGCAACAGAGACTCTCTCTATGAGGCAGCCCGACGGCCGGATCGGTCACGCCGAGATTCGGATCGGAGACTCGACCGTGATGATGGCCGATGAGCACCCGGAAATCCAGGCCTTCGCCCCAAGCCATTACGGCGGTTCGCCGGTCACCCTGCTGCTCTATACGGAAGATTGCGACGGCACCTACCGGCGCGCCATCGCCGCCGGAGCCACCAGCGTGCGCGAACCGGAGGACCAGTTCTACGGCGATCGCATGGCGGGAGTAAAAGATCCCTTCGGCTACACCTGGTTCATTGCAACCCACATCAAAGACGTTTCCAAAGAGGAGTTGGAGAAACCACACTAACGATCCGGCCGGAAAGCAATGCATCGGGTGCCCCATCCTAGCCGCGTCTTTTGCGGCTAGGGTGGGACGGTATGCTGCATTCCAATCGGGCCGCTCAATAGGATGGAGTTTACCTCGATCGTAGCCGAGGACTCGGGACGACAACCTTATCCGAGAAATCAATGACTCAGGAGATCTAGCCCGCAGCTTTTCTTCCCCGCCCGGAGGTTTCAAAGTACTCCTCAATCTCTTCGAGCGTCTTGCCCTTGGTCTCAGGCAGGAAGAATGTGACAATCAGCAGATAGATCACGGTGAACCCGGCAAAGAGAAAGAAGATCGTCGAGTAGCCGTACTTGCTGACCACCGGCAGAAAAATTCCCGCCAGAATCGTCCCCACCATCTGGTTCAGCACCAACGCGATGCTCATTCCGTTCGAGCGAATGCGTGTCGGCATCAGCTCCGACAGAGCCAGCCAGACGCACACACCGGGCCCGAGTGAAAAGAATGCCATAAAAACATACAACAAGCCAGCTATCAGCCACCCGTGCGCCGTTCCTGGTACGCGCCCGATATTGGCCCGCTCAATTTTGAGCGGTGCGGTCCGGGCCGCCTCCAGGTTGGCGAACGGATTCTTCAGGAATGCCTCAAATTCGCTGCTGGGCACGGCGCTTTCCCGCGTGATGTGGATCGCGGCCGCTCCCGTCTCATCGGAGCGCACAAAGTTCGTCGACGCAGTGAACCCGCCATAGGAGTAAACCACGGCCAGCGATGCGCGATCGGCTTGGACTCGATGGCCGGCATATCCCCGGGCAGCCAGAAATTTTTGCGCCTCCGCCGGTGTGAAATGCAGGGTCAGGGTCTGGTTCGGCTGCACCATGGACTGAACCGACTGTCGGCAATCGACATGCGCGCTCTCGGTTTTCAGAAACAGGGCGCCGACGCAGGTCAGCGAAACAACCACCCCGGCGGTGCCTAACATGAAAAGGAATTTCCGTCCTTTGCGGTCGACCAGCGCAACGCCAACCAGCGTCATCAGGAAATTGACGAAGGTGAAAATGACGTATCCCCAATGCGCGCTCACATCGGACAACCCGCTTTGCAGCAGAATGCCGGTGTTGTAGGCAATGATCGAATTGACGCCGGTCGCCTGATTCACCAGCAGGATGGCGCAGGCCAGCAGAAACGGATAGACATACTTCCGCCGCAGCAGGGAATCCTTGACCTTCTCCCCGGACGCGGAAACCGATTGCGTCTGCCCCTCCAGCGCAACCTGCTCCATTTCTTTCAACTCGACTTGCGCCTGCGCCGGCGTGCGGGAGCGCAGCAGCGCCGCGTAGGCGCGCGCCGTTTTCCCTCGCTTGAACAGCCAGCGCGGAGACTCCGTCAGAAACAGGCTGCCCAGCGCGAACAACACTCCCGGCGGCAGCGAGACCCAGAAGATCCGCCGCCAGGCCTGGTCCTTGAACCGAAACAAGGTTGCCGCATTGGCGCTGCCAGCGACCGCCGCCACGCGATAGCTGTAGTAAATGCCGATCAGCGCCGCAAGCACGATACCCAAGGTCAGCAGCCACTGGAAAATCCCCGTCCCCTTGCCGCGGTTGGACGCCGGCAGGCATTCGGCCAGATAGAGCGGGACCACCATGCCGATGAATCCGCCGCTGATGCCCTGCAGCAGCCGCCCGTAAAACAGCGGTTCGTAGCCATGCGACAGCGCAATGATGGGAATACTCAGCACAAACGCGATGCCGCTCACGGTCATCAGCGGCTTGCGTCCCATCCAGTCGGCCAGCAGTCCGGCAAACAGCGTCGAGATGACGGTGCCCAGCAGGACCGCTGCCACGATGATCGAAAGCTGCTGCGCATTCAGACGCGAAGTCGCTTCCAGATACGGCAGCGCGCCGCCGATGATACCGACATCGACGCCGTAGAGCAGACCGCCCAGACCCGCAACCAGCAGCAGGAATCGGCTATAGTTGGATCTTTTTAGTGAGACGGAATCGGAGATCGGCATGATCAATTAAGCGAATGATATATGAGCCGGAGTTTCGAAGCGTCTAGAATGCGCGGACCCAGGTATCCGCCGGCGATTCAATGGATGTCGACGGCCGGATACTCTTCGACGTATTCTTCTCCGTTGCAGCCGTAGTAGGCGACGGTTCGCGCCGCGAAATCGACATCGTACCGCACCACTCCAGCCCGCCACGTTGACGCCAGGAATTCCGGGAACGTACTTTCTCCGGCCTGATCGGTTCGCAACGCCGCGATGAGAGCTTCGCGGTCGAAGGGCGGTACGTCCATCATCCCGGAAGCCAGCGGCGCACCCTGCATCATCACCGGCCCATCTTCGCTTAGAAACAGGCTTTGGCACGCCGGAAGAGACCAGACGTTCCGCGTGACCCCGGCGCGTCGCAGGGTCTCGGCCAGAAAGGGAAATCCGCCCACCTTGGGCCGGATCGCTATGGCCCGCTCCTGGGCCTGGCGCAAATTGTCGATTGCCTTGCTCATTCAAGATTCTCCTGTATGTTGCAGCGTGCAGTATCCGCCTACCAACAGAATCATATGATTTTCCGCGAGAACGAGTTGTCAATCGCCCGATCCAAAAATCAACTGTCATCCCGACCGGAGTTCGCGCAGCGGCCTGGAGTGGAAGGACCTGCGTTTTTCCAGCCGCCACCCTACACCGCGATCGCTCAGTTCACCCATCGACAGCGACTTGACACCCTTCCTGCGCATTGGATACCCTTAGCTTGAGAATGAATTACTGTCTCCACAACGGTTGTCCTGTCATGCGAATGCCAATGCGCGCTTGCGGGCAGCTGTTTTTGGAGATGCGAACCACCCTATAATCCCGTTCCACTCCCAAGACTCAGCAACCCGCGGCGCGCAGCCCGCGGGTTTTGCGTTTTTGCGGCAAAAGAAATTTCTAACCTACTACTGGAGAAAACAATGCCTGACGAAACACCCAACTACCGATTCGCCACTCTTTCCGTCCATGCCGGCCAGGAGCCCGACCCCACTACCGGTTCGTGTGCCGTCCCGATTTACCAGACGGTGGCCTACGAGTTTAAAAACGCCGATCACGCCGCTGCACTGTTCGGGCTGCAGGAGTTCGGCAATATCTATACCCGCATCATGAACCCCACCACGGATGTACTGGAAAAGCGCGTGGCTGCCCTCGAAGGCGGAGTCGCTGCGCTGGCCACCGCCTCCGGACAGGCAGCCGAAACGCTCACCATCCTAACCCTGGCAAAAGCAGGCGATGAAATTGTCTCCACCACCTCTCTCTACGGCGGCACCTACAACCTGTTCCACTACACGCTGCCCAAGCTCGGCATCACGGTCCGCTTTGTGGACGCGGACGATTTCGACGGCATCGCCAAGGCCATCAACGCGAAGACCAAAGCCGTCTACACGGAGGCGCTCGGCAATCCCAAACTCGACGTGGTCGATCTCGAAAAGCTGGCGTCCATCGCCCATAAACAGGGCGTGCCGCTCATTGTCGACAACACGGTTCCGTCGCCGGCCCTCTGCAATCCCATCCAGTGGGGCGCCGATATTGTGGTCCACTCGGCAACGAAATATCTCGGCGGCCACGGCAACAGCATTGCCGGCATCATCGTCGACAGCGGCAAGTTCGACTGGGCCAAGTCCGGCCGCTTCCCCGACTTTGTCGAACCCGATCCCTCCTACCACGGGCTTTCCTTTACCGGCGCCTTCGGCAACCTGGCGTTTATTTTGAAGGCTCGTGTCCAGGGGCTGCGCGATACCGGGGCTTGCCTTTCTCCGTTCAACGCATTCCTCATTCTGCAGGGCATTGAGACGTTGCATCTGCGCGTGCCGCGCCATGCGGAAAATGCCCTCGCGGTGGCCAAGTTTCTGGAGAACCATCCCGCCGTCGAATGGGTCAACTATCCCGGTCTGGCCAGCAGCAAATACAACCAGCGCGCCAAAAAGTATCTGCCCAAGGGCGCCAGCGCCATCGTCACCTTCGGGATTCGCGGCGGGTTTGAAGCCGGCAAAAAGTTTCAGGACTCGCTCCAGCTCTTCAGCCTGCTGGCGAACATCGGCGACACCAAGTCGCTGGTCATCCATCCCGCCTCCACCACGCACCAGCAGTTGAACGCGGAAGAGCAGCTTTCGGCCGGCGTCAAGCCCAACCTGATCCGGCTGTGTATCGGAATCGAGGACATCGCCGACATCACCGCTGACCTCGAAAACGCCTTGAAGAAAGCAGCCGTAACGAAACAGGAACTGGTTTCCGCATAAGGCGGTTGGATATGGCACAGGCAGCATTGCAGCCCGACTTTGAAGGCGATTTTCCGCTCGACGAAGGCGCGCCGTTTGCGCTGGAGTCGGGCGGGAACTTACCGGGCGCGTCCTTGCATTACGCCCGCTACGGCGAGCTGAACGATGCGCGCGACAACGCTATCCTCGTCTGTCACGCGCTCACCGGCTCGGCGCGCGTGGCCGACTGGTGGCCACAACTGTTTCACAACCGCCGCCCGCTCGATATCGGACAGCATTGTGTCATCGGCATCAACGTACTCGGTTCCTGCTACGGCTCGACCGGGCCGCAGTCGGTGAATCCAACCACGGGAAAGCCGTTCGGCGCGGACTTTCCCGTCGTCAGCATTCGCGATATCGTGCGGGCGCAGGCACAGTTGATGGCGCATCTCGGAATTCAACAACTGCGCGCCGTGCTCGGCGGATCCATTGGCGGGATGCAGGCGTTGCAGTGGGCGGTCGATTTTCCCGAGCGCGTCGCCGGCGGCTTTGCCGTGGGCGCGACGGCGCTTTCGGCTATGGGGCTGGCGCTTAACCATCTGCAGCGGGAGATGATTCGTCTCGACCCGGCCTGGAATGCGGGCAATTACGACCCGGCCCATCCCCCGGCGCGAGGCCTGGCACTGGCGCGGGGCCTCGCAACCTGCACGTATAAATCTCCGGCGCTGTTTACCGAGCGTTTTGCCCGCAAGCCGGATCGCGCTGGCGGCAATCCTTTCGACACCCACGCCGCCATGTACGATGTCGCGGGCTATCTCGAATATCAGGGCCGCATCTTCAACGAACGCTTTGACGCCAACAGCTATCTGGTCATCTCGCGCGCCATGGACACATTTGACCTGGCGCGGGGATATGCCAGCGAGGCGGCTGCATTGCAGCGCATCCGCGCGCGGGTTTTACTGGTGGGCATTTCTTCCGACTGGCTGTTCCCGCCGGACGATGTGCGCGCGTTGGCCGAACGCATCCGGAACGCCAGCGCAGTCTGCAACTATATCGAGCTGCACTCCAACCACGGCCACGATGCCTTCCTCGCGGAAGCAGAAAATGTGCGTCCGCTCATTGAATACATTGTGCGGAGCGGCGCCGTGCAGCCAACGCCGGAGAATCAAGTGGCCCAGGCGGTCTAATGGACTTCGTCCTCGATACGGAACGCCTGCGGCTGCGTGCATGGCAATCGCGGGATCACGAGCCGTTTGCGGCGATCAATGCCGACCGTCGCGTGCGCGAATTCTTTCCCGCTCTGATGACGCGCGAGGAAAGTGATGCGTCCATTCGCCGATTCGAGCACAGCCAGGTGCAGCACGGGTTCTGCTTCTGGGCTGCGGAATTGCGGGAAACGTCAGAGCTGATCGGCTTCGTCGGCTTGGAAAGAATGAGCTTCCAATTGCCCAATGTTTCTGACCCGGCCGTGGAGATCGGATGGCGCCTGACTCCGAAAGTCTGGAGCCAGGGCCTGGCAACCGAGGGTGCGCGTGCCGCGCTGGGGCACGCCTTCACGGAACTCGGAATCGCCGAAGTAGTGGCCATCACCGTACCCTCGAATTTGGCGTCGCGCACGGTGATGGAGAAGCTCGGTATGACGCACGACGAGCGGGACGACTTTGATCATCCCAGGATTCCGCATGGACATCCCCTCGAGCCACACGTCCTCTACCGGATTCGAAGAACATCCTGGAGTTCCGTATAAACTACAAAAATTATGATGAAGCATTTGATTCTTGCTTGGTGTGTTGTCTTTGCGTTCGGCTCCCTGAGCGCGCAGAAGGCGGTGTGGCAGCCATCGCCCGGACATACGCAGGTGCCCATATGGCCGGGAGCGCCACCGAATCCTGAACCGGTCACCGGGCCGGAGAGTATGTCGACGATCACCAAGGATTTGGTCGCCGGTCGGCCGTGGATTGCTGTCCGCAACGTGACGCGCCCCACGATGACCGTTTATTCCTGCGTTCGGGCTGCGGCGGACGAAGCTCCCGATTACGCGATGGCCTCAATTTCTGGACACGTGGCTGCATACGATCGGCATGATTTCGCAGTAGGCGGCCGGTCTGACCGACGGCCAATTGGGATTCGCGTGTAGCGTCCCTCTGGGCATCTCCCCATGAATGGTCAACCTGCTCAAGTCCAAGTCAAGCTACACCCGCCGCGAAACCGCACCAATGCAAAAGGACAGCACGGAAGAAATCCGCGCCGCCCTTTTGTCGGTGGAAAATTCTACTTGGCTGGATCCGTCGGCGGCCCTTGCTCGTCCGGATTCTCCATCGCCTTGTCCATCTCAGCCCTGCGTTTGGCACGGGCCTCGGCGCGTTTCTCGCGCTTCTCCTCGAGAATCTTCTCGACCCCCAGCATCTCGACGAACGCCTTTTCCGCGCCATCGCCTTTCTGGAAGCCGCTGCGCACGATGCGGAGATAGCCGCCCGCCCGGTCTCCATAACGCGGAGCGACGGTATCGAACAGCCGGGAGACGGCTTCGCGCGTCATGAGATACGCGAATGCCTGGCGCCGCGCGGCCAGATCGCCGCGCTTGCCCAGGGTGATCATCTTTTCGACGTGCGGACGCGCGGCCTTGGCCTTGGTAACGGTGGTTTCGACGCGGTCCTCAAGAATGATGGAAGTCACCAGGTTGCGCAGCATGGCGCGGCGGTGGCTGGTGTTTCTTCCGAGTTTGTATCCTGCTTTGCGATGACGCATGGCGAATCTCTCTTGTCGATAAAATCTGCCGCGCAAAACTCTTCAGCCTCGCGCGGCTTGGTGATTTATTTCACGGTTAGAAGTTCTCCGGCTCTTCCTGCGGCGCTAAAAGATCGGCGTCTTCGAAGTCGTCCTCGTCTTCGTCCTCGTCGTCGTTGCGCTGACCGATGCTCGAAAGCACGGCCGCCGGCAGAATGCTGGTCGGTCCCGGAACCGGGTTGCCGCTTTCGTCGATGCGCATGCCGAGCGAAAGTCCCATCTGCGCCAGCATTTCCTTGATCTCGTTCAGCGACTTGCGGCCGAAGTTCTTCGTCTTCAGCATCTCCGCTTCAGTCTTCTGGACCAGCTCGCCGATGGTCTGGATTCCGGCGTTCTTCAGGCAGTTGTAGCTGCGGACCGACAGCTCCAGCTCTTCGACCGAGCGGTTCAGGTTCTCATTGCGAATCAGTGGTTCATGCATTCCGCCGGCGGCGTCGGCTTCCATCTCTTCCTCAAAATTGATGAAGATGCTCATGTGATCTTTCAGCAGCTTGGCCGCTAGCCCGATGGCATCGACCGGCAGCACCGAACCGTTGGTCCATACCTCGATCGTCAACTTGTCGTAGTCGGTGATCTGACCCAGACGGGCCGCTTCAATGGCGTAGTTCACCTTGCGCACCGGCGAATGGACCGAGTCGACGGGAATGAAACCGATGCCCAGATCGGAGTCGAAATTCTTGTCGGCGGAAATATAGCTGCGTCCCCGCTTCAGGCGCATTTCCATGTCCAGCTTGCCGCCCTCGCTGACGGTGGCGATGTAGACGTCCTTGTCGAGAATCTCCACGTCGCTGTCCGCCTCGATCATGCCGGAGGTGACAATGCCGGGCTTGTCGGCACGCAGGTAAATGGCCTTCGGACCCTCGCCATTCAGCCTGAACGGAACCTGCTTCAGGTTCAGGATGATGTCCGTCGCGTCTTCCACCACGCCGGAGATCGACTGAAACTCGTGCAGAACGCCCTCAATGTGGACTGCGGTGACCGCCGCGCCTTCAATTGAAGACAGCAGCACGCGCCGCAGCGCATTGCCGATGGTGGTGCCGAAGCCGCGTTCAAAGGGCTGCGCGCTGAACTTGCCGTATTTTTCGGTGAGCGTCTCCAGATCGACCGAGAGACGTTTCGGTTTTTGAAATCCACGCCATAACATAGTTGATCGCCTTTACTTTCCCGCCCGGCTGGCGCCGCGAAGCATTCTGCAACGGCCGGGCCTGTTCTCCTGGTTTGGAATTGACTGCGGTTTGGTTCCTTGCCGCTTGCGCGGCGCATCCGCCCCGGTGGTAGCCTGCGCCGCCACCGCGGTTTGAAATTTACTTGCTGTACGACTCACTTACTTGCTGTACAACTCCCTTACTTGCTGTACAGCTCTACGATGAGCTGCTCGTTCACCGGCAGGTGCAGGTCCTCGCGCTTCGGCAGCGAGAGCACTTTGCCGCTCATGTTATTGCGGTCGATCGACAGCCACTGCGGCTGCGCTCCCTGGCCGCTATAGTCCCGGGCGACTTCAAACACCGGCAGCGACTTGCTGCCCTCGCGCACCCGGATTTCATCGCCCACGCTGACCTGGTAGGAAGGAATGTTCACCTTGCGCCCGTTCACTTCCACATGGCCGTGACGCACGACCTGCCGCGCCTGGCGGCGGGAAATGGCGAACCCCAGCCGAAATGCGACGCTGTCCAGACGGCGCTCCAGTTGCTGCAGCAGCAGCTCGCCGGTCACACCGCTCGCTGCGTTGGCCTTCTCGTAATAGGCGCGGAACTGGCTTTCGAGCGTAAAGTACATACGCTTGGCCTTCTGTTTCTCGCGCAGCTGCAGACCGTAGCCGACGATCTTCGCCTTGCGGTCGCGGCCATGCTGGCCGGGGGCGAAGTTGCGCTTTTCAATGGCGCACTTGTCGGAAAAACAGCGGGGGCCCTTCAGAAAAAGCTTGATGCCTTCGCGACGGCAAAGGCGGCAGACAGGTCCGGTATACCGTGCCACAGAAATCTCCTGGTTCAGAGGCCGACCGGTTTACGGGCAAAGGCCCTTCTTCCCGGTCCGCGAACATGTTGACGGCAATGGTGGAATTCCATCATCGCCGCAGTCTACTAGTTTACCTGCAAATTGCGGTCTGTTTCCACGCAAACCGGCAGGTAGGATTACACGCGCCGACGTTTCGGCGGTCGGCAGCCATTGTGCGGCACCGGCGTCACGTCGCGAATGGTGCGGACATCGATTCCGGCCGCGGCCAGCGCGCGAATCGCCGACTCGCGTCCCGAACCGGGCCCGCTGACCCGCACATCGACCGAGCGCATCCCATGCTCGCGGGCCTGGGTGGCGGCATTCGTTGCCGCCTGCTGCGCCGCGAAAGGTGTTCCCTTGCGCGAGCCGCGAAATCCGAGCGCGCCCGAGCTTTTCCAGGAAACCGTATTGCCCTGGCCGTCGGTAATGGTCACGATGGTGTTGTTGAACGAGGCCTGAATGTAGACCACGCCATAGGGAACATGCTTGCGTTCCCGCTTCTTGAACTTCTTGTTCTTGGCGGTTTTGCCGGCTGCCTGTGCTTTTGCCATTATCGCGTCGCCTTCTTCTTAGCCGTGATCGTACCCCGGCGCGGGCCCTTGCGGGTGCGGGCGTTGGTGTGGGTGCGCTGGCCGCGGACAGGAAGATTGCGGCGATGCCGCAGTCCGCGATAGCTCTGGATTTCAATCAGCCGCTTGATGTGCATCGAGACGTCCTTGCGCAGGTCGCCTTCCACCTGGCCTTCGCCTTCGATCACCTGGCGGATGCGGTTGACTTCGTCCTCGCTCAGATCCTGCAACTTGCGAAACGGATCGACGTCCGCCGCCTTCAGGATCCGCAGTGAGCGCGAGTCGCCGATTCCGAAAATGTATGTGAGCGCGATCCGCGTCTGCTTGTTGCGCGGCAGATCGACGCCTGCGATACGTGCCATGAAATTTCCTCGCTCTTGCTGTGCCCGCGATGGTCTCCATCGAGAGCGGTTATGCCATCGAGCATTGCATCGAATGGCGGTGAGTGGAATCCCTCGGGTTCATCGCAAGCCTTGACTTCGGCTAACTAGCCCGGGGAAATCCCGCACTGGGCGCGCGCCAGGTCAGCCCTGGCGCTGCTTGTGCTTGGTATTCTCGCAGATCACCCGCACCACCCCGCGGCGGTGGATGACCTTGCACTTGTCGCAAATCTTCTTTACTGAGGCGCGAACCTTCATTGCTTCCTGCTTCTTTCTGTCTGCCAAAATTGCGTTACTTGTACCGGTACACGATGCGCCCACGATTCAGGTCGTACGGACTCAACTCCACCGCCACCCGGTCGCCCGGCAAGATGCGGATAAAGTTCTTCCGCATCTTTCCCGAGACATGTGCCAGCACCTGATGCTTGTTTTCTAACTCCACCCGGAACGTGGCGTTCGGCAAGGTCTCCACCACCGTCGCCATCACTTCAATCGCGTCTTCCTTCGACAATCGCCGCTCCGCTCTGCTCCGTCTGCCGCGAGTTCCGCGGGACGATCACATTCCAAAAAATTGTTTGCCGCCAACCGCTCTATGCGGTCAGGACCTCGGCGCCCTGCGGCCCCACTGCAACCGTATGCTCAAAGTGAGCGCTCAGGCTGCCGTCCACCGTCACCGCCGTCCATCCGTCCTCGAGCACCCGAACGCTGTGTTTGCCCGCATTCACCATCGGCTCGATCGCCAGCACCATGCCCTCGCGCAGCTTGATGCCCTGTCCCCGCCGCCCATAGTTCGGGATCTGCGGCTCTTCATGCATCTGCGTTCCAATCCCGTGCCCGACAAACTCCCGCACCACGCTGAAGCCGGCCGACTCCGCCACTTCCTGAACCGCCGCTCCCACATCGCCCAGCGTCGCTCCCGCCTTGACCGCGTCGATCGCGGCTCCCAGCGATCGTTCCGTTGCGTCCAGCAGCGCCTGCGCCTGCGCCGAGATTTTCCCTACCGGCAGCGTCCTCGCGGAGTCCGCATAATAGCCGTCCAGAATCAGCCCGCAATCGATGGAGACGACATCGCCCTCCCGCAAAACCCGCTTCGCAGAAGGAATTCCATGCACCACTTCACTGTTCACCGACGTACACAACACACAGGGATAATCGTGGTACCCCTTGAACGCCGCCACCGCTCCGGCTTCCGCGATCTTTCGCTCGGCCACCTTTTCCAGATCCATCGTCGACATGCCCGGCTGAATGCTTTCTTTCAGCGCATCCAGGACGCCGCGCAATGCCGCTCCGCTCCGCCGCATCTTGGCGATTTCCTTCTGGGTACGAATCGCGATCGCCATCTCGAACCTAGCTCCGAAGCCGCATAATTGCGTCCATTACAGACCGGGTCACTTCCTCAACCGGCAGTTCTCCGTCCACCTCGGCAAACCTGCCCAAAGCACGGTAATGGGCCACCACCGGGGCGGTCAAATCTTCATACACCCGCAATCGTTCGCACGCCACCGACTCGGAATCGTCCGCCCGCTCGACCAGCGCAGTCCCATCCACATCGCAAACCATGTCCCTTTGTGGAGGGTTGGAATAGATGTTGTAAATCCGGCCACAGGCGGGACAGATACGACGACCGGTCAGGCGGCGCAAAAGGTTAGTATATCGAACCTGAACGTTTACAGCAATTACCGGCAGGGTGCCGCGGTGCCGGCCGAGCTGCTCATCCAGCCAGGTCGCCTGCGATAACGTCCGGGGAAATCCGTCCAGAATGTACCCGCGTGCAGTATCGGGCAGCGACAGCCGTTCCAGCACCATGGCCTGAATCAGATCGTTTGAAACCAGCTGCCCGGCGTCCATCACCTGGCGAATCTGCCGTCCCAGCGGGGTGGCGCTCTTCACCGGATCTTTCCGCATCTCCCGCAACAGGTCGCCGGTTGAAATCTGCGGCACCGACCAGCTCGCCATCAGAGCTTTTGCCTGCGTCCCTTTGCCCGCTCCCGGCGCGCCCAGCAGCACGATCGGACCCGGAACCACCTGCCTGTCCCCGCCCGTCGTCGAGTCTGCCCGCGTCTCCGCCCGTGGCACTACCAGGACCGCCTTCCACGAACGCGTCCGCTCTTGCTTGAGAACCCGTCGTAGTGGCGCATGATCAGATGCGCTTCCACCTTGTTGATCGTATCCATGGCCACGCCCACCACGATCAGCAGGGAGGTGCCGCCAAAGTAGAAGTTGACGCCCAGACCGTTGGTGACCCAGGTTGGCAGCCGGTCGAAGAACCCGCCCACCAGCCACAGATGGTTGAAGTGAAGGCCGCTGATCATGAACTGCGGAATTAGGGAAACGATGATCAGATAGATACCGCCGACCAGAGTGATGCGGGTCAGAATGTCGTTGACGAAGTCCGCCGTCCGCTTGCCGGGCCGGATACCGGGAATGAACCCGCCATACTTCCGCATATTGTCCGCGATATCGTCGGGTCGGAAAATGATCGAGATATAGAAATACGCGAAGAACAGGATGGCCACGCAGTAGCACAGCTCATACCAGGGCTCGCCCACGTTGAACGCCAGAAAAATGGGTCGCCAGAAATGGCTGTTCTTGAATAGGGCTACGTTCTGAAACAGCAGCGGCGCCGAAAGGATGGAGGCGGCGAAAATAACCGGCATCACCCCGCCGGCGTTCACCCGCAGCGGCAGGTGGGTCGACTGACCGCCCATCAGGCGTCGCCCCACAATCCGCTTGGCGTACTGCACCGGAATGCGCCGCTCGCTGCGCTCCACGAACACGATAAAGGCGACCACGGCCAGCATTCCCACGCACAGCAGAACCAGCGCGGGAATGGTAAAGGCGCCCCAGGTCTGCGCCTGCGCTTTTTGAATCAGGTCCTGGACGCCGGACGGAAGGCCCACCACGATGCCGGCGAAGATCAGCAGACTCATCCCCTCGCCGATGCCCCGCTCCGTAATCTGCTCGCCCAGCCACATGACAAACGTCGCGCCGGCGGTCAGCGTCAAGACCGTCATCATCACAAAACCCGGGCCAGGATCGCTCACGTATGGGACGGAGCTGGAGCCGTGCACCAGCGTCAGCGCAATGGCGAAGGATTGCACCACGGCCAGCCCGACGGTCATGTACCGCGTCCACTGGGTGATTTTCTTGCGCCCCATCTCGCCTTCTTTTTGCAGGCGGGCCAGCGGCTCATACACCACCGTCAGCAGCTCGAAAATAATCGCCGCCGTGATGTAGGGCATGATGCCCAGAGCAAAGACAGTCAGGCGGCGCAGGTTGCCGCCGCTGAACATGTCGATCAGGCCGAGAGAACTGCCGCTGTTTTGCGCGAAGAACTGCTGCAGCAGCTTGGTATTGACCCCGGGGGTAGGGACATGCGAACCCAGCCGGTAAATCGCCAGAATGAACAGCGTGAACAGCACCCGCTTGCGCAGGTCCGGAATCCGGAAGATGTTTGCGAATTTTTCCAGCATGAAACCCCTGCTACCCTCTCGCCGGGCTCCTCACCCGGCTTGCAGTCGCGGCCATCACCGCTTACGCGCCGATCAGGACCGCTTTGCCGCCGGCCTTTTCGATCTTTTCCTGCGCCGTCTTTGAGAACTTATGGGCATGGACGGTGACCGCGGCCGTCAACTCACCCACTCCCAGGACCTTCACCAGCGCATTCTTCCTGCGCACCAGCCGGGATGCAACCATCTTTTCATAGGTCAGCTCGCCTTCGCCCATCTCGGCGATGCGATCCAGATTCACGACCGTGTACTCGGTGCGAAAAATGTTGGTGAAGCCGCGCTTCGGCAGGCGACGGTGCAGCGGCATCTGGCCGCCTTCAAACCCGCGCATCAGGCTCGATCCGGAGCGCGATCCCTGCCCCTTATGGCCGCGGGTCGAGGTCTTGCCCATCCCCGAGCCCATGCCGCGCCCCACTCGCTTCTTGTTGGAGTTGGCATTCTTCGGTGCTTTTAAATTCGACAGATTCTTCATTGCTAATCCTCAGCTTGCTGATGCAGAAACGCTTTCAATCTTAGTCGACAATCCGGACCAGATGCGGAATCGCCTTCACCATCCCGCGCACGGAAGGAGTATCCTCCCGCTCGACAATCTGGCGCAGACGAGTAAACCCCAGTCCCTTCACCACCCGCTTATGCTTTTCCGGCGTGCAGATGGCCGACTTATAGTATTCAATCCGAATTTTGGCCGATTCCTTGGTTTCCGCCATGATTACAGCTCCTCTACCGACTTGCCGCGCAGGGCAGCCACTTCCCGCTTGTCGCGCAACTGACCCAGCGCGTCGAAGGTCGCCCGCACCACATTGTGCGGGTTCGCCGATCCCAGGCTCTTGGTCAGAACGTTCTGGATGCCCACTGAGGTCATAATTGCCCGCACCGCGCCGCCCGCAATCACCCCGGTTCCTTCCGGAGCCGGCTTCAGCAGCACGTTGCCGGAGCCGAACCGCCCCAGCACCTGATGTGGAATCGTGGTCGCCGTCATGTTCACCCGCACCAGATGCTTCTTGGCGGCTTCAATGCCCTTGCGGATCGCCTGCGGCACTTCCTTGGCCTTGCCGGACCCGAAACCGACCACGCCCGCCGAGGCGTCGCCCACCACCACCAGCGCCGCGAACGACATGTTCTTTCCGCCCTTCACCACCTTGGTCACACGGTTGATCGAGACCACCTGGTCCTTCAGGTTGTATTGCCCGGCTTCCAGCTTTTTCTTGATGATTGCCATTGCTGTCCGTTTTCCTTTCAGGCCGTTTCATCCGCCTGTCATCCTGTCGGTTCTGCCTAGAAATCCAAACCCGCCTCGCGCGCGGCCTCCGCCAGCGCCTTAATCCGGCCGTGGTACAGGTAGCCGCCGCGGTCGAAGACGATTTTCTTGATGCCTTTTTCCTTCGCCTTTTCCGCGATCAGTTTTCCCACTTCCCGGGCGGCGGCGACATTGCCGCCGGTCTTCAGCTTGGCGGAAACGCTGGAGGCCGAGGCCAGTGTGGTGCCCGTCTGGTCGTCGACCAACTGCGTGTAAATCTGGTTCAGCGAGCGGTACACGTTCAGCCGCGGACGCTCCGCCGTCCCCTGCATCTTGCGCCGGATACGGGCATGCACGCGCTGACGATTGTTGTTGCGCAAAATTTGCGGAATCATAGAACTGCTTCCTTCCTAAAAGCGGAACCGCCCCGCGGCCCCGTTCGGTTCCCGACTCATCGCCGGGAGAAATCTTACTTCGTGCCCGTCTTGCCGGCCTTCTTCTTCAACTTCTCGTCGGAGTAGCGGACGCCCTTGTTCTTGTACGGGTCCGGCTTGCGCAGCGACCGCATGTCGGCCGCTACCTGACCCACCTTCTGCCGGTCGATGCCGCTGATGCTGATCCGGGTCTGCTTCGGGTCGATGGTCACGCTGATGCCGGTGGGCAGCGGAAACTCGATCGGGTGCGAATAGCCCAGCGTGAAGACGACCGTGTTCTTGCCCTTCAGCTCCGCACGGTACCCGATCCCGACAATGTCCAGATCGCGCGTCCATCCTTTGGTGACGCCGACAACCGCGTTCGACACCAGGGCGCGCGTCAGCCCGTGAATGGCCGACTGGGACTCGTCCTTGCGGACCACATGCAGGTGGCCGTCCTTCTCTTCAAACGTCAGCCCACCGGGAATCGGCTGCTCCACCTTGCCCTTGGGCCCTTCGACGACGACCGTGTTTCCCCGGACCGTATACTTGACGCCCTTGCCCAGCGGGATCGGCTGTTTTCCAATTCGCGACATTTCAGTTCTCTTTCTGCGTTAAAAAAGTTGTCGTCTCGACCGAAGCGCAACCGGGGTCCCCAGCGATAGGTCTTCGTCCCTGGGGTGGAAAGCGAAGCGAAGAGACCCGCGTTTCCCGCGCTGCCCCGATGCGCACTCCCATCGCTACCAGATTTCGCACAGCAACTCGCCGCCCACACCCTCGCGGCGCGCCTGACGGCCGGTCATCACGCCCTTCGGCGTGGTGACGATGCTGATGCCCAATCCGCCCTGCACCCGGCGGATTTCGTCGCGATGCACATACACGCGACAACCCGGATGCGACACCCGGGCCAGTCCGCGAATCGCCGCCTGGTTGTTGATGTCGTATTTCAGATAGACCCGCAGCAGCCGCCTGCTGTTCTCTTCGGTCGCCTTGTAATTGCTGATGTAGCCCTCTTCCTTCAAAATCCGGGCAATCTCCAGCTTCAGCTTGGAAGCCGGAACATCGAGCTTGGCGTGCCGCGAATGAATCGCATTGCGCAACCGCGCCAACAGATCGGATATCGGATCGCTTACACTCATCGTATCTCCTTCATCCCCCGTTCGCTCCGGTAAAGGAGAACCTGCGGGAATGTTGCCGCGCCTTCACTTCACCAAAGCGCTTGAATTTGTTCCTCGGCATGGCCAGCGGCCACGCTGCTTACCAGGACGACTTCACCACGCCCGGAATTTCGCCCTTCAATGCCAGGCTGCGGAAACATAGACGGCAGATGCCGAACTTCCGCAGAAATGCCCGCGGCCGTCCGCACAGATTGCACCGGTTATGCTGCCGCGATGAAAACTTCGGCTTGCGCTTGTCTTTCACTCTCTTTGCAGTGGTTGCCATCGATCCCCTTCTCGTAATCCCTGCGCCTGTCTAATACTCGCGCCTGTTATCCCGGCGGTTCGCCCGCTTTAGGCGGTCTGCCGGAACGGCATGCCAAAATGCTGCAGCAGCGCCCGCGCCTGCTGGTCGTCCTTGGCCGTCGTCACAATGGTGACGTTCATGCCCTTCAATTTCTCCACCCGGGAGTAATCGATCTCGGGAAAAATCAACTGGTCGCGAATCCCCAGGGTATAGTTGCCGCGCCCGTCGAAGCTCTTGGTCGAAACCCCTTTGAAGTCGCGCACCCGCGGCAGCGCCGTCGAAATCAGCCGGTCGAGAAATTCATACATCTTCTCGCCCCGCAGCGTGACCATCGCCCCGATCGGCATGCCCTCGCGCACCTTGAACGCCGCGATCGACTTTTTCGCCCGCGTCACCACCGGCTTCTGGCCGGTAATTAGCCCCAGGTCGGTCATCAGCGGGTCCATCACCTTCACGTTCTGCGTCGCCTCGCCCAGTCCCATGTTCAGGACGATCTTTTCCAGGCGCGGCACCGCCATCGTGTTCTTCAGGCCCAGCTCCTTGAGCAGCGCCGGCTTGATTTCCTTCGCGTATTTCTCTTTCAATCTGGCTGCCATAGTGCGTTCATCCTTGCTTCAAATGCGGTTTTGGAAATGCTCCGCAAACCAACTTGTCATCCCGACCGTAGCGCAACCGGGTTCCCCAACGATCGGTCTTCGTCGCTGGGGTGGAAAGCGGAGTGGCGGGACCTGCGGTTTCTTCCCTATGCTGCATCGCATCTCCCGCTGCCGCTGTTTTCTATTTCGACTTCTTGCCCTCCAGCGTCCCTCCGCACTTGCGGCAGACCCGGACCTTGGTGTCGCCCTCAAACTTGAACCCCACCCGCACCGGGCCGCAGTTGCCGCAGACCAACATCACGTTCGAGGCGTGAATCGGGTTCTCCTGCTCGGCGATGCCGCCCTTGATGTTGTGCTGCGGGTTCGGCCGCACGGTCTTGGTCACCATCATCACGTGCTCGACCAGCAGGCGGTTTTCGTCCCGCATCACTCGCAGCACGCGCCCCTGCTTGCCCTTGTCCTTGCCCGCGATGACCTGCACGCGATCGTTGCGGCGAATCTTCAATCCTGCCATAAACCTGTTCTCGCTTCCTGTTCGCTTTGGCGTTCCGTCTTGGCTACAGCACTTCCGGAGCCAGCGAAACGATCTTCAAAAATTTCTTCTCGCGCAGCTCCCGCGCCACCGGGCCGAATACGCGTGTCCCCACCGGTTCGCCAGTCTCGTTGATCAGCACTGCGGCGTTCTGGTCGAAGCGGATGTAGGTCCCATCGCGACGCCGATACTCTTTCCGCGTCCGCACAATCACCGCTCTCACCACTTTGCCCTTCTTCACCTGGCCGTCCGGCGAGGCTTCCTTGACTGAGGCCGTGACTACATCGCCCAACCCGGCCTTGCGCCCGGTCGAGCCGCCCAGCGGCAGGATCACCTGCAGCTTGCGGGCGCCGGAGTTGTCGGCCACCGCCAACATCGTTCTCATCTGTACGGCCACGTTCGTCTCCTCAATCCCCCGGAATCAGCCGCATTCCGGTCTTCCTGCCGGGTTCCGGGTGCCCCATTCAAGCCGTCTTTCGGCTTGAGTGGGAGGAACCCATCCCCATATCCCGAAACTGCCGGGTGACCCATCCTTCGCGTCTTTTCCCGAAGGGTGGGACTCGAATCCCCCGCAGGCTAAACCGCCTGCGGAACCTTCTCTTCCACCTGCGCCAGGTTGGAGCGGCGCACAATCTCTTCCAGTTGCCAGCGCTTCAGCTTGCTCAGCGGCCGCGTCTCGCGGATCCGCACCACATCGCCGAGATGCGCCGTCTTGTGCTCGTCATGGGCATAGAACTTCTTCGTGGTGCGCATGATCCGTCGATATTTCGGGTGCGCCTTGCGCATTTCAACCGCCACCACGATGGTCTTCTGCATCTTGGTTGAGACCACCTCGCCCACTTTTTCATTGCGCCGCGACACTGCCGGGGAATCGCTCCCGGACTCTGCCGCCACATTCGTGTTTTTCTTCGCGTCCGCCATTGCTTAACTGCCGCCCTTCTTTGCATTCGCCTTGCCGCGCTTGGCGGCCTTGACCGCGGTCCTGCCCGCCTTCTTCGCCTTGCCGCCGGTCTTGGAGGTCTTCTTCGACGCCGGCTTTTTGGGCGTCGCCCGGGGCTTCTTTGCCTTGGCGCTCTTGCCCTTGGCCGCCCGCGGCTTCGATTTCGCCGCTTTTTTCGCCCGCTTCGGTTTGGGTGCGTCCGGATGCGCCGGAGCCGCAATGCCCAGCTCCCGCTGCCGCTCGACCGTCTTGATCCGCGCAATGTCTTTCTTCAGCTCGCGCAGCTTCTTCACGCCCTCGTTCTGGCCCATCCGCATCTGGAAGCGCAGCCGGAAGATCTGCTCCGCGGCCTGACGCATGTGCAGCGCCAGCTCTTCCTCATCCAGATTCAATACCTTCTCAATGTCCATCGATCCATTCCTTTTTTTCTTAAGCCGCGCCGCTTTACTTCTGGACCACCGCTGCCACGGCATCGTGCCGGGCCACGAACAATGTCTTGACCGGCAGCTTGTTGGAGGCCAACCGCATCGCTTCCTCGGCCACCTCGCGGCTGACGCCTTCCATCTCAAACAGTATCTTGCCCGGACGAACCACTGCGACCCAGTGATCGAGCGGACCCTTGCCGGAGCCCATACGGACTTCCGCCGGCTTCTTGGTGATCGGCTTGTCGGGAAACAGCCGCAGCCAGATCTTGCCGCCGCGTTTGATGAAACGCGTCATCGCCACACGGCTGGCTTCAATCTGCCGGTCGGTGATGTGCGCGTGATCCAGAGTCTTCAACCCGAAGTCCCCAAACGCCAGCTCCGACCCGCGCCACGCCTTGCCGCGGTTCCGGCCCTTCTGCTGCTTGCGAAACTTCACCTTCTTCGGCATCAACATAGGAACAATCCTTTACGTCCAACTGCAAAATCGTACGTCCAACTGCAAAATCGATTTCTTTCCCCTGAACTCTGTCATCCCGACCGGAGCGTGAGCGGAGTGGAGGGACCTGCGGTTCCATCCGCCCGCTGGGCACGCCAGCTAGAAAATGCTCGTTCCCACCTGCGGTTCCCGCTTCTTTTCCTTGTAAATGTCGCCGCGATACACCCACGCCTTCACCCCGATGATCCCGTAGGTGGTGTGCGCCTCGGCAAATCCGTAATCGATGTCGGCGCGCAGCGTATGCAGCGGCAGCCGCCCCTGCAGATACCATTCCGAGCGCGCAATCTCCGCCCCATTCAGCCTTCCGCCCACCCGTACCTTGATGCCGCGGCAGCCGAAGCGCAGCGCCGAATCCACCGACTTGCGCATGGCGCGACGGAAACTGACGCGCTTTTCCAGTTGCAGCGCGATGTTTTCCGCCACCAGTTGCGCGTCCAGCTCAGGCTTGTTCACCTCCAGAATGTCGACGAACACTTCCCGGTTCGAACGCTTCTGCAGATCAGCCTTCAGCTTCTCAATCTCCGCGCCCTTGCGGCCGATGATGATGCCCGGCCGCGCCGTGCGAATAATGATGCGCAGCTTGTTGCCCGGCCGCTCGATCTCGATCGAGCTGACCCCGGCGGACTTCAGCTTGTCTTTCAGCTCGCGCCGCAGTAGCACATCCTCGACCAGCAGGCGATCGTATCCCCGCTCGACAAACCAGCGCGACTTCCACGGCTTGTTGATTCCCAGCCGAAACCCGTAAGGGTGGACTTTCTGACCCATGTTGAATCCTTCCCGTTCCCTACTTCGCCGTCTTCTTGGCGGCAGTCTTCTTTTTGGCCGCCGGAGTTTTGTCGGCAGTCTTCTTCGATGTCTTCTTTGCTGCCTTCTTCGCTGGCTTCTTTGCCGCCGGCTTCCGTTTGCCGGCTTCCGGCTCCGCTTCCACCGTCCGCGCCAGCTCCGGCCGCTTCTTCTCGGCCACCGTGATCAGCAGCATGGAAGTCCTGCGCTGATAGCGGAACGCCCGCCCCATCGGCGCCGGACGGATCCGCTTCAGCCGCGGCCCCTCATTCGCCACCGCCGTTTTGACGTAGAGGTTATCCACGTCCAGATCGAGCCCGCGCTCCTCGCTCAGATAATTGGCGTTCTCGATCGCCGAGCGCAGCACCTTCTCGACCAGCGGGGCGACCCGCTTTTTCGCGAACGCCACGGTCTGCAGCGCCTCCTCGACGCGCCGGCCCTTGATCAGGTCGAGCACCAGCTTGGCCTTCTGCGGCGACACCCGCTGAAACTTCGCTTCCGCGCGGAATTCCTGTGTTTCGTATTGCATCGTGCCTTCTGCCTTTCCCGCTCTTACCGCGGCTTGCTGGCCGACTCGGTTTTGACGGAGTGACCCTTAAAGGTGCGCGTCGCGGCGAATTCGCCCAGCTTGTGGCCCACCATGTTCTCCGTCACATACACCGGGATAAACTTCCTGCCGTTATGCACCGCGATCGTGTGCCCGACCATCTCGGGAAAAATCGTCGACCGGCGCGACCAGGTGCGGACCACCTTCTTGTCGTTCGCCTTGTTCATCGTCTCGATCTTCACGATCAAATGCGTATCGATGAACGGTCCCTTCTTCGTCGAACGTGCCATTGCTTCTCCTTCAGATTCCGGTTACCGCTGTCGTGCGAATCAATCCATCATTCGTTGCGTAACAACTCGTCATCTCGACCGAAGCCGAGCGAAGTGGAGAGACCTACTTCTTCTTCGGCCGATTCACGATCATCGCGTCGGTCCGCTTGTTGTTCCGCGTCTTGTATCCCCGCGTCGGCTGCCCCCACGGCGTGACCGGATGCCGGCCGCCCGAGGTCTTGCCTTCGCCGCCGCCGTGCGGATGGTCGACCGGATTCATGCTGACGCCGCGGTTGGCCGGGCGAATGCCCTTCCAGCGGTTGCGTCCCGCCTTGCCGACGGAAATATTCTCGTGGTCCGTATTCCCCACCTGGCCGATCGTCGCCATGCAGTCGACCAGCACCTTGCGCGTTTCCCCGGAGGGCAGCTTCAACAGCGCGTAGTCGCCTTCCTTGGCCACCAACTGTGCCGCCGAGCCCGCCGAGCGCACCATCTGCGCCCCCTTGCCCGGCCGCAGCTCCACGTTATGCACCGTGGTGCCGGCCGGAATATTCTTGAGCGGCAGCGCGTTGCCGACCAGGATGTCGGCCTCTTCCCCGCTCATGACGGCCTGGCCCACCTGCAATCCAATTGGCTGCAGAATGTAGCGCTTCTCCCCGTCGGCATAGTGGATCAAGGCAATCCTCGCGGAACGGTTGGGATCGTATTCGATGGTGGCGACCCGGCCCGGAACTCCGGCCTTGTCCCGCTTGAAGTCGATCAGGCGCAGCTTCCTCTTATGTCCGCCGCCATGATGGCGGATGGTCATGTCACCCGAGTTGCGGCGTCCGCCGGTGCGCTTCCGCGTGGTCACCAGCGGCTTGTACGGGCGGTCCGTCGTCAGGTCGTCGTTAATCACCGTGGAGGTGAAGCGGAGCGACGGAGTGATCGGTCGGTATGTCTTGATCGGCATCGTTGTTCTCTTTTGGACCCCGGCGGTTCGCACCGCCAAGGTCGCGTTCAAAATCGTTGCTTACAGGTTGTTGATATACTCCGGCATCTTTTGCCCCGCCTTCAGCCGCACATAGGCCTTTTTCCAGTCCGGGCGGAAGCCGCTGAATCGTCCCCGCTTGCGTTCTTTCCCCACAAAGTTCGAGGTGCGCACCGTTTCCACCTTCACCTTGAACAGCGTCTCAACCGCCTGCTTGACTTCCGTCTTGGTGGCCGCCGTGGCAACTTCAAACACCAGCGTCGCTTCCGTTTCTTTTGCGCCCAGCGCCTTTTCCGTAATCAGCGGACGGCGAATCACCTGATACACGTCTGTCATTGCGCCCCCTCCGACGCGGCCGCCAGCTTGCGCTTGGAGACCGTCTTCTTCAAAGATTCCTGCAACTGCTCGATGGCGGCGCGGGAGAAAATCGCCCGCTCAAACCGCAGCAGATCGTAGGGATGCACTTCACTGCCCAGCACCAGCTCGACCTTGCCCAGGTTGCGCGCTCCTAGCACCAGGTTGCGGCTCAACGTGCCGCCGCTCTCGACCAGCAGCGCCGTTTTCTTCACATCCAGCGTGTCCAGCGCCGCCCGATAGAGCTTCGTCTTGGGCTCGCTCAGCTCAAACGACTCGACCACCGTCAGATTTCCGTCCGCCAGCTTCGAGGCAATGGCCGCGCGCAATGCGCCCAACGCCTTCTTGCGGGGAAAGGCATAGTCGTAGGAGCGAGGCTGCGGTCCGTGCACCGTGCCGCCATGCCGCCACAGAGGCGAGCGGATCGAGGCCACGCGCGCCCGGCCCGTGCCCTTCTGCTTCCACAGCTTCTTCCCCGAACCGGAAACCAGCTTGCGGTTTTTGGTGGCGGCCGTGCCCTGCCGCAGCGCGGCGCGGTAATGCTTCACCGACTCCCACAGCAACGCCTCATTTACCTCGGCCGGGCCGAAGACCTCATCGGCCAGTTCCAGCGTTCCCACCTTGTTCCCCGTTAGATCGACTACATCAATGTTTGCCATGGTTCTACTCTCTTCGCTTTGGAGCTATCCATCGGGTGCCCCAGGTCTTAATTCCAGGACCCGGTACTTACAGCAAAAGCCCCGCCACTACTTCTTCTTGGCTGAAGCCCTCTTCGAAGCCTTCAACGGATCGACCGTGCCGGCGCCGGAAAATCCGCGGCGTTCCCTCGGCGGCTGCTTGGCCTTGGTGATGACCAGATACCCTTCCTTATGTCCCGGAACCGCGCCTTCCAGCATCAACAGGTTCTCGTCCGTATCGATCCCCCGAATCCGAAGGTTCCGCACCGTCACGTTGTCCACGCCGAAGTGACCGGGCATCCGCATTCCCTTGAATACCCGCGACGGGAACGAAGACGATCCGATCGATCCCTGGACCTGAAACATGTGTCCGTGCGACTTCGGCCCGCCGCCAAAACCGTGCCGGCGAACCACGCCCGCGAACCCGCGTCCCTTGCTGGTGCCCCGCACATCGACAAACTTCTCGTCCGCAAAGATATCGACCAGGACTTTATCGCCCGCCTTCGATGGCTTCGACGCCTTCGACTCATCGCCCTCCGCGGCCGCTGGTTCCACTTCAATGGGAACTTCGCGCAGCACCCGCACCGGGGGAACATTGCTCTTGCCGAAGTGTCCGGCCATGGCCTTGTTGACCTTCGAGCTCTTCACAAATTCGACCAGCCCGATCTGCGCGGCGTCGTAGCCATCCTTGGCCTGCGTCTTCAACTGCGTAATCACGCAGGGGCCCACCTGCACCACCGTAATCGGGTGGATTTCGCCGGTCTCGTCGAAGACCTGCGTCATGCCGATCTTTTTTCCTAAAATTCCCGTAACTGCCATTGCTTCCTCTCCTCATCATGCGCCGCATCGAGCGCCGCACTGCCGGTACTATCACGTTTTCCGCCGAAGGCGGAGTCGCCCGGGCGGCCAGCCCTCACTTTTCGAAGGCTTTGATCTCGACATCGACCCCGGCGGGCAGATCGAGGCGCATCAGCGCGTCCACTGTCTGCTGGGTCGGTTCCAGAATGTCGATCAGCCGCTTGTGGGTGCGAATCTCAAACGCCTCGCGCGATTTCTTATCCACGTGCGGCGAACGCAGCACGCAGTACTTGTTCTTCACCGTCGGCAGCGGAATCGGCCCGGCAACCTGCGCCCCGGTACGCTTGGCCGTGTCCACGATTTCGCCGGTCGAAGTGTCCAGCACGCGATAGTCATACGCCTTCAGGCGAATGCGAATTCTCTGTCCAACCATGATTCGTCTCTTCTTTCATCCCGCAAAAACCGGGGTGCCCCAGATCCCGACTTTGAGACCTGGGTTTTGTCCCTTTACTTCAGAATCTCCGCAATCGCTCCGGCGCCGACCGTCCGGCCGCCTTCGCGAATCGCGAACCTTAAGCCCTTCTCCATCGCCACCGGCGTAATCAGCTCGATCTCCAGCGCGACATTGTCTCCCGGCATCACCATCTCCGTGCCTTCCGGCAGCTTCGCCACTCCGGTCACGTCCGTGGTCCGGAAATAGAACTGCGGCCGATAGCCGTTGAAGAACGGCGTGTGCCGACCGCCCTCTTCCTTGCTCAACACGTAAATCTCCGCCTTGAACTTGGTGTGCGGCGTAATCGAGCCGGTCTTGGCCAGCACCATCCCGCGCTCCACGTCCTCCTTCGGAATGCCGCGCAGCAACAGGCCCGCATTGTCTCCCGCCAGACCTTCATCGAGCTGCTTCTTGAACATCTCAACGCCGGTCACAACGGTTTTTCTGGTTTCGCGGAAGCCGACAATCTCCGTCTCCTCGCCCACCTTCACCTTGCCCCGCTCAATCCTGCCCGTTACCACCGTGCCCCGGCCGGAGATCGAGAAGATATCTTCGATCGGCATCAGGAACGGCTGGTCGATGGCCCGCACCGGCAGCGGAATATACTTGTCGACCGCCTCCATCAACTCGTCGATCTTGGCTTCCCACTGCGCCTCGCCGTTCAACGCGCCCAGGGCCGAGCCCCGGATCACCGGCACATCGTCGCCAGGAAACTGGTACTTCGACAGCAGTTCGCGAACTTCCATCTCCACCAGGTCGATCAGCTCCGGATCGTCCACCGCATCGCACTTGTTCAGGAACACCACGATGTAGGGCACCCCCACCTGGCGCGCCAGCAGAACATGCTCCTTGGTCTGCGGCATCGGCCCGTCGGTAGCCGCCACCACCAGGATCGCGCCGTCCATCTGCGCCGCCCCGGTAATCATGTTCTTGATGTAGTCGGCGTGGCCCGGGCAATCCACATGCGCATAGTGCCGGTTCTTGGTCTCGTACTCCACGTGCGAGGTCGCAATCGTAATCCCGCGCTCCCGCTCTTCCGGCGCATTGTCGATGGTGTCGAAGGAACGAAACTTGTTGTTCGGGTTGTGCTTGGCCAGCACCTTCGTGATCGCCGCCGTCAGCGTCGTCTTGCCATGATCGATGTGCCCGATCGTCCCTACGTTTACATGCGGCTTCGACCGGTCAAACTTTTCCTTCGCCATTTCTTTTCTCGACTCTCGATGTTGTTGGATTGCAGTGGATACGAATGGTCGCGTTCTACACCCTCAGTAGTACGCGTAAATCTTCAAATGCTTTCCGCGCAGCTCCGGCGCCACCTGCTCGAGGGAGCGCAGATAGAATTCGCGAATCTGCCCGCGGTCGCTGTCGCCCAGTTGCGCGTAGCCGGTCTTGGCCGCCTCGCCCAGCAAACCGCGGTCCAGCACCTGCCCAAAGTTCCGCACCCGCAGCTTCGCCTGCTCAACGCGCTTCAAGAAATTGTCCACTGCCGCCGGCGCAAAACTCGACTCAATAGCCGCCCTGACCGGCTCGAAGAGCGTTGAATTCTCAACCGGAATTGTCGCCTGCTGAAACATCTTTCCCATAGTCTGCACACTTTGCTGTCGATAACTGCCGCGGTCCAGTCGATTCCCAGCGCCAACCGCTTGTCAACATGTCAGGTGTCGGCCGGAAATCAATAGAAGCCACGAAACCATGCAACCAATTTCTGGAGCGGGAGACGGGGATCGAACCCGCGACCAACAGCTTGGAAGGCTGTGACTCTACCACTGAGTTACTCCCGCGCGAGCTCGAATTTCTGGAGCTGATGATGGGGCTTGAACCCATGACCTCTCCCTTACCAAGGGAGTGCTCTACCGCTGAGCTACATCAGCCTGAAAATTAGACCTCTTCGTCTTCCTCGCGTTCCCCTTCATCGTACCGCGAACGCCAGGTGTGGAGCACCACGCGAAACAGAAACATTCCCAGGATCAGCACCGCAACCAGCCGCACCTTGCCGGGGGCGATGGTGAACCACGCCAGCACCATCAGCCCCAGCAGCATTCCCCCGGCCACCCTGGCCTTTACCGCCTGATTCATCGCACTGCCCAACCGCTCAATTTCTGGTGCACAGGGGAGGATTCGAACCTCCGTAGCTCGCAAGGAGCGGCAGATTTACAGTCTGCTGCCATTAACCACTCGGCCACCTGTGCACATTCGTCCATCACTCTCGCCGCTCGCCGCCTTCGCACCCCTCCGCTCCGCGGCAGAAGACACTTCCGCGAAAACCGATCCAGACCGGGAGCAAACTTATTTGGCGGGAGACGCGGCTCTTGAGAGACGACACCGAACCTTGCTCTTGAAGTATTGCCGCCGAACCGGCACATGCGCGGCTTCTGGGAAGAGCAGGCCGGGCACATTGCTGGAGCTGGCGAAGGGATTTGAACCCCCGACCCTCTGATTACAAATCAGATGCTCTACCAGCTGAGCTACGCCAGCCCTGAAAACCCAATCCCCAAACGACCGCGCACACCGCCACGCTCGTCGCGCATCAGTCTCAAATTATCACGCAGCGCGGCACATCGCAACAAACGGCGCCATTCCCCCAGCTAATAGGGTTGTTTCCCTTCCATGCCGTCGTCTCCCAGCTGAGAAAAGCCGATCGAAAGCAGCGAGGCCAGCTTGCGCAATTTGCCGGAGAGATGGCCGATGCCCACGGCGCAGGGATGCGCCGGGCTTTGCCGGCTCCAGCCCCCCCGAACGAAGCGCCGGGCCCCCATTGGAAATCCATAGCGGCTGTTGGTATTGCCGATTTCGAGAATCGGGCCGGGAACGGATTCGCCCTCCGCCACCAGCAGCTTCAATCCGTCGCGGCCGTCCTCGACCACGGAGAGCAGCGTCACCGGCCTGTGCTTCGAGCCCGGGAAATTGTTCCCAATAGGTATCAAGGGCCAATCCCGAACAGTCCCACGCACAAGGGTTTCGACGGTTCCATGTCCGTGCCGTTCATCGATTCCTCTCCGCGGCAATCTATTTCCGCCAACGTTACTTTGGTCCATACTGCGCGATTACTTCGGATTTTTCCGCACGCATTTCTTTGTGGAGCGGCTCCTCGGCTTTCGCTATAGTTTCACTTGCCGGAGCCCTGACGGCTACCCCGCCTCCGCGAGACCGCAAGAGAGCAAAGCGGATCGAGACAGTTCCCGATCTCCCGTGTTTCGCCGCAGGGCTCTTTCTTTTCGATCGCCCCGGTAAGTGTATCCAACCAAGGAGTCTTCTATGAAAACGAAACAAATTCGGTCCGCCGCGGCCCTCCTGACAGTCCTGGCCGCCTGCTCGCTGCTGCCGTTCACCGCCGGCTGCGGCCTAGCCGGAAGTGGTTCCCTGGGCAATCCGCCATCCGTTCTGGCGCAATCGGACTATTCCACGGGCAGCCTGAGCGGTACGTATTCCCTGAACGAGTTCGGAGTTACAGGAGCAGTACAGCACGATGGCACGGGCACGCTCACATTTGACGGAAACGGCAAGTACACGGGAACTGTGACGGATTATTATGTCGGTTCCCCCGCCTGCCAGTTCACCATTGCCGGCACCTACACCATCTCGAACGACGCCAGCGGTACCTCCAACTCGACCTCGACCCCCACCGATCCGGGCGCCGGTTGCACCGGCGCCACCGGAACCTTCAATCTGCGACTGGCGCAGCAGGGTCAGACCGTGGTCTTTGCGGAAACGGATGGGCAGCGTCTGGATATGGGAACCGTCGTGAAACAGTAGGGGGAAATGGGCGCGGCTGGAGCAATCGGTCGCTTTTGTTTAGAAAGCCATAACCGGCCGAGAGCTTCCACGTTCGCAGCGCCAACGTTTCACGAAATGGTATAGGATTTTCTGCATATCGTTCCGGATCTCCCCTGGCAGGTTCCTCTTGATTCGCGCGAACGCATCCCGGGAGACTTCCCGCCTCCTCGCCGTCGTCGTCACCGTTGCCGTGATCGCGGCTCTCGTCCTGGCGAAGGTGGTGCTGTTGCCGCTGGCGCTGGCGATCCTGTTCGCCTTCCTGCTGGCGCCCGTGGTCGGCTTGCTGGAACGGGTTTGGCTGCCCCGCATCGTAGCGATCGCGCTGGTGCTGCTCGCTTTCGGCGGTGGCGTTGGCGTCATTGGCTGGACCGTGGGCGGCCAATTGATCCAGGTGACCAATCACCTGCACGACTATCGATGGAACATTGCGAAAAAGGTACGTGTGTTCCACAGCGTGAAGAACACCAGTCTAACCCAGGCGCAGCATGAGGTGCAGCAGCTCGGGGCGCAGCTTGGAGTCTCGCAGTCTCCCAATAGCAATGCCGCTTCCAACCGGCGGTCGGAGCTGGGCGGGTCGCCGAAACACCCGCTCAATGTGCGTGAGGTCCCGAAGTCTTCGACGACCCTTGAGTCGCTGCCGACCATCCTGGATCCTCTGGCCGCCCTGTTGATCGTCATTGTCTTCACCTTCTTTATGCTGCTGGAGCGGGAGGATCTGCGGAACCGTCTCATCCGCCTGACCGGCCGCGGTCATCTCACCCAGACAACGCAGGCGATGGACGAGGCCAGCAGCCGCATCAGCCGCTACTTCCGGCTGCAACTTCTGGTCAACGTCTGCTACGGGTCCCTGATCTTTGTCGCGCTGCACTTCCTTGGCCTACCTCACGCAATGCTGTGGGGCGCGCTCGCAGCGCTGCTCCGGTTCATTCCCTACATCGGCGCGCCGATCGCGGCGTTGCTGCCGACACTGCTGTCCATAGCCGTATTTGATGGATGGGAGAAAACGTTCATCATCATGGGCGTTTTCTTCTGTGTGGAACTGTCGACGGCGAACTTCGTCGAACCTCGTCTCTACGGCAAGCATACCGGTCTTTCCCCCCTCGCCATCCTGGTCGCCGCCATCTTCTGGACCCTGATCTGGGGGCCGATCGGCCTGATTCTTTCCGTCCCGCTGACCGCCTGCCTGGTGGTCGTCGGCTCCCATGTGCCCAGCCTCGAATTCCTCAAGGTGTTGCTCGGCGACGAGCCGGTGATGCGCCCGCATGCGCATTACTACCAACGTCTGCTGGCCGGGGATGAGCGCGAGGCCAGCGAGGTGCTGGACGACTATCTGAAGGAAAATTCTCTTGAGGACCTCTACGATTCCGTCGTGATCCCGGCCCTGAGCATGGCCGAGCTGGACCGGCACCGCAACGCCCTCGATGACACGACGGCGAATTTTATCAACCAGACGACCAAAGAACTGGTCGTAGAACTGGGCCTTCGCAGCGAGAAACTCGAGGAAGACACGAAAGAGGACGAAGCGGAGAAAATGGGACCGCAGCCGGGCGACAGCGAGCGGATCGCGCCGGTCGCTCCCAGAAAAATCGTCTGCGTTCCAGTCCGCGACGCCGCCGACGAGATTGCCGGCATCATGCTGGCGCAGATACTGGAACGCGCCGGGCATCGCGCCCAGGCGCTGGCCATCGGGAATCCAGACGCTATGCTGGCTATGGTGGCGCAGTTGGAGCCCGATCTGATCGTTCTCTCGGCGCTGCCTCCCTACGCCATGTCGCACGCGCGGGGCATCTACAAGCGGCTGCACGCTCAGGACCCCCGGTTGGAGATCCTGATCGGCTTCTGGGGATACGGCGGCGACACTGCCAAAGCCGCCCGCATCATCAGCTTTGGCAAAAAAGACTGCTGCATTGACACAACGCTCGCCGAAGCAGTGGAGGAAGCCGGGAACCGAGCCGGAGACGCGGAGCCGGAAACCGGACCCAGGAATGTCTCTCCAATTTCGGCATAGAGGCCTTCCCGCGGCTCACTCGGGCCTGTCGATTCAGCTTCCGAAAGCCATTTTGGTCTTTCCTGGGTACTTTGGACAGAAATTTGCCCGGTTCCCCGTGACAAAGTGCAGACCTTGTGATTATCCGATTGAAAAAGTTGCCCGGAAGCGGCAAACTCGTTGTAGCCTCCAGTAACTCCATAGGCCAATGAATCGAATTGCGGGGCCGACCGGAGCCATTCGCGCCGGAGTAGCTTTGCCCGCAGGTACGATCTCATTGTCCGAAACGCAGTGCATGACGGCTTGCGGCGACGAACCAAACGATTTAGCTTGACGCCTTTCCCTGAAGGAGCTGAACGAAATATGTACCCCAAATGGCGCGGTCTCTGCGGAATCCTCACCTTGGCTGCATCCTTAGCAATAATGGGATGCGGCAATGGCGACACATCGAACGTGCGTGCCGTCAACGCCTCTCCCGGATTTGCGCCCTTCACCTACCAGGTGGCCCAGATCGGAATAGTGGCTGCGCTGCCGTATGGAACCGAAGGCGTGCAGCCCAAGGCCAACTACTCCACGGATGACACCTCGGGCGCCTACCGTATTGTGGGCACGGGCTCCAATCAGCTGGTGACCACGTACGCAACTCCGGGCACAACGCTGGCCTCCACCAAGCAGACCATGGTGAAGAACGGCTACTATACCATCGTCAGCATCGGCAATTCGCCAACGATGGGACTGGCCGTGCTGACCGACAACGACACTGCTCCGCCCAGCGGCCAGTACAACCTCCGCTTCCTCAATTACTCTGGCCAGGCTGCGGTCGATGTCTACATCACTCCCGTCGGCCAAGCGCCAACCGGCACTCCGGTCATCGGCAATGTCGGCTTCAATCAGACGCCCGGCTATCTTCCGCTGCCTCCGGGAACACTGGAGATGCAGATTACTCCGGCGGGTTCCACCCAGGTGCTGGCTTCCATACCGTTCTCCCCCGCTGCGGGTAGCATCTATTCCGCGTTCTTCATGGATCCAGCCCCCGGCAGCAGCGCTTACATTCTGCTGCAGGTCAATGATCCAGTGGCGGCTGCAACAACGGCAAAGTGACCCTCCAACCCACAAAGGGCCTTCGCTTCGGCGAAGGCCCTTTGCTTTTTCCGCGCATCTTATTCGCAGTACAAGTCACAAGACCGGGAGGCCTGCCATGCGGTACGCGGTTCCCATGGCGCTGCTGGCGCTGGTTCCGGCGGCGTTCTTTGTCGCGGCGCGCGGGAATTTTCATGCCTTTGGAAGAACCCAGCGATCGCTCCAGATCGTTGCCGCGGCTCCGCTCATCGTCTCTGCGTTTGGCCACTTCTTCCGCACGGCAACCTTCGCCAGCATCGTTCCGCCCGCATTTCCCGATGCCACCGCCTGGGTTGTGTTGACAGGTGTTTTGGAGCTGGCCGGCGCCGTCGGATTATTGCTCCCAAAGACGACGAAAGCTGCCGCGGTTTGTGTGACTCTGCTGATGATCGCTGTATTTCCCGCCAACATCTACGCGGCCGGGGAAACAGTCGGCGGCCTGCACATGCCCAGTGTGTCGGTTCGGCTGACCATGCAGATCGTCTACGTGCTGCTAGTGTTGATGGCGGTATGGGGAGTTCCGGCTTCCTTACGCCGAGAGCCGCGACTGTCCTGAACAGCGCGATCAGGACCTGGACTGCAGCTTCCACAAAATCTGCCGCAACATCCCCAGCCAGAGCGATGCATCTTCCGCCGATAAATGGAGCCGGCGAACCAGCCGCCGCACGGACAACTCCTTGAAGTCGCCGGCCTCGGCTGCCATGTAACCGCTGGCGTGCAGCGCCTCCAGCAACGCGACGGTCGTGCGCTCCAAAACGCCGGAGCTGGCGGCGAGGGATGTCTCCGGCAACGGCGCCGCGGCATTTTCCCGCACCAGTTCATACAGGCAGACGGCAACCGCCTGGCCAAGATTCATCGAAGGCTGTTCTTCGCCGGTTGGAATGTGCAGGATGGCATGGCAGTGGCTCAAGTCCTGGTTCGACAGTCCGAACTTCTCCGACCCGAACAGAATCGCTACGCGGCCATCGCCACCGCCCGTCGCACGCAATACCTCGCGGACCAGGGCCGCACCGTCGGCTAACGAATGCCAAGGGTGTTGCGGAGTACGCCGTCCTACGGCCACGGTGCCGACAACCAGCGTGCAGTCAGAAACCGCTTCCGCCACGGTTGAGAACTCCTGCGCGTCGGCCAAAATTCTGGCCGCGCCCACTGCTGAGCGCGCCTCGCGAAATGCAGGCTCATAGGGATGGACGACACGCAGCCGATCAAATCCAAAGTTGCACATGGCCCGCGCCGCCGCGCCGATGTTCAGCGAATTGCGCGTCGAAACCAGCACCACAGCAAGACGAGCGTGATCCAGGGAGTCGCCCATAACCGCTACAACACCGCTCCGGTCAGCAGCGGAACAGCACCCAGCAATGCCGCATCATTTCCCAGAGCGGCGGGCACGACCTCAACGGTACCGCTCGGCGTCCAGGAATAGTTCTTTACGTAATCCTGAATGTACGGAATGATGATGTGTCCGCGGCGCATCACGCCGCCGCCGATGACCACCCGTTCTGGACCGTAGGCGTGGATCAGTCCCACGATTCCTGAGGCCCACACATGCAGGCAGCGGTCGCGTATCCCGATCGCGACTTCGTCTCCTTCCTCCGCCAGATCAAACAGAGCACGAAAGTCAATCTTTTCCGCCTTGGCCAGCCGGCTGCCGGCAAATCCAGGCCAATCCTTCGCGATCAAAGGCAGCGCCCATCCCGATGCTTCCGCTTCCATGCAGCCGAATCCTCCGCAGGTGCATTTTCTCCCGGTAAACAGAACGGGAATGTGTCCGCCCAGACAGCCGCCCTGCACCTGGCTGGTGCGAAAGACCTTGCCTCCTGCCATCGCCGCGCCACCGACCCCGGTGCCCAGCGTGATCATGACGACATCGTTGATTCCTTGCGCTGCTCCCGCGTACCATTCCCCGACCAATGCCGTGCGAGCGTCGTTTTCCAGGACGAATGGGATACCGAATTCCGTGCTGCACCATCCCGCCAGGTCGATCGCCGGAGCGTCTTCAAATTTCTTGTTGGTAGACACCACGCGCTGGCCTTTCGTCATGGCTGCGATGCACATGGCCAGTCCGCCGCAATCCGCCGGACGCATTCCCTCTTCCGACAGCAGTTCGCCGACGATTGTCTTCAATGCCGGCAGCAGCGGTGCAAGGCCTGCGGCGGAGTCCGCCGGAATCTCCCGCGAGCGGAGAATGCGTTTTTCCTCGACAACGGCCACCGCCGCGTGCGAGCCGCCTAGATCGATTGAAAGTGCTCTCATTGCGTCCTTATGGAGTCTACGTTTCGACGGTTGCGGTTTTCCACCCGGTATATCGGTTGCGGAATGGATAAGCGATTCGGCCGCCTACTTCCAGTCGGCAACCGACGTTGCGAACGCCTGCGCCGTGACCCCACCCGTTCCTGTGAGGTTCGTTTCAACGATCTTATCTCCCGGGCCGAATGAATTGCGCTCACGATGGCGTCATACCGCTTTGTGTATTGTTCCGGCGTGGTCTTATGCTCGAAGTCGACCTCATTCAGCACTTCCCAGACAGGGAAGGAGTGATGATATCCAGAAGCATGATACTTTCTATTTTCATCGGTAAATCCGCCACGCGTATTCCCGCGCTCCTACCGAACGGGAGCCCCAATTGCTAAAAGAAATGGCCGCACAAAAGATCGGCGGCAAAGCACCGGAAACCATCGAGCACTTCGGCAGAGCGGCAATGACGGGAACCAACCACGACCGCAGCACGTTTGAATCCCTGGTGCAAAATCTATTCCATATTGGATTGGACGATTTGCCCAAGTAGATGCCGATTTTCGTTGAATGGGAAATCGGGGCGCCGAAAACCGCGCGGATACGATACTCTCCAGTCGAGGGGACGGAGATGGACCAATGAGGACGTTCGCCGCTTTTTGCGTGCTCGCTCTGGCCGGCATGGCTGGCGCCCAATCTGTTCAGTCCCATGTCTTCCGCAGCGTGCGGGCGCGCCACGATGTCGCGTTGCAGACCGATCCCGACTCGGTGTTCTGGCAGGGGGCGGCACCGGTTTATATGAAATTCGACAACATGGGGAATCCGGTTCGATACCGGCCGGCCGAAGTCCGTTCACGCTGGACGAAAAAGAACTTATACCTGCTCTTCATCTGCCCCTACGAGACTCTGAATCTGAAACCGCATCCCCACACCAAGGCGGAAACCAACCAGCTCTGGCAATGGGATGTCGCCGAGATATTTATCGGCTCGGACTTTCGCGACATCCGCCGCTATAAGGAATTCGAAGTGTCGCCACAAGGGGAGAGGGTCGATCTCAGCATCAATCTCGACCTGCCGCATCATGAGGAGGGCTGGACCTGGAACTCCGGCTTTCAGGTTTCGGCCCGCATCGACCGGGACCAAAAAATCTGGTACGGGGCCATGCGAATCCCAATGCACGCCATCAATCCGCATCCTGCCAAGGCGGGAACCCTGTTTCGCGCCGACATGTTCCGTACCGAAGGAGCGGCGCCCAATACCAAACTGAACGCATGGCTGCCCACGATGGGCGTTTCCTTCCATGTGCCCTCGCGCTTCGGACGACTGGAGCTGGTGGACCGCAAATAGCTGGACCCTAGCCGATCCCATATTTCTCCTGCAGCCATCGCTGCAGCGCGGGCGGGCAGGCGGCATGGATTTCCTGCCATGTCACCAGCATCAGCCGGCAACCAAGTCCAGGGCAGCGGACACATCGCAGGATGCGATACCAGCTTGCGATCAGATCCGGCCGGCGGGCATCGCAGACCACACAGAAGCGCGCATTCTCCTCCGCGTGCGCGGCGAGCACTCCTCGTATCAACTGATACGACTCGACCAAGCCGCCCGAGCGAGGCAGGTCGTCCAGGTCGAACACCTCCTCGCAGTCACGGTACCGCTCCACCAGCCGCCACGGCGCGGTCTGGAAATCGTACTCGGTGAGCTTGGCTTCCATCAGAAGATTTCCCAGGCGCAGATCGATCTCGGTCGTGTCCGCGCGGCCGCTCTTCAGCGGAACCCGAGGCCGATAGCCGAACACCGGGACTGTCTCCGCGTCGACGCCCAACAATGCCGGCAGGCGAGCGCCCGGCCCGAGCGCCTGAGGATGGCAGAAGATGCTCATCAGCAAAGCGTCCGAACTGTTCGAGGAATCGAGTTCCCGGCGCTCGCGGTCGCGGCTCAAGAGGATCTTCCGTGCGGAAGTGTGGGCTTTCTTGAGGCGTCGCTCCCACTCTGGGTTTTTCCGGATGCGAGCATAAGCCGCTCGATGGAAGTTGCCGTGGCCGACCTCTTCGTCGTGTCGATAGAGGACGGCAGGCACCGCGCCCAGACTCAGCTCATGCGCAAAGTTGTTCTTCCGCGCCCATAGAACGTTGCGTTGGCTCAGCTCGCGGCGAAGCTCCGCGGCATAGCGGGGCGACGGGCGCGCAGCCGCGGATGGTTCTTTCTCTGGCGCGGCTTCGTCATATACATATCTCATCCGGTTCGATCCGCACTCATCGCGAAAAAAGGCCAGCCCCAGCGGGCCAGCCCTTTGTCCTTGTTTCCGCAAACGTCAGATCGCCCGCAATAACAACAGGACGATCACGATCAGCAGAATCAGGCTGATACCGCCGCCGCCATAATAGCCGACTCCCGGACCCATGCGATAGCCGCCGAACCCAAAGATCAACAGCAGAACAATCAAAATGATCAGCATTGTGTCTCCCCACGTCGAAATCTCCGCGGACGCCAATGGCTTCGGCGTCAAGAGAAAGATGTCGAATTTATTGGTACGGTTGCTCGCGCTCTCCCGATTGCTCACTCTTGTCCGACCCCGTCGGCTCCGGCACCCCTTCCAGCGGGAACCACAGCGAAAAGACGGTGCCATGCCGTGAGGGGCGCTGGCGGCTGCGCACCGAAACCCGGGCGCGATGCTTGGTCAGGATACCCTCGCTCACCCACAATCCCAGCCCGGTCCCGGTGTTCTCTTTGGTGGTGAAAAACGGTTCGAAGATACGCTGCGCCGTCGCATTCGACATACCGTGTCCTTCGTCCGCGATGGTCACCCGGATTCCGCGCCGGCCGCTCTTCCAGTCCGTTCCCTCGCGCTCGCGCAGAAAAATCGTACCGCCCTTTTGGGAGGCATCGGCGGCGTTGCCGATAAAATTCGCAAATACCTGCCGCAGGTCCCCGCTGTAGCCCAGAGTAGCGGGCGCCGGCCGATAACGCGTCTTTAGCTTGAGCCCCAGCCCCGACAGCCGCCCGCGAAACAGCACCAGAACATCTTCCAGGATCTCCGCTTTGGTCGAGAGCACCGGCTTGGTCAACTGGCGATGGAAGCGCAGGGTATGGCGGGTAATGTTGGCCACCCGCGCCAGTTCCGCCTGCGCTGAATGGACGTGCTGCATAAGCTCCCAGTTGGACACGCCGCTTTCGGCGTCGCTTTCCACCAGATACAGCAAGTTGGTCAATCCCTCCAGAGGATTGTTGATCTCGTGCGCGATGGAACTGGCCAGCCGCCCCACCGCGGCCAGCTTTTCATTCTGCAGCAGCGCCTCCTCCGCCCGCTTCAGCACCGTCAAGTCGGCCAGAAATACCGCCGCTTCCGGTTCGCCGCCGTCCATATCGGCCAGCAGCGTGGCGTCGGCCAGTAGGGGAATCTTCGTCCCGTCCTTGGCCACATATGCCTTCTCATACGGGGCTGCCTTGCCGAACTGGCCCAGCTCCTCGATCGCCTTGCGGTCGCGCTCGGCAAATTCCGGAGGCGTCAGCTTGTCCCAATGGAGCTGCCCCGTCTCCACATCTTCACGGCTATAGCCCAGCAGACGCAGAATGGCCGGATTCAGGTAGCTCAGATTGCCATGGTTGTCTCCGATCGCCACGCCGATGTTGGCCTGCTCGATCAGCCGGCGAAAACGGTGTTCACTCTTCTTCAGCCGCTCGATCGCCACCATCTCCTCGGTCGTGTCGGCGCAAACCACCAGGGTTCCCGCAATCGTTCCGTCAGTGTCGAAGACCGGGCTGTAGCTATAGGTCCAGTACACATCTTCCAGATGCCCATTGCGATAAATCGGAACCAGCCGGTTCTGTTCCAGAGTTGGCTCGCCGCCCTGCATCACCGCGACAATCTGCGGTCCGACGACGGGCCAGACCTCCGCCCATGTGTCCTTTGCCCGCTGTCCCAGCGCCTGGGGATGCTTGTCCTCTCGAATCGAAACCCGAAAGGCATCGTTGTAGAACTGGATCAGCCCCGCCCCCCACAACAGCTGCATCGGCTGCGGGCAGGACAACAGCATGTTCACCGTGGTCAGCAGCGGCTCCGGCCAGCCTTCCATCGGTCCCAGCGGACTACTGTCCCAGTGGTAGCACCGGGTCAGCTCGGCCATTTCGCCCTGTCCGGCGATGCGCCGGACAGCGGCCTTCTTTTCAGCCGGTTCCCGCTCGATCTGGTGCTCGATCCTGCTCACGCAACTCTCCGGCCACCGGCGCAAACCTCGCCCGCATCTTTGTTTGGATGCGAAAGGAGTGGCTCCCGGCGTCGTGCGCTTGCGTTTCCGCAAAGGATGGATGGAACCTGTCAGGTTCCGAAACCCTCATGATGCTCGATCTTCTCGTGCAGATACAGCCGCTTGATCAGCACCAGCCCCACTGCCGTCAGTGGAGTGGCGATCGCCACTCCCAGCAGCCCCGCCACCAGGAACATGAAAAACTGCGACAGGATGGTCAGCACCGGCATCAGCCGCACCGCCCGTTTTTGCACCAGAGACGATCCATAGCGCGGCGGCGGATTACGCGAAACGACTCGTCGTCACTTCTCGGCATATGTAGCTCAGATGGGGGGTTGCCCGGACAGGAGGCCAGTCCGATTTATATTTTGCCGTCGAACAGGCGGCAATCGTGGCGGAGCGAGTCACCGCGGGATTCTTTCGCGGAGCGGAAATCCGACAACCGACCGTCTCGAGCTGAGGAAACCACTACGATGGGCCGCTCCATTGGAAGCACCCGGTAGAATCGAACGGAAGAGATCGCATGACAGAAGACCAGGGAGTGCCGGAGCGGCCATCACCAGCGGGAGAAGCTGTGCCCATGCGCACCAGCCGGCGTCCCTCATGGCTGCGGCTTTCTCACGAGTACACCGCCTTTTCCGCCACCGTGCTGCTGATGGTTTCGGTCCTGTTGTCGCGCGTGATCGGGCTGGTGCGTATTAAAGTCATCGCCTATTTGTTTGGCGCCACCTGGCTCACCGACGCGTATGTTGCAGCATTTCAGCTACCGGATAAATTGTCGTATTTCCTGGTGGGCGGCACGGCTTCCATCGCCTTTGTCACCATCCTGAGCCATTATCGAGAGCGCGGCCAGGAACGAGAATCGGAAGAAGCACTCTCCGCCATCATGAGCGTGATGCTGCTGGTACTGGGCAGCGCGATTGTTTTGGGAGAGATCTTCGCACCGCTGTACACGCGAGTGTTTTTCCCTCATTTCGATCCGCAAACAGCACGGCTGTGTACCCACATGACGCGAATTCTGCTGCCGGCGCAGTTATGCTTTTTTACCGGCGGAGTCTTGGGTGCGGTGTTGCTGGTGCGAAAGCAGTTTGCCTGGCAGGCCAGTACTGCGCTGATCTACGGCCTGGGAATTATTTTCGGCGGCATCGCGCTCCATAAGTATTTCAGCGTTTCGTCGCTCGCGATTGGCGCGGTTGCCGGTGCGTTTCTGGGGCCGTTCCTGCTGAATTACATCGGCACCCGCAGCCTCGGCGTGCGCCTCCGGTTTTCACTCGATTGGTCGAATCCCGGTCTGCGGGAATGGGTGCGAATGTCTCTTCCGCTGATGGTCGGTGTCTCTCTGGTCACGGCGGACAACTGGATTCTGAACTACTTCGCATCGGCGGGTGTCGGCGACATTGCCAAGCTGAGTTATGCCAAGACCCTGTTTACCGCCCCCATCGCAGTTCTGGGGCAGGCCGCCGGCGCTGCCTCCATGCCATTTTTCGCCGCTCTGATGGGCCAGGGCAAACATCGCGAACTGAGCGTCTCGGTCAATCGAATTGTTACGCGCATTTTCGCGTTCGCGTTTCTTATCACGGCGTGGATCGTCGGCATGGCATATCCGGCGGTCGATCTTGTACTGCGCGGCGGCGCCTTTCCTCACTCCGTTGTAGCGCCGATCGCGCTTTACTTCACTCTGTTTGCCGGATCGCTGTGCTTCTGGTCGGCGCAGGCGATTTATGCGCGGGCATTTTACGCGGCTGGCAACACCTTTACACCGATGGCCGCCAGCACGTTGATCGTTGCAGCTTCCCTCCCGCTCTATTGGTTTCTCTTTCACCGGCTGGGAGTGCCTGGTCTGGCGATTGCGTCGGACTGCGGCATCCTGGCCCAGACACTGGCGCTGGCGGGTCTCTTGCATTACAAGCGCCTGGTGAGCTGGAGTGGGCTGGAGTACAAGGAACTGGGCCGCTCGCTGATAGCGGCCGTCTTCTCATTCGCCGCGGTCGACGGAGTGGTGCATATTTTGCCGCGGGCCGGTTCCTACCCGCACGATCTGCTGCTGCTGGTCTGCGGCACCGCGGCGTGGGTGGCGGTGGCGTGGCTGGTGCTGCACGTGGTCGGATCGGCCCTGCCGCAAGAGTTAACCAACCGGCTGCGCCGCCGTCGGACAGTGATTGTACCCACGCCGCTCGAACAGCGACCGTAATGGAACTACCGCGAGGCGTCGCTGATCTCCTCAAGTGCCCGCAATACCACTTGAATCCGGCTGCCGACCCGCCCGGCAATGGATTCCGCGATGCGTTCCGGAATCCGCCGCACCGTGCTGGGGGAAGCGGGGAACAGAACGTTGCCGCTCTGAATATAGGTGCGGACCTGGGAGCAGCCGGCCTCGGCGAAAAGCCGCGCCAGATCTGTCATCGCCAGCTTGTTCTTGCCGCCGACATTGATTCCCCGCAGCATGGCCAAATGGGAAAACTCCGCCTTCGGTTGCGCCATGGCAAGCTGCCTTTCTACGGCGCGCGGCTCCCGCCACTCGCTGACTCTTGGAATGAAGATAGACTGGGATGTGATTGCCGAAGCCACCGCCCAAACTTCTCCTGCCCGATTGCGCATCTCAGCCATCCGCTTTTTGAATCCCGCGCCCCTGATGTGGGACTTCGAGCATCCACCGGAGATGGACCGGTTGGCGGCGCGCTACCAGATTCACCAATCGATGCCCGCCGCCTGCGCCGCGGAACTGGCGGATGGAACCGCCGATATTGGCCTCATCCCCATTGCGGCCTACGCCACCACTCCGGGACTGGCCATCATCCCCGGCTGTACGATCGCGTCACTCGACAAGGTTCGCTCCATTCTGCTGGTGGTCAAAGATCCCGACGGCCTGGGCGCCGACGGTCTTCGGAAAGTCCGCCGCGTCGCCGCCGACACCGCTTCACGCACCTCGAACGCCTACGCGCAGGTCATCTTCCGTAAGTTCTATGGCACCAGCCCGAAGTTTGTGCCGCATGATCCCGACCTGGACGCCATGCTGGCCGACTGCGACGCTACGGTATTGATCGGCGACCCGGCCCTGCTGGCGCTGGAAGACAAAGACGTCCGTTTCGAACGGACTGGCGAGCAGCTTGCCTATCTGGACCTGGCCGAGGAATGGAAGCGGCACACGGACGCGGCCTGGGTTTCTGCCTTCTGGGCGGTGCGGCCGGAGGCGCTAAAGGCTTGCGGCGTCAGCGCCCGGCAGGTGACCGACGACTTCGTCCAGTCCCGCGACCACGGCATGGCGAACATCGAGCATCTGGTTCAGGAATGGGCGCCGCGGATGCCCGTATCTTCCTCTACCATCCGCACCTATCTATCCAAAAACATCCACTACACGCTGGACGAAGATTGTATCGCGGGGATCGAACTGTTCTTCCGCTACGCCGCCGAGTGTGGAGTCCAGCCCGCCGCACCCGCGCTGCGCTTTCTCCGGTGAAGTTGCTATAGTGGGAAATCGCAGCGCACGCATATCGCGTGGCTCCAAAAATCGATTTATATGGGGGAACTATGAGTCCCAGTCGGCGCGACTTCCTGAAACAGGCGGCTTCCACAGCAACACTCGCGGCATTTGCGGCCGGATTGCCGGGTGAAATATCTCTGGCCCAAGCGGCCGCGACGCGGCCCGTGCCGGAGTCTCCCACCTCTGCTTCGGCACAGGGCAAAAAAATCGGCTATTGCATCGTCGGGCTGGGCCGCATTTCGATGAACGAGTTTATGCCCGGCGTGCGGGTGTCGAAAGAATCCAAGATCGTTGCGCTGGTCAGCGGCCATCGCCCCAAAGCGGAGCGGATGGCAGCAGAATACGGCGTGAATTCGCGCGCCATTTACAACTACGAAAATTACGACACGATCGCCGACAATCCCGAGATCGACGCGGTTTATATCGCGCTTCCCAATGGCATGCACGCCGAGTACACCATCCGCGCCGCCAAAGCCGGCAAACATGTCCTGTCCGAGAAGCCGATGGCGAATTCCATCAAGGAATGCGAAGAGATGATCGCGGCCTGCAAGCAGGCGAACCGCAAGCTGATGATCGCGTATCGCTGCCAATATGAACCGACCAACCTGAAGGCCATCGAACTGCTGCGGCAGGGGTATGTGGGGAACCTGACGGCGGTGAACAGCAGATTCGGTTTCAACATTCGCCCCGGCGAGTGGCGCCTGAACAAGAAAATGGCCGGAGGCGGTCCCCTGGTGGATGTCGGAGTCTATTGCATTCAGGCGGCGCGCTACCTGACCGGCGAGGAGCCGACCGAGGTGCAGGCATACTCCTCGGTCACCGATCACGATGGCCGCTTCAAGGAAGTGGAGGAGACGGTGGTGTGGAATTTCCGCTTCCCGTCCGGAGTGCTGGCCAATGGCACCACCACGTATGGAAGCAACGGCGTGGGCTCGTTTACCCGGGTCTACGGCTCGAAGGGATGGCTGGAACTGAATCCGGCATTCAACTACAACGGATTGCACCTGGCCGGAAAGGCGAACGGACAGCCGCCCATCGACATCTCGTCCAGCTACTCGCGGGTTCATCAGTTCGCCGTCGAAGCCGATTATTTTGCCGGCTGCATTCTGGATAACAAGGAGCCGAAGACCGATGGGCAAGAAGGCCTGCGGGACGAGCGCATCATCACGGCAATTTATCAGTCCTGCGCGGATGGGCGGACGGTGAAGCTGTAGAGTTGAACGGCTGGCGCGGGAGGGTGAACGCATAGAATCCGCTGCATTCGCTGAACTCTCGCCCACATGTAGGGGCGAATCGACCCTTGATGAGCGCATCGGCGATTGGCGTAAATCGGCAAGCGCCTACGCTCGAAGACAAGTTCTCCTATTCGCATCACGAGTTTGACGTTCCTTTCGACATAGGTTCGACAGTTGTGCGGCATTAGCATTGCGTATCCATCAGGCAGTACCCTTTCCTTACTACTGCCGTCAAGTAAGACCACGGCCGAGTGTCGCGACGAAGAGGGCATAGACGGCCAATGCAAGGATGGTGACGGGATAGCTGCGGACGATCACGGCAACCGAATTGCCGTTGGGGGGTGGCTGCTTGCGGAAGGGAATAAACAATAGTGGAAACGAGGCAACGCCGATCTCCAGCAGTGCGCCCTGAAGATCCCCGTTCAGACCGCCGGTGTAGGCGAAGGCGGCGAGCGCGGCACCGATTGCTGCGCTCAGCCATGCGGTGCGCGCCACGGATCGGGCCATTTTGGCTTGAGGCCACAGCGCCAATAATGCCCTAGCGGTGAGGCGCGCCGAGAGAAGATAGAGCGCCAGACCCAGCGCCGCGCCAAGCCAGCGCTCAAAAAGCGTCACCGTTCCGAGCCACCAGCGCGCGACGGAATACAGGTCCCCGTTTTGGTGGTGCATGGCGTGGATGAGGTACCCCCCCTCCCAGAAAAAGCTGAATGCCGTCACCAGAACCAGAAATAACCGCAGCTTGATGAGGCGCGGCGGCACGATCAACCGCACAGCCAGGGCGATGAGACCGCAGAGGATGTTGGTCATGGGCCCAGCGGCATCGATTAACGGTGAATATCGATCGCAGCGGAAGATCGATGAGGACAGCACCAAGATGCGCCCGTGCAGCGCCACGCACGCGCCGCCATGTCCGAGCGCCTCGTGGTCGAAGGTGACCACGCACATCGCCAACAAACCGATCGCCGCCACAGTAAGCCAGTCATTTTTCTCTGACACCTTGAACATCCCTCCGCAAGAAGTGATTGATGAGACGGATAGCACAAGAGCTAGTACGCACCAGATCCAGGCATGGTTCCTTGGTCCGCTGATTCTACCCGCGGCATGACACGCCGATGTACCGTTCGGGAGCGCGAGAATCCGGGAAGCTCAATGGCGAAAACAGCCCAATGCGCACATTGAACTCGACGCCGCTGCAAAAGCATAGCGATCCGTAACATGCCGGTTCGAACGGCAACGGCAGATCACAGAACGCGAAAATCAACGCGGACCCAAAAATATGACTATGGTAGTATGACTATAGGAATAAAGGTGCTGCCATGAAGACGATGCCTGCGGGAAAATTCAAGACACACTGCTTGGCCATCATGGATGAGGTGAAGGCGAAACGGGAGCCGGTGCTGATTACCAAGCACGGCAAGCCGGTGGCGGTTCTCAATCCGGTGGATGAAATGGACGATCCCATCTTCGGGTTTTACAAGGGCAAAATAAAAATTGTAGGCGACATTGTTTCCCCCATTGTCCCGCTGGAAGACTGGGATGCCCTCAAGTGATTTTGCTGGATACTCACGTTGTGATCTGGCTTGCATCTCGTTCCGAAAAATTATCCAGACAGGCAATCTCAGCGATTCAGAATGCACGAGGCCAACAGGGTGGGCTCGCCATTTCTGCAGTGACTCTGTACGAAATTACGCTGCTGGCATCCAGGAGCCGGATCGATCTGCGAACTTCCGCGGAATCGTTTCTGGATGAGATCGAAACTCAATTCGTGATCCAGCCGATCACTGGCCGCATTTGCGCGGAGACGATCAAGCTGCCCGATTCCTATCCGAAGGATCCGATGGATCGCATCATCGGCGCGACCGCGAGGGTCGAGGGGTTGACCCTGGTTACAGCGGACGCCGCCATACGGAAGTCAAAGGCGGTCACGACCCTCTGGTAGAAATCCGCTCTCTCTACAGGGGAGAACGGGGAACCCGGGGATGCACCCTTCCTGTTCCCGGCACATCTAAGGACACATGGAATTCAGACAGCTTGGCCGCTCGGGTTTGAAGGTGCCGGTGCTTTGCTACGGCACCGGGACGTTTGGTGGGAATGGGGAATTTTTCAAGGCATGGGGCGACACGGATGTAAAGGAGGCCACGCGCCTGGTGGACATTTGCCTCGACGCGGGCGTGAACCTGTTCGATACGGCGGATGTGTATTCCAACGGCGTGTCGGAGGAGATTCTTGGCAAGGCGATTGCCGGACGGCGCGACAGGGTCTTGGTGTCGACCAAGGGCACGTTTCCCATGGGAGACGGGCCGAACGATCTCGGCTCCTCACGGCACCATCTGCTGCGGGCCTGCGAGGCCAGCCTGAAGCGCCTCGGAACCGACTACATCGACATCTATCATCTGCATGGATTTGACGCGCTCACTCCGGTGGAAGAGACGCTGGACACGCTGAATTCGTTGGTGCACAGCGGCAAGGTCCGGTATATCGCGTGCTCGAATTTTTCCGGGTGGCATTTGATGAAGTCGCTTTCTGTGTCGGAAAAGTATGGTTGGGCGCGTTATTCCGCGCACCAGGTCTACTACTCTCTGATTGGCCGCGACTATGAGCAGGAGTTGATGCCGCTTGGCCTCGATCAAGGCGTAGGAGCCATTGTTTGGAGTCCGCTGGGATGGGGGCGACTGACGGGCAAGATCCGCCGGGGAGAGCCGTTGCCGAAGGTAAGCCGGCTGCATAAGACGGCGGACAAGGGGCCGCCGGTGGAGGATTCCTACCTGTACGCGGTGGTGGATGCGCTCGATGCCATGGCGAAAGAGACGGGAAAATCAGTTCCGCAGATCGCCTTGAACTGGCTGCTACAGCGGCCCACGGTTTCCACGGTGATTATGGGGGCCCGCAACGAGGAGCAGTTGCGGCAGAATCTTGCCGCGGCGGCCTGGAACCTGAATGCAGAACAGGTCGCCAAGCTGGATGCGGCGAGCCAGACAGCGACGCCCTACCCGTACTGGCATCAGCGGCAATTTTCGGAGAGAAACCCAGCGCCGGTTCCAGTGTCCGACTAGGCTCCGGAGCAGCCCGCTCGGAGGGTTGAGCGAGTGGGAAACCGCCTAGATTTCCCAGCGCAGCAGACAGGTTCCCACGGTATATCCGGCGCCGACAGAGGCCAGCAGGACCAGATCGTTCTTGTGCAGGTGGTTCTCGTCCAATGCCGTCTGCATGGCCAGCGGGATGGTTGCCGCCGTGGTGTTGCCGTAGCGGTCGATATTGACAATCACGCGCTCCGGCGCCAGTCCCAGCCGTTCAGCGGTGGAAAGAATGATGCGGCGGTTGGCCTGGTGCGGAATAAAGCAGTCGAGTTCGTCGCCGTGCATGCCGTTCCGTTCCAGCAGCCTTTCCGTGGCCTCCGCCATTTTGCGCACGGCGAACTTATAGACCGCCTGGCCGTCCTGGTGGACGTAGTGCATCTTTTTCGCCACCGTTTCCGCGGTGGACGGATGCAGGCTGCCGCCGCCCGGCATGTAGAGCGAAGCGCCGCCGGAGCCGTCGATCTCATGCAGGTAATCGATCAGGCCGATTTCGCCTTCCTCAGCCGGTTCCAGCAGGACCGCGCCGGCCCCGTCGCCGAAGATGATGCAGGTGGAACGGTCGGTGTAGTCGATGACGGAAGACATGACATCAGCGCCGATGACGAGGACTTTTTTCTGCGCTCCGGACTCGATCAGCTTGGCGCCCACCTGGAGCGCGTAGACAAAGCCGCAGCAGGCGGCGGAAAGGTCGAACCCCCAGGCTCCCGGCGATCCCAGCTTGTGCTGCACCAGGCAGGCAGTGGCCGGAAACAGCATGTCCGGAGTGACGGTGGCGACAAGGATAACTTCGATCTCTTCCGGCCCGATCCCGCGCTGTTCCAGACAGCGCCGCGCCGCCTCCACCGCCAGATCGCTGGTCGCGACGCCGGGGTCCACCAAGTGCCGCTGGCGAATGCCGGTGCGCTCGACGATCCACTTGTCATGCGTAGCGACCATTTTCTCGAGATCGGCGTTGGTCAACAAACGAGGAGGCACATAGGTGCCGAGCGCGCTGATTTTAGTGCGGAACTGCGTCCGCGGGCGGAGATCGATGTTCAATGGAACCGTCCTCAGGAGAAAGTTTGCTGTTCAACTGGACGAGCGATTTGCCGATGGGGATTTCGGGAGGCGTAAGACCGTAAAGCTGCGAAAGCGCCGGGTGACCCACTGCACACGCATGAGCCCGTTGCCGTTGCTTCCTTCCGGACCTGGCGGGGTTGGCGGGATTGCGTCGCGTAGGACCCGGCACAGGTTCGATGATATCACCGGCGCTGTGGCCACCAAAGGGGATGCGGGCCGCATTGATAGAATGAAAGATGTGAAGAGTGTTGCAACAAGCGAGAGCGCTACGGAGACCGTCCGGAGAACCGCACCGACCCGCGTCGGCTTCGTCAGCCTGGGCTGCCCGAAGAACCTGGTCGACAGCGAAGTGATGATGGGCATTCTGGCCAGGGCCGGGGCGACGATCACCGCCGATGCCGAATCCGCCGACGTACTGGTGGTCAATACCTGCTCCTTCATCGACAAGGCCAAGCAGGAATCGGTCGACGCCATCCTGGAAATGGCTCGCCACAAGACGGAGGGCAAGGCCACGCGCCTGGTCGTAGCCGGTTGCATGGTGGAGCGCTATCGCGACGAAATCCGCAGGAACATTCCCGAGGTAGACGCCGTGGTGGGCACCGGCGAACTGGAGCAGATCCTCCTCGCCGCGGGAATTGTCGCGCCGCGCGTCGAGCCGAACTCTCCGTTTCGGATTCTGACCTCGGTCGAAGCTATGGTTTCCCATCGCCCGGAAGGCGATGCCCGCGAGCGCCAGGGACGATTTTCCCGCGACGGCTGGGACGGCGCGATTGCCGACCTGCCCAACTATCTCTACGACGAAACCACCCCGCGGCTGCGAACCACGGCAAAGGCATCGGCCTACGTGAAGATCGCCGAGGGCTGCGACCATCCCTGCGGCTTCTGCATCATTCCGCAGTTGCGCGGCAAATTCCGCTCGCGCCGCTTTGAGTCGGTCGTCGCGGAAGCCGAGCGGTTGGTGGCTGAAGGCGTGGAAGAAATCACGCTGATCGGCCAGGACACCACCTGTTATGGCGAAGATTTCGGCATGAAGGACGGGTTGGCGCAACTGCTGGATCGGCTGGCGCGCGTCGAGGGACTGCGCTGGCTGCGCTTCCTGTACGCCTATCCCAACAAGGTGACGCCGCGGCTGCTCGATACCATCGCGCGAAATGAAAACATCTGCAAATACCTGGACGTTCCGCTGCAGCACGCGGCCCCGGATGTACTGAAGCGGATGAAGCGCGGCGGCGGCGCGGAAATATTTCTCAAGATGATCGAACGCGTCCGCGCGACCGTGCCGGAGGTAACGCTGCGGACCTCATTCATCGCCGGCTTTCCCGGCGAGACGGAGAACGACTTCAACCTGTTGCAGGACTTTGTCGAGGAAGCGCGTTTCGATTGGCTGGGAGTGTTTGAATATTCCGACGAAGAAGGTTCGGCCGCCTACGCCCTGGACGAAAAGGTGCCCAGGCGGACCATTGCCGCGCGGCAACGGAAGCTGATGCGGAAGCAGCGCGGGATCAGCCGCCGGGCGCGCGCGGCGCAAGTGGGCCGGATTTTTGACGTGCTGGTGGAAGGCGAAAGCGAGGAGACGCCGCTGCTTTGGCAGGGCCGCGGGGCCATGCACGCGCCGGAGATCGACGGGAAGATTCTGATTAACGATTTCGGTCCGTACCCGACACTGCTGCCAGGAACGTTCCACCGCTGCGAAGTGACCGAGGCGCACGATTACGATCTGGTGGCGCGGATCGTGAGCTGAAATCCCGGGCGCGACCCGCTGCCGCCTCTGGAGGCGTTGATGACGGAAGAGAAAGGTGCTGCTCTGCGCTGCCCCACCTGCGGCACGCTGGTGCTGCGCGACGCGCCGGATCTACCTTTTTGCAGCAACCGCTGCCGCGTCATCGATCTAGGGAAGTGGGCCAGCGGCGCCTACCGCATCTCCTCGCCGATCCTCGATCCGGAAGTGCTGGAAGGGCTGGATGAAATCCACCGCAGCGGACGCATGTCGGACGATGACGAATAGATGACGACGCAACGGACCGGATGGGCATGGACGCTGGCGACATTTTTTGCGGCCGGCTTTCTGCGTCCGGGGCCGGGCACCTGGGGCTCGGCGGCCGGGCTTGGCATCTGGCTGGCAGTGGCGCACTGGGCCCATCCCACTCGGGCGCATATGGCCATCGGCACCGCCATCGCTGCGCTGCTTCTGCTGGCTGCCGGCATCCGCGCATCGGCCATCGTCGCGCGGGAGGCAGGCGTGGACGATCCCAGCTTCGTAGTGGCCGATGAGGTCGTCGGCCAGTGGATCGCTCTGATCGGAGCGGTTATCGTACCGTGGAGCTGGCTTCTGGCCTTCCTCCTGTTTCGCGCGTTCGATATTGTGAAGCCGCCGCCAGCGCGCCAGTTTGACAGGATGCACAGTGGATTCGGCATCATGATGGATGACGTAGCCGCGGGAGTGTACGCGCTGGTGTTGACCTGGCTCGCAACCCGGTATTTTTGAGTTTTTTGCATGCGTTGTCATTCCGAGCGCAGTCGATTGCGGTCGCGATGGCAATTCGAGGTGGACGGGCAGGACGGCAACAGAGCGAAACGGAGTCTTCAATATGAAATTCGGCATCCACTCGACGGAACACTCCCCGCACATTGACTCGATCGCTCCGGCGGCGGCGCTTCCCGGCGGGGAAGTGGAGTTGCAGGGTCACGCGCTCGCGCCCAGCGGCTTTCGCCAGCCGCTGGCGACCATCGGCGAGCAGCCTGCACCGGTGACGATGAGCCGGTCTTCCAGAGTGCGGGTGCACGTGCCGCCGGGCACCATCTCCAGCAATGTGCAGTTGCGGATTGAAGGCCACGTCAGCAATGGCCTGCCGCTGTCCGTCGGAGTCGCCATTGCGGAAAACATGGACCCGGTGGCAAATCCGGTGGCCGACCGGGACGGCAATATCTATGTCGCCTTTTCCGGCCAACGGGGACAATCCACTCCGGTATCGGTTTTTCAGATCGACGCGGAATATCAGGTGCGACCGTTTGTCACCGGCATTCTGAACGCCACCGGGATGGCGCTTGACGAGGAAGGCAATCTCTACGTCTCCTCGCGTCACGAGGGCACTGTTTACCGCGTCACTCCGGGCGGCGCGCGGTCGGTGTTCGCCGAGGGGATGGGCATCGCCACCGGCCTGGCATTCGATCGCGAGGGCATGCTCTACGTCGGGGACCGCAGCGGGACGATCTTCAAGATCGCGCGCGACCGGCAGGTCTTCGTCTTCGCCACGTTGGAACCAAGCGTCTCGGCCTATCATCTGGCTTTCAACGACCGCGGGACCTTGATGGTAAGCGGCCCTACTACTTCCGCGCATGAGACCATTCACGCCATTGAGCCCGGCGGCGGCATTTCGCGCTTTTATACCGGGCTGGGCCGGCCGCAAGGCATGGCCTTCGATACCGCGGACAATCTCTACGTGGCCGCATCCCTGCATGGACGGCGCGGCGTGGTGAAGATCACGCCTGCAGGGGAAGCCTCCCTGGCGGTCTCCGGCTCCGGAATTGTGGGCCTGGCATTCTTGCCGGAAGGAGACGCCGGGCTCGCCACGCGCGACACCGTTTATCATGTGGGGTTGGGCATTACCGGCAGGCTGCTGCAGTAGACGATTGTCCGGTGCGGACCGAAAATTTTGTCGTCCTGAGAGGAGCGAAGGACCTCGCGGTTTGGCGAAGGACCGCGAGGTCTTTCACTTCACTGCGGTGCGTTCAGGGTGACAAGATAGGTTGGCACGGAACGGATGCATAGAGCGGATAGTATCCGACATATTTCCGATTGTGCAGGCAGCCTGGAATCGCCATTTACGACATGTACGCAGAAATCATCGCTGTCGGCTCCGAGTTGCTCACTCCGTACCGCCAGGACACCAACTCGCTTTTTCTCACCGAGCGGCTGAACTCGCTGGGCGTCACCGTCATCTTTAAGACGATCGTCGGCGACCGCCAGAAACATCTGGTGCAGGCGATATCGATTGCACTCGATCGGGCCGACATCGTCTGCATCATGGGCGGGCTGGGACCCACCGAGGACGACCTGACGCGTGAAGCGGTTGCCACCGCCCTTGGTTTGCGTGTACGCCGCAACGGAGATATGCTGGCCGCGCTTTACAAGCGATTTGCGGAGCGGCGCATCAGCATGCCGGGCAACAATGCCAAGCAGGCCGACATGATCGAAGGGGCCGAAGCGCTGCCCAACCCCAACGGCACCGCACCCGGCCAATGGCTGGACACGGTGCGCGGCGAGCATCGCAAACTGGTGATCCTGCTGCCGGGACCGCCGGCCGAGCTGCAGTCGGTTTTTACCACGGAATGCGAGCCGCGGCTGAAAGCGGCGCTGCCGGAGCGCCACATTGCCCGGCGGGTGATACGGATTGCCATGATGGCCGAGTCCGAAGTGGATGCCCGGCTGGCGCCCATCTATACGCGGTTCACCGACGTGGATACCACCATTCTCGGCAAGCCCGGCGAAATCCAACTCCACCTGCTCTGCCAGAAGAACATCCTCGAAGTCGCCGAGGGCAGGGTGCAGGAGTTGACCGGCCGCATCGAGGAAGAGATGGAAGAAGCAATCTTTTCCTCCCAAGGCGAGACGCTGGAGCAGATCGTGCTCTATTACCTGGAAATTCGCGGCGCCACGGTTGCGGTGGCGGAAAGCTGCACCGGCGGCCTGCTGGCGCAGCGCCTCACCACCGTCAGCGGAAGCTCGCGGTCCTTTCTGGGCGGTGCGGTGGTGTATACGGATGCCGCAAAAAGCCAGTTTGCCGATGTACCGGAAGAGCTGATCGAGGAAAAGGGTGCGGTCAGCCGCGAGGTCGCCGAGGCGCTGGCGCATGGAATCCGCCGCCGCACCCAGGCCTCGATCGGCGTCGGAATTACGGGAGTCGCCGGTCCCACCGGCGGCACCGAGGCCACGCCGGTTGGCCGCGTCTACATCGCGGTCGACGATGGCAAGGAAATGAGCGCCTGCGAGCGGGATTTTCGCGGCGACCGGGAGCGGGTGCGTTGGCTGGCCAGCCAGCAGGCGCTCGACATGCTCCGCCGCAAATTGATGTAGTCGAGGCAAGCCGCCACAAGCTCCTACCGCGGCAGCGTCGCTGCTACACTCGAAGCGTACTCCCATGACAGCAGACTGGATTGCAGCCGCGATTGCATACTTGCTCGGTTCGATTCCCTTCGGCTATCTACTGGTGCTGCTTTTTCGCCAGGAGGACATCCGCCAGACCGGCAGCGGCAATATCGGCGCGACCAATGTGATCCGTTCCGGCTCCCGCTGGCTGGGCATCCTTACACTGCTGCTTGACCTGGGCAAGGGGTTTGCCGCTGTCGTCATCGCGCGGCATCTAGCCACAGGGGACCACGCGATTCAAACGGCGTCGATCGGGGCCCTGTTTGCCGTCGTCGGCCATGTGTTTCCCATCTGGCTGCGCGGCAAGGGCGGAAAGGGCGTGGCCACGGCGTTGGGGGTATTTCTTGCCCTCGCTCCGCTGGCGGCGTGGTCGGCGCTGGGAGTGTTCATCGTGGTTCTCCTGCTGACGCGATATGTTTCGCTGGCCTCCATTTTGGCCGCCGCGTCGTTTCCGGTGTGGGTATGGGCGGCCGGGCGCGCGCTCGGCATACATTACGGGCACGGCGCCATATTTATCGCGAGCACAATTCTGGTCCCGGCACTGATTCTCCTCAAGCACGGCAAGAACGTGCGGAGGCTGCTCCAAGGCACCGAATTTCGCTTCGGCAGGCGGGAAAGCCGGGCCGCATGAGCCGCATAGCCGTGGTGGGCGCGGGATCGTGGGGAACGGCGCTGGCGACGGTGCTGGCGCGACGCGGCGGCCACAGCGTGATCGTCTGGTCCCACACTCGGCAGGTGGCGGACTGCATTCTTGAAACCCGCGAGAACCGCCAGTATCTGCCGGGAATCCCCATTCCGGCGACAGTTGGAGTCACCACCAGTCTCGATCAGGCTGTCGGTGAGGCGGAAATTCTCATCCTGGCGGTCCCTTCGGAGCACCTGCGCACCGTGCTTGCCGCCATGGCGCCACTTTTACGCAGCGATCAGATCCTTGTGAACGCCGCCAAGGGAATCGAGGACGGCACGTACCTCCGGATGACTCAGGTAATCGACGAAGTGCTGGCCCAGCATGGCCCACGCCTGCCCTGCGGCGTGCTGAGCGGGCCGTCGTTCGCGCAGGAGGTCGGTTCCGGGAGCCCCACGGCCATCACCATCGCATCCTGCGACTCCGCGCTGGCTGTGCGCGTGCAGGAGGAGTTTGCCGGCCCAACGTTGCGGCTCTATACCAACGGCGACGTGGTCGGCGTGGAGCTGGGAGGAGCACTCAAAAACGTGATCGCCATTGCCGCCGGAGCCACCCACGGACTGGCCCTGGGGCACAACAGCATGGCCGCACTGGTGACCCGTGGAATTGCCGAAATAACCCGACTGGCGGTTGCCTCCGGAGGACAGCGCGAGACGCTCGCAGGCCTGGCGGGTCTCGGCGACCTGGTCCTGACCTGTACCGGGGCCTTGTCCCGCAACCGCCATGTAGGCATGGAACTGGGCAAAGGCCGCCGCCTTCCCGAAATTCTGGCGGCTATGAACGGCAGGGTCGCCGAGGGCGTGCGCACCACCGATGCGGCGCTCGGGGTCGCCCGCCGGCTACAAGTTGAAATGCCGATCACAGAGCAGGTTTCCGCCGTCCTGCATGAGCGGATTTCAGCCCGCGACGCCATGAAAGAGTTAATGTCCCGACCGGGTCGGGACGAGTAACTTCGTCCGATTTCCACACCTTTTCCTGAGTTTTGAACGCCTTCCGGTACACTTTTCCGAATTCGAGAAACTTTCTGCGTGCATTTGGTGTATCCAAAGGTAATATCTTTGGGTGGGTACCTGGTCGATCTGGAACATTGCTGCTCCGGCCAGCCGAGAAGCTACATGTACATCAAACGCAACCCGTGGCTGCGGTCCCTGTATTTGACGCTGCTTTTGCCGCTCCTCGCCGGAGTCATGGCTCTCGCCCTGGCGCGCCAGGCGGTCCTGTACCAGCACACATGGACCGACCGGATCATCGAATTCACCCTGGCGGCTTGCGCCGCCGCACTCGCGGTAAAGTGCTGGCGCGTCACCTGGGAATTCGCCCGCGACATGCGCCGGTATCTGGAAGCGATGCAGGCCATCAAGCGCGGCGAACTGATACTGCCCTCCTCCCACGCCGGACTGCCGGAGATTGAAGATCTTGCCCGGGAACTGGGCAGCACGAATGAGAGCCCAGACACTTCTCTGGCGAAGTGGATCGTGCTCTCACGCGACCATCAGGCCATCTTCGTCCGCCTGGTGGAGGCCATCTCCGCGTCCATCAGCACAAAAAGTTTTTATGCCCGCGGACATTCCGGCCGGGTCGCGGAATACTCCACGCTGATCTGCTCGGAGCTGGGAATCTCGCCTGAAGACACCCGCCGTATCCGGCTGTCGGCGCTACTGCACGACATTGGAAAGATCGGTATGGCGGAGAACATCCTGACCAAGCCGGGCGGTTTGACTGCGAGCGAACTGGCGATTCTGCAGACCCATCCCGGCCGTGGAGCAGACATGATTCGCCCGGTGGCCGAATTCGCCGATCTTCTTCCGGGCATTGAGCTGCACCATGAATCGCTGGACGGCTCCGGCTACCCGCATGGCCTCAAGGGCGAGGAAATTCCGCGGATGACGCGGATCATTTCCGTCGCCGACACGTTCGACGCCATGACCCACAACCGCACCTACCAGGACGCGATGGACGGCGCATACGCGTTGCGGCTCATCCGTACCATGACAGGCCGAAAGCTCGACGAGCAGGCGGTGGAAGCCTTCTGCCGGGTCTATGCGGCGGGAAAGGTGACGCTGCCGAAGCGGATCGACTCCGCGGAGGAGGATGGCCCCAACATTCCGTCCGCGCCGATCGAGGAACCGCGCCCGGCGGTCACGTCGAATGCGGCGGCGGCCTCGTCTCTTGTCGGCGCATCCTTGCATTGAGCGAATTTCGCGCGCTGTCGACACCCCCCTGCGCGTTGATACACTGAAGCTGGAGCCGTTCTCAAGTTGTGATACAGACCCTCTTCAGCACTCCAGAACCAGACATGTTCGACCGCATGCGGCAGGCGGTCTCGCGCACACGCGACACCCTGCAGGACCGCATGGACGACCTGCTGACGCTGGCGCGCCCGCTGGACGAGTCGGCGCTCGAGGAGCTGGAAGGCATCCTGATCGCTTCCGACGTGGGGGTAGCCACTTCGCAGGAAATCATCGCCCGGTTGCGGCAGCAGAGCTCCCGCCAGCAGATTCAAAACGGCGCCGAGTTGCGGCGCGCGCTGAAGCAGGAAATGCTCCGCATTCTGGATTTTGTTCCCTCGGACAGCCGGACCGTGGCGGCCAAGCCCGAGGTCGTTCTCCTGGTCGGAGTCAACGGCGCCGGCAAGACGACCACGGCGGGCAAGCTGGCGGCCTATTTTCAGAATCAGGGTAAGTCGGTGCTGCTGTGCGCGGCGGATACGTTCCGCGCCGCGGCCATCGAGCAGTTGGAGGTCTGGAGCCGGCGGGCCGGGGTCGATATGGTCCGCACTCGCCAGGGCGGCGATCCGTCAGCGGCGCTTTACGACGCGCTCCAGGCCACGCAGGCGCGCGGGATCGATGTGCTGATCGTCGATACGGCCGGCCGGCTGCACACGAAAAACAATCTAATGGCCGAGCTCGACAAGATTCGGCGCACGGCGCAGCGTCTGGTTCCCGGAGCGCCCCACCAAACGCTGCTGGTGATGGACGCCACCACCGGCCAGAACGGCCTGCAGCAGGCGCGGCTGTTTACCCAGGCCGCCGCCGTTTCCGGCATTGTGCTGACCAAGCTCGACGGCACCGCCAAAGGTGGCATCGTGATCGCCATCGCCCGCGAGCTGCAACTGCCGGTACGATATGTGGGGATTGGCGAGCAGATGGGAGATCTGATTCCCTTCGACAGTGGTGCCTTTGTCGATTCCATGCTCGAGGAGTAAGTTGAACCTTTCAGACCGCCACGAGGAATCCAATTCGATGATCGCCACTGCATGAACCCAACCGCCCCGAATTCCGACGAACGATGGATGGAGCGCGCACTGGCGCTGGCGGAGGAATCTGTCGGCCTGACTTCGCCCAATCCCGCCGTTGGCTGCGTCCTGATCAACGACGGTGTCGTCGTGGGAGAGGGTTCCCACCTTTACGATGACAAGGACCACGCCGAGGTGATCGCCCTGAAGCAGGCTGGAGAGCGGGCTCGTGGGGCCACCGCGTACATCACACTTGAACCATGCAGCCACTATGGCCGCACCGCTCCCTGCGCGGACGCGCTGGTCCAGGCCGGTGTTGCTCGCGTCGTCGTTGCATTGCGCGATCCCAATCCGCAGGTCAGCGGGCGTGGGCTGGACCGGCTGCAGGCGGCGGGCATCTCGCTCACAATCGGAGTGAAAGAAGCCGCCGCCCGGCGCATCAACGAGGCGTTTGCGAAATTCATTCGCACACGCCGGCCGTTCGTCACCTTGAAGGCCGGTCTGACGCTCGACGGACGTATTGCTCCACCGCGAACCAAAGACCACGTGCCTTCCGGCTCAACCCACTGGATTACCGGCGACCGTTCGCGCCAAACGGTGCAGGACCTGCGCCACGGAGCGGACGCCATCCTGACCGGCATCGGCACCATCCTGAACGACGATCCGCTGCTGACTGACCGCAGCGGCAGGCCGCGCCGCCGTCCGTTCCTCCGCGTGGTGCTGGACTCCTCGCTGCGCTTGTCGCTCGACTCACAACTGGTGCGCACCGCCAGCCAGGATGTTCTCGTCTTCCACACCAAGGCGGCACGGGAACGCGCGAAGGCGCTCCGAAATCGCGGAATTCAAGTGGAACGCCTCGCTCCCGATCCGGCTACCGGCAGAGTTCCACTGCGCGCCGCAATTGATCGGCTGGGGGAGATGGAGATGATCGGCGTGATGCTGGAGGGCGGTTCACAGATCAACGCCTCGGCGCTGGCGGCGCAGGTTGTGGACAAGCTTTTTCTCTTCTACGCTCCGGTGATTTACGGCGACGCCGCGGCTCCGGTCGTCCGCTCGCTCGAAGCCACCACCTATTTTTCCACCCGCCTCGAGAGCTATCGTCTACACGAATTGGGAGAAGACTTCGGCGTCGAAGGCTACATCCACAACCCCTGGGAAAGCGCGTAGAGAATGTTCACCGGCCTGATCGAAACCACCGGGACAATTCGCTCCATTGAAAAAGCTCGCGGCGTTACCCGCCTCACCGTTGCCGGCCCTCGTTCTCTGATCGAACGCCTGCATACCGGCGACAGCGTGTCCGTTAGCGGCGTGTGTCTCACCGCGCTCGATATCAACACGGACAGCCATACCTTTGCCGCCGATCTCGCCGCGGAAACCGTCGCCCGCACTTCCCTGCTGCGACTCCATCCCGGCTCCATTCTCAATCTGGAGCTGCCCACGCCGGCGGGCGCGCCGTTGGGCGGACATGTGGTACAGGGTCACGTCGATGGGGTCGGCTCCGTGCAGTCGCTGGCGCCGCTCCAGGCCGGCAGAAACAGCTCGGAAACCGACTGGTGGTTCCGGCTGACTGTCCCGGAGGGCTGCGCCCGCTATGTGGTGGAGAAAGGTTCCATCACGGTGGAAGGGGTCAGCTTGACCGTGGCGCGCGTCGCCGGAACCTCGGTCGAGATCGCCATCATTCCCCACACGTATGCGGCCACCAATCTGCACACGCTGTCGCCCGGCAGCCCCATCAACATCGAAGTAGACGTGATGGCGAAATATGCCGAGCGGTTCGCCGCGGATTCTTCCGTCAAGGCGGGGGGAAGATTCAAGTTGACGCTCGAATACCTGATCGCGAATGGGTATTGAGCCTGCCTAAGAAAAAGGCCCGTGCAGTTGTATTTTCTGCATCGTGCACAGGCCATTTTATGCGCTCAAGAGCTCCCGGCTATTGCGCCGCGCTCAGATTCTGTTGCGAGAGCCATGAGGTCAGCTTCGGCTGCTGACGGGACCGCAGCACAGTGCAGGCGTGGATCGCGTTGGTCGCCCGGACCAGCGCGGTCTGCGCCGCCATGACAGGATGGGCGCTAAAGAACGTCTTTACCTGCTGGGCCTTCTCCGCGCTGCAGAACCCGCCGGTCGAGCCGACCAGATAGCCGCCCATCATGGTCGTCAACTGGGCGTGGACTTTGCTCCAGTTGTTCTGGATGTAGTCCCATGCGATTGGACGGGTGTCGCGACCGCGAAGAGCAATCGACATCAGAATGATCGAATCCTGATTGCGCACCTTTCCCGAGGTGGCGTACTCGAGCGCCCGGCGCAGCAGCGCGGGATTGTGGAACATGGCAAGGGAAAACAGAGCGTTCGTCTGCTGCTGCGGGTTGTTGGAGGTCTGGCTGACGTGCTGCAGTTCATCGAACAGGTGGCTGTCGCCGTTCTCCGCGGCAATGGCGACCGCTGGACGGATGAGCGTCGGTTCCACGCTGGCCGGATTCGCCAAATATTTTTCAGTGATGGTCCGCGCCTGGGCGATAATCTGCGGATCTTTGCCGACCGCTCCCAGAGTGCCGAACAGCGCGGCGCGCAGTTCGCGCTTCTCGGCCGTGTCCGAGGGGCTGACATTTTCCACGCGCTCATACGCCGGGCGGAACTCCTGCCGGACCCACTCCGCCAGTAGCTTCCTGTCCGCTGGGGTGGCGATGCGGGCATCCACGGCGGCAATGGAGCCAGCAACCTCCTCGATGACGCCGAAGTTTGGGTCGTTGCGCAGGGCCAATGCCAGATTCATGTAATCGCCAATGCTCCCGCGGCCGGAACGCATCAGCGCCCACTCGTTTCCGGAAAACATGATGCGCTCCGCCGGAGTCAACTGCGTCTCGATATCGCTGAGGATCCTCTTGTAATCCGCGGGCTCATACTCGGTCCGGTAGTAGCCTTTGGCGTTGGCGTTGGCATAGAAAAGCTCCCCGGACGGCACCTGCAGCGTCTGCTGTCTGGAAGTGAGCAGGTCGCACTTCGGCGTGGCCTCCGCGCTGGCGCCGGTCTTGAAGCATACCGGAATCATCCATGTCTGATTTCCATTCGCCTGAATGTCGGGGCTGAGATAGAAACGCTGCTGTGTGGCAGTCGCAGAGCCATTCTGCGGAGCGGTGAGCTTTACCAGCGGTGCGCCGGGTTCAGTGATAAAGCTGTCCATGACTTTGTTGATCGGCTTGCCGCTGACCGCGGTCTGCGCGTTCCAGAAGTCCTGCGCCGTCGCATTGCCATACATGTGCGCCTTGAGATATTTATGGACGCCGCGGCGGAAGACCTGCTTGCCTTCGTAGTTCTCCGTCATGTCGAGCACGGCGCCGCCCTTTTGATAGGTGATCTCGTCGAACATCTCGTTGATCTGTGCCGGCGTACTCGCATTCGCGCGGATGGGCCGGGTCACCTTGCCGGCGTCGTAATTCAGCACTCCATCGGTACCTAGCGCCACGAACTGCTGGATATGCCATTCCGGCTTCCACTGCCCGACCGCCTTGGTTTCCATCCAGGTGGCGAAGCCCTCATTCAGCCAGATGTTGTTCCACCACTGCATGGTGACCATGTCGCCGAACCACTGGTGCGACATCTCATGGGCCACGTCGATGGCGACATTCCGCTTGGCGGCGATCGAAGCGGTTTTTGGATCGACCAGCAGGGCGGTCTCCCGATAGGTGATGGCGCCGAAGTTCTCCATCGCCCCGGCTTCAAAGTCGGGAAGGGCAATCATATCGAGCTTCGGCATGGGATATTTAATGCCAAAATACGTGTCGTAATAATGCAGGAAAAACTCCGCTCCTTTGAGCGCGAAGGCGCCCAGCTCTACCTTCTCCGGCGGCGCGCAGACGCGGATCGGCACGTTGTCGCTGGAGCCGGAGAGGCATTTGAAGTCGCCCACCAGAAACGCCACCAGATAGGTCGACATCTTCGGCGTAGTGGCGAAATGAACGGTATGCTCGTCGGCGCCCGGTCCCGGGTTGTCGGAAACGACGTTCGTGTTGGAGATGGCCATATCGCCCTTGGGCGCGATCAGCGTAGTCGAAAAGGTCGCCTTGAAGGCGGGCTCGTCGAAGGAGGGGAAGGCGCGACGGGCGTCGGTCGGCTCAAACTGCGTCACTGCATAGTCGCGCTTGGCCGTTTTCGAGAGATAAAACCCGCGCAACTGGCCGTTCAGGATTCCGGTGTACTCGATTTTGATCGTCGCCTTGCCGACGGGGATTTGATTGGCCACGTGAAAGGTGACCTGCTGGTCCGGCTTGTTCTCGGTCACGTTTGCCGTCTGCGTATTTCCATTCGCGGTGATGGTGACGCTCTGAAAGGTGATCTGCGCGGCGTTCAGGGTGATTTCGTTCGCCGCCTGCGCCAGCGTCACAGCGATGGTTTCCTTGCCGGTGAAGGTTGCGGACCTCAGGTCCGGCTTCAGCGTGAGGGTATAGTGCTGCGGCGTCACCGTCTTCGGCAGGCGCTGGGCCTGAAGCGGAATGGCGACGAGGAAAGCCGTGGCTGTGGCGCAAATCGGAAACAGACTGGATTGAGCGAAACGACGAAGAATGCGCAAGGATTGCCTCCGGAAACGAAAAGTGAACATTACGAACAGGAAATTGGGGCGCCGGGCCCCAGACTTCTCCTACCATTGGCGACGGGGGCGGCACCGTAATTCAGCAACAAAGTACGATACGCGCAAAGCAGGAGTTCCGTCATCTTTCCGGCAATGAGGGGCGCGGTGAAGAACACCGACTCATGCCTCCCGGTAATTCAGCAGAATGAGCCCAATCAACATCAGGCAGACGGGCCATATCCACGCCGCCATGTACTTCGCCCGGCCCCGGACGCCGCGCAGCTCCAGCCAGCGGGACCAGCCGGCAAAGACGGCGCAGACCGCGATGGCAGTGTGGGAAATTTCGGTGAGCAATTCCTCTTTGATATTGCCGAGCGAATGGTTATGCGTGAGCAGGAACGCGCCGCCCAACGCACAGGCGGCGGGGAAAACCAAGGCCGCTTTGCGGGAAACGAGGCGTCCGGTCTGGACGCTCCACTCAAATGCGACGAAGCTGAGGATGAGTAAAACAAAGACCCGATGCTCCAGGTCCTCCGGGTTGTAGAAGCTGGCCCAGAAGCCGCGCGGCCCCAGCGGCCACGCCTCCGGGTCGGCGCGCAGAAACAGAAAGATGGCCAGCCCCAGAAAGGCCAACGGCCAATGGCGCGCCCATCGCGCGCGGTCCCATTTCCCCAGCAGCGCCAACAGGCCCGCAGCCAGCACGACGATCCCGGCCCAGTGGTGGTTGTATCCCGACCATGCCCGCTCCACGCGATTGTTGGCGTGGCTGGCGTCATCCGGCGACATGGCGTCGGACTCGATCTCCTTATGCATCGTCTGCACCGGTGGCATGGCGGAGATCGGCGGAGTGGTCAGTCGCGGCCATTGCGGCGTCATCCGCGCAGCAATCTCCGGCAGCGTCAACCGGTTCTGCACCAGATCGACCGCCGGGGGCTGCGCGGTGAGCGAGGCGGCCGCCAGGATGATGGTGAAGCCGATTCCGATTTCCAGCTCAGAGAACCGCGCGATTCGCAACAGCGAGGGCGGCAGATGAAGCTGGCCACGGCGAATCAGCAGGAAGTTTCCCGCCCCCAATACCAGCAGTCCGACCAGCATGGCGGCTTTCGCCAGCAGCACCACGCCGTAAGCGGTGCCGTATACGGCGCTCCAGGACTGGGTGTAGAACCACCCCAAACTCAGGCCCGCCGCGACCAGCACCAGGACGCTGACGAGCGCCGCGGTCGAGTAGCGCCGCACGGCTCTGACAATCGCGTCGCTTCCGATCGCAGAAGCGGAACCGAGCAGCAGCCAGAGAAACGGCATTCCGCCAATCCATATCGCGGCGCCCAGTTGGTGTAGAGCGGTCAGAATCATCAGCGGAATGCGATGGTCCAGCCGGGAGGCCGAGTGGCTGGTCCACACAATGCCGCCGAGCAGCGGAACAAGGAACAATAGCCACGCAGGATGCGCTGTGCGACGGGAGCGGCTGAGTAGAACAAAGACAGCGGCGGTAAGGATTAGCAGCGCCCCGGCCAGAACGTAGTTGGCGGTCAGCAGATCCTGCACATGCAGACCGCCCGCGCCGATCAGCATGGCGCTGTCCAGAGCGATGAAACATATTTGCGTGACGATCAACCCCAGCCCCGCCGCCCGCAGCAACTTGGACGCCCGCCGGGGAAATCCGCTGCCTTCCGGCAGCGGAGACGGGAGCAGGACCGCGCAGAAAAAGACGCCGCCGATCAGCAGCGCGTCGAACGCAAGTGTGGCGGCCCGTAGAATCACCGCCGCCAGAGCGTAGTCGCGCAGAAACCAGAGCACTCAGTCCCTTCCCTTGTGCGGCGGCCAACGAAAAAGGCTGTCCGTGGACAGCCTTCGATGCGGTTTCCCAGCCGGCTCCTCTAGATCCCCAGCTTCTTCACTTCTTCCTGATAGTACTTGCGATACAGAATTTCCCATTCCTGGCTGCCTTCGGGAATGTTTTTCTTATGGGAGGCGACTTTGAGCCGCGCCGCCTGGTCGATCTTCATCTCCTCAGCGAAGAGCCTGCCCAGCCATTTGCGCGACTCCTGGCGGATCGTGTTTCGATCCTCGAGGAATTCGCACTCGTCGGTCTCCGCCAGGGTGTCGGCGACCACGTGCGCCAGCTTGTTCATCTTGTCGTCGGAAATCCTCATAACACCGCCTTGTACTTACGAGCCAGTTCCTGCTTGATCCTCTTGAACATCTCCTGATAGCTCGCTCCGGTGCGCCGCATTTCATCCTGGTAGGCTTCCATAATGAGGCGGACCTCGTCGTTAATGCGGTCCTCGAGCATCATTTCATCGAGCAGCGCCGCATGAACGCGCGCATTCAACACGTCGACCTTCTCCGTGCGGATCATCTTCGCATCGATCAGGTGCTTAACCGTTTTCCGCCCAAGATACCCGACATAATCTCTTGAAAAGTTCATGGTTCCTTTCTATACCATCGCGTTTTGAACCGAAACATCGAGAGCGAAGCACCAGCCTCCCGGAAAACGTCAACTCTTCGCCGGCCGATGCTCGCAGGCCGCGGTGTGAATGCAGCCCTCCGCCAACTCCAGCCGCTGCACTGGCTTTCCTTCAATCAAATGGGACTGGACAATCTCCGCCACGTCCGCCGCGACGACGTGGCCGTACCAGACTGCGTCTGGATAAACCACAAGGTTGGGGCCATGCTCGCACTGGTCCAGGCAGCCGGATTTGTTGACGCGGACCCGGTCTTTCAGCCCGGCCGCGGCAACCGCCTGGCTCAACAGCTTGTGCAGTTCCGCTTTACCGTCGGCATTGCAACTGGGGCGGGCGCTTCCTGGCTCGCGCTGGTTGGTGCAGACAAAAAGATGCCGCTCATATTTGGCCAAGGAATATCGCTCCTCAATTTCGATTGCTTCTCTTTCATCATAAAGCGTTCGTCTCGACTAGGATGGAGGGAATGAAAACCGACGACCTGACCTCCTTGAAAGATGACATGATCGCCTTTATTGAAGGCCATGGCATGCGCCATTTCCCCGCCCTCATTCCGGAAGACACCCCGCGCGTCTGGTGGAACGATCCGGACGAGTCCGGCGACGCCGGCATCCCTGAGAGCTGGAAAGATTTCGTCGAGATGGCGAAGGCCGTCGCCGCCCCCATGGTTCTGATCGGCGAGGATTCCCTGGATAACGAAACCCTCACCTTGTTGGCGACGGAACTGGAAGAGCTGTCGAATTCCGACATGTTCAACGCGGAGATGGAGAAACTCGACCGCCTGGCTCGACAGGCGGGTCATCTGGGACACATCGAGCTCGGCTTCGCTCATCAGGGCATCTTGTTTGTGCATGAGAGCGCCACCCTCTGGTATCGCGAGTACCGCGAGATGGTCGATATGATCGACGACCTCGAGGACTTGATCGGAACGACGTTGGACGACAGCGAGGAAGAGGGGTGAGCGGCACGGGCGGCTCTACGCCGGCGGCGACGATCGAACCGGCGCCGTTGCCGGCGGCAGCACCCGGGCGGCCAAAACGCTGGACGGTGACCGCCATCTCGCCCGATACCGAAGCACTTGCGGGCGCCGCCTCCGTCCCTCCCGTGGTCGCGGCGCTGCTTCAGGCTCGCGGCGTTCGCACTGCGATAGAGGCGGAACTGTTTCTGTCGCCGCGCTTCGATGCTCTGCACGATCCCTACGCCATGCTGGGAATGCAGGTCGCCGTCGAGCGCATTCAGCGCGCCATCGCGGAACGGGAAACCATTCTCATCTATGGCGACTACGACGTCGACGGCACGGTGGCCGTCGTGCTCTTGAAAACCGCGATTGAAATCTTGGGCGGCGTCTGCCGGTTCCATGTGCCGCACCGCCTGCGCGACGGCTACGGTATGCAGGCCGCGCCCTTGTCGCAGGCCGTTCTCGATGGGGTCAAGTTGGTCGTCAGCGTGGACAACGGCATCCGCGCCTTTGCCGCTGCGGAGGAAGCCGCGCGCCTGGGGCTGGACCTGATTGTCACTGATCATCACCTTCCGGATGCCAGCGGAATTCCCGCGGCCGTGGCCGTTCTGAATCCCAACCAGCGCGACTGCAGCTATCCCTGCAAGCATCTATGCGGCGCCGGAGTGGCGTTCAAGCTAGCCCAGGCACTGTTGGAGTCGCGGGACCGGGAACGCGCCCGGACGAAACTTCTGCCGTCTTTTCTTAAGCTGCTCGCCATCGCCACCGTCGCCGACGCGGTGCCGCTGCTCGAGGAAAATCGCATTTTCGTCGCGCTCGGCATCGAGCAGTTGGCGAAGCCCGTGCAGCCCGGCCTGCGGGCGCTGATGGAGTTGGCCGAGATCGATTCGCGGCGGTTGAGCGCACGCGACATTGCCTTCCGCCTGGCCCCGCGGTTGAACGCCGCTGGCCGCATGGATGTCGCCGGCGATGTCGTCGATCTGTTCACCACTCGGGATCCGGGCCACGCCCGCCTGCTGGCGGAAAAGTTGCATCGTTTGAACATGGAACGGCGTGCCACCGAACAGGCCGCGCTCAACCAGATCGAACAACGGCTGCAAACCGAGCCCAGCTACGCGGACGCGCGCTGTCTGGTGCTCGATGGCGAAGGCTGGCATCGCGGCGTCATTGGCATTCTCGCCTCCCGCATCGTCGACCGCACCGGCAAGCCCGCGCTGGTGGTGACGCATGAAGAGGGCGTGGCCTACGGGTCCGGGCGCTCGATCGCCCGGTTTCATCTGCTCGACGCAATCACGACATGCGGCGACCTCTTCACCCGCTACGGAGGCCATGCCCACGCCGTGGGATTTTCTCTGCCCTCGGCGCGGGTGCCGGAATTTCGAGCCCGCATGGAAGCGCATGCCGCCGCATGTCTCTCCGCCGACGACCTAACCGGAGAAGTGGTTTGCGCGGCGGAATTGCCCATCGACAAGTTGACCCCGGCACTAACGGGCTGGCTGCGGCGTTTCGCGCCTTACGGAATGGACAATCCCGAGCCTGTTTTTCTGGCGCGCCGCGTGCAGGTCATGGAAGCCCCTCGCATCATGAAAGACCGCCATATTCGCCTGCGGCTGTCTCAAGGGGAAGCCCACTGCCCGGCGGTGGGATGGAACCTCGCCGGAACCGTTGCCGCGTTCGGTGTCGGCGCGAATTCTCTCATCGACGTAGCGTACAAGCTGCGCGAGGGCGATAGCCGATACGGAAGCGGCTTGGAAGTAGAGATCGTCGACCTGCGACCGGCGAAGACTGAATAGCCTGTCCCCGCCGATCGCTCGCTTGATCTATGAATTGGAATCCTTTGGCGGATTTGGGTGCTTGGCTAACGGCTGCAGGATCTTGTCCAGCAAGTCCGGCGTTCCCGGAACGCGCTCCAGGTGTGGGTAGCGCTCCGGTCCCTGATAATCGATCTTCACCATGCGATAGTAGCCGGTGTTTTCAACGATCAACTCGATCGGAGTGGTTTTCGAATTGCGGATCGCAGCGTGCATCAGGTCAGTGGTGTATTGACGGCCATCGACGGCGACAATCTTCATCGAGGGTCCCAGACCGGCTTTGTACGCGGGCGAATAAAACAGCACGTCACCCAATATGCCTTCTTTGTTTGCGGTAAAGCCCAGCGAATACCATGCGTCGATGCCGCGCAGCGCCTCGAGCATTTTCATGTTGGAGCTGGGCGTATCGGTATAGACCAGGCGATATCCGCCGTTCTCGATTCCACCGAGCGGGGCGTGGTCCACCTTGGTCGTCAAACGATGCCGCAGAAATCCGGCCCAGTCGTACGGCTGCACGGCGTTCAGATTGTTCACGATGTCCTTGAAGTCGTAGGGGACTGTGATCGGTCCGGTGTTACCGCCCAGGCCTAAAAAGCGGGCGCAGAAGTCGTTCAGCGATTTATGACCGTGACTCTGTTGGCGAATGATCGTGTCTACATCCAGCCAGAGCAGCTCCCCCTCCGGATAGAAATCCACGCTGCGACGCCAGTTGCCCCACTGGCCGTTGGCATAGTAAAGGTTCTGCGCGTCCCGGGCCGTGTCCTGCAGGTCCCGCCAGGTGCGGCCGGGACGAATGTTCATATTCGCCGCGGAGTCCGCCAGCGCGGCGCGATACTGCTCCGGCGTCCACAGGCCGCTGCGCGCCGTCAGCACGTCGCCCAGATACGTCGTCAGCCCTTCATACACCCACAGCATGTTGCCCACCATCGGCTTCTGAAAATCCGGCGACAGCAGACCCTCCGGCCGGCGGTACTTGCCATTCCAGGAATGGGTGAACTCATGCGGCAGCAGACCCGCTTCCAGCACATCCAGATCGGGATTCAGAAACGTCTTTTCCGGCACGCGATCGTCGTTCGACTGGTGATGCTCCAGACCGAAGTGCGCTACCTGATTGCTGAGCGTCATCAGGAAGTGGTAGCTGTGATAGTGGTGCGACTGGTACAGAGCACTCGCCTCCCGCACCAGATTGTTGAACCCCGCCAGCATTTGCGGCGGAACCTGGAGGTCCTCCGGGCCATCGGCGGCGAGATCGAGGTAGTGTTTCGGCGAAATCTCCGGCGCCAGCGGAATCTCCCGGAAATAGCGGCCGGTAAGCACCGGGGAATCGATCAGCTCATTCAGCGGCACGGTGGCGAAATGCGTCGTCGTCCCGGCGTGGCCGGTCGTGGTCAGCGCGGTGGCGTACTTCCAGTCTTGCGGCAGCTTGATGGTTGGAGTCACCTGGACCAGCTTGGCAGAGCTTACCTGCGGCCACAGCATGACCTCGTTCCAACTGATCATTGCCAGGTTCTGACTCGTCGAAGCGCCGGAGGAGAATCCTGTGGCAGCGGCGGTGGCCAGAAAATCGTCATGCACATGCAGCGACGTCACTCCGTCCGGCACATGGACGTGGAACTCGCACATGTTGATGTTGTCGCGGACCCAGGGGATGGTCTTTCCGTTGGCCTGGATGACCAGTCCGGCGAGGTCGACGATCGGACCCGAGGCGCTATGTTCGCCGGGAATCCATTTGGCATACATCAAGTTCAGGTCGCCGGAATGCACGGGAATCACCAGGTCGGCGTGCAGCATCTTGCGCGGAGCGTCGGTCGCGTCCACCGTGATCGTGATCGGCACGGCCTTGGTTGCACCGGTTTCCTTCGATTGGCCCGAGCCGGCCTGAGCATGGCCGACAAACGGAATTGCCGCAGCCAGAACAATCCCGGCCAGAGAAAAGGAAATGGCGCGTCGCATGAAGACTCCTTGATTTTGCCGCTAGAAGACGACAGACAAGTGTAATCAAAAAACTTCACGCGAAGCGCGCCGCGGGCAGAAAATTTATCGCAGCCGCGATTTTCAGTCTTCGGTGCTGCGCAAATGGCTGGCTGATACCGGCGCGAAAACGCTCTATATCGAGCCCGGCAGTCCTTGGGAGAACGGCTACCGCGAGAGCTTCAACTCGAAACTGCGGGACGAGCCGCCAGTGCTTCCAATCGTGGTGTTCCGGCGAAGGAAGTGTCCAGGACACTAGAAGTGGTCTCATAAATGTCTAAGCATGATGTGGATGCAGCCGATGTGGACAAGGCCGAGGAAGTTTTCGACGTGGTATTCCCAGCGGGTGGCGAGGCGACCGAAAGTGTGCATCCAGGCAAAGAGCCGCTCCATCTCCCATCGTCTTCGGTAGCGGTGCAGTTTTCTACGGTCCTGCGTGATGCGTTTGCGTCCGCGTCGATTCGGCGCGATCAGCTCGATGCCGTAGCATTCGGCGAGATGGCTGTAGAGCCCGTCCGAGTCGTAGGCCTTGTCGCCGATGAGCCGGGCCGGGAGCTGGTCAAGAAAACTTCCTGCAAGAACCTCCTCCGCAAGCCGGCACTCGGCAGGCGAAGCGCTTTGGACAGGTAGGGCGAGAGGAAGACTGTTACCAGCGGCGATAGCGACGATCTTGGTGCCCTTGCCGCGACGGATTGGACCGACGGCGAAGCCCCATTTTTGGCGCTCGCGAAGGTGGCATCCACGAACGCTTCTTCCAGGTTGAGCTTGCCTCGCTTGTACAGCAGACGCACCAACAGCTTCAGCGCCTGCTCCAGCCTGCCGGAACGGATCCACTGCTGGAATCGCCGGTGGCAGGTCTGGAACGGAGGATACTTCTCCGGCAACTCGCGCCACTGAGCCCCGTGCCCAGCACCGAGAACACCCCGTTGAGCACCGCACGCTTGTCGTGCCACGGACGACCGCGGTTATCCGCCCGACGCGCTTCCCGCAGCACCGCTCGACAATTGCCCACTGTTCTTCGGTCAACTCCCAGCGTCCTACCATCGCCGCTTGCGGGAGTCACACAGAGCAACTACAGATTGCCACCAAATCCATACCTCAGATGTTTATGAGACTAGTTCTAGACCTATGGCCAACTTGAGTGTAAACACAGACGCTCAAAAAGATCCTTTGCCCTCGATGAGATTCCAAACCTTTAAGCTGCTACAGATTCTCTTCGGACTTTGAGTGGGCAGGTAGTGTCGAACCAGCATTACGCAATGCCGGTGCCCCGGGCCCCTTGATGACACGCTTATCTTTGCCAAATCTAAATTCCATCAGTTTGATCCAACATCGTATATGCAATGCATGGCGCACGAGGATCTTGATCAAGGGGCTTTTGCCAAAATAATCATAGAATTCATTGAAATCTGCCAAAGCTTTATGTAGCTCGATTATGCGCTTCTTGGGCATTTGGTTGATGCTCTGGCTCCCAAAATGAATAATCTCAGTGCACGGCGTATAGTATACTTTTAGGTTCTTTCTCTTGAGCATCAAATTATAGGCAATATCAACTTGAAAATGCGGGAACCTTTCGTCTAACATTCCAGCTATTTCCCAAGTCTCACGCCGGATTACAAAGGCCGTCGTGCCTAGGCTATCGACTACAGCCTCCAGCGAGTAGTCAAAATCACTGGCATAATATTCTCTGGCTACGGCTCCGTTCGGGAAGACATGGTGCCAATTAAGTCCTTGCAATACCATCATTCCAAATCCTGCAAATCTACGCACGCATGACTGAATTGTCATATCTGGATTTAGTAATTTTGGGCCACATGCAGCTGCATCTGTGTGCGAATCCATAAATTCAACCAATGATTTAAATGCGTTGTTAATTAGCAGAGTGTCGCTGTTAAGCAAACAAGCATAACGCGCTTTTGAAAGCCGTAACCCATGATTGTTGTTTTTGGCATATAATTTTGCCGTCTCGTTTCGTATAAGAATCACATCGGGGAATACTGTTGTTACCATCGATGCGCTCTGATCTGGCGAGTTATCGTCTATACAAATAATCTCATATGTGATTCCAGAGGTGTATTTATAGATAGACTCAAGGCAGCTTACGAGCATATCTTTAGTATTGTAATTCGGTATTATTACCGTTAAATCAAGCATAAAGTTTGTCTATTCAGTGTGAATAACACGAGCCGGAACACCAGCTACGGTAGAATATGCGCTTACGTTCGACAGAACAACAGCGTTGGCACCTACAGTTACAAAGTCTCCAATTACGATACCGCCAATAATTTTCGCACCGGCACCAAGAGTTACGTGGTTTCCGATACACGGACGTTTAACTGCTTCGAATTGCATGTCCAGTTTCTTCGCTCCTAAAGTCACCCCCTGAAATATCGTAGCCTCACTTCCTATTTCGTAGGCGCCAATGACTGTTCCGTATGTATGTGGTAAAAATAATCCGGACCCAATTGCGCATTTTGGTGAAATCTCAATTCCGAATAATATTATATTTAAATAGGTCAGAATTTGAGGCAATAACGGGAAGCCCGATAAAAATGCGAATCGGCTTACGCGATAAAAAAAAATAGGCAAAAATCTATGGTGAAGTATGCGCTTCAGAAACTCGCGTAGGCAGGGATTACTTGTCTGTTTCCCTTCTAATTCGAGCTGGCGTTTTATGTCGCTGTAGATGAGCTGTCGCAAGCTCCGCAAGGTTGTAGCCATTCGCCTCCGATAATTAACCAAGCTGGTGATATAGCTTTAGAGTTTTGTCGCCACACTTCTTCCAATTATATTCGCTAGCAACCTCCCTTCCGTTTGAAATCAGCATACATCTCAAGCTCGTATCTGAAGTCGCACTCTTTAGCGCGTAAATCAGTGATTCTTCATTTTTAGGTTCAAAGTAAAGGGCACCATGCTTACAGATTTCTGGAAGGCTTGAAGTATTTGCCACCAGAACCGGGCAGCGCAAGCTCATAGCTTCAAGGGGTGGGAACCCAAATCCCTCGAACAGCGAGGGATATACGAATAAATGGGCCAAAGAATACGCAGCTGCAAGAAGATGATCGGTTGCATATGGAATAAATCGCACACATCTATTCATATTAAAACTCGTGATTAATCGTTTCTCTTCCAGGGTAGGTTGCCCGCCTCCAATTACTAACAAATCAAAGTCTTTTTGCAGGTTGCTATGATAAAAAGCATTGACAAATCCATTGAAGTTTTTATAAGCAAAGCGCGAGCCAACATATAGGAGATATGGCCGAGACCGAATCTGCCTAATTTCCCCTAAAGCCAAGTCCGTCGGAATTAAATTTGATAATCCATGGTAGATCACTCTTACCTTTCCAGGGTCAACATCATAAAACTTGAATAAATCGCGCTGGCTCGCCTCAGATACACAGATAATAGCGTCTGCTTTACGGTAAAGCCGTTGTTTTGCGGCAATAATCTTCCTAGCATCTGGAAATAGTGATGGAAGAGACTCTTGAACGCAGTCGTGATGTGTAGCTACAAGGTTGTTAAATCGTATAAATGGAATAAAACGATAATAAGTGGAGTGGTAAATATTGAACGTTCCCTTCCAGGGCGCCGCAATGTTTGATAGTATTTCATTCGTGAAATAACGGATCATTCCTGGGGGGAGACTAGTTCGAATTGATAGGGACGTCACTTTCTCGCGATCGAGATCTTCAATTCCGGATAAGGTATTTGTTAATCCCAACAGAAGATGCGTTTCCAAAAGTGATTGGTCACATAGATAACGGATTAGTTCAATAAAGTACCTCGAAGCTCCTCCAGCATTTTGCAAAGAGAAGACTTGATGATCAAATATGATTTTCATGCTGGCATATGTGCATTGGAAGTCTGACCACGTCCCGCCAACGTCTTATTATAATGTGAGACTGCACTCGAATGGTTTGCTGCATGTCGCGAGGCTGTAGCTGTTAAGACATAGATCCAGACAAAGAAATATAATTCTGGGCTAAACCAATTGCCTTCACGTAGGAGATACAAACACAAATAAATGAACACGGCTCGATTTACATTAGAATACACAGTGTTTCCTGAGTTCCAGAACTTGATCAAAAATATGAATAGCAGGATCATTCCTGCAATGCCGAATTCCGATAGGGTCCGAAGTAATAATGAATCTGCATCCTGTGCATTTAGATTTGCCATATCTCCAAGCGAATTGGCACCCGGAAGGTCCCCGATGTATTTGGCGTGCGCTATAACGTGACCACCTACTCCGTAACCAAACAAAGGCCTTTCCTGGAATGCCCTTATTGCTACATAAGCATTGGAGACTAATGCATATGTGCTAAGATTTGCGTGGCTTACGTTTTCAGTCGATTCGCTTTGCACTGTGTCATCCACGCGTAGTCGGAAATGCTCGCTGCTGTAGTAAGCTGCCATGAAGAGAACGCCAACCAGCAGGGGTGCAAGGAAAAGTCCCAAAGATTTCCGGCGGAAAATTAATGCTGCGCAAAGCAGAAGCCCCAGATATCCGGTTGAAGAAAGCGTTAGCAAAAGCGCAATGAGGATGGTAATCATGCGAAGCCGCTTGTGCTTAATGGCTTTATCTGTAACAGCATAATAATAAAAACTTGGAATGATGATCGTCGCGAAGTGGGCTGGTTCAGCTAAGATGCTTTTTACAGGCACAAATCTTTGCATCCACAGGCTTTGAGCCAAACAAAGGATGATCCCAAGAACGCTAACCCAAAAGGCGGATCTAGCATATATATCGAAGTTCTGCAAGACCGAATATTTGACATATCTAAAATATAGATAAAAATATAGAGAGACTATCGTGATCCCAGTAACTTCTTTTAAATACTGCGGCAGGAGATCAGGCCCAAACGCGACTTCTAAAAAACCAGAAACCCATATAAAGACTAAAACTAAAGCATACTGTTTCGGCAGGGTAAATTTCCAGGATAAAATGAGCAGTGGTAGGTTGAAGAGGATTATTATATAAAAGAGCTTTAGATCTATAGCCGAATGTACCACCGCCGCCTCAGAGAATATTGCCAATATCGTCGAATAAAGGAGGTATTTTTGCATTGTAGCTTTCTATATAAACAAGGCATAAATTGATTTATGTTGCCTATGTCGCCTTTACAATCTCAATCTCCGAATTGAGGACCATTGGTAAGTCAGTTCCCTGTTGTCATTAATGCATCAATGTGCTGAACTCCATGGGAGTAAGGATCCCTCGTCATTTATGTATGCATTGGTGGCAATTGTGATCGCGAGCCTAAATGCATGAGAGTGCCTTCTTTGACAGCTCCCCATTTAGCCAACCACACAGGTTTTGAATCTTTCGATATCAGTCGCCGCGAAAAAAAATACACCAGGTATGCTGCGGTCCATATGCGAGCCAGTCCAAAGTGTAAATGTTTCCGCAGAAAGTATATGTGATTGCGTGTGCAATAATGAATTGTGAAGGATGATAATCCACCTGTTAACGAGTTAACTTTATGCCATAGCTTGCACTGCGGCAGGTATTTCATTACAAAGCCAGCTTTGTATGCTCGATACATGAAGTCTACATCGTCCACATAGACGAAATATAAGGGATCCATCAGACCAATGTGCCTGAAAACATCTTTGTGGATAAGGACACAGCAGGTGGGCGCGTACGTCACCGTGCGCACGATATCAAACTGGCCTTTGTCCTGCTGCCCTTCCCCATAATGTTGTGTGCGGTAGCCGAGCCAGGGTTGGAAGTAACCCCCGGCAGTCCAGATTTTATTAGGCTCATTGTGGTAATAAATCTTGGGCGTGGTCATTGTACAGCCATACCGAGCAAGTCCCTCGCGGAGCTGAGTAAACATCTCTGCCGGGAAAACGGTGTCGTTATTCAATAGCAACACGGCATCGCAGTTATCAGCCAGCGCGGCACGAATCCCCTGATTGTTGCCCTCGGCCACGCCCAGGTTCTCCGCATTGGCAATGATGACGATAGGCAGGTCAGTCCGCTGCCGCGCCATCTCCATAGTGTTGTCTTTGGAAGCATTGTCCACGACGTACAGAACAAAGCTGCGATACGTCTGCCCGGCCAGAGAATCGAAAAACTCCTGCAACACAGGTTCGCTGTTGTAGGTGACAGTGACCACCCCGATCTTTCCTTGTTCCACTTGGCTGGCTTCAGTCACGCAGCAGTCCTCTGTCTCGCATCTCCGCCAGGGAGTGCTCGTAGCCTTCGGTTGACGGAACCGATTTTTCCGCCCAGGCCAGAAAGCGCTGCAGGCCTTCGCGTAAGTTCCATGCAGGATGATACCCCAGCAACTGCCGGGCGGAGGTCAGATCGGCAAAGCCGTGGCGAATGTCTCCCTCGCGAAAGGCCCCGGTCACCTGTATCGTCGAACGGCTGCCAAAGTATGCGTTGATCTGCTCCGCGACTGCCAGCACCGTAGTGCGTTCGCCGGAACCAACATTGATGGAATGATAGCCCTCCATCGAGGCCAGCAACGACGTGGCCGTCGCAGCCACCACGTCGTCGATGTAGACAAAGTCGCGGCTCTCCATGCCATCCTCAAACACGCGAATTGGCTGGCCGACGCGCGCCAGATTGGAAAATATGGCCAGGATGCCAGTATAGGGATTTTGCAGCGACTGGCCGGGGCCGAAAACATTCTGGTAACGCAGCGCAACCGATGGTATGCGCAGGACCTGGCCGAAGAGCAGAACCATCTGCTCCTGCGTCAGCTTGGTCAGCCCGTAAAAGGACGACGGCTGCGCGGGCGCACTCTCTGGCGTGGCTGCCGCCGTGCAGGCCCGCATGCAGACCGGGCACAACGGATCGAAACTACCAGCCTGCTTTTCTGCCGAAGAGCGCGGCTGCGGGTAGATCAGGCCGTCGCTTTCGCATTGGTAAGCGCCTTCGCCGTAAATGGCGCGGGAGGAGGCGACGACGATCCGATCCAGCTTGCGGTTGGGGGTTTTTGCGAGCACATCGAAAAGTTGGGCCGTGCCTTCGAGATTGGTTCGCGCATAACGGCCCACCTCGTACATGGACTGGCCGGTGCCGGTCTCCGCCGCAAGATGGGCAACGCGCTCGACACCTTGCAGCGCGTCCTGCATCGCAATGGGGTCGGCAACGTCGCCGCGTACCAACCTCACCCTGGCCGCCAAATCTGCGGGCAGATGTCCGGCTTCGCCATGCACCTGAGGCAAAAAATTGTCAAGGATCGTGAGCGAAACGTCACGTTCGAGCAGAAATCGCGTGAGATGCTGACCAATAAAGCCCGCGCCTCCGGTAATCAAAATCTTCATACTCGTTGTCCTATTCTTCTCTGCGTGGACATCTGCGACAAAACATCCTGCCTGAACTTTTCCTGCATGGATGTCTTGCCGCCGTGCGGCTGCAGCTTAGAATATATTAAATTAAGGAATTATTGACGGTTATGCGAGGACTCGATTGATCTCAATCCGCCACATTTTGCGACCTGTGCGCCGACTGGCGAAAGATTTCCTGTATCGCCCTCACGGAGTGCAAATGGGGGAAGGATCGTATGTACGCCGCCCTTATACGCTTTTGTTTCCAGAATTCCTTTCGGTAGGCAAGGATACCGACATTCATTCCAACGCTTACATTACCCCGCTGAAAGAGTACGCGGGAATCGAGTACAAACCTGAAATTAAAATTGGAAATGGGGTTTACATTGGGCGCTACGCATATTTTGTGGCCATTGATTCGATCGTGATAGAGGATGGCTGTGTCTTAAGTGAATATGTGTACATTACCGACAACACTCATGGCTTGCATCCAGATCGCGGCCCGATTATGAAACAGCCGTTGGAGAGTAGAGGGCCGGTGCGTATTGGACGCAATTGCTTTCTTGGTTTTCGAGTGTCCATTATGCCAGGAGTAACGCTCGGTGAGCACTGTGTAGTTGGGGCTAACTCCGTTGTCACTCGTTCCTTTCCCGCGTACTCGATGGTTGCAGGTATGCCCGCAAGTCTCATTAAAAAGTTCGATCCAATCGAACAACATTGGGCTACTTGCTCGTCTAGTTCTTAAAAGCCATAGCTCGAATGAACAATACCATTTTTAATGGCATTGTAACAAGTCGCCAAAACAACTTCTTGGACTGATAGTTTGCAATATTGCCTTTATTCAGTTCGAGATCGTATCTTGCAATTTTGCTTTCTATAACAAATCGATTGAAACCCGACAGAAGATGCCTGTTTCTTTTGTCGCTTTGTGCAATATGTCCTACGATGAAGCTATATTGTGAGGGATGCCTCGACATACTGTCTTGCACCGCCCGATATTTCGCAACTACCGCATTTACAAACCTCAACTTCTTACGGGAAGCTAGCCGGATATAGATATATCTGTCCTCAGCTTTCAGATCGACAGGCAGGATACCTAAGCTACCGCTTTCTAGAACTGCTTTTTTTCTCAGCATCATAACTGGACCAGGCACGCACCAGTTTAGCAAAAGACTTGAAACCAATAGTTTCCCGGAAGAAAGTTCTCTTACAATCCGCTTGGGAATAAATTCCTTTTGCAACACAACACCAGATTCTGAAACTAATTGTGCATTCCCGAAAACGGCATCCACGTCCTTATTCTTCTGTAACGCTCTCCCACGGTTCGATACTCCCGATGGTAGGAGTAGATCATCCGATGCCACGTAGGTCAGATATTCTCCCTGCGCATTGTCGAACAAGAACTGCAAATTTCTCACAACACCAAGGTTTTTCGGCTGCTTGACCGCAATCGCTCGTTCAAACCTGCCTGCATTCCTTTGGATCCATTCTTCAACAAGTGCAAAGGTACTGTCTTGCGAACTGTCATCACTGACGATCAACTCCAGTCTTCTATAGTCCTGGCTTTTGATAGATTCTAAACATTCGATTACATATTTCTCATGGTTATATGACGGAACCAGCACAGAGACCAAGGGATCAATATCAGAAGAGCCATTTTTTGAGCCAGAAATCGCAGTATTGTTAATCATGTTTTAACCCAATGGAATCTGTCAGTCGGCGTGCCATGGCGCCGATGCGACCTACCGGCCCGCCGAGGTTGCTCATGTGCGAAAGCCTGCCAATGGCATGAATACCAAAGATAACAGACATAAGGCATCCGATCGGGACTCCCCAGTCCGTGTAGGTGGCTAGAACGCCTACTGCTGCGCACGTTATAAAGGTAACAGCCAATAAGCGCACTACAGAGGCGGTCCATGCAAATCCAATTCGCATCTTTCCAAGGCGGTGCATCAGCGGCAGATAAAAAACATAGCATGCAAGATACGCGATGCCGGTAATATCCAGCCCTACTGGCCGCAGAAATAAGGCGATCGATACCACCATGACAAGCAGCGCGGAAACTTCCGTCCAGAAGAAGGTTTTGCCATCGCCTGCTGCCAAAAAAATAAATCCCAGGGGCCATGCCGCGACTTTTAGCACATCGCTCAAAATCTGCCAGCGCAAGATGCCAACTGCGGGCGCAAAGGCCGATGTGTACAAGAGGCGAATCACCCAAGGCGCTAGCCCCATCATAGCGAGAAATACCGGAGCACTGAGCAAGAGGGCAATCTCCGTCTGCTCATTCACCAGACGGGTTGCAGCTTTGCGATCCAGAATGACTCCGGTCAGGCGGGGATAATAGTCCGCCGCCATAGCGTTCAGCACAAAGCCGATGTACGTCGTTGAAATGGTCCATGATGCCTGAAACTGGCCAAGCGCCCGCGTACCCAGGACGTTGTCTACATCGATGCGTATCCAAAGCTGCACGATGGACATGGCCAGCGCTCCGCCCATAAAGGCAACGCCGACACGCACAAGAAATTTCCACTGATCCGCAAGTTCCCGCAATGAAATGGCATAGGCGGCCAGCTTCGGCAACCGCGATACATAGAGATACCCAAGCAGAAAATTGGCAATCGGAACAGCCAGCACATAATAGACCAATGCCGGCTGACCCCATCGCCAGATCACCGCTATGCCGAAGACGGTATTCAGAATAGCTCCGTACACGATGACGCGGGCCATATCGCTGATCCGCCGCATACCTTGAATCTGAGCGCCCTGCGCTGCCGCTATCACACTAAACGCAACTCCCAGGGACAACCATCCGACGATACCCGCATGTGCGGCGCTGCCCAGCACACGCTCCGCCAGCACCCTGCGGAAGCACCACACCAGCAGCGTTCCCACGCTGGCAAGCGCGAAAGTGCCCCAGAACATGCCACGTCGCGCGACTGCGAGCGCGCGAGCATCTTCCTTTGCATTGGCCTCAGCGATCTGCCGCGTGCCGACCGTGTCTATGCCCATCGTCGCCACGACAGATGCGGTCGTCAGCAGCCCGCGATACAGGCTGACCAGGCCAACACCTGTGGGACCCAGCAGCACTGCCAGTACTTTGGTTCGCACGAGTCCGATGATGATATTAAGGAAAGAAGCTCCCCCGATGACGGAGGAGCTTTTCAGGATGCGCCGGTAAGAGTCGGAGGTCTCGGTCATCCGTTTGTCGCGCGATCGTGTGCGGCGTTCTGGAGTTCAGCAATCACAGCGTCCACCTCCGCATCCTCTAACTGCGGGCCCATGGGGAGGCTCAGCAGTTGATTTGCAATACGTTCCGCGATGGGAAACTGCCCGGCTGCAAACCCAGCCGTGGCATACGCCTGCTGCAAGTGCGGCGGGATGGGATAGTGGATCAGGGTGCCGATACCTGCCTCGGTCAGTGATTTTTGCAACAGATCACGTTGCGGATGCCGCACGGCATACAGATGCCAGACCGGTTCCGCCCACACAGGCACTGCTGGGAGGACCAGCCCGGTATCTTTGAGCGCGGCAGTATAGCAAGCGGCGATGCGAGCGCGCCGCGTGTTCCATTCGTCCAAGAATTTCAGCTTTACTCGCAAAGCAGCGGCTTGCACCGGATCCAGGCGGCTGTTGTAGCCCTGCACCTCATTCACATACTTGATCCGCGAGCCGTAATTGCGCAGCACGCGAATGCGGTCGGCAATCTCGGCATTGTTGGTGGTGATGGCGCCCGCATCGCCCAACGCGCCCAGATTTTTTCCAGGATAAAAGCTCCACGCGACAACATCTCCATGGCCGCCGATGCGTTTGCCTTTGTAACGCGCGCCATGCGCTTGCGCCGCATCTTCCAGGACGCGCAATCCATGCTTGCGCGCCAGGGCAAGCATGGGGTCAAGGTCCGCCGGCTGCCCGTAGAGATGCACCGGCAGAATGGCCTTCGTGCGCGGCGTGATGGCCGCTTCAATCCTGCCGGGATCGAGATTGTAGGTGGACTCGACCGGCTCCACGGGGACCGGAACTGCCCCGCATTGGCTGACCGCCAGCCAGGTGGCAATGTAGGTGTTGGAAGGGACGATGACTTCGTCCCCGGCGCCAATTCCCATAGCCAGCAAGGCCAGATGCAGCGCATCCAGCCCGTTGGCAACTCCGACACAATGCTGGGTTTCTGTGTAGGCGGCAAATTCCTGCTCAAAGGTATCCACATCCTGCCCGCCGATATACCAGCCGGAGCGCAAGGAAGCCAGGATCGCCGATTCAAGCTCGGGTTGAAGCTCGCGATAGGCGTCACCCAGGTCAAGAAATGGGACCTTCATTCAAGGCCTCGTGCCTGGAGGAACTCCGCATACTCCCGATAGTAGTCGGTTTCGTCGTATTTGTTGGATGCCAGCACCATGCAGACCGAGCCCGAGGAGAAATTGTCCAGTTCTCGCCAGATCATCGGGCAAACATACAGGCCGTTGTAGGAGCGATTCAAGTGCACGCGGCGCCTTTCCTTGCCGTCATCCAGCACCACATCAAAGCTGCCGGACATGGCAATGATCAGTTGCTGCAATTTCTTGTGTGCGTGCCCACCGCGCTCCGCACCGCCCGGCACATCGTACAGATAGTAGACACGCTGGATGTCAAAAGGGATGTGGTTGCTCCCTTCAACAAAAGTCAGGTTACCCCGCGGGTCGGAGATTTTAGGCAGATCGATGATTTTGCAATTTATGATGCTTGGCACTCTTCCTCCTGCTGTTGGACACGTGCCCTGTGAAGTTCCACGAAAGAGCTCGAATCAGACCAGCATCAATAGAATATTTCACAGCCTAAGGTGCGAAAGCCACCACGTAGATCTCTGCAGCGACGTCCGGATATCTTTCACCCAATTGCATAAATGCCTCCAGCATTTCTGCGGTCCAATGTTCCTCAATTTGCGCGTTTGAGACCGGTTTAATCCAATAACCACCAAACGTCTCGATCTTCAGGCCCGCCTGGTAGAACGCGTTGCGGAAGGTCTCCGGGTTAAAAACCCGTCGGTGTCCATGGTGTTTGTCGAGGTCATTGAGTTCATCTTCTTGGCGAAGCAGGCCCATGATGACTGCCGCTTGCCTGTGTAGAGAGCGTGCATTTGGGACGGCACCGAATATTCGGCCGCATGGCTTCAGCCAGCGACGAGCTCTAGCCAGAATCTCCACCGGGTCTTGCACATGTTCCAGCACGCGCCCTAGAACGATAGTATCGAACCGTTCATCGGTCTCAAATTCCTCAAAGAGTGCATCCACGACCACCATCTGCGGAAATCGTTCGCGCAAATCCTGACAGAACGAAGATGACCCGTCAACCAACGTGATCGCCTTATCAGTAGTGGCCAACAGTTCGGTCATAACGCCTTCAGCCGGCCCCATCTCCAAGAGATTTTCGCCCTGCAGAAAGCGCTTTAGAATCTTGAAGCTATACCTGATCGCCACCGGCATCACGCCCGCTGCATATAGCGAATCTTGGGAAATACGGTCTAAATGTTCTTTTTCCTCAGAGCTCATGCTTCACCCCTTACGTCTGCGACCATCGTTGCTGCTGAATGTCACGCCAGGATCAACAGACCACGCAGAATCCAGGTCACAGACAAATCTTAAGATCGTTGATTGCGGCGTTTATTGCAAATTCGAATGCGTCGAATACCTGGATGGTCTCACTTGACCCCGCGTTCATGCGTAGAAACTCGGCGCTTCTTTGCCCGGTCGACACCAAATATATGGGAATCTGCGCCTTAATCGCCGCGATAAGATCACTTTCTGTATCTCCGATATAGCATCGGGCGCCATATTTTTTCAGAACTAGCGACTTGGCGTTCGCGACGTCCGCACCTGCGAATACAACCTCGCGATATTTCGCATACCCATCCAAACCGAGAACGCCGATCTGGCGCTTAAACATCTGAGCGTTTTGTCGTGCGGAGAGCAGCAACAAATCGACCCGCTGCGACGACATAGCGAGCGCTTCGAAAACACCGGGGAAGACGCGGTCCTGCTGAATGCACTCCCACGTCTCGACATTCTCAACCCAACGCCTGGCGAGATTCTCTGCCTCGGCCTTTTCAACACCTGTTTCGCAGAGTGCGCCAATTGTTGTCGATCCATTGCGTTTCAACGCCCAGAAGTTATCAAACTCCCGATATTCGATATCTGCCCATTCCACCGCCTTGCGAAGTGCGTAAAGCTGTTTTTCACGGCAGGTCACCAACGTGCCGTCCAAGTCCAGCCCAACGACCGGCCGCACGTTATCCATCTGCCAGACCAATCTTTCCCTGCAACTGAGTGACCACCTCTTCATAGTAACGGCACACAGTTACGCTGCCAGGCGTCTTAGAGCGTTCATCGCACAAATGCACATACCTATCTCGTTCCTGCAGCCCCAGCATGGCGGAGAAGTATGCCTCATATATTGGAAAGCCTGCAGCGGCTGAGAGCGCCGTTCCACCACCGCAACGTGGATTGATGTCAATGATTTGAAAATCGTAATTCTGCAGGTCGCCAAACAGTTGGAAGCAAAATAATCCGGCTAGCCCAAATGCTTTCGCCACCCCGCGACTTAATTGAGTAATCCACGGATCGACAAATACCCTCGCCTTTGTACAAACTCCTGCCTTGACCTCCAACCGTTCACGCACAATTGCGACAAAAATATCCTTTAGACATAGAACGTCTATCGTGAACTCAGAGCCCTGGCATGGCACCTGATATAGCGATTCGTCGTTCAGATCGGTCTCAGCATCAAGTTCATCGAAACCCTTGACGCGTCTTACCCCGTAGCTACCTACACCTCGCCTAGGTTTTCGCACAAATTCAATCCCATCGGTGAATTCGCATCGTTGCAGGTTCGAGCCAAGAATCGTCCTGGGCACCGGCAAATCCGCATTGCGGCAGACATCATAACTGATCCACTTGTCGTTGCAATTCAAGATGGTTGAATATGCGTTTTGAGGTAGTTGAACACGATCAGGAAAGGACGAACACGACTCCGCTATGGCGAGTATTTCGGCGTCATGAACAGGGTAAACTGCGTCGACAAGTTCCTCTTCGCAAATACGTTTTATGCTGGCGACAAATGCATGCCTTTGGCTCGCAGGTGGAACTTGGTGGTGTGAAGTGCTCCAGCGACTAGGTGCTGCGATTAGATAGGCTGGGTTTGAATCTGCCGTCACAATTCGCACATTTCCCATCTCGGCAACATATTTGATAACGTTCACCGAAGTTGTCGTGCCAGCAGCTGTAATCAATAGGGTCATAGATTTAGCTATCGCGCCGTTTTCTTTCGTTTCATCCATAAGGATTACCTCCACTAAAGCGGTCGGGGTGGTGTCAACGGCAAAGAGGACTGGCTTGGAAACATAGCTCTTTCGCGCAGGATCGCGAGGCTGAGGCGACTTATGACAGCGTCTTGAAATCCCCGTCGTGCAGCTTGGCTGCGGCGGCGGCAACATGCTCTTTCCGATTGGGCGACCGAGGACGATTCCGGAATGTGCAATAATGCGGGAGAGCGCCGGCGTAGCCATGCCAGAGCGACCTGCAAGGGAAAGGCGTTGGGTTGAATAAATACCTCATCTCCAATGCGAAGGCCGTCGCATAACTGGACGCCGCACTTGATTGTGATTCGATCTCCGATAATCACGTCGTTTTCAACAGAGACATGCGCACAAATATTACATACGACTCCGATTGTTGCTCCTGGAAGTACTACGACAAACTGCCAAAGTTTTGTACCATCTCCGATGAAATCGGAATCTACATCGGCAAGATCGTGAATAAATACTCGACTATCTTTTTTTATCATTTGATTTAATCTCAGCTAACCCCAAAAACTCACCTCACTATTTGCTGGGTACATACAAGCGATAGCCATGCTTGCGGACGGGATGATCGCGCCCGGCATCTTCCAGATCGGCCTGCAGCATTTCGCGAACCCGCTCTTCAAAGCGAGATTGATGGAGCACTGGCGACTTCCTGTATTCTCCGTTGCGTTTTTCAGTACCATCCAGCGCAGGCCGATCACCTGGCGTCTTCTACTTTTTCAGGATAAAGTTTTGGCCGCAGGAATGTACCGCGAGAGCACCACGTCAAGCGCGCCCTGACGCCAGAGACTGATGCGCCCCAGAACGCTTCCCGGATATGCCAGTCCCGACACCAGAATGTTGGTCTCCAACACCACCCTCAAACCCGCCATCAGCACGCTCGTTCTTGTGTCACTAGGGAATCGATCTCAGCCAGACCTTCCTCGAGCGGCGCCTCGGCATAAGCCTCCGCGATCCGGTTGCTCAGTGCATCGAAGCGGTCGCGCATACGGCGGATACGGGCAAACAGTGCCGCATCGACCAGCACCGCCACCGGCTTGCCCTCCTTGTTGACGACAATACTGTCGCTACGATACTGCACCTGGCTGAGCATCTCGCCAAGATTTTGGTGAAATTTAACGGCGTTCACTTCCGTGACCATCTCGACCTCCAACCATATAATATGGTGCCAACCTTGGCTTATTGTCCAGCAACTTTTAGGATGGGTTAAATCACTCGTTGGGCAGCGATTCCAAAGGTTGTCTTTCTGCATGCCATCAAGGAATGAGATCGGGGCCGCCTCAAGCTGCTTGCTTCTTCTTTCGCATTCGGACAGGCCGAATGAGTACTTCAACTGGTATGCGGAAGCGTTTGTTGAGCCGCCGAATCATTGCTAGAGACAACGCCCGACCGCGACGCAGGACCTCATAGACACGAGTTCGATTTCCGATGATTCCCACGAGAGTTTTTTGTCCTCGCCCTGTTGTTCAGGACGGAACTTGATTGCCTCGATCGGATCTGGCATCTCGATTGGGGAATGCGCTTCTTCATGGGCTTCCACGAGCGTTGAGAGAACATCGAGTCGATCTCCGCTGGGCGTCCTTTCCTCCGCTCCCCACAAACGTTCAGTTTCTGCAAGGTAATGAGCCATAGAACATTTCCATGGGGGGAGGGAAGGTGCGGTAACGATGCACTCCGAGGCAGTGGGGAAGTAAGGTTCAATACCCAAGCCTGTGATCTCCGAATTCATCCAATCAGACGTTTTATTGTGTTTAAGCCTAGCTGTATGGCTACCAGATGGGCTCCTATCGCAATCGCAAACTGATGTGGCTATATGTCCGGTCAGCCATAGGGTATTTCAACAAGTGGGGATGGATACGCGATCCGGGGCGCGATGCGCTGAATGCCCGGATCATGCCCGCGCCAGGAGAGTTGCCCGCCGGCTCGGCAGATAGAGTAAGCTAGCTTCCTGTAGCGCCTATGTCGACTGCATTCGACTCCAATACGGATGAAGTGCTGGACCTGCAGCAGCAGGTGGCGCGGCTGCAGGCGCTGCTGGAAACCTCGCGGCAGGTGCATGCGGCGGTGCACCTGGAGGATGTGCTGCACCAGGTGCTTCGAATCGTGGTGCTGGAACTGGAAATGCCGGGTGCGCTGTTTACCGAGCCTCGGCTGAGCTACGGCGCCATGCCGTTGGAGCCGTGGGAGGGTTGCCTGCGGTTTCCCCTGTGCGACAAGGAAGGTCGCCCCCTGACGGAACTGGTAGTGGCCTGTAAGCCGGACATTCCCTGCTCAATCTATGAGCAGGATTTTCTCGAGGGGTTGGCGCTGCAAGCCGGGGTCGCGGTCGAAAATGCCCGCTTTCACGAGCGCAATCTGGAATGGGTGCGGGTACAGCGGGATCTGGACGCGGCGCGGCAGATCCAGCGCAGCCTGCTGCCCCAGGCTATGCCGCAAATCCCCGGCTACTCGGTGGCAATCCGTTCGAGCGCCTGTTACGAAGTGGGCGGCGACTATGTGGACATCGTCAGCCTGCCCGACGGCTCGCACATTATGACCGTGGCGGATGTCGCCGGCAAGGGCCTGGCCTCGGCCATCGTCGGCATGGCGTTTCGGTCTGCCTTCCGCGTGATGGCTCAAGCGGACATGCCGCTCGAGGAGTTGGCGGAACGCTTGAACCGGCAGCACTTTGACGAGGGGGCCGAGGCGCAACGGCGCTACGTAACCGCCATTTTTCTCAAGCTGGATCCGGCGCAGAATATCCTTGAGGCCGTCAATGCCGGGCACAATCCGGGATTTCTGGTGGGAACGGACGGTTCGGTGAAGGAAATCTGTGCCACCGGCACGCCGATCGGCCTGGTGCCAGTCATGAGCTACACCGCCGAGACCCACCCCTTCCAGGAAGGGTCGAAGCTGCTGTTTTACACCGACGGCCTGACGGAGGTGTTTCGGGATGAGGACGAGTTTGGGTCGGAACGCCTCTTAAATGCATTTCTCTCGTGCAACTTGGGCGAATGTGGTGCTATTCTCAATTCGCTGTGGCTCCAACTGGATAAGTTTTCAAACGGAGCTCCGCAGCAGGACGACATGACTGCGCTGGCGCTGATGCGAATCCGTTCCGGGCGGGAGACATAATATATGGTGAAAACCGGGGGCACGGCGGTTGAAGTACGGCTTCCATCGCGGCTCGGGTTTGAAAAGGTCGCCATGGGCACGGCCGAAAGCGTGGCCCGCCTGATGGGCTTTCCAGACGCACGGATTGAGGACTTGAAGACGGCGATTGCCGAGGCTTGCATCAATGCCATTGAACATGGCAATCAACAGAATGAGAAGCTTTCGGTGGGCGTGATTCTCTCCGCCAGCGACGATGCGCTGGAAGTGAAAGTCATGGATAACGGCGTCGGCATCTCGAAGCAGCCCGCGAAGCCCGATATCGATCGGAAAATGCATGGCGAGGAAGACCCGCGCGGGATGGGGATGTTCCTCATCCAGGCTTTGGTCGATGAGGCTGAATGGGTCAAGGGGAACAAAGGGGACGGCAGTTACGTGCGGCTGGTAATACGGCTCGACAAGGATACAGAATGAACAACCCGAACATGCAGGCGGAAACAAAAGTGCAGATGGATCAGATCGCGGACAGCAACGGCGGCCAGATCTCAGTACTGCGGTTGAGCGGCGATATGTCCTCAAGCTCCCGGGAAGCGCTGATGGGCAGCTACGCAGGCGCCAGTAAGAACCATCCCGTGCTTCTCGACTTTACCAAGGTCGACTATATCAACTCAAGCGGTATTGCCCTGGTCATCCAGGTCATGATGGAAGCTGCCAAATCGGGACAAAAAGTCGCGGCGTTCGGGCTGACGCCGCACTTTGAAAAAGTATTCACGATGGTAGGAATTACCAAGTACGCCAAGCTCTACAAAGACCAATCGGCTGCGGTCGCCGCTCTCAGCTAAAGCAGACGCCCGAGCGCACAGGCTTTTCGCCCGTGGCCATCTTCAGGATTTAGCGTCCCGGCACGATCTTCTATCAGATAATCGGAGAACTGTTCTATTTCTGAAACGAGGCGATCGCTGCGTTCTCGTCGCTGGCGATATCGAAGACCGTGGCCAGCTTGGTGATTTGCATCAGGCCGTCCACCTTCTTCGTCAGGTTTACCAGTTTGATGTCGGCGCCCTGGCGCTTCGCCGACGAGTAGGCACTGGTCAGTTCGCCAACCCCTGAGCTGTCCATATAACTGACGCCGGCGAGGTTCAGCAGAAGCTTCTTGTTTCCCGCGTCCAGCTCCTTGCGCACCGCATCGCGCAGGCCCACACTGCCCTCTCCCAGGGTAATGCGACCGCTGATGTCCAGAATTGTGACCCCATTGGAATGACGCACTTGAATTTTTTCGCTCATACCCTATCCTTCACCGTGCAGAAGTGCCATCGCTGCCGAGTGTACCATGTACGCTTTGCCCCGGGCGTCCATTCCATGATCGTGCCCGGACAAAGCGGTCCGCCGCGATATGCTGGAGCTAGGCGGCCGCTGTCGCATGGTCGCAAGCGGGGGTTCCGCGCCACCGCCTGAATCCAACGCTCACGCCACGCATCAGGATTAAGCAATGGTTCCCGCCCGCTCACATCACAGTCCGACGTTCACCCGAACCCTCGCCAGCGCCAAGCAGACCATGGTGTTCAGCGAGATCCTGCATTTGGCGGTGGACAGCTTTCGCGCCAATAAGGTGCGCTTTGCCCTGACGGCACTCGGCATGGTGATGGGGTCGGCCTCCGTCATCCTGGTGGTCACCATCGGGCTGACCGGCAAGCAGTACGCCGTCAACTACATTCAGGGTATCGGCGCCAACATGATCACCGCCGACTATCAAGGCGGCGGCACCGGCACTGTCGCCGCGGACCAGGATTACCTGACAAAAGACGACCTGACTGCCGTAGTCAATCAGGTCCCCGGCATCGTGGCCGCCTCTCCCATGTTGCAGATGCACGACCGCGTCAGCTTCGGCAACGGCAATGTCAAGGACGTCCTGGTTCTCGGCGTTTCACCACAATACAAGGACATCCGCAACCTGGTGGTGCTCTCCGGGCGATTTTTCGATCAACAGGACGCGATCAGTCACTCCAAAGTGGCGGTTGTTACGCTGCCCTTTGCGAAGAACCTGTTCGGCAGCGCCGATGCTGCAGTAAACAAATCCTTTTCTATAAAGGGAATTCCCTTTACCATCATTGGAATTTTCAAAGAGCGCGTAAACACCTACGGACAGATGGAAATTGCCCGCCAGACCATCCTAATTCCGTACCCGGTGGCCCGATACTTCACCGGGACCGACGCGGTGAAAACGCTGTATTTTTCTGTGCAGGACTTCAGCGACGTTACCCGCGCACGCGATGATATCGCACGTGTCATCCAGTCCAGACACCGGGCGAACTCCGTCTACGACGTCCAGGAAAATGCCGCGCTGCTGACCACCGTGGAGCAGATCGCGAACATTCTGACCATGGTGCTGCTGCTGGTCTCCGCTGTAACCCTGGCCGTCAGCGGCGTCGGCATCATGAACATTATGCTGGCCACAGTGCGGTCGCGGATTCGGGAGATCGGCATCCGCAAAGCGGTGGGCGCGACCTACCGAGAGATACAGTTGCAGTTTCTGACCGAAGCAGTCCTGATTTCACTGAGCGGCGGCGTCGTCGGCACCATTCTCGGCCTGGCGATTCCCCTTTCCGCGCGGTTTTTTCTTCCTGCGGAGTTGATCCCCATCTCTCCCTGGTCGGTAGTCATTTCCCTGGGGACGGCCATGCTGGTCGGCATATTGTTCGGCACCCTGCCGGCCACGCGCGCCGCGCAAATGGACCCGGTCGAGGCCTTGAAGTACGAGTAGCTTCACGCAATTGAGGCTGAAAGCGCCGCAACCAGTTCCCTGGCCGTCCTTCTTCCATCGCGAATCAGATCCGGCAGCCCCACCCCGCGATAGGCGTTGCCCAGCAGCCGCAGGTGCGGCGGATTCCCCGCAAGCCTCTCGAGGTCCTCGATCCGACTGAGGTGCCCGACAGCATACAGCGGGAGGGAGTCGGGCCAGCGCCGGACTACGGAAAACAGCGGTTTCGGCAATGGGCCCAGAAACGGGGTGAGCGCCGATCGCGCCAGCGCCGCCAGCCTGGCGTCGTTTTCCGGCAGCAGCGCGGGAGCGGCATCGCCGCCGAAAAATGCTCGCAGCAGCAGGGCGCCCGCAGGAGCGCGATCGGCAAATTTCTGATCGACAAAAGTACAGGCGAGCAGCGCCTGCTGCGCAAGCGCTTCGGCGCTCCCGCTAGACGAAACCACTCCGCGTTGCGGCGCCAAGAATCCAAATCCGCGCGGAATCCGCATCGCCTGGGCCTGTTCCGGGGAAAACGCCAGGGCAGCGACGATGGCGGAGGAGCATCGCTGCGGCAGCAACTGCGCCATTGCGGGATCGAGTCCAGCCAGCAATCGCGCCGTCTCTTTTGCGGGTGTGGCGAGGATCGCTGCGTCGAATCTCTCGGGCGCGGTGGGCGTGTCTCCGGTTTGCACCTGAAGGCACCAGCCATCTGATCGCCGCTCGATCGCCCGCACGCGATGGCGGCGAATGTCTTCCGCCGGAATGTGGGATTCCATTCTGTCGATCAGACTGGCCACGCCATTGCGAAGGCTGGTGAACACCGGCGCGGCGCGCTGTTGCCGCTGGTGCTGCTGCAATCCCAGGATCAGGCTGCCGTGCTCTCGTTCCAGCGCAACGTAGGCGGGAAGCACGGCGCGAACGCTCAACTCCCCGATATCGCCGCCAAGAACTCCCGCCAGCAACGGGGCCGCAATCGTATTGGCCACTTCCGCACCGAAATGGCGGATGACAAAATCCCTCACCGACTCATCGCGCCCGGACGCGTCGAGCGCAGCGGCCTTCAATTCCTCGGCCCGCTCCGGTTCCCTCTGGTACGCGAGCTTCGCCTCCGGGCTGAAAAGGTTCGATGCAAGGATACTGGACAGGTCCGTCGGGACCATCATTCGCATTCCATCCGGCATCGGCAGCAGCGCGTTGCCCTCGGCCAGATAGGTTTTGCGATGCTCGTCCTCGGAAAAGATCAGTTCGGATTCCAGGCCAAGCTCAATCGCCAGCTCCCGCGCCCAGGGTTTTTCCGTCACCCAGCTATCCGGACCGCATTCAACAATGAACCCGCCGCGGCGTTCTGTTTCGACGATTCCGCCCAGGCGATCGGCGGCTTCAAACAGCGTGAAAGCAATGGGCGCGCCCGCCCGCTGCTGCCGCGCCAGTTCATAGGCTGCGGCAACTCCGGCAATGCCGCCGCCGACAATGGCGACGCGCTTCATGCGGTCGTTGAAACCACTGCACCTTGCTGGAGGAGGAGCTGGAGTCGCTCCAACCCCTCGGATGCAAGATTCGCCAGCGCTTCAATCAGCAGCGCAGAATCGTTCAACGATTCAGGCCGAAATAGCTGCATATCCAGCGTGCGGGCGAGTTGTTGGAACGCAATGTCGATGTCATACAGTATCTCGACGTGGTCGCACAAAAACCCGACGGGCTGCAGCACCACTCCGCGATGGCCCTCCTGTCGCAGTGCCCGCAATGTTTCCTCCACCGTGGGGCCAATCCACGGACCGCCGGACGCGCCCTGGCTTTGAAACGCGAAATACCAGTCGCGCTGGGTGAGGCCGTCGATGGCCAGCCGCTCCGCCACCAACTCGGCCGTATGCTTGGCTTCAACCGCATACGGATCGGGTCCTTGCGGCGCGTTGGCCGGCATGGCGTAGGAACGCTCCGGAGCCCTGGGCCGGATGGGGCCGCCGTCAGAGGAAGCAATCGGTGGCGTTGTGGAAGGTGCATTCGCCCTCTGCACCTGGATCGTGCGGCAGGGAACGCTGTGCGCGGTGAAGAGCACCGGGACATTTTCGCCACACGTCTCACACGCGCGCAGCCAGACCGGCCGCAGCCGCGCGGCGAAGGCCTTGGCCAGCAGCGGATGTTCGGCCCAGGTATCAATAAAATGAAAGTGCAGTCCCGCCCCGGCCTCGGCATACGCGGCCCGGCGATACAGCCCCACGCTGGTGCGGGAATTCTGCGGGGCCATGCAAATGGCGACGGCGTCCGTAACGCCGTCCGCGCGCATTTGCCGGATGGCCTCCGCGATGTACGGCCTCCAGTTGCGCATCCCCACGTAGACCGGCACGCCAATTGTTTCCTGCAGCAGCGCCGCCTGACGCAGGGTCCATTCCGTCAGCGGGCTTTTGCCGATCTGCGCATAGCGGTGCTGAATCTCTTCGACGATCGCCTGCGGAATAGCGCGTCCGCTGACAACATTCTTCAGGTACTCGGGAATTTGCTCGACCGTCTCCGGCGTGCCGTGGGCCAACAGCAACACGGCGAATGTTTGCTTTGCCGACCCTGTACTGTTCGTCATGCCTGCTCCGCCTGCATTTGTGCGCAGATTTCCCGCACCCAGCGGACCACCTTCTGCACATTCTCAACCGGCGTTCCCGGCACAATGCCGTGGCCGACGTTGAAGATGTGCCCCGGCATTCCACCGGCCTGGCGCAGTACTTCTTCCACGCGCGCACGCAGCACCTTTGCGGGCGCGAACAGCGTGATGGGGTCGAGATTCCCCTGCACTGCGCAGTGCTCACCCACAGCCGCCCAGCCGACATCCAGCGGGACCCGCCAATCCAGACCGATCACATCCGCGCCCGTCTCCCGCATGGAGGGCAGCAGGGTTGCGGTATCGACGCCGAAGTAGATGACCGGCACGCCCCGCGCCTGCACCTGCCGGACCAGGGAGGTGGTGATCGGCAGCACGGATTCGCGGTAGTCCGTGACCGAGAGCGCGCCCGCCCAGCTGTCGAAAATCTGAATCACGTCGGCGCCGGCCTCAATCTGCTGCTCGGCATACTCCGCCAGCACGACTGCCAGCTTTTCCATCAGCGCCTGCCAGGCCGGCGGGTCGGAATACATCAGGCGCTTGGTCTCCAGGTAATTGCGGGAGCCGCCGCCTTCAATCATGTAGCTGGCCAGCGTAAACGGAGCGCCGCAAAAGCCGATGGTAGCCTTGCTGTCGCCAAAGTGCTTCTCCACACGGCGAATGGCTTCAGCGACATAGCCCAGATCGGCCGTACGGTCGGTTCGCAGTGCGGCGATGTCTGCCGCACTCCGCAGCGGCCGATCGACCACCGGGCCTTCGCCGGCCTGAAACACAAACTCCAGTCCCATCGGCTCCAGCGGAAGCAGCAGGTCGGCAAAAATGATGGCCGCATCCACGTCCAGCTTTTCCGCCGCGGTAATCGTCACCTCTGCCGCAAGCTCCGGGGACTTGCAGATTTCCAGCAGCGAATGCGAACGCCGGACCGCCTGATACTCCGGCATATAGCGGCCCGCCTGCCGCAAAAACCAAACCGGCGTCCGGTCCACCGGCTGGCGCAGGCAGGCCCTCAGAAAGCGGCTGGCGCCGGTCATGGGCGCTCCCATCTCCGCTGCGCGGCCCGGCGTACTCGTTGGGGAAAAAATCTTCAATCGTTCTCCGAAATTCCACAAAAAATCGTCTCGAAGCTAAAAGACTAGCACCCTCAAGGCGTCCCATGCCGGAACGACGAAATCGATTCGACAAGATGAAAGCGGTAGCCGGGCCGGGCTCATTTGACCCTGCAAAAATGCGGATGCTACCGTAGAAGGTTCCCCGTAAAGGACCCGACCGCCATGTCCGCTTCCCCTTCCGCACCCACCGCCGCACCGGCTTTGCGCAAGACCGCGCTGAACCCCGTCCACAAGAAATCCTGCGCCAAAATGGTCGACTTCGGCGGCTGGGACATGCCGGTTGAATACTCCGGGCTGATCGCCGAGCACATGGCCGTACGCACCCGCGTGGGCCTGTTCGACGTGAGCCACATGGGCGAGATTCAACTGCGTGGGCCGCAGGCGCTCGAAGCCGTGCAGTTGGTTTCGATGAACGACGCGTTGACTCTGGAAGATGGACAGGCGCAATATTCCGCTCTGCTGACCCCCGAAGGCACCTTTGTCGACGACATTCTGGTGTATCGCTTCAGCCCGAACGACTATTTGCTGGTGGTAAACGCCGGCACGCGGGCGAAGGATTTTGCCTGGATAAAAAAACATGTGCAGCGCTTCCGCTGCCACGCGGCTGACTATAGCGATTACTACTCGCAACTGGCAATTCAAGGGCCGCGGGCGCTGGCCGTGCTGCAAAAATTGACCAACGTAAAACTCGACGCGATCAAAAATTATCGCTCGGTATGGGGCCAGGTCTCAGGCGTTCACAACGTGCTGATCTCCCGCACCGGCTATACCGGCGAGGATGGGTTTGAAATTTATATCCCGTCCGACGAGACGACCGGCACACGGGTATGGGATGAAATCCTCGAAGCCGGCCGCGAGTTCGACATCCTGCCCTGCGGGCTGGGCGCGCGCAATACCCTGCGCCTGGAAGCCTCCATGCCGCTCTACGGCCACGAAATCACCGAGGAGACGAATGTCTTCGAAGCCGGCTTGGATCGCTTCTGCAAGCTCGACAAGCCGGAATTCATTGGCCAGGCGGCGCTCAAGAGCCTGAAAGAGAATGGCGGCGCGCAACGCAGACTGATCGGCCTGGAGATGGTCGAGCGCGGCATCGCCCGCGAGGGTTATTCCGTCTCGACCCCGGATGGCGAACATCTGGGGACTGTGACCAGCGGCTCGCCCGCTCCCTTCCTCAAGAAGAACATCGCGCTGGCGTACCTGCCGCGGGCCCACGGAGAAGTCGGCGAAGAGATGGCGATTTCCATCCGCGAACAGAAGGTGCGGGCCCGGGTGGTGGCGCAGCCTTTTTATCGCCGTCCGAAAAAGCAGCCGTAGCATGTCCCTCACCTCACGTATTTCCGGCCGCCGACCGGAAAATTCCGTGCAACATACAATAGAAGAGGAAGAATCCGATGGCCTATCCCGCCGAATACCGCTATACACGCGAACATGAATGGATCCATCTCGAGGGCATTACCGGCACGATCGGCATTACCGATTACGCCCAGAACTCTCTCGGCGACATTGTGTTTGTCGACGTGCCCAAGGTCGGCGACACGGTGGAACAGGGCAAGGTTTTTGGCAGCGTGGAGTCGGTGAAGGCCGTTTCCGATCTGTATTCCCCGGTTAGCGGCATGGTGACGGCGGTGAATGAAGACCTTCACGACGCGCCGGAAAAGATCAATCACGATGCGCACGGGGCCTGGATCATCAAAGTGCAAATGTCCCATCCGTCGCAGACGGATGCACTCTTGAGCGCGGAAGATTACGAGAAGTTCATTTCGGAAGAAAGCGGCCACTAGCGCCCTTTCTCCCTTGCGTAGATAGATTTTGGAACACAGGAAGACCCGAACCATGCGCTACTTGCCGAAATCTCCCGCCGACCGCGCCGCCATGCTTGCGGAGATCGGTGCTGCTTCGATCGACGAACTTTTCTCGACCATCCCTTCCGAATATCGGCTCGCGCGCGACTTGAACATTCCCCGCCAGATGGGCGAGCAGGAGATTGTCGAGTTTTTTCGCAAGGCCGCCGAACAAAACGCGGACGGGTATGCCAGCTTTCTCGGCGCGGGTGCATATCGCCATTACCGTCCGGTGGTCATCGACGCATTGGCGCAGCGCGGCGAATTCCTCACCTCGTATACGCCGTACCAAGCGGAAATCTCGCAGGGGACGCTACAGGCCATCTTCGAATTCCAGACCATGATCTGCGAGATGACCGGCATGGAAATTGCGAACGCTTCCATGTACGACGGCTCGACCGGCTCCGCGGAGGCAGTGATGATGGCGGCACGCGTGACCGGCCGCAGCGACATTGTGGTGGCGAACACGGTGCATCCCGAATACCGCGAAGTCCTGACAACCTATGCGCAGCACCAGGGGCTGCTCAAGCGGATCGTCGGCTACGGCGCCGATGGCCGCGTGGATCTCGCCGAACTGGAAGCGGCTGTCACCGACCAAACCGCGTGCGTCCTGATCCAATCGCCGAATTTCTTCGGCGTGATTGAAGACGTTGCTGCGATTGCGGAGCTGGCCCATTCGAAAGGCGCGCTGCTGATCGTCTCGATTGCGGAGGCGCTCTCGCTGGGGATCGTGCGGCCGCCCGCCGAGGCCGACATCGTTTCGATGGAGGCACAGTCGCTGGGAGTTCCCCTCGGCTACGGCGGACCCTACTGCGGCGTGATGGCATCGAAAGAAAAATTTGTCCGTCAGATGCCCGGACGTCTGACCGGCGCGACCGTCGACAAACAAGGCCGCCGCGGTTTTGTGCTGACGCTTTCGACCCGGGAGCAGCACATTCGCCGGGAAAAGGCGACCTCGAACATCTGCACCAATCAGGCGCTGGTAGCGTTGATGACCTGCATCTATCTCACGATTTATGGACGCTCCGGAATGCGCGAACTGGCCCAGCAGAATCTGGCGAAGGCGCATTATGCCGCGCACACACTGGCGGCCACGCCGGGCAGCAAGTTGTTGTTTGCCAAATCGCCGCGCTTCAATGAGTTTGTCCTCTCAACGGCGGAGGCACCCGCAACCGTCAACGCGCAATTGCTTTCGCAGAAGATTGTCGGCGGACTGCCGCTGGCGCAGTGGTATCCGGAGTTGCCGAATGCATCGCTCTGGTGCGTGACCGAGCAGAATTCCAGAGAGCAGATCGACGCCGCGGCCGGTGTGCTGGCTGCGAAAAAAGCGCCCGCGCTGGCGTACGCCTAAGGCGCAGAGGAAAAGATGGCGACGGAAACATTGAAAGCACCGGATGGAGCGGGAAACCCGACGCAGAAGACTCCCTACGTGGGAGTGCGGCATAAGGTCTCCAGCCACATCAGTCAGAACGAGGGATTGATTTTCGAGAAATCCTCGCCGGGAAAAAAGGCCTACCGGCTCTCGCAACTGGACGTTCCGGAAGTCGACGCACGGGCGCTGCTTGGCGACTCATTGCGGGAAGACTTGGGTCTGTTGCCAGAGGTGAGCGAAATCGAAATCGTTCGCCACTTCACCCGCCTTTCCACCTGGAACTACGCCATCGATCTCGGCATGTATCCGCTGGGAAGCTGCACCATGAAGTACAACCCGCGCGTCAATGAATTCGTCGCCCGTCTGGCCGGCATTGCGGAAGCGCATCCCTACCAGCCGGAGGCGCTCTCCCAGGGTGCGATGCGTATCATGTGGACGCTGCAGGAGTGTCTGAAGGAAATCACCGGGATGGATGCGATCACGCTGCAGCCCGCGGCGGGCGCGCATGGCGAGTTCACCGGCATCCTGCTGGTCCGCGCCTATCATGCGTCCAAAGGCAATCCCCGCAGCAAAATTCTGATTCCCGACTCCGCCCACGGCACCAATCCGGCGACGGCGGCGATCTGCGGTTATCAAGTGCAGAATTTAAAGTCGAACAGCCGCGGTATGGTCGACCTTGCCGAACTGGAGCAATTGGTCGATGAAGAAACCGCCGCGCTGATGCTGACGAATCCTTCCACCATTGGCGTGTTTGAAAGCGAGATCCACAAGATCGCCGACGTGCTGCATGCCAAAGGCGCACTGCTCTACATGGACGGCGCCAACATGAACGCGCTGGTCGGCAAAACGCGGCCCGGAGATTTCGGCGCCGACGTGATGCACCTGAACCTGCACAAAACGTTTTCGACCCCGCATGGCGGCGGCGGTCCCGGTTCCGGTCCAGTGTGTTGCAAAAAAATTCTGGAGCGGTTCCTACCCACGCCAGTCCTGGTCGAAAAGCCCGATGGCACACTTACATTCGACTATGACAATCCGCAGTCTGTAGGCCGGGTGCGCATGTTTTACGGCAACTACGGCATGTTCGTCCGCGCGCTGGCCTACATCCTGGCGAATGGGCCGGATGGACTGCGCCAGACCACGGAAGACGCCGTGCTGAACGCGAACTATGTCCGTGCCAAGCTTGAAGATGTCTACGAGCTGCCATATAAAACTCCAACCCTGCATGAGGTTGTGTTCAGCGACCGCCGACAGGCGCGCAACGGCGTCAAGACCGGCGACATCGCCAAGCGGTTGATCGACTACGGCTTCCATCCCTATACGACTTCCTTCCCGATGATCGTCTCCGGGGCTTTGATGATCGAGCCGACCGAAAGCGAATCGAAGGAAGAACTGGACCAATTCATCGACGCCATGCGGCAGATCGCGCGTGAGGCGGAAGAGAATCGCGACGTTGTCCTCGGCGCCCCCTGGGAAACCAGGGTCTCCCGCATGGATGAAACCGCCGCGGCACGCAAGCCGGTCCTGCGCTGGAAACCGGAACCCACTGCTTCTGGAGCGGAGACCGACGCCCTGGTTCCGGCTTCTCCGGCCCAGGAATATTGAGTGCGGTGGGAGGCAGCGACCATCAATTCCCACCTTCTCTGCGTGATACCCTCAAAGGGACGCGCCCGTAGCTCAGATGGATAGAGCGAACGCCTCCGAAGCGTTAGGTCGCAAGTTCGAATCTTGCCGGGCGCACCACACTCCAGCAGTCGACGTATGTGAAGATCGCCGGTGAGTACACCGATCGCGACGCCTGCAATCGAGGATTCAAGCCGACGGTGGTAAGCTCTTCCCTTCCTTGCGTAAATGTTTTCTACAGCAAAGACTCAACCTCCGTATTTCCAGCAATTCAACGAGAGAGCTCCGCATTTCGCTTGCCGCATCGATCGTATCGTCTGAACGCTTTAGGCCTATTATTGGAGTTGCTTGGGATTTCTGTAGCGCGGACGCTTTCTTCGTCCAGCCCGCGATCTCACCTCCGGTCGACGGTTCACGCTGGATTTCGATTGACAAGAAGACTCTCTGTTTCCTAAATTGGCTATTGCGTCGTAAATGTTTACTACTGAACTTTCGCCATCCTACATCCCCCGTGGACAGCCAGGTGTCGCGTGAAACTCGCAGACTTGAAACTCGAAGTCCTTGAAGCAAACCAGGAAATTGTGCGTCATGGGCTGGTCGTCTCCACCTTTGGCAACGTCAGCGGCATCGACCGTGAACGGGGACTGGTCGTCATCAAACCCAGCGGCGTTCCTTATGAGTCCCTGCGGCCGGAGGATATGGTCGTCTCCGATCTGAAGGGAAAGATCGTCGAAAGCTCCCTCAAGCCCTCCTCCGATCTAGCCACGCATCTCGTTCTTTATCTTGCATTTCCCGGCATCGGCGGGGTCGTCCATACCCACTCCGAGTACGCGACGGCATGGGCGCAGGCGGGAAAACCGATTCCCTGTTACGGCACCACGCACGCAGATTATTTCGACGGGCCGGTTCCGGTTACTGAGACGCTGCGCGCCGACGAAGTGGGCGAGGAGTATGTGCGCAACACCGGCGAAGCGATCGTGCGCTGCTTTCGTAACCTCGATCCTCTTTCCGTTCCATCCGTCCTGGTGTCCGGACACGCACCGTTCTGCTGGGGAGAAACCGTGGCGGATGCTGTGTATCACGCGGTGGTCCTCGAATATGTGGCCCGACTGGCCCTGCATACGGAAGCGCTGGCAGGTCCCGGTGCGGGCATTCCGCAGCACTTGCTGGATCGGCACCACAGGCGCAAGCATGGGCCTGGCGCGACATACGGGCAAATCGGTTCGCAGGAAAAGGACGCTTAGCCGGACATGAACGCCATCCTGAGCGTGTTCGCGAATTCCGCGGTGCCGCACCCGGCGGCTGGCCTGCTGGCAGCCTCCGCTCCAGCGCGAACCATGTATCTGGCGCATCTCGCGCCGCTCGATGTAGCGATTATCGCGGTTTATTTCGCGATTGTGATCTACATCGGCTTCTATCTGAAAGGCCGCAACAACTCGAGCGAGGAGTTCTTCCTGGCCGGCCGCGAGATGACGGCGTGGATCGCGGGGCTGAGTTTCATCTCCGCCAACATGGGCTCGCTGGAGTTGATGGGGTGGGCGGCGGCAGCCTATCAGTACGGCATCCTGGCGACGCACTGGTACTGGATCGGGGCCATTCCCGCCATGCTGTTTCTCGGCCTGGTGATGATGCCGTTCTACTACGTCTCGAAGACGCATTCGGTGCCGGGCTATCTCAAACTTCGCTTCGGCGAATCCAGCCGCTTGCTGGCGGCGATTTCCTTCGCCATCATGACCATCCTGATGAGCGGCATCAACATGTACGCCATGGCGCTGGTGATGAAGGTGGTGCTGGGCTGGAACATCCACTTCAGCATCTGGGTCTCGTCGCTGACGGTGGCGATCTATGTTGCCCTCGGCGGGCTGCGTTCGGCCATCTTCAATGAGGTGCTGCAGTTCGTGCTGATCTGGGCGGGAGCGCTGCTGATCCCCATCCTGGGCCTGATTGAGACCGGCGGCTGGAGCGGCATGGTGGCCCGCATCCACCATAATTTTCCCGGCCAGGACCTGACCCACATGTGGCGCGGCCTCGGCACATTCACCGCGAACCCCATGGGAGTGAACTGGGCCGGGATCGTCTTCGGCCTGGGATTTGTGATCGCGTTCGGTTACTGGACCACGGATTTTCTGGTCGTGCAGCGGGTGTTGTCGGCCAAGAACCTGCGGGCGGCGCAGATGGCGCCCATCATCGGCGCGGGCTTCAAAATGATGATCCCGCTGATCGTGATCGTGCCGGGCCTGCTGGGCCTGGCAGTGCTGCCCCATCTGCTGCCGGCCAGCATCGCTTCCCATGTGGCCGGCGCGTACAGCTACAACGAAGTGCTGCCGCTGATGCTGGTGCGCTACTGCGGACCGGGCCTGCTGGGGTTGGGCATTACCGCACTCATCGCCGGATTCATGTCTGGCATGGCGGGCAACGTGAGCGCTTTTTCCGCCGTCTGGACCTACGATATTTATCAGGCCCAGATCGTCAAGCATGCCTCGGACAAGCACTATGTTTCGGTGGGACGCTGGTCCACCATCCTGGGTGTGGTGGTCAGCATCGCGGCGGCCTACCTGGTCATGCAGTTCGCCAGCATCATGGATTACGTGCAGGCCTTGTTCAGCTTCTTCGTCGCGCCTCTGTTCGGCACGGTCATCCTCGGCATGTTGTGGAAGCGGGCCACGGCGGCGGGCGGATTCTGGGGATTGCTGACGGGCACGGTGGTGTCCGTGGGTCTCTACATGTGGGTGCATTTCAATCCGGCGGCGCTGGCGGAAGTGGCCCTGTCGATCCATGCCAAGGCCATGGCGGCAAATCTGTATCGAGCGCTGTGGGCTTGGATTGCCTGCGTGGTGGTGACGGTCGTGGTGAGCCTGTTTACTACGCCGAAACCGGAGTCGGAGCTGAACGGACTGGTTTATGGCTCCACAGTCATTCCCCATCAGGAGCCGATGCCGCTGCTCAAAAACCATTGGTTCTGGGCCGGCGTCGTGATGGTGATCTTCGTCCTCCTGAACATTGTGTTCTGGTAGGACGAAGATGGAGAGGAGGTTTCCGCGATGCACAAGACCGACGTTTCCATCTGGTTTTTCAACGGCGTGATGCTGACGCTTTACGGACTCCTGATCGGCGGCTATGGAATCTATGAGCTGGTCAGCGGCAAACTGCCGCACGTGGTGCTGGCACGACTGCACGCGCCGCTGTGGTGGGGCGCGGCGCTGTTGGCGCTGGGGTTGTTCTATTGCATCAAGTTCCTACCCGACAGGGGGGAGAAAACAGGAGAAAAGCGATGAGCGCGAGACAGATGACGTTTGGATTGATCGTTGGCAACCGGGGTTTTTTCCCCGACCACCTGGCGAAAGAGGGCCGCGAAGAGATGCTGAAGGTGCTCGACGGCGCCGGGGTTCGCGTGATTGCCCTCACCCCAGAGGAGTCGAAGTACGGTGCCATCGAGACGCATGAAGAGGCCCGCCGCTGCGGCGACCTGTTCCGCCGGCACCGCGATGAAATCGACGGCGTGATTGTCACCCTGCCGAATTTCGGCGATGAGCGCGCCATCGCGGACGCCATGCGCTACTCGACTTTGAAGGTGCCGGTTTTGGTGCAGGCGACGCCCGACAAGACTTCGAAAATGTCGATCGCCTTCCGCCGCGATAGCTTCTGCGGCAAAATGTCGGCCTGCAACAATCTGATGCAATACGGCATTCCGTATTCTTTAACCGCGATGCATACGGTGTCTCCCAGCTCGGACGGCTTCAAAAAGGACTTGGCCTGGTTCTCCGCCGTCTGCCGCGTGGTTCGCGGACTCAATCCCCTGCGCATCGGCCAGATTGGCGCAAGGCCCGCTGCCTTCAACACCGTCCGTTTCAGCGAGAAGCTGCTCGAAGCCAGCGGCATCTCCGTCGAACCCATCGATCTGTCGGAAATCCTGGGCCGCATCGAGCGCCTGAAACACGGCGACAGCGATGTCGTCGCCAAGCTGGCCGCCATTAAAAGCTACGTAAAAACGAACAACATTCCCGAAGCGGCGTTGGAGAAAATGGCCAAGCTGGGCTGGGTGATCGAGCAGTGGATGCAGCAGACCCAGACCACCATCAGCGCCGTGCAGTGCTGGACCTCGCTCGAAGAGTACTTCGGCGTAGTGCCCTGCACGATTATGAGCATGATGAGCGAGAACCTGATTCCATCGGCCTGCGAAGTCGATGTGGTCGGCACCTTGAGCATGCACGCGCTGCGGCTGGCCTCGGAAACTCCCAGCGCGCTGCTCGATTGGAACAACAACTACGGCGACGATCCGGATAAAGCCGTGTGCTTCCATTGCTCCAACCTGCCCAAGCACTTTTTCAACGATGTGGTAATGGATTTCCAGGCCATCATCGCCGGCACCGTCGGCAAGGAGAATACTTTTGGCACCTGCGTCGGTCGCGTCAAGGCCGGCGCGATGAGCTATGCCCGCTTCTCGACCGACGATCTGAATGGCGAGATGCGCGGCTATGTCGGCCAGGGAGAATTCACCAACGATCCGTTGGAGACCTTCGGCGGCGCCGGCGTCGTGCACATTCCCCGCATGCAGCGCCTGCTGCGCTTCATCTGTCGGGAGGGATTCGAGCACCACGTCGCCGCCAACTTCTCGGAAACCGCATCCGCTGTATACGAGGCGACCAGCAACTATCTTGGCTGGAATATGTATATGCACGAACCGGATGAAGCCGAGCTATGACCATTGTCGCTGGCGTCGATTTCGGGACTCTCAACGTTCGCGTGTCGATCTTCGACAGTGAACGCGGCCGTCTGGCCACGGCGGTCGCCGAATATCCGCTGCATCGCAAGCGGGAAGACCCGGACTTCGCCACCCAGTCGCATCACGACCAGATGCAGGCGCTCACCAAGGCCTGTCGCGCAGTGATCGAGAAAGCTGGCGTGTCGGGCGACTCCATCGCGGCGATTGCGCTCGATACGACGGGCTCAAGCGTCATTCCCGTGGATTCCACGATGCAGCCGCTGGGCGAGTACTACCTGTGGTGCGATCATCGCGCCAAGGCCGAAGCGCGGGAGATCACCCAGCTTGCCCATCGCCGGAAGTTGGAAGCCATCGAATGGTGCGGCGGCGTCTATTCCCACGAGTGGGGCTTCGCCAAGCTGCTCCACTGGCTGCGCCACAACCCTGACCAGCGCGCACAGTTCGCCAGCGCCTTCGAGCACTGCGATATGGTCGCCGCCACCCTTGCAGGTGTAACCGATCCGGCGAAAGCCGTGCGCAGCGTTTGCGCCATGGGACACAAATGGCTGTGGAACCCGCGCTGGGGCGGATTTCCACCCCAGGAATTTTTCTCCGCGCTCGATCCGCTTTTCGATGGTGTTCGCGAAAAGCTACAGGGTCCGGTCGAGACCTCCGACCATCTTGCCGGACACCTCAGCCCCTATTGGGCACAGGAGTTGGGTCTCAAAGCAGGGATCCCGATTCCGGTGGGTGCCTTCGATGCTCATTGGGATGCTATCGGCGCGGGCATTCGCGAGGGCGACGTGGTCAACGTCGTCGGCACCTCGACCTGCATCATCGCCATGTCCCGCCAGACGGAGCTGGTTCCCGGCGTCTGCGGCATCGTTCCCGGCAGCGTGCATCCATCGTTCACCGGCATTGAGGCGGGGCTTTCCGCGACCGGCGACATCTTCGACGCCATCGCCCGACGCGCCGGTGTTCCGGTGAAAGAGCTGTCCCAGGGTTTGGAGAAATATCGCGCCGGCCAAACCGGTCTGCTGCGGCTGAGCTGGGACAATGGCGACCGCACCGTGCTGGTCAATGCGGAACTCGGCGGCGTCACGCTCGGCTGGAACCTCCTGCATACCGCTCAGGATGAACTTTTCGCCGCCATCGAGGGCACCGCCATGCACACCCGAATCATCCTGGATCGGATGGCGGAACATGGCGTGGCCATCGACCGCGTCATCAACGCGGGCGGAGTGCCGCAGAACAATTCCGTGCTGAATCAGGTCTACGCCAACGTGCTCGGCAAGCCGGTGTTGGTGCCGGACGGCGTGCCCACCAGCCTGGGCTCCGGCATCATGGCGTTTCTGGCCGCCGGAGCGTTCTCCTCGATCGAAGCCGCGCAAGAGGCGCTCTGTCTGCCGAACAAGACGTTTGCGCCCGAGCCAAAGGCGGTCGCGGCCTACAATAAGATTTATCCGCTGTATTGCAACGTCTATTTTGCGCTCGGCCAACCGAACGCGAGTGCTGTACCGCTGGGATCGGTGTTGCCCGAGTTGCGGCGCATTGCCTCCCAGGCACGCGGGCAATGATTCGGGGGTACTATCTGTGGGGCTGAAAAAGCAGGAGACGGACGTCCCCGCCAAGAAGACACGCAAGCCGCGGACTCGGCGGCCGGCTCGCATGGACATCCGCACCGTCGCTGCCCATGCCAATGTTTCGATCGCCACGGTTTCCCGCACCATCAATCATCTTCCCACCGTGGACCCAGCAATGGCCAAGCGCGTGTGGAAGGCGATCGAGGAACTCAACTACTTCCCCAACACCCAGGCCCGCGCGCTGGTTTCCGGGAAAAGCCATATTCTCGGGCTGATCGTTTCCGAGATCACCAATCCCTTCTTCCCGGAGCTGATCCAGCGCTTTGAAGACTGCGCCGTAGAAGCCGGCTATGAAATTTTGATTACCTCCACCAACTACGATCCCGAGCGCATGGCCTCCTGCGTGCGCAGAATGATCGAGCGCAAAGTGGATGGGGTCGCGGTAATGACCTTCGGCATTGAAGAACCTCTGCTCCATCAACTTACGAAGCAAAGAATTCCGCTGGTCTATGTCGATTCCCGGCCGCAAGCGCCCGAGGCCATGACCCTGAATGTCGAGTACAGCCGCGGCATCTGGCAGGGCGTGCAGCATCTTGCGGTGCTGGGTCACAGACAGATCGCCTTCATCAGCGGGCCGCTTACCCTGCATACGGCGCAGCTCCGTAAGAATGCGTTCCTCGATTCTCTCAAGCAGATCGGCATCGCGCCGAATGCGTCCTGGCTCATTGAAGGAGACCACACCCTCGAAGGCGGAATGCGCGCCACCGTGAAGCTGCTCGAGCTGAACGACATGCCAACCGCCATCTTCTGCTCCAATGACATGACTGCCATCGGCGTGATGCATGCCGCATTCGACGCCGGGTTGCGCGTACCCGAAGATATCTCTGTGATCGGCTTCGACGACATTCATCTCGCCGAGTTCTTGTATCCGCCGTTGACTACCATCCGCATGTCCTGCCGCGACCTGGCGCAGGGGGCCGTTCAGATACTCAGTGCCGGCGGGGAAGCGGACGCGAAGGCAAAATGCAACGGATACCTCACCGTCCCAACGGAACTCATTGTCCGCCGCACAACCGGAATCCCAAGAAACACTCTCGAAGACCTGCAGAAGTCTTCAACCTGAAGAACTGCGTTGTATCGGACCCCAGCGCGATCCCAAATATGCGGTCCGAGCGGGGCAGCTGAGCCAGTTGCACGTGAGAACAAGCAGGTTCTGACTGCGCGGGAATATTCCCTAAGGAAGAAAAGCCTTCGGAGCGGGTTTGCCGTTCCGATGATCGCATCGAGAGACGAAACAGACCTCACGCTCGCTGCTAAATGGTTCCCGCTTCCCGCATGGCAGCCACTGCCTGCTGCACGGCGGCAAGTGAGGAGTAGCGAGGTTCAAACCCCAGAAGCCGGCGCGCCTTGGCAATACTGCAGTTCGGCGAGTGGGCGATATGGTCCCATGTCGCCTCTGCATCTTTCGCGTCGGCCAGCGCGCGCCACTCCGGCCAGGGCAGAAACGTCAATCTGGGTGGGTGACGGAACCACATCGCCATTCGCTCCGCAAAGCCTCGTAAGGTGATCGCGGAGGCGGATACGACGTGGAAACTCTCTCCGATGGCCCGGCCGCGGTTCTCCATCGCCGCGACAAATGCCGAAGCGACATCGTCGGCGTGGACATGATGCAGCGTCTCCATCCCCAGGTTGGGCAGATGGACTTCCCCGCCTCGGGCGATGTCCGAGAATATCCGTGGATTGAAGTTTCCCTGCGGATTCACCGGATTCCATCCCGTTCCCACCAGGTGGCCGGGATGCAGAATGGTTACTGGCAGCGCATTGCGGTGCGCCTCGTCCAGCAAATATCTCTCGATCTCCGCCTTGCGGATGCCGTAGTCCCCGAACGGGGTCCGTGCGGCTTCCTCCGTAGTCGGCACCTCCACGCTATGGCCATGTACCCAGATGGTGCCGCAGTGCAGGAGATGCTCGACACGGCTCCGCAGCGCAACAGCCAACTGCTGCGCACTCGACGGCATGTAGCATGTGAGGTCGATCACCACCTGCGGACCCAGCGCCGCGATGCGCTCACCGAACGTTCCACCAGCCTCTTCCGCGACGCGATCAAGCTCGACCTGGCGTACACGGCCCCAGGCAGCGTGCTCGAAATACGGCCGCCGCCGGCCCCGGCTCACGCTGGTCACGGCGTGTCCAGCCTCGACAAGCCTGGGCGTCAGATAGCTTCCAATATGCCCGGTTCCGCCGATCACCACTACACGCATTCCGCCGCCTTCGCTTTTGAGGTTCATAATTTTTGGATGATGCAGGCGGCTCCGCGCGGTCGCCTGTGGTCGGATTAGGATAGTGGGAAACGAAGAAGCTGCACATCCCACCCCTCGCGATTCCGGAGGCATACGTTGTCTTATCTTATTCCGATCCATTCTCGAACGTTACTCGGGCGACGCCTCCTGGTCGCGACCTTGTCTTCTCTTCTGTTCGTGTGCGGCTGCGCCATGACCGTCCCCGCCCGCGGCGCGGCGGCTACGGGCGCACAAGTGCCGGCCGCGACGCCGCCGATGGGATGGAATGATTGGGCCCATTACCAGTGCGGTTTTACCGCGCAGACCATCCTCGCCAACGCCAGAGCGCTGGTGAAAACCGGGCTCGCCGCGCGCGGCTACGACACCGTGACCATCGACGATTGCTGGATGCAGAAAGACCGCGACGCCCACGGCAATCTGCAAGCCGACCCGCGGCGTTTTCCGCAAGGGATGAAGCCGGTCGCGCAGGCCATCCATGCTCTCGGCCTGAAGTTCGGCATTTACGAGGATGCGGGATATAAGACGTGCGGCGAGTTCGCCGGCAGCGGCCAGCCGGACGGCGGCGGCAAGGACCATTTTCTTGGGGACGCGCGGCTGTTTGCCTCTTGGGGTGTGGATTACCTGAAGCTGGACGGATGCAACGTCTACGTGCCCAAAGGGGAGACCAACGCTGAGGCCTATCAAAAGGCGTACGCAGCCGAGAGCGCGGCGTTGCGCAAAGTGGGCCGACCCATCGTGTTCTCGGAGTCAGCCCCGGCTTATTTTCAGGGCACGCCGGAATGGTACGACGTGCTGGGCTGGGTGCGCGGGTACGGCCAACTCTGGCGCGAAGGGACGGACGTCGAAACCTTCAACGCGAAAAAGCCGGAGGCCTCGCGCTTCCCTAGCGTGCTTTGGAACTATGCGTACAACCTGCCGCTGGGAAGGTTTCAGAAGCCCGGCAACTGGAACGACGCCGACTTCATTATTGGCGGCGATGCTGGCATGAGCCTGGCGGAGACGCGCAGTCAGATTACACTCTGGTCGATGATGTCGGCGCCGTTGATTCTCAGCTCCGATCTCGAAAAGCTCACCCCGCCGGCGATCGCCATTCTGGGCAATCGCAGCGTCATTGCCGTCGATCAAGACCCGCTAGGCCGGATGGCCACGCTGGTTCGGCGAAGCCCGGATATCGACGTGCTGTTCAAGACTCTGGCCGGCGGCGAGGATGCGGTCGCGGTGCTGAATCGAAGCTCCACCCCTGTCCACATCACGCTGCGTCCAGCGGATCTTGGATTTGGGCCGAGCCATACCTGCCGGTTGAACGCGCGCGATCTTTGGAGCGGAGAGCGCGCATCCAGAGTATCCGTCCTGCGGGCCACCGTCGCCGCGCACGATACCGCAATCTGGCGCGTTCACCCGAATTCCGCCTGCGGCAAGCCGGCACGCACCGGCGCCATCACGATGATCGCGCCCGAAAAGCAAGCCATCGAAGGCTATACTTCGTGTCTCGCAGCGCCTGGGCATGTGGACGCCTGCGCCGGCACCCCAGCGGAAAGCTGGACGGTTACAACCGGCGGTGCTCTGGAGTCGGGCGGACAGTGCCTAACCGTTATCGGAGGCAAGTCGGCGATGCAGGCTTGTGCCGCCGGTGGCGCGCAGCGCTGGAGATACACGCTGGCGGGCAACTTAATCATCGCGGCAGACGGCAAATGCCTCACCGCCATCGGACCCCAGGACGGGCCGAGAAGCCTGGGTACCCAGACCTGCGGGCAAAACCTGCCGAACCAGATATGGTCGTTACCCAATTGAGCTAGCCAGATGTTCGGGTGGGCGACGTGCCGACAGTCTCGTCCGGGTTATCGCCTGCGATTGGAGATCAGGTCAGGCCGACTTGGTGCAGGTCGTCCAGCATCGCTTTTCGCACGGGTTCTGTGGATGCATCCTGCATCAACCGGATGGCGGCGATACCAGCCGCGCCCGCCACTCTGCATTGGGGCGCGTTTTTCGCCGTGACCCCACCCAGAGCAAAAACCGGGACCGGTGCGGCTGCGCGGCAGGCCTCCGCCAGCTTTTCCAGGCCAACGCCGGGCAAAGTTTCTCCGGGCCTATCGCCGATCTTCTTCTCAAAAACCGGAGCGAACAGGATGCCGTCGGCCCGCTGGCGCCGCGCCGCCGCGACCTCCTCCAGATCGTGACAAGAAACGCTGATGTAAGGGGCCTGGGTTCGGCCCGCGAGGGCGAAGATGGCCCGCACCTCCTGGGGCGTGAGTGCGCCCGGGGCCGACGACAGATGCACGCCGTGCGCCCCAGCAGCCAGAGCCACATCCGGACGGCTATTGATTAGCAGCCGCGTCGCGGATTCCGGCCCCAATCTCCGCACCATGGCGCGCGCGAACTCGAGCAGTTCGCGACCGCACAAGTCTTTTTCACGCAACTGGATGAATGCCACTCCCTGCGCCGCCCATGTTTCGGTCAGCTCCAGCAGCCGCTTTCGGCGCGCGGCTTCGTCCGCTCCGTACAGCCGGCGATCTGTGATGGCGTAGAGCATGGTTCGTTTTGCCCATTCTATTTGAGCCCGCGGCTCTCGCTCCACCCATGCGCGCGCCATGCCTGGCGGAGTTTAACCTTCATTCTTCCTGTGGTAGTGTCGAAACTGGAGAGGCGCACCCGCTTCGCCAGCCAAAAGCTATGGAAATTTTCGATCTGCTCATCCTCGGTTCCGGCCCCTCCGGGCAGCGCGCCGCCATCTCGGCGGCGAAATTGGGCAAGCGGGTTGCCGTCGTTGAACAGCGCGAGTTTGTCGGCGGCGTCAGCGTCAACACCGGCACCATCCCCAGCAAGACCTTCCGCGAGGGCGTCCTGCACCTCTCCGGCTATAACTATCGTTCCATCTATGGCATGAACTACCGTGTAAAAGACAAGATCACCATGGCCGATCTCGCCTTTCGCGTGCAGCATGTCATCAAGACGGAAGTGGATGTTACCGAGGCCCAACTCTCACGCAACAACGTCGAGGTACTCACCGGCACCGCCAGTTTTGAGGACGCCACCCACATCCGCGTCAGCAATTCGCGCGGATCAAGCGTGTATGAAACCAAAAATGTCCTGATCGCGGTCGGCTCCCGGCCGGCAACCAACCCCAGGGTTCCGATCAACGGCACCAACATCATCAACAGCGACCAGATTCTTTTTATCCCCGAGCTGCCAAAAGCGCTGATTGTGGTTGGCGGCGGCGTCATCGGCGTCGAGTACACCTGCATGTTCGCCGTGCTGGGCGTGCGCGTGATCCTGATCGAAAAGCGGCCGAAGCTGCTGGAGTTTGCCGACCAGGAGATTGTCGAGGCCCTCAGCTATCACCTGCGCGACAGCCGCGTAACCATGCGTCTGAATGAGGAAGTGCAAAGCGTGGAAAGCCTGCCAGACGGCACCGTGGTCGCCAATCTGGAAAGCAATAAAAAGATTTCCGCCAACGCGCTGCTGTATGCCGTCGGCCGCCAGGGCAATGTGGATGACCTGAACCTTGCCGCCGCCGGACTCGAGGCTGACCACCGCGGGCGCATCAGCGTCGATGAGAACTATCGCACCAAGGTGCCGAACATTTACGCCTCCGGAGACGTAATCGGCTTCCCTGCGCTGGCTTCCGTCTCCATGGAGCAGGGACGCATCGCCGCCGCGCGTATCTTCGGCGACGAGGTGCTCAACTCGAATCCCAAATATTATCCCTATGGAATCTATACGATTCCGGAGATTTCCTTTATCGGCAAGACGGAAGAACAACTCACCGAAGAGGACGTTCCGTATGAGGTAGGCGTGGCCTACTATCGGGAAATTGCGCGCGGCCAGATACGCGGCGATACCACCGGGCGGTTGAAGCTGATCTTCCACCGCGACACGCTGCAGTTGCTCGGCGTTCATATCATCGGCGAGGGCGCGAGCGAACTGGTCCACATCGGCCAGGCGGTGATGGCGCTGAACGCCACCATCGATTACTTCGTCGATACTGTGTTCAACTATCCCACTCTGGCGGAGTGTTACAAGGCGGCCGCGTTCAACGGATTGAATCGTCTTGGCAAGGGAGAATTTTCCCCCGCGGATGTGACAGCATGATGCCGCGGCGCAGGGCCGCATCGAACCCGGTGGCGAAGATAGATTCGGAAAAAGCGGCGATTCCGGGAGGAGTGGCAATGGAAAAAAATCTTGGAATCCATCTGACAGGCAGCGTCTCGCTGGGAGTGGTCGAAGACCAGAAGCCCTGTTCTTCCGTCCATCACTTCCCGGAAAACCGCGAGGAAACCGATTCGCTGCTGGATATGCCGCTCGATCAACTGGTGGATTTGGTCTGCGATCAGGCTCTGCACATCATCTCCGAGTCCGGCCCGGTTGAGGCCGTGGGTCTGGCAATTCCCGGCATTGTGCGCGACGGCGTGGTCGAGGACGCGCCGAACCTGGCCCAGTTGAAAGGCTCCCGCGTCGCCGAACGGCTGCAGCAGGGACTGGCCCGGTCCGGTGTATCGGTTCCGGTCACGGCGCTGAATGACGCCGATGCCATCGCTGCTGGAATTGCGGCCAAGCATGGCCGACTGGACCGCTTCGTTCGCGTCTGGTCACTGAGTTATGGAATCGGATTCGGCCGCTACCCCTACGCCGAAGGCATCTGGGAGGGCGGCCATTGCGTGGTCTCGCTCGACCCCGGAGAAACCTATTGCGGCTGCGGTGGCCGCGGTCATCTGGAAGGCATCATGGGATACCGCGCCATGCGGCTGCGCTTCCTTGACATGGAACCGGAGGAGGTCTTCGCCAATGCCAAGGCCGGCGACGAACGCTGTCGCGAATTCGTCCACCTGTGGCACCGCGGCCTGGCGGCGGGCACCGCCAACTCCATCCACATGGAGGGACCGGGGCGGTTCTACTATACCGGCTTCAACATTCGCTTCCTCGACATGAAACTGCTGCAGCATTACCTGCAGCAGATGGTGAAGATGAGCCCGCTGCAAAGCTATACCCTGGAAGCCATTCCGATGAGCGACGATCTCGCCGTCACCGGCGCCGCCATCGCCGCGGGGCAGGCGGCGGGGCAGTAGGCTTATCGACTCGCTCACCCAGAAGCAACCCGGATCTGTGCTTTCTACTCCCATAGCTCGGAGGCTTCAGCGCAGTGATTTCGGGAAGGTTCAGACCATGACCGCGAGACGGATGGCGACCGTTGCCGCCGCCGCTTTGCTGTGCACAGCCTATGGATCCTCCCAGACGACGATAAATTCCATACAAAGGCCCACTCCTGGCAAGGTCCTGAATTCCAACCTGGCAGGATGGAAGGCAGACAAGAGCGATACGCAGTTTGCCGCTCAAGCCATGGAAGTTAATATGGCGGAGAGAGAGTTGGGGAAACTCGCCATGCAGAAGGGCAGCGATCGAGTCAAACCAATTGCCCGGATGATGGTCCAGGACCACGGCGAGATGAATCGCCAGATGCAGCCGATTGCGGAGAAGATCGGCGTGGCGCCCCCGGCGCAGCTTTCCTCCGCCGACCAGGCGCTTCTCGCATCATTGCAGAACAAGTCCGGCAAGCAGTTCGATAGCGCGTATCTGCAGGCCGTGCTGGTCGAAAATCGCGCCGACCTGACGGCATACAACAACGAGGAGCGCATCGGGAAGGACCTGACGCTCAAGAACCTGGCGGCAATCGACTCCCACCTTGCCGTGATTCATTTGCGGGCGATAGAACGGATTGCCCAGCCCGTCCCGGCAGCGTCCCCTCCTGGGCACGGCGCTCCGGCGGTGCAGCCGCACTAAACCTCGCCGGGAAAAGAGGAGACACCAGCGGATCGATCGCTGAGAAACTCCGGTTGACGGTGAATTTTCCAGCGAGTCGGAGCATCTATACAGAGAACAAGGGTGCTGCTCTTCGATTCGCGGCATCCCCAAGGAGTTGCGCATGTCTATCAACGAAATTGCAAAAGGCCTGGTCGAACTGTGCCGCCAGGGCAAGAATATGGAAGCGGTCGACAAGTATTATTCCGACAACATTGTGAGCGTGGAGTCGGGCGGGTCTCCTGCCGAGACGAAGGGCATCCAGGCAGTCCGAGGGAAAAACCAGTCGTGGCTCGACAACCATCAGGTGCATAGCCAGGAGGCAAACGGGCCATTTCTCGGAGAGAAGCAATTTGCTGTCGAGTTCAAGTTCGATGTGACGCAAAAAGCCTCCGGCAAGCGATTCCAACTGCGCGAAATGGCCCTGTACACCGTGGAGGGCGGAAAGATCGTCCACGAGCACTTCTTCTACAACATGGGCGGATAGGCGACTGTTCTCCGCCGGAGCTACAATCGATCATGCGATTCGCGAAGGATTTTTGTGCAGCGGCGATTTTCTCGGGCATGCTGGCGGCGAGTTGTTTCGCATCCGGCGCCACAGTACCTCGCGTGGCAAGCGGAATTCATGCTGTTTTGGCCGCGAACATTTACTCCGACACAGCGAACGCCAAGGAGCAGATTCGCGAAGCGCTGTTGAAGGCGGAGTCGGAACATAAGCGCGTGCTGCTGGACTTTGGCGGCAACTGGTGCCCCGACTGCCAATTGCTGAATCTCTATTTCCACCAGCCCGGCAACGCCGCTCTGCTGGCCAGAAATTATGTGCTGGTGGATGTAAATGTCGGCCGATTCGATAAGAATCTGGACCTGGCACGCAAATATGGGATTCCGCTGAACAAGGGGGTTCCTGCGCTCGCGGTGCTCGACGGTTCTGGGCACGTTGTGTACGCGCAGCGCAGCGGGGAGTTTGAGGCGATGCGGCAGCTTAATTCCTCCATTGTGACCGCGTTTCTGGAGAAATGGAAGCCGCCGGTCCGATTGCACCATCGCCGCGGATATAGCATTTCTCCTATAGGTGTATATCGTAACCGCAGTGATGGAACCAGGCTTGGGCGTTGCTGGATGAGATGGATGGGATGGCCTCGGAGATGGCTTGTTGGAGGGCATCGACGGAGC